>Ga0114946_10001690_pt1 | contig 15220 bp, 12 predicted proteins | sample WalLakDeSediment_FD_88676 | JGI IMG/M metagenome (GOLD analysis project Ga0114946, IMG submission 88676) | Lake sediment microbial communities from Walker lake, Nevada to study Microbial Dark Matter (Phase II) - Walker Lake 11/02/13 Deep Sediment | ecosystem: Environmental > Aquatic >... | reverse complement strand
CCTGAATCAAATCCGGGATATTGATAAAACTCTTCATCACCCCAGCCAAAATCTATTAAGTTATACTCTGAAAAATATTTTGCTTCGGGTATTATTACTGTATCTATCTGATCTAATGTAAAAACTAATGCAGTATGCCAAAACTGTTTTATAAGGTAAACCGGCTGTAATCCACTTTCGGGTATATCTTCCTGAACATGCAAAATAGGCGATGTATGGAGAAAGAAAAATATTACAGGATATATCACAAAGGTTTTCATATTTAATTTTTATCTTTCACAAGCAAAACAAATCTTTTTTATAAGAGGCAAACAATGAAAATTGCAAAAGCTGTTCTTCTCTCACTGTTCTTAATAATCTGTTTAAATGCACAGTCCAATAATAATAAATATGTAATTGTTATTCATGGCGGAGCGGGATATACCTCGCCTGATATTTCTGATTCTTTAAAATCGATTTATTTTAACTCATTAAATGCTGCACTTCAGCTAGGAAAAGAAATACTTGAAAACGGAGGAAGTTCACTTGATGCGGTTGAGCAGGTTGTACGTTTAATGGAAGATGACACAGTTTTTAATGCAGGTAAGGGTGCTGTGTTTACCGAAGAGGGAACTCACGAACTGGATGCTTCAATTATGTCAGGTAAGGATTTGTCCTCCGGTGCTGTTGCCGGTGTTACAAAAATCAAAAATCCGGTTTCACTGGCAAGATTAGTTATGGAAAAAACTCCGCACGTTTTATTTGCCGGTACAGGGGCTGACATACTTGGTGAAAAATTTAATGTAGATCTTGTTGACAACACTTACTTCAGAACTGAATTCAGATATCAGCAATGGTTAAAATCCAAACAAAAGGAAACTGAACCGAAGGGAACAGTTGGATGTGTTGCTCTTGATATATATGGAAATATTGCTGCAGCTACATCAACAGGAGGCCGCGGCGATAAATGGATTGGCAGAGTAGGAGATTCGCCAATAATAGGTGCCGGAAATTATGCAAACAATAATACCTGCGGAATTTCAGCAACCGGATGGGGAGAACTTTTCATCAGACATAACGTAGCATTCAACATTTCAGCATTGATGGAATATAAAGGGCTGTCACTTCAGGAAGCGTGCGATGAAATGCTATTTAACAGACTTGAAGAAGGTACCGGCGGAGTAGTTGCATTAGATAAGGACGGCAACTTTTACATGCCATTTAATACAGCAAGTATGTTCAGAGGTGTTGCTACTTCTGAAGGAGTATTTGAAACCGCAATCTGGAAATAATCAGAGGAGATTTTATGAGACCAGCAGAAAATGATTACGCCCCTTATTACAAAGGTTATATTGAAAAAATTCAGGGCGATGACATTCTTAAAATTCTATTAAATCAGACCAAAGAATGTCAAAGTGTTTTCAACTCTTTCCCGGTTAACAAAGGTGACTACAAATATGCACCGGGCAAGTGGTCAGTTAAGGAAGTTATTGGACATATAATAGACACTGAAAGAGTATTTGCTTACCGTGCTTTATGTATTGCCAGAGGAGAAAAACAGCCGCTGCCGGGGTTTGAACAGGATGACTATGTAAAAGAAGGAAAATTTAATAAAAGAACTTTGGATGATATTATATATGAATTTCGGCTTATGAGGGAAGGCAACTTACTAATGTTCAGAAATTTTGATGAGGAAATGCTGAACCGGAGAGGCAATGCAAGCGGATATGATGTTACGGTTAATGCTCTGTTATTTATGATTGCCGGTCATGCTCAGCATCATATGGATATACTGAATGAACTATATATATAAAGTTCAAGTTACACGATTTTGAAGCAGGTTTAAGTTCAGGTTTAAGATTGATTGGTTTATAGTTTAAAAGATTGAGATAGTTAAACCCGATTAAATGGATTTATAAATCTCATTCAGGATTTTTTGAGTTGCGCCCAGATTTTCATTAACATACTTTGATGAGATTATACCTTTTGTTTTTCTATGATTTTCATCGGAAAAAAGTTTTCTCAGGTTCCGGTAAGCTTCTCTTTTATTCCTGACAAGTATGCCTCCGCCAAGTTCCAGCAGTTTTTGTGCTTCCTGTGATGTTTCAATTTTAGGTCCAAACATAACCGGAATGCCGTAAACAGCAGCCTCAAGGACATTATGTATGCTGTGCTTAAAGCTGCCTCCTACAAATGCAGCATCAGCATAAGTATAAAGAGTTAACAAAATTCCAATTGAATCAACAATTATCACTCTTTCATCTGAATAGTTTTTAAGAAAAGAAAAACGGATAGTTTTAAGCTCCCGTGAAAACTCGTTTTCAATTTTTTCAAGATGCAATAAAGTTGGTTCGTGCGGAGCGATGATCATTAAAACTGATTTATCGTTATTTGCCAGTTTTTTAAAAGCCGGAAAAATTACTTCTTCATCCTGTTCCCAGCTGCTGCCGAAAACAAAAACTTTTTTATTCTTAAGAATCTCAGTATTGATGAGGTTTACTTCTTTAGCCAGCTTGCTTCTTTGATAAACTCTGTCGAATCTCGTATCACCAACTGCATTAATAATATTATCAGAAATATCAAATCTCTTAAATTCATCAGCATCAGATTCTGATACAGTAAGTATTTTTGTAAACCAACTAAAAAGTATTTTGTGGAAAGATTTAATCAGCGGCAGTTTCCTGGCAGAATCTTTGCGCATGGTTGCGTCTACTAAAAAAACAGGAATGGATTTTTCACTCATAGCTTTCATAATATTAGGCCAGATATCATAACGCATTATTACTGCAAGGTCTGGTTTTACTATGCTGATAAATTTTCTTGCGTTGAAAATAGTATCAAACGGCATATATGCTATAAGGTCAGCGAAGGGATACTTTTTTGAATTTTCATATCCGGAAGGCGAGAAAAAAGTGATCAATACATTTACATTCCTGTTTCTCTTAAGTTCTTCGATGATAGGTTTTGCCTGCTCAAATTCACCAAGTGATGATGAGTGAAACCAAACCAGTTTTTTATTTTTATCAATTGACAACGCATTAAGTATTATCTCTTCATAAACCCGTCTTCTGCCTGTGATACCCCGGCGGATTTTACTGTTAAACAGACTTGCAGCATTCAAGGTAATGTATAAAAACGGAATGATTATAAAATCATATATAAAGTACCAGATTATTTTCACGACTTTAATACCTCACCTAATGCTTCAAATGCTCTCTGTGGAGATATTTCTTTCATACATTTAAAGTGTTTTTCAGGACAGCGATTTTTCCCAATGTGCGAACAAGGTCTGCAGGATAAATTATTATTTTCCAAAATAACATTTTTATTCTTGTATGGTGTGAATCCAAATTCTTTAACTGTAGAGCCGAAGAAAGCTATTACTGGAACCTCAGCGGCACAGGCTGTATGCATCATACCGGAGTCATTGCAGTAAATAGCATTACATAAAATCATATTAGCAGCAGTTTGAAGTATATCATCGTCGTTCTGGAGATTAATTACTTCGGGAACCTGGTTTTTAATTTCCAGACAAATCTTTCTGTCTGTTATTCCACCGAATAATAAAATGTTCCAGCTGTTTTTTAAAAGTAAACGGCAAAGTTTCACATAATTATCTAATGGCCACATTTTAGTAAAATGTCTGCTTCCCGGACAAATCCCAATGTAGTTTTCATTTTTTAACAGAAATTCAGATGGTCTGGCGGAAGTAACAATATCCAATCCGGAATCATCTAACTCAAAACCTTCGATTGTTTTAGCGTATCTAACCGGTATCTGGGGAGCATTTTTTAGTAAATTTATTTTAGTGTTAACAAACAGAAATTTTTCAAGTGTTTTTTTCTTAAATCTGACTGTTTTCCCTTTTAATCTTGCTGTCAGCTTTCTTGAGTTTATATTGCTCTGCAGATCTATAATCAGATCATAATTTTGTTTTTTGAGTTCAGATATCAGTTCTTTTCGTTTAGCAGAATTATATGAATATTTGTTTCTGAGATGCGGATTGTGAGCGATGACATCGTGGTATTGCCGTTTTACGATAATATCAATTTCTATATTCGGGTATCTGGTTTTTATTGTTCTTATAAGTGGAGTTGAAAGCAGTATATCGCCAAGCGAACTCAGCCTTATAATCAGAATTGATTTGATATTTTCAAGATTCAGGTTACTCAAATTACCACTGTTTTATTTTTTCATTGCTAATTTAGTTAATAAAAATAATCAGTACCATAATATTCTTGAACTTTTAAGCTTTCACAGTTAATTTTCCATTGAAAAAAAAGGAAATTGAATGACAACATTACCTCCCCCGGGAGTAAAAGAATTCCCGGCAGATTCTTTAGAGAAAAAAGTCTATGGTATAGTAGAGAGTTTTGCTGAATTTATGCCGATACAAAGCGACAGGTACAGGCTTGGTTACTGCCTGTTCAAGTATATGAACAGCGAAGGCGACGAACCGAAAGTTGCTTTGAAATCTGCGAAGATTCGTGTGGAAGGGATTACCGTTTCTGAACTTGCTAAGAAGATTGATGCAGAGTTGAAGAAGATTTAATATTTCATAAAGAAGGCTGTCTCAAAAGGTTCTCTCGATACATTTCATTACTCGAGAACCTTTTTTGGTGTTTGGTTTTCGAGTTTTTTCTGATGGAATCATAAAAATTATCGAGAAAACATTACTCGTGAGACAGCCTCTTTTCCGAAGGACTCCTTTAGAGGGGTGAGGCATATTACTCCACTTTCACAACATCATACTCACGCATAAACTTTTCAACCATAAGTACATCCTCTTCACAGCCAATAAAAATTGGTGTCTTTTGGTGCAACGTCTTCGGCTGAATTTCGAGCATTCTTGTAATTCCATCAGAAGCTCTTCCGCCCGCCTGTTCAATTATAAATGCCATTGGATTGCATTCATACATCAAACGCAGCTTGCCGTGCGGACTTCTTGAATCGGAAGGATACATAAATACTCCGCCGTAAAGCATGTTGCGGTGAATATCTGAAACCATTGAACCAATGTAACGTGAGGAGTAAGGTCTTTCGGATCCTGTATCTTCCTCCTGAAGCCACTTGATATATTTTTTTAATCCCGGATGCCAGTAAAGATAATTACCTTCATTTATGCTGTATATCTTTCCTTTCTTTGGCATCCTAATATTTTTATGTGACAGAATGAATTCACCGAATGAAGGATCGAGCGTAAAACCGTGAACCCCGTTTCCGGCTGTGTAAACAAAAATGGTGCTTGAGCCGTAAATGATATATCCCGCTGCAACCTGGTTCATTCCCGGTTGTAAGCAATCTTCCATAGTGCCGGGGCCGTTTTCCGGAGTCACTCTTTTGTAAATAGAAAAAATAGTTCCAATACTTACATTAGCATCAATGTTTGAAGAACCGTCAAGCGGATCGAATAAAAGTACATACTTGCCAATATTAAATGTCTCAGGAATGTGGATTATGTCTTCGTCTTCCTCTGAAGCCATAACACATAAGTGACCTCCGTGATCCATTGCTTTTATCATCATCTCATGAGCAAACACATCAAGCTTTTTAACATTTTCACCGTGAACGTTGTGATAACCTGTGAAGCCAAGGATATCAACTAATCCGGCTTTATTAACTTCGAGTGAAATTACTTTTGCGGCAAGTGAAAGGTCGTGAAGCAGATCAGATAACTCTCCGGTTGCTTCAGGATATTTTCTTTCTTCTTCATAAATGTAACGACCCAATGTCATAAATCTGACTTTTTCCATAATGTTCTCCCTATAGAATGATGACTATTTCAGGCAGCAATTTCCTGATCCTTATATTGAAGCTGATATAATTTATAATAAATTCCTCTTTTTGCCAGAAGCTGCTGATGATTTCCCGTTTCTCTTATTTCCCCTTTGTGCATAACAATTATTTTATTCGCATTCTGTATTGTTGATAATCTGTGAGCGATAACTATTGCAGTCCTTCCAACTAACAGTTTCTGAATAGCTTTTTGAATTAACTGCTCTGTTTCTGTATCAATGCTGGATGTTGCTTCATCTAGAATTAATATCCTTGGATCATAAGCCAGTGCACGAGCAAACGAAATTAATTGCTTTTGTCCTACACTAAGAGTGGCTCCTCTTTCTTTAACTTCATCATCGTATTGCTTTGGCAGATTTTCAATGAACTTTGAAGCGCCGACAGTTTTGGCTGCTTCAATTACTCGCTCTTCAGAAATATTTTCATTATGCATACTGATATTTGACTTTATATCACCCGAAAATAAATAAACATCCTGAAGCACTATGGAAATGTATTGTCTTAAATCTCTTTTATCAAGTTTTCTTATGTCGATTCCGTCAAGCAGAACTGATCCTTTCTGGATATCGTAAAATCTTGTAAGAATATTTATTAAAGTGGATTTGCCTGCTCCGGTATGTCCGACAATTGCAACTGACTCACCCGGATTTATACTGAATGAAACATCCTTCAATACATAATTCTCATCTTCATAAGCAAACCATACATTTTTAAATTCAATTCTTCCCTGAACTGATTTCAATTCCGCCGGTTCATCAGGATTTTTTATAAATGTTTGATTATCAAGCAGCTTAAAAATTCTTTCGGATGATGCCATTGCGGTCTGCATTATGTTATACTTTTCTGACAAATCACGGATAGGTCTGAAAAACATTTCTGTGAACTGTATGAAGGCAAACAGAACACCGATCGTAAGCACTCCTTGAACAACTTCACCACCGCCGTACCAGACAATTAATCCAATCGCAATAGAGCTAAGAAGTTCAACACCGGGATAGAAAATAGCATAGTAGAATATCGATTTAATATTCGAGTCACGGTGATCAGCATTTATTGTTGAGAACTTTTTCATTTCATCTTTTTCTTTACGGAAAATCTGAACAACGCTCATTCCCATTATGTGTTCCTGCATATAAGAATTCAGTCGTGCGAGATGAAGACGAACATCGCGGTAACTTTCCCTTACTTTTCTTCTGAAAAGGAAAGTCCCGTAAATAAGAACAGGCAGTACAGAAAGTGTTACAAGTGATAAAGGAATATCCATAAAGAACATGAATGCAAGTATCCAGATAATGATAAATATGTCGCTGAATACCATAACTATACCTGATGAAAAAAGTTCACCAAGAGATTCAACATCATTTGTGGTTCTTGTAACAATTCTGCCAATCGGTGTGCGGTCAAAATACTTTAATGCAAGTTTTTGAACATGTTCAAACAACTGTATCCGTAAATCATAAAGCGTTTTCTGACCAAGATATTGTGTATAGTAAGTTAGAAAATACTGAACAAAAGCCTGAAGCATAAGTGAACCAAATAACAGTGCAGCAATTAAGATCAATCCATTATAGTTTGAATAAGCTATGTAATCATCAATAGCCACTTTAGTTAAATAAGGGCGAACAGGTCCAAGCCCTGCAACAAATATGTTAAGCAGTATTGCAAAGATGACATACTTCTTGTAAGGCTTCACATAGCCAAGAAGCCGTTTCATCAGCTTTGAATCGTAAGCTTTGCCGAGTATTTCTTCGTCTTGTTTGTAGTCGTTCATTTAATTCTGAAATTATTATTCCATACTAATAACAAAAGTTAGTATTAGTAATAGCTCCGGCATTTATGTCGGAGAAATGTAATTAAAAAGTTTACTGGCTATAGCCTAGTACCGCAAAATGTTTGGACTAAAGTCCTTCTTGTAAATAGTGTATTTTCTAACCCTGCCATAAATGGTCTGTTGCATAACTCTACGGCTCGGTTGTCACGGACCATTCCGTGACAAAACATTTGGGTTTAGAGTAAAAATAAAATAAGCTCAGTCACGGTGCGGACCGTGACTGCCAATTAACCTACTTATGCAACACAGCCTAAAAGTCGGGGCAATATATATCTAATGCAACAGTCTCTAAATGGCGAGGCTGTTCCTCAAAAGCCCTCTCCTTAGGAGAGGGTTGGGAGAGGCCTCTTCCTTCAATTAAGTTCCTCCAATTCCTTCTCTAACAACTGCTTGTAATGCAGATCAGCGTATATTCCGCCGAGTGCAACAAGCTCATCGTGTTTACCTTCTTCTGCAATCTTACCATCTGCAAGAACGAATATTTTATCAGAATCCTTTACTGTTGATATTCTGTGACTGATAATTATACTCGTTCTGTTTCTCATATAATCTTTAAGATTTCTTAAAATTTCTTCCTCGGTATTTGTATCAACGGCTGAGAAGGAATCATCGAGTATTAATATTTTAGGATCAACTGCCAAGGCGCGTGCAAGTGAAGCCCGCTGTTTTTGTCCTCCTGAAAATGTAATTCCTCTTTCACCAACCATTGTTTCATATCCATTTGGAAAACTTTCAACATCCTTATCGAAATGAGCAATACGGGAGACACGGTGGACTCTTTCTTTATCAACTGCTCTTAAACCATAAGAGATATTATTAAAAACATTATCTGAAAATAAAAATGATTCCTGCTGCACCACTGCAATATTTCTTCTTAGAACATCAAGCGGGATTTGTTTTACATTTAAACCATCAATCAGAACATCGCCTTGAGTTACATCATAAAGTCTTGGTATCAGATTTATTAATGAAGTTTTACCGGAACCTGTATGTCCGATTATGGCAATTGTTTCACCCTGATGAATATTAATATTTATATCTGAAAGAATTTCGGGATGATGTTCACCATATTTAAATGATACATTCCTGAATTCGATTTTACCTTTTAGGTCTTTAACAGAAAGATCAGTATTTGAGTTATCTTCAATTTCATAAGGCTCATCTAAAATTTTATTTATTCTTTTCATACTTGCTTCAGCCTGCTGAATGATGTTTATCACCCATCCGAAAGCAATCATAGGCCAGATGAGTATTCCGAGGTAAATAATAAAAGCAGTTATTTCACCAAGATTCATTTCACCATCGATAATTTTAGTACCGCCGACAATTATTACAATAATAATTGACAATCCCGTTATTAAAAGAAGTATCGGCATAATCAATGCCTGAGTGCGGACAAGATTCATGTTCTTCTTCAGGTATTCCTGACTCAATATTTTCCAGCGCTGTATTTCATTTGCTTCGCGTACATAAGATTTAATTACTCTTATACCGGAATAATTTTCCTGTGCACGTGAAGTCAATCGTGAAAAAGTTTCCTGTATGCGCGTATACTTTTCGTGAATAAGTTTACCGATCCTGTAAACTACGTAAGATAAAAATGGTAGTGGAAGGAGAGCATAAATGGTTAACCAAGTGTTAAGTGTAAGCATAATAGCAACAACAATTATTAATCTTATTCCGGTATCTATGGAATACATTACAGCAGGACCAATAAACATACGCACTGAATTAATGTCATTAGTTGCGTGAGCCATTACATTTCCGGTGGAGTTATTCTGAAAATATCTCAGTGGAAGTTTTTGAATGTGTTTCCAGAAATCGCCCCGAAGATCGTATTCAATTTCTCGTGATACAACTATTATGGTTTGTCTTATTAAAAACCTGAATACTCCTGCAATAAGTGATGCGGCAACTATCAACAAAGCATATCTTACAAGTAAATCGGCTGCGATGTTTTTTTCTAATGCATTTATAGCATCTTTCATCAGCAGCGGGACATATACCGTTCCGGCATTTGAGATCAGAATAAATATAAAACCCAGAACAAGTTTGGTTTTATACTTAAGAAAATATTTTTTAAGGGTTGATAGATTTTTCATTCTTATTGGTATAGAACAGAAGTGAGTGATTGTTTTTAAAGTTCGAATCCGTTAAGATCAGTCCAATCTGTCCAATCCGTGTTCTATTGTTTTGCTCAATCAATTACATTAAAACCAGTATACTTTTGAAGTACTTTTGGAACAACTACTTTTCCTTCAGGAGTCTGATAAGTCTCTAGCAGAGAAACCATTAGTCGGCTTGTTGCAAGTCCGCTTCCATTCAGTGTATGAACAAATTCGGGTTTCTTAGTCTGTTCATTCCTGAACTTAATATTTGCTCTGCGTGCCTGGAAATCCTCAAAGTTGCTGCAGGAAGAAGCTTCAAGCCATCTGTCTTCTGCGGGCGACCAGGTCTCAATATCATAACATTTTGCAGCGGCAAAACTTAAATCACCTGAACAAAGCATAAGTATCCTGTAGGGGATATTAAGTGCCTGAAGAATGTCTTCCGCATCTTTAACCAGTAACTCCAATTCATCATAAGAAGTTTCAGGTTTAACAAATTTCACCATTTCAACTTTATTAAACTGATGAACACGAAGGAATCCTTTTGATTCCTTTCCGTAAGAACCGGCTTCACGTCTGAAACATGCCGAGTAACCGACATATTTAACGGGCAAATCTTTTTCATTGAGTATTTCATCACGATGAAGATTTGTAATCGGTACTTCTGCTGTCGGAATAGGGAAGAGTCCGTCAAGTGTAATGCTGTACATATCCTCTTCCATTTTAGGAAGCTGCCCTGTTCCTTTCATCGATTCCCTGTTAACCAGGAAGGGAGGAAAAACTTCTGTATAACCGTGATGCTGAAGATGATAATCAATCATAAAATTAATTAATGCACGTTCAAGCGTTGCACCTTTTCCTTTGTAAACTGGAAATCCTGATCCGCTTATTTTAGCACCGCGTTCAAAATCGAGTATGTTCAATTTTTTGCCAAGTTCAACGTGATCCAAAGGTTTGAAATCGTTCTCAAACTTAAATCCATCCGGCAGCCATTGTCTTACTTCAACATTATCCTCAGTTGATTTTCCAACAGGAACAGAATCGTGTGGAAGATTGGGAATGTACATCATTATATCATTAAGTTTTTCTTCTGCATCGCGAAGTTTAAGATCAAGCTCTGTAATATTATCTGAAACGCGCTTCATTTCTGCAAGGACTTCGGTTGTGTCCTGTCCGGCTTTTTTCATCTGAGGAATTTGTGATGAAACCGAATTGCGTTTTGCCTTAAGTTCATCAGCTTGAAGGATCAGTTCACGTCTTTGTTTATCAATCTCAAGGACTTCATCTATTCTGTCCTTCTCATTTTTGTTGATAATGGATTGTCTTACTTTTTCAGGGTTTTCACGAATTAGTTTTATGTCTAACATTTATTTTATTCCCATGTCCTTTGATAAATAACTTGTAATCATTTCAATAAAACTTAAAGCGTTATTAACTTGTTTTACTGCATCCTCTTTAGTTGCAATAAAAAAATCTTTATAATCAGACTGTAGTCTAATGTTGAATGCTGTGCTTAAATGTGTGAAAAATACTTCGGGTATTTTGTTCGTTTTTATATAAAGATTATTGAAAAAATTAATTATACCTGAATGCTTTTTGCTGTCAACCAGGTCGAAAGAAAGCAGAGCGCGTGTGGCATGAAACATTGCATAATACGAACTGTTAAGAGACTTTGCGTAAAAGTTATTAGTTAACAATGTTTTTGCAATGATTAATTCTTCATTAGCTTTATCCAGACGGTATTTGGATAAATTTATGATAGCATTATCCATATAAAACCTTGCCTTCTTTTATCAGATTCTTATAGAAGGGCATTGAATTTTCATATTCATCAAAGGATTCCTTGCTGATGATCAGCATAGAAACAAGGATGCCATATTCTATTGAAACCCTGCTTGTAATTTGACCAATTTGGTCATTATATAAAGATATTTCTTTTTCAGTGATTTTTGATATTAGTGCAAAATCGATATCGGACTCTGAATCAAAATCTCCTCTGGCATATGATCCATAAAGTACAACCTTTAAAAGTTTCTCACCAAGTAATTCTTTCGCAGAAATTTCAAGATCACGCTTTAATTTTTCCAAATCCTGTTTTTTCACGGTTTGTTTTTACTTTACCACTATGTTATAAATTTTATTTTTTACGAATATCTCTTTAACAACGGTTTTACCTTCAGTAAACTTAGTTACTTTTTCATCAGAGTATACAACAGGTTTAACTGTTTCCTGTTCACTGTTCATCGGGACAGATACTGTTGAACGAAGCTTTCCGTTCACCTGAACGGCTATGTTAACAATATCTTCAACTAAAGCATCTTTATCAACTTCATACCAGACAGGTTCTTCAAATAATGATTTTTCATTTCCGATTAACTGCCAGCATTCCTCACCCAGATGAGGTGCAAGAGGAGCGATCATCGTTGCAAATCTGTTTAACGTATAACTCTGAATTTCCTTACTGCAATTATTCAGAATTTTTAGTTCGTTTATCAATTCCATCAATGCAGCAATTGCAGTGTTAAATCTAAAATGTTCAATCTCTTCATTCAACTTATGAAGAGTTTGATTTACTTTTCTGTAAACTTTCTTTTCATCATCGGATAAGGAAGAGATATCATACCTATCTTTTGCAGACACTTCATTCACAACATTTATATGCTGATTAAAAAGATCATAACTTCTTTGAACGAACCGATCAACGCCGGAAATGCCCTTATCACTCCAGTCACCTCCCTGGTCATATGGACCCATAAACATAAGGTACATTCTGAAAACATCAGCACCATAAGTTCCGGTGAGTTCATCAGGATTAACAACATTGCCTTTTGACTTAGACATCTTTGCACCAGAGTTTGTAATTGTTCCCTGATGTACAAGTGTCTGGAAAGGTTCATCGCTGTTTACCATTCCGATATCGCGTAAAAACTTGTGGAAGAAACGTGCATAAAGTAGATGCATAACTGCATGCTCTGCACCTCCAACATACATATCAACGGGAGTCCATTTCTTTGCAAGATTATCATCAAACGCTGCAGTTGAAATATTAGGATTAAGATATCTTAAATAATACCATGAAGAATCAACAAAAGTATCCATTGTATCGGGATCGCGCTTTGCATCACTTCCGCAGGATGGACATTTAACATTTACATACTTCTCATTCCTTGCAAGAGGTGATTCACCTCCAAGCTTGAAGTCAACATCATAAGGAAGTACAACGGGAAGATCTATCTCTTCAACCGGAACTTCGCCGCATTTCGGACAATGAATTATCGGAATAGGTGTTCCCCAATAACGCTGCCGTGAAATAAGCCAATCACGTAAACGATAATTTATTTTTCCTTTTCCAAAATTATTTTCTTCTAAATACTTTATAACTTTTTTAATTCCATTATCAGATCTTAATCCGTTAAACTGACCTGAATTAACCATCGTTCCAACATCTACAAAAGCTTCTTTCAGTTCATCAGATTCATTTGTGCCATCCTGAAGTATTACTTTTCTTATTTCAAGATTAAACTTTTTCGCAAATTCAAAATCACGCTCATCGTGTCCGGGAACAGCCATTACACATCCTGTTCCGTATGTGATAAGCGCATAATCGGCAATCCATACAGGAACTTTTTCATTATTCATAGGATTGATTGCATAAGCACCCGTTGGAACACCTGTTTTTTCCTTAACGGTTGAAGTTCTTTCAATCTCAGTTAATGATTTTGCTGACTCACGATAATCATTAATACTTTTTCTGAATTCTTCAGTTGTTAATTTATCAACAAGAGGATGTTCGGGTGCAAGAACAACATACGTTACTCCGAATAATGTATCGGGACGGGTTGTGAAAACTTTTATTTCCATATCCGCTTTGTCATTTCGACCGGAGGGAGAAATCTCTTCCGAATGATTCTTAGAAGATTTCTCTGTCGAGGACTTCTTCGAAATGACAGCATCACCATTTTTAAATTCAGTTGGGTTGACAACTTTAAAAGTAACTTCAGCACCTTCACTTTTCCCAATCCAGTTACGCTGCATAAGTTTTGTTTTTTCAGGCCAGTGAATCTTATCTAATCCTTGCAGTAATTCTTCGGCGTAATCTGTTATTTTAAAAAACCATTGATATAAGTTTTTCTGAATAACCTGAGTACCGCATCTTTCACAGGTGCCGTCATTAAGAACCTGCTCATTTGCAAGAACTGTCTGATCATTCGGACACCAGTTTACAGGAGCATTTTTTCTGTAAGCTAATCCGCGTTTGTACATTTGTAGAAATATCCACTGGTTCCATTTGTAATATTCAGGATCGCAAGTCATCAGTTCGGCATCCCAATCGTACATACATCCCATCTTCTTAAGCTGTTCGCGAATATCTTCGATGTTTTTCATCGTACTGTCGTAAGGATGAATACCTGTTTTGATTGCATAGTTTTCGGCAGGCAAACCAAAAGCATCATATCCCATCGGCTCAAATACATTATATCCGCGTAATCTTTTAAAACGTGCCCAGCTATCTGTAGGTCCATAATTATACCAGTGACCAATGTGCAGTTTAGCACCGGAAGGATAAATGAACATCACAAGCGTATAAAGTTTTTTTTCGAGATCGTTAAAATCTGTTTTATAGGTTTGATTTTCTTCCCAGAACTTCTGCCATTTCGTTTCTATTTCGGAATGAGGATAACGCATAAATCTATATAAAATTGTTGAAAATTGAAGCCAAATTTAGCCATTTGGGAAGGGAATTCAAATTTTATAAATGAATGGGAATATTAACTTAGTTCGGATATTCTTGTATTACTGAATGATTCGGCAGCGGTAATTAAATACATTATCTTAGATCACTTAGAAAGACTTTTCTATTCACTAAATTTGGATAGCAATTTTCATTAAGACTTACAGGTAAAAAATGGATAAGAATATCATAAAAGAATTTCTAAAAAGAATTGAATTGTTCAAAGGTCTCTCTGAGAGTAAACTTGATGTAATCACTCAAAAAATAATAGTTGAAAATCATAAAACGGGAACAATGATCTTCAACGAGAATAACATCCGCCAGAATTTGTACATCATATATGATGGCGAAGTTGAACTTTTCAAACGCACTCCGTATGGAGTTGAAAAACGTCTATCAATTTTCGGTAAGTATGATTTCCTTGGTGAAGGCGCTCTGATGGATGATTCGCCTCACTCAACATCAGCCAGAACAACAATTGCCACAACTACTTTTGCTCTTTCGCGTGAAAAGTTTAAAGAACTTATACGGGAACAAAGTGATACTGCGCTCGATATACTTGCTAAAATTGGACAGGTGATATCGCGCAGAATAAGTTCTGCAAATACAAGAGTGGTTAATCTTGCTGCGCAGTATCAATCAGGCAGAACAAGAAGTGAACACGATCTGCTCGGTGACAGGGAAGTTCCTCACGAGTTTTATTATGGTATCCAGACATTACGTGCACTGGAAAATTTTAATATCAGCGGCATTACGTTAAACTTTCATCCGGTT
>Ga0114946_10001689_pt1 | contig 15221 bp, 16 predicted proteins | sample WalLakDeSediment_FD_88676 | JGI IMG/M metagenome (GOLD analysis project Ga0114946, IMG submission 88676) | Lake sediment microbial communities from Walker lake, Nevada to study Microbial Dark Matter (Phase II) - Walker Lake 11/02/13 Deep Sediment | ecosystem: Environmental > Aquatic >... | reverse complement strand
TGATCTCCATTGAATTGCTGCAATGAGGCGCCGCCTTGCCGGCAAGAGAACCGTGGGTCAGCATGCCTAACAGCGGGGAATGGGGATGCTCGGGCGGAGGTGCCGCCGGCCCGCGCATTGTGGTGAACCTGCTACGGGGTTAGATTCTAGTGGCGCAGGGGAGGCTAGGCATGGATTGTCCCAAGTGTGGTCACGCCATGGAGCAGGTCGTCTACAGCGACATCGAGGTGGACCGGTGCACGCTGTGCCGGGGCCTGTGGTTCGACCTGATGGAACATGAGCAACTCAGGGAACTGCGGGGCGCGGAGTCGATAGATACCGGTGATCCCGCGGTTGGGGCAATATTCAATCGCGACGAGCGGATCAGCTGTCCCCGGTGCGCCGGCCCGATGATCCGGATGGTGGATCCCCAGCAACCACACATCTGGTACGAGTCCTGTGGGGTATGCCACGGTGTGTTTTTCGACGCCGGCGAATTTACCGACTACAAGCAGCGCACCGTCGGGGATTTTTTCCGGCGCTTGCGGGCCACTGAGCGCAGGTAGTCGCATCGGGGGCTGTCGGGTAGTGAGAGCAAGGGATGATTGAGCAATACATGACCAGGGGTGGTTGATGGCGTGTTAACGAAAGAGGGCCTGGAAGGATTCGGCCTCAAGCGGCAGCCGTTCATCTTGGCGGCCGGGGAAACTGCGTTCTACGCGGGACCGCAGCATCGCGACGCGCTGAGTTTCCTCGAGCGCGCATTGCATTCCAACGACCTGCTGCTGGCGCTGACGGGAGAGTCCGGCACCGGGAAAAACATCACGCTGGATTTTGCACTGCAACAGATGCTGCCCGGGGCCCTGGTGGCTACCGTGGGTCGAATGTCCGCAGATCCCGACGAGTTTCTCGTGGCGCTGCTCAGGGGCTTCGGTTTTGACGGCGTGAAGGCCAATCGGGAGGAGATGCGCGGCCTGCTGACCGTCTACCTTGGTCATCAGCGGCAGAAAGGCGTCACTACCGTGATCGTCGCCGACAATCCGGAGGTCGTGTCCGGTGGAGTCATCGAGGAGGTGGGCTGGCTGGCGCTCCTCGAGCCGGTGCGCCTGGGCCGCCTCAAGCTGGTACTGATTGGGGGCGAAACCCTCGAGCGACAGCTCGCGGCGCCGCGCATGCACGCATTGCGCCAGATGATCCGCTGGCAGCATCGCCTCGAGCTGCTTGGGCTGGACGAGACCCGGGACTACCTGGAATTCCATCTCGAAACCGCCGGGTGCCCGCGGCCCGGGGAGGTGTTCACTCAGGGCGCAGTGGCCAAGATTCACGCGTACTCCAGCGGGCTCCCGGCGCGGATCAACCGGATCGCGCTGCTGGCCCTCGACGCCGCGGCGGAAGCAGGCCAGCCGGTGGTGGAGGACGCGCATGTCGAACTGGTCAGCGGTGGAGCGCTGGGTGGAACTCGCCCCCGTCCGCGTCCCGTCGCCTCCCTCGACATCTCGCTGGACCGGGAGCCCAAAGCCCGCATCCGGTTGACCTCATTGCGCCTGCTGATCGGACGTCATCCCTGGAACGACGTACAGCTCGATCATGACTCGGTCAGCAGGCACCACGCGATGCTGGTCAGGGAAGGCGGGTACTGGACAGTCGTGGACCTGAACAGCACGAACGGCATCCGGGTCAACGACCGGCTCGTGAGGCAGGAACGTCTCAACCACGGGGACGTCGTCCAGGTCGGCAGGTTTCGCCTCGTCCTCAACGAGGGGGCGGGACCGGCGCGCGATCTCCCCTCGGTAGGCGACATGGGAGAGACGACGATCCTGCCCCACTGAGCAGGGACGGCGCTTCAGGAAGCCGCGTCGTCCGGCGAGTCGATTTCCTCGGGTTCGGGTTCGGCCGATTCCAGTTGTTCCATCAGGGCGATCGCGACGCCGAGAAAATCAGAATCCGTGACGATGCCCTGGAGTCGTCCATCGCGGGTGACCGGCAGGCAGCTGCGCTTGTTACGAAACATCATCAGGGCCGCGTGACGCACGTTACTTCGTTCGTCCACCGTGTCGATTTCACGCACCATGATCTCGCGGACGGGTTTGTCGACCCCGGTTCCGGCGACCAGCACGTCCGTCTGGGAAATCAGCCCGACCAGCGCGCCGGCATCGTCCAGCACGGGCAGGTGCCGGATTGCGTGAGCGGCCATTGCCCGCCGCGCCTCGCCGATCGTGGCGTCGGGACCGATGATTACGAGGCTGCGCCTCGGGGTCATGATTTCGCTGATGTCCAGCATGTTTTCAGGTTTCCATGGGATATAGGCTTATCTTGCCGCGGTGGTGCCGCAGGGTGCTGACCTGTATCAAGACCGCGGCCTGCGGCCGCTTCTCAAACGGCTTCTTCGGTTCGCGCCGCATTCACCAGCTCCTGTTGGACCTTGGGTGGGACAGCTTCATAGCGGTCCAGCTGCATGGACCAGGCGCCGGACCCACCGGTCATCGCCTTGAGCTGGTTTGCATAGTCCTGCAGTTCCGAGAGCGGCGCCTCAGCATCGATCTGGATCCGTTGGCCGGACAGTGAAGTGGAGCCGAGCATCCGCCCGCGACGGGACGACAGGTGGCCGGTGATGGTGCCGAGGGAGTCGATGGGCACGGTCACCTGGAGGTGGACGATGGGCTCCAGCACGATTGGGCCGGCGCTCTTGATCGCCTCGATGAAAGCGCGGCGTCCGGCGCTGATGAATGCGACCTCCTTGGAGTCGACCGGGTGGGTCTTGCCGTCATAGACGGCCACGCGGATGTCCTGCAGGGGAAAACCTGCGATGGCACCGCTCTCGAGCGCCTGGCGCACGCCTTTTTCCACGGCCGGGATGAACTGTTGCGGGATGGAACCGCCGACCACCTCGCTGGCGAACTCGAAACCCGAGCCGCGCGGCAACGGTGCGATTCGGAGGAACACCTCGCCGAACTGCCCGGCGCCCCCGGTCTGCTTCTTGTGGCGGTGATGACCTTCAGCGGCCTTCGTGATGGTCTCGCGGTAGGGAATCGTCGGAGGATGGGTGTCGACTTCCACGTTGAAGCGCTCGCTCATTGCCTCGACGACCAGCCGCAGGTGCAGCTCGCCGCTGCACAGCACGACGGTTTCATTGGTTGCGGGGCGATGCTCCACGCGCAGGGCCGGGTCTTCGGCGCAGAGTTTATGAAGCGCATCAGACAACTTCTGTTCGTTACCACGCTGCGCGGGCTGGATCGCGATGCCCATCATGGGCGGCGCCATCTCCGGAAGGCGCACGTGGAAGTGATCCTCGTCATGCGAATCATGCAGCACGTCATTGAAATTCAAGCTGTCGATCCGGGTCACGGCAACGATATCGCCAGGGCCGGCCGTGCCGACCTCAGCCGACTGCTTGCCCTGCAGCTTGTACAGGTGGTTGAGCTTGACGGGTTTGCGGGAGTCGCCCACGAAGAGTTGCGCGCCATTCCTGATAGTGCCCTGGTGCACCCGCAGGACGGCCGTGCGGCCGACATAGGGATCGACCACAACCTTGAACACATGAGCCACTACGTGGCGGTCGGGCTCCGATGTCACCACAACGGGTTCGGCGGCATCTCCGTCCCCGCGCATGAAAGGCGGGGGATTGGCCTCGCGCGGGCTGGGGAGCAACTTGACGATGTAGTCCAGCAGCGCCTCGATCCCGGCGCCGGTCTCCGCGGAGACGAAGATCACGGGAATCAGGTGCCGCTCACGCAGTGCCATTTCAAACGCGCCGTGCAACTGTTGCGGGTCGATGTCCTGTCCGGACTCCAGGTACGCTTCCATCAGCGCTTCGTCAACCTCGACAACCTGGTCGAGGATCCTCGTGTGCGCCTCCCCGATGCTGGAGAAATCGGTGGCCTCGCCGCTGTCCCGGAAGAAACAGTCCACGACCTTGCGGCCATGGTCGCTTGGCAGGTTGACCGGCAGGCAGCGCCGGCCGAAGGCCTCCTGGATCTCCGCCAGCAAGACATCGAGCTTGTCGGGATCGGTGTCCATCTTGTTGACGATGATGAGGCGCCCGAGCTGCGCATCGGCTGCGGCCTTCATCATCCGCCGTACGCCGGTCTCGAGACCGCCCGACGCGGACAGCACGAGTGCGGCGCATTCGACCGCCGGCAGCACCGCGACCGCGCGCGGCAGGAAGTCGGTGAATCCGGGAGTGTCGATGATGTTGATCTCGCAGTCCTGCCAGGTACAGTGACAGATGGCGGTATCGAGCGAATGCGCCATCGAGATCTCGCGTGGATCGAAGTCGCACACGGTATCTCCGCGGTCGGTACGGCCGCGCTGCTTGATCGTGCCGGCCGCATTCAACAGGGCTTCCGCCAGGCTCGTCTTGCCGGTGCCCGCGGGTCCGATCAGGGCAAAGTTTCGGATGGAATCGGTTCTGTCGTTGTTCATTTTCTGGACCTTTCCGTGTCTGCAGCAAGTATAAGAAAAAACAGCGTCACTCAGGTGGTTATTCCGTCGCGCACGCATACTGCCGTACCCTCGCCAAGGCCTAGGACGGCAGCGGCATCTCCGCCGTTGAGCGCGAGTTCCAGCAGCCCAAAGGCATTGATCAGCGCCAGCGGCGCGCCGTCCGGCGCACCGCCGTAGGTCGGCAGCAGCTCCCATTCGCGCTGCCCGGCCCGGATTACCGGCTGCCGGAGCCCGGCGATGGAATCCGCGCCAATGTTGGTGATCAGGTTGCCGAAGTGGTCGGCGAGCACGACCTGCCCGAAGATGCCGTCCGAATCCTGTCTTGCGACGGGTATAGGCGCCGGATCGCAGGGCGTGGCCGGTGCCCCGAAATCCCCTGGCCGAAGGTCGCCGGACGCGAGGGCGGCGGCGAGCGGCGCAAACAGGTCCCGACCGTGGAAGGTCCGGGACATGGACACGATCCCGAGCCGCGCCGGGAGTTGCGGGTCCATGGCAAACCACTGCACAGGGGAATAAGCGCGCAGCGTCTCCGGCAACAAGCCGTTATCCGGCGCGAGCAGCAGGCGCTCGGCAGCGAGCGCGAGCATGACGCGACGACTTGTCCCCACGCCGGGATCGACGACGGCAAGGTGGACCGTGCCGGGCGGGAAATCAAGCCAGGCGCAGGCGAGCCAGAACCCGGCGATATCCGCGCGGCCGGCCGGAATGCCATGACTCAGGTCGATGATGCGCGCGTCCGGGAAACGTCCGAGGATCCGGCCCCGCACGATTCCGGCGAACGGATCCTCCGTGCCGAAGTCGGTCGTCAGCGCAATCAGCCCGTTGGGGGCGAAAGGCATAGGCTCCTTCCGTAGTTCAACATATCCGGGGCAGCGGATCGTCCTCGAGTTCCTCGAGCATCCGCCGACCACCCAATTCGGTCTCGATGACGACCGGGCGGCCCTCGGGGTCCACCTGGCCGATGATCGCCGCGTTCTCGCCACCGGGCAGGCTGCGCCAGACGGCGAGGGCGCGCTCGCCGTCGGCCGGCGAAAGGATCGCAACGACTCGGCCTTCGCAGGCAAGATAGAAAGGATCGTAACCGAGCATTTCGCAGACGCTGCGCACGGCATCCCGCACCGGAATTGCGGCTTCGGACAGCCGCACCGAGCAGCCCGTAGCGCGTGCAATCTCGTGGGCCACGGTGGCGAGCCCACCCCGAGTCGGATCCCGCATGAAGCGAAGTCCTTCGAAGTCCAGCAGCGCGCTCGTCAGCGGGAGCACGCTCGCGGCGTCCGAGGCGAGATCGCCGCGCAGCCCGAACTGCTCGCGCGCCAGCATGACGGAAATACCGTGATCGCCGACGCTGCCGCTGACAAGTACCAGGTCGCCGGCCCGGATCTGCTCCATGTTCAGCCGCAGGCCGCGCCGGCGAATCCCGATGCCGGTGGTGGCGAGGTACAGACCGCCGCCCTCGCCGCGCCTGACTACCTTGGTATCGCCGGCGGCCACCTGCACGCCCACATCGCGGGCCGCACGCGCCAGGCTGGCGACGATGCGGTCGAGTACTTCGACCTCGAGGCCTTCCTCGATGAATACGTTGAGTGCAAGGTAAAGGGGCGTGGCGCCGGCCACGGCGAGGTCATTGGTCGTGCCGTGCACCGCCAGGGAACCGATGTCACCGCCTGGAAACTCGAGCGGCTGCACCGTGAAGCCGTCGGTGGTGAAGACGACCTCGCCGTCCGGCAACGGGGGCAGGGGGCAGGCATCGAGACCGGTGTCCAGAATCCCCCCGCCGAGATGACGCACGAAGACTTCCTGGATGAGTTCCCGCATGTAGCGGCCGCCGTTGCCATGGGCCAGGCCGATGCGTGCCTCGTCAAGCGCCATGCGCGGGTCTCCTCATGGGATTGGATGGTCGTGCGGGATCCGGGCCTGACATTCTAACCGCCCCGCGCATCCGCTGCGGCCAGTTCAATCACCTGGCCGAATGCGATGCACGCGTCATTGGCCGGCAAGCGCAGCGGCAACGCCAGCGCCATGCCGGACTCGGCAAACAGGGATTGCATGCGCTCCGCGAGCCGCCGGTTTTGCAGTACCCCGCCAGTGGCGCCGACGGCCGCGATGGCCTGCCGGGTTCGCAAGGCCTCGAATACCGCGACTGCGGTCAGTGCGAGGGTCTCGTGGAACCAGGCAGACCGCGCCGCGACGGATCGCGAGGAATCCAGCAGGCCGACCAGCAGGGGGGCCCAGTCGGCACGCAACACGCCCTCGGCGTCGGCCACCAGCGGCAGCGCATCGGCCCCGGCAGAATGGGCGCCCTGCAGCGCGGCCTCGAGGCGCATGGGGCCCTCGCCCTCGTAGCTCGCGTGCAGGCAGAGGCCTGTCAGCGCCGCGGCGGCATCGAACAGTCGGCCTACCGCGCTGCTTGCCGGGGTGTTCAGGCCGCGGTCCCAGGCGGCGCGGCCCAGACCCTCGGGATCGGGGCATGCCGGCCAGGCAAGTCCGGTTTCCCAACATAGCGCCGCGGCGCTGCGCCAGGGTTCGCGTCCCGCGCGCTCGCCCCCGGAGAGCCGGAAGGGCCGGAAACTGGCCACCCGGCGCCAGGCGCCGGGACGCCCGAGAAATGCCTCGCCGCCCCACAGGCTGCCGTCGCCGCCGAAGCCTACGCCGTCCCAGGCAAAGACCAGCAAGGGGCCCTCGGCTTCCATTTCCGCGGCGAGTGCCCCTGCATGGGCGTGGTGGTGCAGCACCGCCGCGAAGGGCAGTCCGCGCCGCCGCGCCCACCGGGCGGTCGCATAGCCCGGATGAGCGTCGCAGACCAGCCTCTCGGCTCGCACGCCGTAGAGCGCCTGAAGGTCAGCCGCGACCTGCTCGAAGACCTCCATGCTGCGCTCCGAGCCCATGTCGCCGATGTGCGGCGATACGACGCAGCGGTTGTCCCAGGCGAGGGCGATGGTGTTTTTCATGTGGGCGCCGACCGCCAGCACCGGGCGGGTGACCGGCGTGGCAAGGTCGAGCTCCGCTGGGGCACAGCCACGGCCGATGCGCAGCGGCCGCGGTCGTCCGCCGTTGCTGCGCCAGACCGGGTCGTCGGCGGGGCGTACGATTGGCCGGTCGTGGTGCAGGCAGCCCTCGACGAGGTGTGCAAGCCGGGTCTCGACTTCTGTGCCGTCGGTCAGCACCGGCTCGCCGCTGATGTTTGCCGAGGTCGCGACGAGCGGCCGATGCAGCTCATCGAGCAGCAGCGCATGCAGCGGGCTGTAAGGGAGCATAGCGCCGAGCTCGGCCAAGCCGGGCGCCAGGGCCTCGGTCAGCGCGCCTGGTCGCTTGCGCACCAGCACTATCGGGCGCTGTGGTGAGTACAGCAGCGCCGCCTCGGCATCCGTCGGCTCCGCGACCTGCCGCAGTGCGGCGAGTCCGTCGATACCCTCCAGCGGGAACATCACGGCGAGCGGTTTGGCAGGGCGCGGCTTGAGGCGACGCAATCGGTCGATCGCGGTCTCGTTCGCAGCATCGCAGACGAGGTGATAGCCGCCGATGCCCTTCACCGCGACCAGCCGGCCGGCGGCAAGGGCCGCAACGCAGTCGCGCAGGGCGGTCTCGCCGCCGGTCATTCCGGGGACTCCGGGCACCGTCCAAGTAAGCTGCGGCCCGCAGGCCGGGCAGGCGACCGGCTCGGCATGAAAACGCCTGTCGGCGGGCGCATCGTACTCCCGGCGACAGGCTTCGCAGAGCGGAAAGTCGTCCATGGAGGTATTGACGCGATCGTAGGGCAGGGCGCGGATGATGGTGTAGCGCGGGCCGCACTGGGTGCAGTTGATGAACGGGTAGCGGTGCCGGCGGTCGGCCGGGTCATGGAGCTCGGCGAGGCAGTCATCGCAGGTGAAGTAGTCCGGCGGCACGAATATGCGAGGCTCGGCCGCAGCCTCGCTGGCGAGGATCTTGAATCGTTCCGGGCATTCGCCCTGCCAGTCCTCCATGCGTCGCAGCCGGGGAGCGGCGATGGCCGGCGCATCGGTGATGACATCGCGCGTATAGGCTTCCAGCGCTCCCGCGGGTCCGCAGACGAGTACCTCGACCTCGCCGACGGTATTTTTCGCCCAGCCAGTCAGGCCGTGGCGCTCCGCCAGGCGGTACAAAAACGGGCGAAAGCCGACCCCCTGGACCTGTCCGGTGATCCAGAGCCGGCGGCCGGGACTCAGGCCACCTCCCGCGTCCGGACCCCGTTGGACCACCAGATCCGGCAGGCGCCCTCGTCGGACACCATACAGGGGCCGATCGGCGTCCGCGGGGTGCAGGCGGAACCGTAAATGCGGCACTGGTTCGGATAGATTTTGCCGAGCACCACTCGCGCGCAGTCGCAGCCCTTGGGCATCATCCCGGCACGCTTGCGATCGTGGGCGCCGTAGTCGGGAAAATGCAGGCGCGCGTCTCGTGCCGCCAGCTGTGGCTTCAGGCCATAGCCCGACGCCGGAATGGTGCCGATGCCCCGCCAGGAAGCGTCCACGATATCCATGGTCTCCTCGAGGAAACGCCTTGCGGTGGCGTTACCCTGCGGTCGCGCGACTTCCGGGTAGCAGTTGTCGAGGAAGCACCTGCCTTCGACGACCTGGCGCAGCACCGAGTAGGTGGCCGCCAGCAGGCTTTCAGGGTGGAACCCGGCGACCGCCGTCGGCAGGCCGTGGTCCCTGACGACGAATTCCCACTCCTCGGGGCCCATCACGGTGGATACATGGCCAGGCGCGATCAGCGCGTCGAAGCCGGGGTCCTCCGATTGCAGCAGCAGCGCCACCGCCGGCCAGGTGCGCCGCCCCGACAGGAGCACCATCAGGTTTTCCGGCGGGTCGGCGGCGAGCATCGCCGCCACCGGCGCCGTGGTCGTTTCGAAGCCCGCGGCGAAAAACACCACGCGCCGGCCCGGGTTCTGTGCCGCGATCTCGACGGCCTCCATCGGGGAGGCGACGGGACGCACATCCCCTCCGGCCGCCTTGGCCTGCTCCAGGCTGCGGGTCTGCTTCAGCGGCAAGTTGACCGGGACGCGCAGCATGTCGCCGAAGCTGACCACGATGACATCCGGGTCGTGCAACGCGATCTGTATCGCGTGGTAGACGTCTTCCTCGGGACAGACGCAGACCGGGCAGCCCGGCCCCGGGATCAGTTCCACCTGTGCCGGCAGCGCGCCCCGCAGGCCCGCCATGGAGATGGAGCGCTCGTGGCCGCCGCACACGTTCATGACCCGGACCCGCTCGGGCAGGGGGAGCGCCCGGATCCGGTCGAGCCATTCGCGTGCGGCGATGCTCATGATTTCGCGTCCTCGGCATGGTCGTGGTCGTGGTCGTGGTCCTGATCATGAGCGTGGCTGTGCGCATGCACGTGAGCATGACCCCGGCCGGCATCGTGGCTGTGACCGTGCCCGCCGCCCGAGGAATCCACGCCGTGCAGCCGCGCGCCCGCCGACTGCACCGCCGGGCGCCGGGTCGCGCCGGCCTCGATGCGCGCGCGCTGCGCAATCAGTTCACCCTCGATCCAGGCAACCCACTGGTCGATGCCCGCGCCCTTGCGCGCGGACGCGTGCAGTACCGGCGCCGCCGAGCCGACGAGCCGCAGGGCCTGTTCGGCCTTGACGGTATCGAAGTCGCCGAGCACCTCGAGAAGGTCGGTCTTGGTCAGCAGCATCAGGTCCGCGGCGCGGAACATGACCGGGTACTTGGCCGGCTTGTCGTCGCCCTCGGTGACCGACAACAGGGTCACGTTGACGTGCTGTCCCAGGTCGAAGCTGGCCGGGCACACCAGATTGCCCACGTTCTCGATGAACAGCAGCTCGACGCCCTCGAGGTCCAGGCGGTGCAGGGCGTCGTGCACCATGTGCGCGTCCAGATGGCAGGCGCTGCCGGTGGAGATCTGGATGGCCTCGACCCCCTTGGCGCGAATCCGGGCGGCGTCGTTCTCCGTCTCGAGGTCGCCCTCGATCACCACCATGCGGCCGGGATCGCCCAGTGCGTCGATGGTCGCTTCGAGCAGGGCGGTCTTGCCGGCGCCCGGCGAGGACATCAGGTTCACGGCCAGGATGCCCCGCGCGTCGAAATGCGCCCGGTTGTGCAGCGCCTGTTCGTCGTTCTCGTCGAGCAGCCCCTTGAGCACCGTAACGGCGGCGCGCCCGTCTTCGGTCTGCTCGAGGCGGCCACCCGGGGAGACGAGATAACGGTTGCCATCGGTGATGTTGCAGCCACAGGTATCGCACATGGCGAACTCCAGATCAGGTAACAGGGTCTCGCCGAAACCTTATAACATTTCGGCAGGCGCCAGGTCGGTCACGGCGAGCTCGACGGACTCCAGCAACATCTCGTCCCCCGACACCATGCGGACGCGGAAACCATGGCAGCTGCCGCAGAGCATCCGGTTCGGCGCCGCATCGCTTCGGGCGCCGCATTCACTGCACTGCACAATCACCTTGGCGGGTTCGATGACGAGTTCCGCGCCTGCCGCGATGGTGCCCGCGGCTGCGAGCGGAAATGCCCGGCGCAACAGCGCGGCCTCGACGCCGGAAAGCGGGCCGATCCGCAGCCGGACCAGTTCCACCGCACCGCCGCCGTTGGCCGCGGAGACGGATTCCAGCTGCGACACCAGGGCCTGGCAGACGGACAGCTCATGCATCGGTCAGGCGCCTGCCTCGTTGGTAAGCATCTGGTCGTAGACCTCCCAGGCGGAGCGCGCTTCCTGCTCGGTCATCTTTTGAATGGCGTAGCCGACGTGGACCATGACGAACTCGCCGATCCCGACGGGCTCGTCCTGCAGCATGAACAGGCTGACGTCGCGCTGGATGCCCTTTGCCTCACAGCGGGCGAGGTAGCCGTCCACCGCGACGACCTTCATGGGGATGCCAAGACACATAGTCTGTTGCTCCGACACTCGATTGTCCGGTGATTCAAGCTGCCACTCGAGCGCTTCCGACGCAAGCTGGTAGATATCCTGATGCGTCCAATTCTCATCGGGGTATCCTGCGGCAGCACCCCACGCCTTGAGGGTGCGGGAGCCTGGGCCATGGCAGAACTCGAGCACGTCAAGACCGGCACGCTGGTTCTGGGCGTCGGCAACACCATTCTGACGGACGAGGGCATCGGGCCCTGGGTTGTGGAGCGCCTGCGCGCACTGAACCCGGATACACCGGGAATCACCTGGATGGACGGCGGAACGCTGAGCTTCTCCATCGCGACCAGCGTCGAGGATGCCGAGCGCCTGATCGTGGTGGACGCGACCGAGCTCAAGTCCAGGCCGGGCACCGTCAAGGTCTTCGTCGACGAGGAAATGGACAAGATGCTCGGCGGTCACGGTCGCAGCATCCACGAAGTCGGCCTGATGGATCTGATGAACATGGCACGCCTCACCGAACGCCTGCCCCAGCGCCGCGCGCTCGTCGGCATCCAGCCGGAGGTCATCGACTGGGGGACCGAGCCGAGTCCAGCCGTCGGCGCCGCGATGCCCGAGGCCGCGCGCGCCGTAGCCGAGTTGATCGAGGCGTGGACGGGAGTCGAGATCAAGGCCGGTTGAGGCCCGTGGAGTTGTGTGAATTGCGTATTGCTGGTTCCGGTTCGAGCACATAGATTGCCTTATAAGATATTGAAGTAACGACAAAGACCGACGCGCAACAAGATCCCGCAAGGACTTGAGCTGCAGTCGGCGGAGGCGCCATGAGCGGTCTCTCGGGGATCGGGGTGAAAGTGGAAGCAGGCAGCGCACTGGAGCCCGAGCTGCGCGGCAACGCACTGCCCCTGTTGCATGAAATCCGTCACGCGCTGGCCCGCCTTCTCGAGGAGGGCGAGCCCACCGTCATCGACGTACAGAGCCTGCCGATGGGTCCGGGCGACCTGCGGCGGCTGCTCGACGCGCTCGGGGAAGGCGAGGTGAAGGCCGAGCTCGAGGCGCTCGGCAAGACCGTCATCCGCGAGTCGCGCTATTCGGGCGTCTGGATCATCGAGCACCTGAACGGCTCGGGCGGGATCGCCAGCCGCTTTATCGAGATCACCTGGGTTCCCTCGCTCCTGCAGGCGCAGGCCGAGGACGTTCAGAGCGGTCTCACGGAACTTGCCGACGCATTGGCGCCGGCCGGTAATTGAAGCCAACCGAAGGCCCCTGTGTACCGAAAGAGCAGGGCAGTGCGGAGGAGCACAGCATGGCAGCAAGCACAACCGTAGGCGACGTCCTCCGGGCAAACGGAGTCAGCCGTCGCGGATTCATGAAATTCTGCGCAGCCACCGCGTCCATGATGGCGTTGCCGCCAAGCATGGTGAGTGCCGTCGCCGCGGCGATCGAGAAGGCGCGGCGGCCCTCGGTGATCTGGCTTCCGTTCCAGGAGTGCACCGGATGCCTCGAGACGCTGACGCGCTCGCATACGCCGACCGTCGAGGGCCTGATCTTCGACGCGATCTCGCTCGACTACAATCACACGCTGCAGGCGGCTGCAGGCCAGGCGGCCGAGGACGCGCTCGACGCGGCAGTCGAGGAGAACTACGGCAATTACCTGATGCTGGTGGACGGCTCCATCCCGACAGGTGAGTTCGCCGATTACTCCTGCACGAACGGCCATTCGCACATCGACATGCTGAAAAAGTACGCGGCTGGCGCCGCGGCGATCGTCACGGTCGGCACCTGCGCGGCCTACGGCGGCATCGGCCGGGCCAACCCGAACCCGACCCAGTGCGTCGGCGTCCAGGACATCATCAAGGACAAGCCGATCATCAACGTGCCGGGCTGCCCGCCGATCCCGACCGTGCTGACCGGCGTGCTCGCGCACTACCTGACGTTCGGCACGATACCCGAGCTCGACAAGCACGGCCGGCCGATGGCGTTCTTCGGGCAGAACATCCACGATCGCTGCTATCGCCGCCCATTCTACGAGCGTGGCCTGTTCGCGAAGACTTTCGACGACGAGGGTGCGAGGAAGGGCCACTGCCTGTACGAGCTGGGCTGCAAGGGCCCGGTGACCTACAACGCCTGCGCCACGCTGAAGTGGAACGAGGGTGTCAGCTGGCCGGTCCAGTCCGGGCACGGCTGCATCGGCTGTTCCGAGCCGAATTTCTGGGACAAGGGCAGCTTCTACCGGCCGCTGTCGGCCGCGTACTGGGGTGATGCCAGGACTGTCGGCATCAGTGCAGCGGCAGGCGCCGCGGCAGGCCTCGCCGCAGCGGCATTGGCCCGTGGTAAGCAGAAGAAGTCGCAGCAGGAGGAAAAGGCATGAACGAGGGACTGTATTTTGAGGGTATGTCGCTGCTCGACTTCGCCCGCGGACCGGCATTCCGCTGGGCCGTCGCGATCTTCGTGATCGGTATCGTGTGGCGCCTCACGGCACTGTTGCTGGCGTCCCCGAAACGACTGGAGCCCGCGAAGGGATCGGCCACGTCCGGCGGCATCAAGACGCTCCTGACGCGTTCCGCCCCGGCGCACGAGCTGGAGAAGAACATCATCTTCCAGCATTACTCGGGCTATGCGTGGCACATCAGCATGTTCATCGTGCTGCTGTTCTTCGCGCCGCACATGCTGTTCTTCAAGAACATCCTGGGATTCGGCTGGCCCACGCTGCCCAACCTGTTCATCACGTTCTTCGCCGTGGTGACGATTGGCATCCTGCTGGTCCTGCTGGCGCGCCGCCTGATGAACCCGGTGCTGCGCCAGATCTCGACGATGGACGACTATGTCAGCTGGATCATCGCGTTCCTGCCGTTCCTGTCGGGAATGATGGCCTTCACGCATATCACCTTCGGGATGGCGTATGAGACGGTTCTCGGGCTGCACATTCTGAGCATCTGCCTGCTGCTGGTCTGGTTCCCGTTCGGCAAGCTGATGCATGCCTTGTTCATCTGGCCGTCCCGCTACAAGGTCGGGGCCGCCTTCGCACGGAGAGGGGTACGGGCATGAGCGCGACTACCATTGACTACGGCACCCTCGGCGAGCGCGCCGCGGCCGGTCTGAAGCCGAAGGCGCTGTCCGACGAGCAGAAGGTCGCGCGCGCGAAAGAGGCCTTCCTCGCCGGCATGGACGCCGACATGGCGACCTACCTGGAGTCCTGCATTCACTGCGGAATGTGCGCGGAGGCCTGCCATTTCTACATCGCCACCGGCGATGCGAAGTACACGCCGATCTACAAGCTGGAGCCGCTGAAGAAAGTGTACCGCCGCGAGCTGGCGCCGACGCGCTGGCTGAACCGGCTGACCACGCGCGACATCACCGCCGGCGAGCTCCAGGAATGGAAGGAGCTGGCCTACGACTCCTGCACGCAGTGCGGGCGCTGCAGCCTGCTCTGCCCGATGGGGATCCACATCCAGAGCATGATCCAGGTGGTGCGCAGCGGTCTCGCGGCCGCGGGGCTGGCGCCAGCGGAACTACAGGCGGTCTCCGACGAGCAGAGGGACAAGGCGACGATTCTCGGCGCCGGTCCCGACAAGCTGCGCGAGGTCGTCGAACGCGTGCGTGCCAAGGGCATCGAGGTGCCGCTGGACAAGGACAAGGCCGAAGTGCTGGTCCTGTCCTCGGCGCTGGATTTCCTCAACGACGATGCCATCCTGGCAGCCACCGCGAAGATCATGAACAAGGTCGGCGCGAACTGGACCGTCCGTAGCGACGGCTTCGAATCGGCCAATTTCGGCGCCCTCACGGGCGACATGCAGGCGCAGCGGCGCATCAGCAAGCGCGTCATCGAGGCGGGCATCGCCTGCGGTGCGAAGAAGGTCATCGTCGCAGAATGCGGACATGCCTACCCGGTGCTGCGCTGGGAGGCGGCGACGCTGTACGGCAAGGAACTGCCTTTCGAGTTTCTCTCTGTG
>Ga0114946_10001688_pt1 | contig 15227 bp, 10 predicted proteins | sample WalLakDeSediment_FD_88676 | JGI IMG/M metagenome (GOLD analysis project Ga0114946, IMG submission 88676) | Lake sediment microbial communities from Walker lake, Nevada to study Microbial Dark Matter (Phase II) - Walker Lake 11/02/13 Deep Sediment | ecosystem: Environmental > Aquatic >... | reverse complement strand
CCGAAATGATTTTTCCAGACCAGCGAATCGCCGACAATGATGGTGGCGGACAGGCCGGGGACATTGAAGATCCCCATCTGTTGCTGGATGAAAGCGTTGAGTTCAGGCCAGCCCCGGTGGCTTTCCTGGCTGTGAACAGTGGTATTAAGGGCGATTAATAAGAGAATTGTTAGTTTTTTCATGCTTAAAATTTTTTTAGATTCCAAAATCCAGAGGCATTTATTAAGATTTCATTCTTCATTTTTTTACCACAGTAGGCACAATAGGAAACATAGAAAAACACATAAGATTATTATTTAATAAATATTACTCTTCATTTAATTCGATATTAATTCCTCTATGTGTAACCTATTGTGAACTATTGTGCCTAATGTGGTTAAAAAATATATCCAAATCAGTGCTTAATCAGTTTACCGGAAATAACATGCAATGAGCTCTTTGCACTGAGCCTGTAAAAGTAAATTCCGGCCGGCAAGCCCGACATATCCAGCGTAATGATGGATTGCTGACCACTGACCAGATATGCCTCAACCAAAGAACCAAAAATATTGTAAATCTCAACAAGCTCAATCCCCGCCTCCATTCCGCTGCAATCCAGGGTAAGTTTATCGTTAACCGGGTTCGGAAAAACCCTGACCGCTGACCGCTGACCGCCGACCGCTGACTCTGCAACTCCCACTCCCAGGCACGCCTCCCCCACCTCCTCCGGGCTGTTGCAGCCGGGGGCGTTGTTCAAGATTATCACCGTTCCGTTGGGTGCTGCCAGGTATTCGCAAATGCTTTGGACTTCGCAGGTGGATAAGTATGTATTGTTTTGGATAGTTAAATCAGTGATTGAGCCTGGGGCGATATTTTCGATTCCTGCCAGGCTGCACAAAAAAGGATTTCCCCAATAGCCCCCAATGTTGATAGAACCCTCGATGGATGTCAGATTCTCTAGTCCCGTAAGGTTGGTTAGGGATGCGTTAGATCTTATCCAAAGATGACTACCGATGGAATTCAAACCTTCCAGCCCCACGAGGTTAGCCAAGGCAGGGTTAGAACTAATGCTTAGACTGCTCCCGATGGAAATCAGGCTTTCCAATCCAGTCAGGCTGGTCAGCGCTGTGTTGCCCTGGATATAAAGACCACCCCCGATAGATGTCAAACCCTCCAGACCTGTTAAACTCGCCAGAATAGGATTTGCCGCTTCAGAATAATAATCACCAATTAAAAGATAACCTACGATGGTATTGAGCATTGTCAGACCATCAAGGTTTGCAATATCATTTCCGCTGATGGTAACATTTCCTTCCAGGTCCGTGCAACCTGGAAAAGCAAACTGGAAATTGTCAATATCGGACTGTGAACTGAGATAATAATTGCCATAAGGCAAACAAGGTATTCCTCCACAGGCATACGCCACATCGACCACACTATTGCAGCCAGATGCATTACCGAAAATATTAATGATGCCAGTGGGGTTTGCAAGGTAATTGCATATTCCTTCAATGGCACAGTCTGTCAGATTACCATTGTTAGTGATGTTCAGGTTATTGACATATTGTAAGCTATCCAATCCCGACAGGCTGACCAGTGTAGGATTTGAGTTGATAGTCAGGTCGCCGCCTATGGTGATCAGATGTTCCAAACCAAGCAAACTGGTTAATGAATCATTATTTGATATGTACGCGTTGCCTCCCACCGTATGAAGATTTTCCAGGCCAGACAGGTTTAAAAGAGATTGATTAAAGATCACGTTCATGTCACCGTTGACAGCGGCCAGATTATTCAATCCGGACAAATCCGTCAACAAAGGATTGCCACCAATGCCAGAACAACCCGGCCATTTACCTACTTCCAGATTCCCTTCGATGATATTCAGGCCTTGGAGCCCGGCCAGGCTGGTCAGGTTGTCGTTTTGATATAATTTCAGGCTTCCTCCGATAGAATCAAGATTATCCAATCCAATTAAACTTTCAAGATAAAAATTTTCCTGGATGTGAATATCACCACCGACATTTGATAGACTTTCCAGGCCTGCCAAATTTTGTAAATGCGTGGATTCCAGAAATAAACTGCCATTGATTATGGCAAGATTATCAAAACCGAGTAAATTATACAAATTTTCATTCCAACTCATTTTAAGATCACCACCTATTGATGTAATACTTCCCAGACCAACCAGGTTATTTATTCCCGTCCCATGAATTCCAAGATTCCCTTGGATTGAAGTCACTGAATTTAAACCATTCAAGTTAGTAATTCCGGATGTTAACCATACAGATCCTTCTAATTCCGTGCAGCCAGGAAAAGCCGACTGAAAACTATCGACATCGGCCTGCGTTGAGAAGTAATAATCACCATACGGAAGGCAGGGCATTGAACCACCGCAAGAAAGTGATAACTCGACAACACTGTTGCAACCAGGCGCATTTCGTGCAATAGTCAGGACTCCATTTGGGGCAGCCAGGTATTGGCAGATACTTTCTATCTGACAATCAGATAACAATGGGTTATCGCTAATGTTCAGTTTTTCAATGAAACCTGCCGTCAGGTTTTCTAAACCTGTAAGACTTGTCAGTGTGGTAGACGCAATGAGCAAATTTCCGGAGATCACAGTTACATTATTCAATCCGGTCAGATCAGTAAGGCCTAAGCCCTCAATAGACATCCCCCCGCCGATATAAGTAAGATTTTCCAAACATGCAAGGCTTTCAAGGGGTTCATAACGGATACCAAGCTTGCCACCAATATAGTCAAGATTAATAAATCCAGTCAGGTCTGATATTTCATTAAACGATATCCAAAGATCACCGCCAACATATGATAAATTTTCCATGGCAGACGTGGTAATTAATTTGATATTAGTGGCAATACTAAAAGACCCGATGATTGAATCCAGGGCATATAGTCCATTAATACCAATCAGTTTTTCATTATAGAAGACACGAAAATCACCTCCTATATGCTGAACATTGTCCAAACCTGTGAGGTTAAGCAAAGAGGTCCGTTCAATTTTTAAACTTCCGTGGAAGGAAATCAGACAGCTCAAGCCATTCAGGTTTTGGATGCCATTTCCGGAAATAATGACCTCCCCCACTATCTCCGTACACCCGGGATAATTAGCCTGAAAACTGTCAATCTGTTCCTGTGATGTAAAGGTGATGCCCTCGGGAAGGCAGGTGCAGCCGAACTGTGCGCTCGCCTGACGAAACATTAACTGGATGCATAGAAGCGCGATGATGAAGGGGATGGGATTTTTCATGGGGATCGACTTTTAAGTTTCGTGTTTCGTGTTTCGTGTTTCGTGTTTCGAGTTTCGTGTTTCGTGTTTCGTCTTATTATAATCAAGAAACAATAAACAAGAAACAAGAAACACAGAACGAATTTACATCCCCTGGAAAGCTGATATGAACGAAATCTGTGAATGCCGGGAAAAAATATATGAATGAGGGGTTTTAGGGCACGAATGAAAGATAAATTTGGAATTTTCACCCGTTCGGTATCTCAAACCTTACCAGGGTTCCCGTGGCGCTCCCTTCCGGGCCGGTGAGATCGGTGATTTCCAGGGTGATCTTGCTCTTCGATTTCCGGTTCAGCGCGGCGATCCGCTCTCGGGTGATCACCGTTGCCAGGGATTGGTGCCTGGCATCCTGCTGCCTGGTGATCTCCTGCGCTTTCTGCCTTCCGATACCGTTGTCCTCCACTTCGATCACGATGGCGCTTCCGGCATAGTTGTAACGGATATCCAGTTGCCCCATGCCTTCCTTGTGCCTGAAACCGTGCTCGATGGCATTCTCGATAAAGGGCTGCGCCAGCATGGGCGGGATCTCCTGCACCTCATCGTCGATGCGGTCATCGAGGTGGATAGTGAATTCAAACCTGTCATGGAACCTGATCTTCTGCAATTCCAGGTAATTGCGTATGGTGCCGATCTCTTCCGCCAGGGTGATCGCGTCGCGCCGGGAGTGTTCCAGGATGGCGCGCACCAGTTCGGAGAAGTGCGACAGGTATATGCCGGCCTTGATGTCGTCCTTCTGGAAGATCAGGTTCTGTATGCTGGACAATGAATTGAAGATGAAGTGCGGGTTCATCTGGGCCCGGAGGAGGCGCTGTTCCAGCAGGATCTTCTCCTGCATGTTTTTCAGGCGGCTTTGCCTGAAAAGGACGACAAAGATGGCAAAGGCCAGCAGCGAGATGGCGCCAACCGACCAGATGACAAGGCGGTTCTGCCTTATCCTGGATTCCTTCAGCTCATTTTCACGCTGCAGCAGCACGTTCGCCTGCTCCACCTGATCCATATCGAACTGAAGTTGCATCCGGTGGAATTCCAGGTTGTTCCGGCTGGTATTGAGTGAATCGTGATAAATGAGCAGTAATTCATGCTGGTCCATCGCCCGCGGCAAACTGCCCGCCTTCCTGTAATACCTGTATAGGTTCTGACAGACCCTGACCATCAGGCGGTAATAGATCTCACGGGTCATCAGGCCGCTGATGTTGTAAAAATACTGGTAGCCTGTATAGATTTTAGAAGGTCCTCTTTCCGTTGAAGCAGCCGACAATCCGGCCAGGAATTTCCCGGCCTCCTGCCTGGCAGCCTGGTAATAATACAATGCGGAATCATACCGTCCGAACCTCATGTGGGTATCACCCAGGTTGCAGGCGGTAAGGGCCGAGTAGCGGTGTGCACCCCTCAGCCGCATATCGCTCAGGCTCTTATGCAGGTAAGGGACCGCCTTTGCCGGTTCACCTAACTCGATATATAATCCCCCCAGATGAAATTCATAACCCTCATGCAGGTCTGATGGTTTATTCCTGTTTTCCGGCATATAGCCCCGCGCCTGTAAGATATACTTTATCGCTGAATCAATTTTCCCGTCAAGTCTGAAAGTTTCCGCCATCGACGCCAGGTAGATCTCATGAGCGGCATCCGGCACTGTGGTTTTCCCGGCCAAATCAATGTATTCCCGGAAATACGCTATCCCTCTTGCATATTCCCGCGCTTCACGGCAAGCGATCCCTCTCAGCCCTGTACTCAAAGCCTGCTCCAGCGGGGTGATCAAGGGCGGGTCCGCGTCCCGGTTTTCATCCAGCAACTGCTCTATCATTTCAATGAGCTCCATGACCCGGTTGTGCAGGCCGGCATCATAACTGACCCGGCTGAGGTCATGCAGGGTTTCCAGCATCCCCCTCCGGTGGTCCATCTCCTTGAAAATCTCCATGGCCTCCTGCAAATGCCGGATCGAATTCCGGTAATCGCCCGACAGGCTATAGGCGTTCCCCATATGGCGGTTGGCCGAGGCAATCCCGTACATGTCGTTGCGCCGCCGGGCCGGTTCCATTGCTTTGCCGGCATAATATAAGGCGGAATCGGCCTGGTAAAATGAATAATGAAATGCCAGCCGGTTGTAGAGGTCAGGAAGGGCGGAAGCAGGCGCTTCCTTCAATTGAGTGTACAAGGTGTCGGCATCGTTCTGAAATACCAAAAGATGAAACTGAGATGAGACATGTGGCGCCGTCAGCGTGAAAAACAGGGCCATGAAAAACAGCCTGGCAGTATATCCCGGCCTCCTGGTCATCCCGATGCCAGTTCATCGAATAATTCGAGCAGGCGCTCCCTTTTTGCAGCCGATACCGGTACCCTGATATTGTTGGTCATGATGAGATATCCGCCTTCCTGTTTTTCGAATCGCCTGATATGTTTCAGGTTAACCAGGTGAGAGCGGTGGGCCCTGAAAAATCCCGATTCCGCCAGCAGGTCATCGTATTCTTTCAGCTGGTTGGAAACCATGATCTTTTCCCCTTCCGAGGTCTCGAAGGTAGTGTAGCACCCGCCCGATTCACAGTGAATGATGCTGCCGACCTCCAGCAGATAGATATTTTCCTGGTTCCTCAGGATGATCTTCCGTTCCTTCCGGTCTTCCTTCTTCAGGTTCTCTTTCAGTGTATTGAATTGCAAGTTGAACGATTGCCGGACCTGCTGTTGCGCACGTTTAACCGCTTCTGCCAGTTTTTCCGGGTTGACCGGTTTGAGCAGGTAATCGACTGCGCTGAAACCGAATGCTTCGACAGCATATTTTTCATAAGCGGTAATGAAGATCACCTTGAAATCGATGGAGTCAAAATGGTTGAGAAGGTCAAACCCGGTGCCGTCGTCCATTTTGATATCCAGCAGCACCAGTTCCGGCAACTTCTCCCGGATGGCTTTTATCCCCGTAGCTACGCCATCCGCTTCACCCACAAGCTTTACATCCGGACATACTTTATCCAGCAGGTAGCTGAGCGACTGGCGGATGTGTTGTTCATCGTCGATGATGAGCGTTCGTAACATGCGCGGCCTGATATTGGATTTGGAATTAAAGATAAGCATATTTTGTCCAATGCCCTTCCTGGATGAATTATTTCAAAAACGGATAAATAAACCTAAGCGGTGTGGCTAAATTAATCCAACCGGAACGGAGAAATGAAAGAAACCTGTGAATGGGTGGTTTTACCAGGTGAATGCCGGGAAAAAATATGTGAATGGCGGGTCAGATCACAAATTCATATTCTATTAAATTCGTCAGGTTAACCCGACATATTTAATATAATTTGTCAGATTAATAATCAATTTTTCTTAAAAACCATCGAAAGAAACACAAAAACCGCCGCTCCGATCGCGGCGCCCCAGATGGCGCCCGCGATGACATCGCCCGGGTAATGCACGCCAAGGTAAACCCGGCTGTAAGCGAGCAAAGAAGCCCATAACAGGATCAGAGGTGTGAAATACCTGATCTTCTTACCCAGCAAAAGAGAAAGATAAGCCGCCAGGGCAAAGGAATTGGCGGCGTGGGAGGAGATGAAGCCGTAGGGCCCGCCGCATTTGTTGTTGACGAGATGCACCAGGTCCATCAGCGCTGGTTCGTGGCAGGGCCTGGGGCGGTGGAAGACAAATTTGAACAGGTGCACCGACGACTGATCGCTGAGGGTAATGACTACCCCCGCCACCAAAACAGGCACCCAGAAGCGCTTTCCGTAGTGCCGGTAAAGCAGGTATGCCAGGAAAACATAGAGCGGGATCCATATCCATTTATCAGAGGCCCAGAACATGACGAAGTCGAAAAAAGCGTTGTGCGCCCCGTTGATGGCGAGGAAAATATCCGTATCGAGATTGTTCAGTTGCTCCAGCATTTTTCAGGGCTTCAGAAATTATTCCGGTTCAGTTCTTTCCAGATCATGTCCTTCATCCGCTGGATCCCTTCGCCGGTAACAGAGGAGATGAACATATACGGTACCTCTGGCAGTTCCAGCCGCATCTCCTCTTTCAGTTCCTCATCCAGCAGGTCCGACTTTGATACGGCCAGCAAGCGGGGCTTATCGAGCAGTTCGGGATTGTATTGCTTCAATTCGTTCAGCAGGATGTCAAACTCCTTTTGAATATCCTTGCTATCGGCAGGGATCAGAAACAGCAGCAGTGAATTCCGCTCGATGTGCCGCAGGAAGCGCAACCCAAGGCCTCTTCCCTCGTGCGCGCCTTCGATGATGCCGGGGATATCGGCCATGACAAACGACATTCCGTCACGGTAAGAAACGATCCCAAGATTCGGTTTCAGTGTAGTGAAAGGATAGTCGGCAATTTCAGGTTTGGCGGCTGAGACGACCGACAGCAGGGTCGATTTGCCGGCATTGGGGAAACCGACGAGGCCCACGTCGGCCAGCAATTTCAGCTCGAGGATGACCCAGCCCTCCTGTCCCGGCTCGCCGGGTTGGGCATAGCGCGGGGTTTGATTGGTGGCCGATTTGAAGTGGTCGTTGCCCAGTCCGCCGCGGCCGCCGGGCATCAGGATCTTTGTTTCATCATGTTCGGTGATCTCAAAAATCACCTCTTCCGTATCGGCATTTTTGGCCACCGTTCCAAGCGGCACTTCGATGATCCTGTCGGCCCCGCCGGCGCCCGTGCGCAGTGAAGCGCCGCCCGGTTTACCGTCTTCCGCCCTTACGTGACGGGTGAACTTCATGTGCAGCAAGGTCCATAACTGGCTGTTGCCCTTCAGGATCACATGCCCGCCCCGGCCGCCGTCGCCGCCGTCAGGACCACCTTTGGGGATGTACTTGGCCCGGTGCAGGTGAGCAGAACCCGCTCCGCCTTTGCCGGATTGGCAGTGGATCTTGACGTAATCGACGAAATTCGGGGAGGCCATTCGATCATTCAGTTATTTCGCAAAGTTACAGATTATTGACACTGACAGGTCGTTTGACGCTGTCAGGTCAGGAATTATTATTAACCTGACAGCTTTCCGACGTATTATCGAAAACTGTAAGCGTTTGATAAATCAAGATCTATACCGGAATTTGGCCAAACAAGATTTTTTTCGTACCTTTGCAAAATATTTCCATATAAGTACCCACTCATGGGTGAAAAAAACAATTCTTATCAAAAGCAAAGTCTACCGGATCAAGCTGACTTAGAAGCTTACCTTCTCAAAATCACGTAGCTTTTTCTTCTAATAATCTACTGAGGTATACCATTACTGATCCTCCGCAGGGAATTCCCTGTGAAACATGAAAGTAATAAACAAGCAATGATATGACGATTGTATATTATATATCTTAATAAAATCCATAAAAATGAAAACTGAACATGAAGAAAGATGGATCGTTGAAGATAAAAAAGCGATCCGTAATCCGAAGAAACTGAAAGACCACATGCGATTAACTGACGAACAACTGGCTGATCTGATGGAAATCAGGAAGGTGTTCCGGATGAAGATCACGCCCTACTACCTGAATCTGATCAACAAAGAGGACCCGGATGATCCGCTTCTCAAAATGTGTTTACCTGATAAGAATGAGATGATCTTCAGGAAGGGAGAATTAAATGATCCCATCGGTGATATTAACGATGAGTTAGAGAATCACCCCACGCCATTGATAACACACAGGTATCCTGACCGGGTGCTGCTGTTCCCCACTCCTTTTTGCGGTGGATACTGCCGCTACTGCTTCCGGCGCCGCCTGGCTGGAAACCCCGATTACAAATACAAAAAATCACTGCTGGAAGACGCCTTCAGCTATCTTGAAAAAACCAGCGCTATCCGCGAGGTCATCCTGAGCGGCGGTGATCCGCTGATGCTGCATGACGATGAGCTTTTCAGCCTTTTAGAACGCTTGAAGGCGATCCCGCATATCCGTACCATCAGGATCCATACAAGGATGCCGGTATGGAATCCATACCGGATCACAGATGATCTTGTCAAAGGCCTGACCAAATTTCAACCGCTCTGGATCGTGACCCATTTCAACCACCCCAATGAATTGTCGGATACGGCAATAGAACATGTTAGCAGACTGATCGACAAGGGTATCATGGTAATGAACCAGGAGGTCCTGCTGAAAGGAGTCAATGACTCTGCGGAAATCCAGCGTGAGTTGTTATTAGCCCTGATCGACAACAGGATCAAGCCCTACTATTTACATTATCTCGACAAAGCCGAAGGTATTTCTCATTTCAGAACGGACATAAAAACCGGTATCGATATTTTGAAAGAATTGCGAGGTACTGTTCCCGGGTATGCCATTCCTCATTATATCCTGGATATCCCCAGGGGGTATGGAAAAGTTCCCTTCCAGTTCCACTATATCAATGAAGATGAAAAGGGAAACATCATTGTAGAAACGCCGGAAGGGGATTATATACCTTATTCGACAAATATTGATAAGAAATCAATGGACCTGAAAGAGGATGCGGATGTTAAACCGATCATGTTATTTACAGAAGAAGAAAAAGAACATCTTAAAGAAGTGTTGAAAAATGGCAATGGCAAATAAAATCAATCCGGATGATATAAAAAGCGTACTCATAGTAGACAGCTGGAGCAAGGGCCAGATCACCATTAAAAACATAAAAGACAGGGAGGATCTCAGGGTCTATGCTTTTATGGACCAGTCCAATCCCGGTATAATTGAACTGGCAGACGGTTATAAGATCGGGGACTTCCAGGATATACAGGCGATAGCCGATTATGCCCGGGAGATCAATGCCGATATTGTTATACCGACGGCAGCCTATCCCCTTGAAGCGGGTCTGGCAGACTTGCTTCTTGAAAGGGACATTCCCGTTTTTGGCCCCCTGAAGTCGGCCACCAGGCTGGAATCGGACAAGGGCTTTGCCCGGAGGGTAGTTTCTGAATGTGATGAAAACTATGTTCCGCGCTTTATGATTTTTGAAGAAGAGAAACCAGCGCTGGATTACGTTGAATCACTTGGATGGAGAGTCGCGGTAAAACCGGTTGGGTTAACAGGCGGACTGGGGGTGAAAGTCTTTGGCGATCAACTGTGGAATAAAAGAGAAATTACATCCTGTATCAGTGAAGTGCTTGAAAAAGATGCGCAGGTATTGATTGAAGAAAAACTCTCGGGTGAGGAATTCAGCCTTCAGTGCCTGGTCAATGATACCTTTATCGTTCCAACGCCCCCGGTGCAGGATTTCAAAAAGCTTCTGGCTGGCGACCTGGGGCCCAACACCGGAAGCATGGGGTCGTATTCGGCCCATGATCACTTACTGCCGTTCCTCACCGAAAAGGATCATCGGGATGCACTGACGATCCTTGAAGGATCCATCCGTAAATTCATCGAAATAACTGGCCGGAATTGTTGCGGGTTCCTGTATGGCCAGTTTATGAAGACACCACAAGGCATCAAACTGATCGAATTCAATTTCAGGCCCGGTGATCCGGAATGGATGAATACTTTGAGCATTTTGCAGGACAATCTGCTGGATGTGATCATAAAGGTTCTGAACAAAGAAGAAGTAAAGCCGGTTTTTATGAACCTGGCAACAGTGTGTAAGTACATCACCCCGGAAAAGTATCCTGAGAAACTGCATGAGATCCTGGACGTTTCCTTAGACAAGTCAAAACTGGATGAACTGGGGGTAGATTTTTATTATAGCGCTTCGACAGACCGGCAGGGCAGGCTGAACGTCGGTGAAGAAAGAGGGATTGCATTCATCGCGAAAGATGCAACGATCCCAGGCGCCTGCAAAAAAGTGGAAGAAGCCATTGCAACCGTAAAAGGCTCCTTCAGGCACCGTGAAGACATTGGTTCGGAAAAGATGGTCAGGGCCCTGAAGATAAAAATGGACATCGTTATACGACATCCGGAGGAACCGGAGTTTATCCGGGTCAGGGATGTGATCGCTGAATGTCAACCGCTGATTGCCCACCCCATCCATTTTTACAAGATCATTTTACGATATTTCAATCGAACAGCCCTTGTTGCAGAATTAAATGGTCAGCTGATCGGTTTTACCTTCTGCCTGGAATCACAAAATTTCCCGGGAAGGTATTTCTTATGGCAGATTGGAGTCATCCCTTCCAGCCGGTATCTCGGCGTCGGCCCCATGCTTGTGAGAAGAATGGAAGAAGAAACCGGCTTACGGGACGGAAAGGAGATCGAGGTTACGGTGGAGCCCGATAACCCGGCATCATTGAAACTGTTCGAACAGTTGGGCTATTGGAATGCGAGCAAAGAGGAAGGAGAAACGCTGGTAATAGAAGAGAAAGATGTGGTGAAGGATTATTATGGTCCCGGAAGGCATCATATTTTATTAAAAAAAGACCTGACAAGCAACTATTGAGGATGATGGCATGACAATAACCTGTCAATCAGACCATAACAATCAAACAATCTTATAAATATCCGGATAATTCCGGCCAAATCCATCATAATCCAGCCCGTAGCCCACGATAAACTCATTGGGTATTTCCAGGCCGAGGTAATCGATCCGGAAGCTTTCCCGGAAAGCGGTGGGCTTGAACAGCAAAGCAGCCAGGTAAACCTTCTCTACGCCCATGTATTTAAGTTTTGAAATAAGATGCTGCATGGTTATGCCGGTATCGATAATATCTTCCACGATCACCACCGTCCGGCCCTTCAGCGTTTCATTCAGGCCGATGAGCTCCTTCACCGAGGAAGTTGTCTGTGTGCCGCTGTAGGAAGCCAGTTTGACAAAGCTGATCTCGCTGGGGATGGTAATTTTCCGGTACAGGTCGGCGGCGAAAATGAATGCGCCGTTCAAAACGACAAGGAAGAGTGGGTTTTTACCCTGCAGATCGCGGTTTATTTTAGCTGCCATAATATCTACGGCAGTATTTATCTCTTCGGCAGTGATGGAAAGCTTAAATTCCTTATCTTTGACTGTGATTGTTTGCATGGGCCTGGTTGTTTCGGGTATGGTTGTATCGCAAAGTTACGCAAAGGAAACGCAAAGAAAACCAATTCAAAATTCAAAATTCAAAATTCAAAATTTATTATGACTCCATTAGTAAGCATCATCATGGGTTCCACTTCCGATCTTCCGGTGATGGAAGAGGCGGCCAAGGTGTTGAACGAATTACAGATACACTTTGAAATGAATGCCTTATCAGCACACCGCACCCCGAACAAGGTGGAAGTTTTTGCCAAAACGGCGGTCAAACGCGGCATCAAGGTGATCATTGCCGGGGCGGGCATGGCAGCCCATCTGCCTGGGGTGGTCGCGGCCATGACACCCCTTCCGGTCATCGGCGTGCCGATCAAGGCTTCGCTCGACGGGCTCGACTCACTCCTGGCGATCGTACAGATGCCCCCGGGGATACCGGTGGCTACCGTGGCCATCAACGGCGCCCGCAATGCCGGCATCCTGGCCGCTCAGATACTCGCTACGGGCGATCCGCAACTGATGTCCAAAATGATCCAGTTCAAAGAAGAATTGAAAGAGAAGATCATCAAGGCGAATGAGGATCTGGGTAAGGTGAAGTTTGAGTATAAAGTGGATATTTAGGTTTTTTTACCACTGAGGCACTGAGGACACTAAGAAACACTTAGAAATCTTAGTGCAACTTAATGCCCTTAGTGCCTTAGTGGTGAATATCATATCTTTTTGATCAGTTAAACTCCATTGGATTGATTTTGAAAGATGAGCCGGCTCAAATGATCAGGGTTGAATATCTCATTGGCAACATCCATGATCTGTTCACCGGTAATGGTATTTATCTTGCGAAGAATTTCTTCCGGTGGCTCCAGCTGGTTATCATGAAGAAAGGATTTGCCCGCAGCCAGCAGGTAATTCATACGGATCTCGTTGGCGATCTCGATCTGGCCGATGAGTTGTTTTTTTGACTGGCTGAGCTGCAGGCCGCCCAGCCTTGTGCTCCTCAGTTTTTCCATCTCTTTGCTGATAAGGGCCAGCGATTTGTCCAGGTTGCCGTTGTCGGTGCCCAGATAAACGCTGAAAATGCCGGTATCGGTGTAAGGCAGGAATACCGATTCCACCGAATAAGCATAGCCATGCCGTTCCCTTACCGCCAGGCTCAGGCGGGAGTTCATAGCCGGCCCCCCCAGGATATTGTTTAAAAGGTAAAGCGGGTATCTTTTCGGATCCCTGCGGTCGTATGCCAGATTGCCCAGCATGCAGTGCGTCTGGTAGGTATTGCGTGGCAGGTGCAGTCTGAAGGGCTGGTAGTGATAGAACTTCCTGCGCTTCCTGAAAGGATGGCTAACCGGAACCGGCTCAAAGAACTTCTCCACCAAACGGCTGATCTTATTGAAATCGAAATTTCCCGAGGTGCAGACCACCATGTTTTCACCGGTGTAATTTCTTTCTAAGAAATCCAGGATATTCCGGCGTGTCAGTTTCTTCAGATCATCCGGATTCCCCAGGATATTCCGGGCCAGGGCATGCCCCTTGTAAACATTCTCTTCCAGTACGTCGTAGATCTCCTCCGAAGGAGTGTCCTTGTAAGAATTGATCTCTTCCAGGATGACATCCTTTTCCTTTTTTAATTCCTTTTCGGGAAAAGTGGAATGGGTCAGGATATCGGAGATCAGCTCCAGGGCGCGCAGGAAATGCTCATCGAGGAAAGAGGCGTAGATGCATGTCTCCTCTTTCGTGGTAAAGGCATTCAGGTCTCCGCCGACAGACTCCAGGCGGGTTAGCACATGGTACGCTTTGCGTGTGGTGGTGCCTTTGAAGATCGAATGTTCGATAAAATGGGCCAGGCCGCTCTCATGCTCCTCTTCATCGCGGGTGCCGGCATTAATATAAACGGCAAGGTGCGCCACATGGCCGGTAGCCGGAATATGCAACAAGCGGATGCCGTTGGGGAGTGTCAGGGTTTGAAAATCCATTTTTGAAAAATGAAGCGCAAAGATAGCCAACAATGCTTCATTTCTGCGGGTATTTTTCATCGAAATAGACCCAGAACAGGAGCTGGTTATACAGCAATCCTTCCATCTCACGCATCAGCACCGGACCTAACCCTACTACTTTTTTCTCAATCTGCAAAGTTTTCGGGTCCCATGACCACTCTTCCAGGAACCTGATCTTGGAGATGTCGCGGTAAGAAACCGAACGGACAAGTATCGTATCGTATTCCTCGTAAGGCTCATAACTCCTCGTCAAAGTCAGATAAATTGTATCGGACCCCTGTGCCACCACCTCTTCCGGTGTCAGGGGCTCTCCGAAATAATCGTAAGCCCTGATTTCTCCTTTCTCCGCCGCCTCCATGATCCTTTTCAGGAAAGGTTCCCGCTTCGACCCTTCGATATTGTTGATCCACCAGTCGAGCCGGGGATCCTCAGAAACAACCGGGACATCGTACTGGATCTTCTCTGCGACCACCTGTCGATTTCCATCAGAACGCTCACAAGCTGCCACTAAAAGGAGCAGATGGAGTATCCCGAAAATAATGAGAACCTGAAATTTCATGATTATTCTTTTTTCAAATTTACAAGAAAAAGAGATAATCGTCTTATCCTAAAATTCGAATTTAAAATTTAATCACCTTGTAATCTGTCCGTTGCCCGCTTTGCAGAATAATGCTCAACTGGTATATTCCGCCAGCCAATGATTCTGCAGGAATCCTGTAAGTACCATTTACAGACCCGGTAAGAACATCCGAATGAACCATTGTCCCGTTACCGGAATACATGCGGATTTCCCTGACAGCAGGATTTTTTTCTTCGAAGGAGATATCCAGATAGTTTACAAAAGGATTGGGATAAACCCTTGCCAGCTTCCTTGCAGCATCTTCGCGAATACTGGTGGAAGCTTCCCCGGCACTGAGGGTTGACAAATAAATGACATCCCCGCTGGTCCCGCCGTTACCGTTGGCCGCATTGAAGGCGCCGAAGAAGGTGATGATACCGCTGCCGGAAGCCGGTGCCGTCCAGTCGAACGACCAGGATTTGCTGCTTCCCGAAGGGGTGGTGCCGGCGAAAGTGTG
>Ga0114946_10001687_pt1 | contig 15235 bp, 14 predicted proteins | sample WalLakDeSediment_FD_88676 | JGI IMG/M metagenome (GOLD analysis project Ga0114946, IMG submission 88676) | Lake sediment microbial communities from Walker lake, Nevada to study Microbial Dark Matter (Phase II) - Walker Lake 11/02/13 Deep Sediment | ecosystem: Environmental > Aquatic >... | reverse complement strand
GGCAGCATCCTCCAACCGAATATTCCCACAATGGCTGACAAATACAGGATTTGGTAAACCGTGAAGCGGATCATCTCATTATGCAAGGATAAGGCAGGCTTATTCTGCTTGGAAAGTCTTTCCATTTCCAGTTTCCAGGCACTTATGTATTGGCCAATAATGGAACGGAAGAAAAAAGTATACACCCATTCATTTTTTCTGGCCGTGGCCGGATCTTTGTCTGTGGATACATGTTTGTGATGACCTCTGTTATGTTCTATGAAAAAGTGCTGGTAGAGAACAGGCAATAATCCGGCTTTGGCCAAAAACTGCTCCCATTTATTGGTCCTATGACCCAATTCATGGGCGACATTGATACCCAATGCACCCAAAACGACCCCCATACTAAAAGTCAACCCGGCCAATTCTGTCGATGAGAGTGTGGCCTTTGAGATGGTGTTAAAATAATGGAAAATCAATAAGAAACAGATAGGAGCACATAGGTATAAGAGCATGTCAAAAAAACGGTTGGAAAGACGTTTATTTACTTCTTGCTCAGAGTAATTTGACGTAGAAGCAGGTAGTATGGCATCTAATACCGGAAATATTCCAAAGGCAAGAATTACCGTAGCCCATGACCACCAACCCTGCCATTGTAAGGCCAGGAAGGCTGATAAAGGGATGGAATAAGCAATGAGGTATTTCAAGTCTTTCATAAAAAGAGAAATGGGCTTTGGAAATATACAAAAAAATAAAAACAGTTAAACAGGAAAAGTGGTGGATTTCATCCCTTCTTTAGTTTTCAGGGTAATACTTTTTATGTCCAGGGGGGCTGCATTTTGTTGGAATATCATGTGTGTTATCTTGAATTTTTATTAATGTAGATCCTTCTAAGGACTTCAATTTTTTCTGGCTCCTCGGCAATTGATTCGGCGGAAAACATCATGATACCTGAAGCGGGTGCTTTGGAACCTTCCAACAGTACTTGACGAAACTCCTCAGGGCTGACAATTCCCGGATTATTATGTGCCTGTACTATCGGCCATATCATTGGAGTTCTCAAATTCCCTTGGTTCAAGCCTGTCTGTTCAGGCAGGTCTTCGGACTTGGACCTAATCATAATCTCAGAACCAGGAATAACCAGATCCCCCAACCAGGACACATATTCACCCACCCATGATGTTGGTCTTCCCTTCATGCTGTGAAAAAGCATAGGGGACAATACATCTGCCCTCTCTGCAAAAGCACTTGGATCAATACCAAGTGTCTTATATAATGCTGAATCATAATCAGAAGGATACCAAGAGCAATAAAACACACCAAGTTTGGATTCAGGTTGATGGTCTTTCACGATCTTACCCATATCTTCCACCCAAGTGTTTAAAATGCCGGATCTCCATTCTCTCCAGGCTTTGTCTTTATTTTCCAGTATCCAGTCTGCCTTTTGTTTGATGTTTTCGCCCGGGATTTTCTTTTTGATTTCTTTCCCAAACAGACCGGTACAGCGCTCACAGAAGCAGGTTTCAGGGAGAATGGGCTCAGTAGTTTCGAATTGCGCGTGCCAATGCATATAGTCTAGGAAAACACCATCTACCTCATATTGTTGCAATATGGCGCTCAACTGATCAGCACGGAATTCTTTAAATCCGGGATGGGTTGGGCAAATGCCCATAAACCAATCAGCTGGGGGAGATTTCTCGCCATTTTCATCAATGGGCCAGGCATCTGGATTTTCCTGAAGGTATTCTTTGCCGTTTAGGGTCGGAAATTCCACAAAGATCTTGCTGCCCTGTTCTTTGGCAGTTTTATAAAAATCCGGGTTTAGGGATATACTTCTGACAAAAACCGCATTTATCCCCAGGGAATCGAGTCTAAAACCTGCTTTCAAAAGTGCTGCAGGATTTCCATAAACGCCTTTGATAAATTCCTTCCCCTCTTTTTGGCTTTCTATCTTAGGGGAACAATGCATGAAAAGAAAGATGGATGAAATTAACAGGTATTTTTTCATGGAATTTTGGATAAATCAAGACTTAAGATAAGATTGTTTTTTCAGAAGCCTGTCCAAAATCATTTGATTTTTGAAAAACAAACCCGAAATTTCTTTTGCTAAGAAAGGGATTGACCCTGACAATCAATGATGAAATAATTATTTGGTTAAAATTTATTCAAAATGGCCTTGATGATCATGGTGATGGGATTGCCCGGTTCCGGGAAAAGTTTCTTTGCCAGAAGACTATCAGATTGCCTGGGCGCTACTTATATCGGAAGCGATGAGCTTCGCAAAGAGATGGGACTGATGGGTGAATATCAGCTGGCTTTTAAACAGCTGGTTTACGATGCTATGTTTGAAAAAGCAAAAGAAGTAATTCAAAATCATGGAAATGCGGTTTTGGATTCCACTTTTTTTCTCCAGGAGATAAGGGATAAGGCCAAACAATTGGCAGACAAGTATGGAGCAGAGCTGATCCCCATCTTGGTTGAAGCGGAAGAAAGTATTATAGGAGAAAGGCTTTCCCAACCAAGGGATGATTCCGAAGCTGACTTTCAGGTTTACCAACAAATTAAGGAGGCTTTTGAGCCAATTGAGGGATTCTACCTTTCCATTTTGTCCACCAATGACAATATTGATAAAATAATCAGTCAGGCTCTTCGCTATATCAAAACCAAAAATGGAAAAAAGGGAGATTGATCAACTGGTTCAAAACGGATTTTTCCAGAATAAACCTGTGGCCGCCAAGGTAATTGAAACCAATATTTCCTGGGTGATTTTGACCAAAGAATTTGCTTTCAAAATAAAGAAACCTATAAAGCTTTCATTTTTGGATTATTCAAGTTTGGAAAAGAGGAAGGAGAATTGTGAGCGGGAGTTATTGCTGAACCGCCGTTATTCAAAGATCTACCTTTCTGTTGTCCCGATAAGATATCATGCTAACCAATGGCATTTGGGAGAAGGTCCTGGGGTAATAATGGATTATGCAGTTTGCATGCGAAAGCTTCAGAATTCCAGGAAAATGGACGTGCTCCTTAAAGCCAATAAAGTGCATACGGAAGCAATCCAGCGATTGGCATCGGTTTTGGCAAATTTTCATAAGGAAGCAGCAATTATCAAAGTGCCTTTTTGCATAGAGAATGCCAAAGCCATTTTCAACGATTTGGATACCATCAAAAAAATAGCCAAAGAGGAAATCGGTAAAAGCGTGGTTTACAAAATAGATCAATGTATTTCTTGGAGTGATCATTTTCTTCAGCTACATGCCAATAGGTTGGAATTGCGAATTGAAGAGGGCTGGGTTAGGGACCTGCACGGAGACCTGCACAGTGGCAATATTTTCCTTTACAGGGAACCCATTGTTTTTGACTGTATCGAATTTCAGGACAGTTTCAGGCAGATAGATATTCTTTATGAAATAGCTTTCATTTGTATGGACCTTGAATTCTATGGAAGAAAGGACTTGGCTGCAAAGTTTTTGGTTTTTTATAATAGGGAATTAAATCCCTTCCTCAGGAAAGAAGATGAAGAAATATTCAACTATTTTAAAGCTCTGCGTGCCAACGTAAGGGCTAAAGTTTATTTATTAAATGCTTATTCTGATACTGATCCTATGTCAAAAAAGGAACATTTATCTGCTGCATCCCAATATTTGGATCTTCTATTTGCTTACGAAGGAAAGTAAAAATAAAGCTTAGAAATTTATCTGTATTTTTTTTCGATTTTAAACTACAATTAATGATTATTGATGCTAAAAATAAAAGAAGGTCAAATCTACCAATTTAATCAAATATCAGCTAGAACTTCAATAGGCTTTCATCCACCATCTCCGGAATAGTCACTTTCAGCCCCGGCGTCCTTTCCATTTCTCTTTTAATTGCAAACAAAGCTTCATCATTTCTTGCCCAGGCTCTTCTTGATATTCCATTGTGCACATCATAGAACAACATGGATTGAAGTTTTCTTTCAGCCTCGGCTGTCCCATCCAGTAGCATACCAAAACCTCCATTGATCACTTCGCCCCAACCTACACCACCGCCATTGTGGATGGAAACCCAAGTGGCACCCCGGAAACTGTCACCGATCACATTGTGGATGGCCATGTCGGCGGTAAACTTGCTGCCGTCATAGATATTGCTGGTTTCCCGGAAAGGAGAGTCTGTACCGCTGACATCATGATGGTCACGGCCCAATACCACAGGCGCAGAAAGTTTCCCGGATTGAACAGCATCATTGAAGGCTTTGGCTATTTTGATTCTGCCTTCCGCATCGGCATAGAGGATACGAGCCTGCGAACCCACCACCAGTTTGTTTTTCCCTGCTTCTTCAATCCATTTAATATTGTCCTGCATTTGTTGTTGGATCTCGGTAGGGGAATTGGACTTGATTTCCTTCATAACTTCCAGCGCAATTTGATCGGTTTTTTCCAGGTCTTCTGGTTTACCAGAAGTACAAACCCATCTAAATGGCCCGAAGCCATAATCAAAACACATAGGCCCCAAAATATCCTGTATATAGGAAGGATAGCGGAAATCAATGCCATTTTCTGCCATCACCTCTGCACCAGCCCTTGAAGCTTCCAGCAAAAAGGCATTGCCGTAATCGAAGAAATAGGTTCCTTTGGCCACATGTCTATTGACCGCGGCGGCATGTCTGCGCAGGGATTCCTGGACTTTGGTTTTGAATTGTTCGGGATCATTGGCCATCATGGCATTGGCTTCCTCGAAACCCAAATCCACTGGATAATATCCTCCCGCCCAAGGATTGTGCAGGGAGGTCTGATCGGAACCGAGTTCTATGCTGATGTTCTCTTTATCAAATTTCTCCCAAACATCCACCACATTGCCCAAAAATGCAATGGAAACAATCTCGTGGTTTTCTTGGGCTTTTCTTACACGATTCACTAGGATCTCCAAATCTTCAATCAATTCATCCACCCAACCTTGATCATGTCTTTTATGAGCAGCTTTTGGATTCACCTCTGCGCATACGGTGATGCAACCTGCTATATTTCCCGCTTTGGGTTGGGCACCGGACATTCCTCCTAAACCTGCGGTCAAGAAGACTTTGCCATTCGGGTTTACCTCGGTACCGAGTTTTTTTCTAAATGCATTCATTACGGTGATGGTAGTGCCATGCACGATGCCCTGAGGGCCGATATACATATAGGAACCTGCCGTCATCTGCCCATATTGGGTCACGCCAAGGGCATTGTATTTCTCCCAATCATCGGGTTTGGAGTAGTTGGGAATCATTATGCCATTGGTGACGACTACCCTTGGGGCATCTTTGGAGGAAGGGAAAAGTCCCATGGGGTGACCGGAATACATATGGAGGGTTTGTTCCTCCGTCATTTCTGCAAGGTACTGCATGGTAAGCAGGTATTGCGCCCAGTTTTGGAACACAGCTCCATTTCCTCCATAAGTGATCAATTCCTGGGGATGTTGTGCCACAGCCGGATCCAGGTTATTTTGGATCATCAGCATTATGGCAGCCGCCTGCTGGGTTTGGGCAGGATATTCATAAATTGGTCTGGCAAACATATCATAATCTGGCATAAAGCGGTACATATATATCCTCCCATATTCCTGCAATTCTGTATAAAATTCCTTTGCCAGTTCCGCATGCCAAGCTTTTGGGAAATAGCGCAGCGCATTCCTCACCGCCAGTTTTTTCTCTTCTACGCTCAAAATATCCTTGCGTTTTGGGGCATGGGAATAATCAGGATTCAGGTGCTTTTTGGAAGGAAGGGTAGGAGGGATGCCTTGGAGGATGGATTCTTTGAAGGTCATTTTTTCGATGTTTTCAGTTTTTTTGAAATTGAGGGAGGGATATTAATTGATATTAGCTTCGCGATATTGGATATTGGCTCTTCGAAATTAGAATTACGATATTTTTGGATATTGGATGATACTTACTTTGTGATTTGAGAGGATATTTCCTCCGCGTTATTTATGTATAATTGGATGATATTATTCTGTAGATATATGATCTTGCTTATTTAGTTGAATTTTTAATCTGTAGGTGTATTTCAATATCAATCAATATCCAATATCCATTAATGTCCAATATCTAATATCCAATATCCACCAATATCAAACTTTTTAAACCTCAACCCCCTTCTTATAAACCTTAAGAGGTTTAAGTCTCCCCTGCTGATACGTAATTTCCCTATAATCATCTGTTGGGAATAGGATAATATCTGCCAGTAGTCCAGGAGCGAGTTGACCGCGGTCATCTAAGCCTAAAGCTGCACCTGCCCTGTAAGTAATCCCGGCCAATACTTCTGCATTGCTGAGTTTTTCGAAAGTGCCCAAAACCGATGCCTGCATCAGTAAATCACCCATGGGGGCTGAACCGGGATTCCAGTCGGAGGCGATGGCTAAGGATGCACCTGCATCGAGCAATTTTCTGGCAGGAGTGTAAGCCACCCCCAAACCCATGGATGCTCCGGGCAAAGCCACCGCGATGGTGCCAGATGCAGCAAGAAGTTTGATTTCCTTTTCTGTACTCGCTTCCAGGTGGTCAGCTGAGATAGCTCCAAAATCTATGGCTACCTGAGAACCTCCTGCATGAAACTGATCCGCATGCACGGTAATATCGAAACCCATTTCTTTGGCTTTTTGGAAATAGGATTGGATATCTTCAGGAGTAAAAGCAGTCTCTTCGATAAAGGCATCGATGCGATTGGCCAAACCTTCTTCTTTAAGGATGGGAAATACTTCTTCTGCGATGACTTTCAGGTAATCCCGGTGGGTTCCTTCAAAATCCCTTGGTTTGATATGGGCTGCCAAACAGGTTGGAATCAGATCTGCATTGGTGTTTTCATTGGCCATTTTTATAGCCCGGAGCATTTTAAGTTCTTCTTCCAAGGATAAGCCATACCCGCTTTTCACCTCAATTGTAGTAATCCCATCTTTTAGGTGTCTGTTGGCCCGCTGAAGGGTGAGTTGGGCTAATTTCTCTAAGTTAGCTTTTCGGGTTTGCGTGACCGTATCCCAGATGCCCCCGCCGGCCTTGGCGATTTCCAAATAGGACTTACCGGCATTCCGCATGGCATAGTCCTGGGCACGGCTGCCTCCGAAACAGATATGTGTATGGCAGTCGATCAGCCCTGGCAAGGCCACAAAGTCACCTTTTAAGGTGACCATCTCTGCACCTATGGATTGTGCTTCGGGATAGAGATCCCAATAGCTGCCTATTTGATGGATTTTATCGTTTTTGATCAGGATACCTGCTTCCTGGATGATTTCCAGTTGCCCGTCATGCAAAGCTCCTTTTAAGGGGAGGTTGCTCATGGTGAGGGCTTGGCGGATAGGGCCTATTAAGGTATGTTTTATGGTGGGCATGGTATAACGAGTAACCTTTGAGGTTTTTAAAACCTTGAAGGTTTTCAAAGTTTGAGTGTTTTAATAGTTTAAGTTTTTTACTTCTTTGGATTCCTTTTCCAAAAGGTATTTTCTATGTTCCCATTCAGGTAAAAACCTTCGAGGTCTGGAAGACCTCAAAGGTTGCAATAAAACTTTCCCAAAGTTCTGAACTTTGGGAAAGTTTATGCTCTTCAAATTTAACCTTTAGAACTGATAATTATAAATACCAATTTTATCACTTTACAATAACTCCGGGTAATTGAAAGACTGGTATTACCTCCAAAGCAAATACTTCCTTCAACTTTTTTAGTAAAACTATATGGAATCATGTATTAATTTAAAATTTTTGACTCAAATGATCAATGACCTTGATTTTTTGATAGATAAAATATTTTGTGTATAAATTTTGGTATTTTTGTGTATAAAAAATTTTACCATGAGAACCAATATAGAAATAGACCAAAAAGTGATTGATGAAATTCTGGAAAAAACAAACATCAAAACAAAACGCGAGGCGGTCGATTTGGCATTAAAGGAGTTTCTTCGAATGATCAAGTTGAAAGAGCTATCTGAAATGTCTGGCAAAGTCAGTTGGACCGGAGATTTAGATGCTATGAGAACTGATTAGCATGGTTAAAGTAATAATTGATACGAGTGTGTGGATTACTTTTTTTGGTGGAAAAGACCAAAAGATCATTTATGCCGTTCAGGAATTATTGAATAGGGATCAAGTGCTGATCTGTCCTCCTATTTACCAAGAGATTTTACAGGGAATTAAGTATCCGAATGAATTTTTAAAGATGAAAGACATGCTGAGTGCTCTGCGGCAAATCCAAGCTGATCCATTTGAAGCAGCGGAAGGGGCGGCACAGATATATTCGGTTTTAAGAACTAAAGGGGTTACGATTAGAAAGAGCTATGATTGTTTGATAGCTTGGTATGCCATCAGTTCTGACTCTGCTCTTTTTCATTTGGATAGGGATTTCAATCCAATTGCGGAGTATTTTAACCTACAGATTTTTACTATGGATCAATAGAAATTTAATTTTAAAGGATACAGGCTCATCGAAGTTTCTGATTTTAAACTGATATTAGACTTTAACTACAATAAAGACTTGAAGAGAATTTATCTAGAATTCAGAAAAGTTAATTTGTAAGGAGTTTTTGCTCCTTGGAATTTGCAATTCAGTGGACAGATAACTGGAATTTGTAATTCCAAGGGGCTTAGCGATATAATTATGCTTTCTTGGAAGCGAGGATTTCAAATCCTCATTATCTTGGTTCGGGATTGCAAATCCCGAACAGCTTAAAACCTATCAAACTCCCCCGACCAAGGGGTTTCCAGCTTCAATCCTTCCTTCTCCGCCACTTCTCTCGCCAAGTTAAGCAATTCCCCGCTTCGGATGATCTGAATGGCGATTTCCATGTCCTCGTGCATGATCTGGTCTTCGGTGACGTGCTTGATTTTGGTTCGGACATGTTCGTATAGCGCAGTCATGATCCTGCCGGATTTTAAAGGTGCATGAAAGTCCACCGCTTGGGCTGCACAATACAGTTCTACCCCAAGGATTTTTTCTACGTTTTCGATTACCTGTAAGGCTTTTCTGGCTCCAATGGAACCCATGCTCACATGATCTTCCTGACCTAGGGAAGTTGGGATACTGTCTGCGGAAGAAGGAAAACATAGTCCCTTATTCTCACTCGCCAAAGCAGCAGTGGTGTATTGGGGAATCATAAATCCGGAGTTCAGGCCGGTCTCTTTTAACAGCAACTTGGGTACTCCAGGTGTATCTCCTTCCAATGAAAGGTAGATTCTTCTATCCGACACATTTCCAATCTCCGATGCCGCCAAACAGGTATAGTCCAAAGGCATGGCTATGGGTTGCCCGTGAAAATTTCCCCCACTGATGGTGTGGTTTTCATCAAATACCACGGGGTTATCCGTCACCGAATTGATTTCTATTTCAAGCATTTGCTTGAGATGCAGCCAGGCATTTCGGGAAGCTCCATGCACCTGTGGCATGCAGCGCAAAGAATAAGGGTCCTGGACCCGAGCACAGGTGGCATGGGAATGCACGATTTCCGATTCATGAAGCAGGTTGAGAATGGATTGGGCCACATGTTGGTTCCCTGCATAGGGGCGGAGTTGATGGAGTTCGGCAGAAAAAGGTTTGACAGATCCCAATAAACCTTCCAGCATCATAGCACCTGTAATGTCTGCATGGGCAAGGATATTGTAAAACCTTTCCAGTACTTTGACCCCAAAAGCAGCGATAAACTGTGTCCCATTGATCAATGCCAATCCTTCCTTTGGCCCCAAGTGAATGGGGTCAAGCTGGAAGTCCTGGAATAATTTGGATGTGGGAATGATTTCTCCTTTATAATGGATTCTTCCCAAACCGATCAAAGGCAAAAACAAATGGGATAGCGGGGCTAAATCGCCGGAGGCACCTACCGAACCCTGCTTGGGTACTACCGGGATAGCATCCTGGTCAATATGCCATAGCATTCTGTCCAGCGTATCTTCCTGGATTCCCGAAAATCCCTTAGCCAGGGCATGGATTTTCAGGATTAGCATCAGTTTTGAGATTTCTATAGGAATGGGTTCTCCAACACCGACCGCATGGCTTTTCAGGATATTTTCCTGAAGCTTTCGGGTTTGGTCTGGGGATATCATCGTCGTGCAAAGCGGACCGAAACCGGTGTTGATGCCATAAACAGGCTTCCCGTTTGCGACAATCTTTTCCACAGCAGCAGCACTTGCCCGGACTTTTGCTCGGGTTTCCTTAGTGAGGATGCCCTGTATTTCTCCCCTAGCAATTCCAAGTGCTATGGAAGCGGTAAGGTGTTCGTGGCCGTATTGGAAGATTGTTGTCATGTTTTTCTAGTTGGTTTATTGCCACTAAGGCACAAAGACACTAAGTATTATAGCCACAAAGGCACAAAGACACTAAGGTTTAATTTTCAGGCATAAAGACAATTTTTATTAAGAAGAAGCTTTAAAATGAGTTTATTTAAATCTTTGAGTCTTCGTGCCTTTGTGGCATTTTTTTTTGATGGGATATCTTTAGTAAAATTAGCTCTTTAGAATCATAATTATAAATACTATTTTAATCAGTTATTGATAACTTGTGGTTATTTAAAATTAAACGATTAAATTCATGCCTGAACTTGAGTCTATTGAATTGACTTCGTATTTTGTTTCTTTTCAAATAAACTTTTACGAAATGGACTTTATTGATCTTAGTTCTGAAGAAGAGAGAATAGGAAAATTGATTGTAAATGCTTCCTACATCATCCATAAAAATATTGGGCCAGGACTATTGGAAAAGATCTATGAAGTTTGTCTGGCTCATGAACTAAGAAAAGCCGGTTTAGAAGTGAAAAGACAAGTTACCATACCCATACAATATGATGGGATTCGATTTGATGAAGGCTTGAGATTAGATTTATTGGTAGAAGATAAAGTTATCATTGAAATAAAATCAGTGGAACAAGTCAACCCTGTATGGGAAGCCCAAATTATAAGCCACTTGAAATTGACAGGACTAAGTTTGGGCTATCTGATCAACTTTAATGTCCCTTTGATAAAGAAAGGGATCAGACGATTCCGTAATTAAAAGAATTACCACTAAGGCTCAAAGGCACGAAGTAATAGTTACAAATTAATTAGCAATAAAGAAGCTAAGGCTCAAAGGAAGGAAGAACAAAGGAAATAGACATAAGACATGATGTTAGAGATGAATTAGTAGACACCCTCTATCTCTAATTTGCATATATAAAAATAGCTTTGTGTCTTCGTGCCTTCGTGGCAAAAAAAATCTTTGTGCCTTCGAGTCTTTGTGGCAAAATAAAATATCTTTTTGTGCCTTCGTGCCTTCGTGGCAATATAACCTTTTAACCTTGACCATAGAATTAAGACACCTAGAATACTTCCAAGCCGTGGCCGAGGAACTGAACTTTGGCCGGGCAGCGGAGCGCTTATTTATTTCCCAACCAGGTCTTAGCCGGCAGATCAAGCAAATGGAGGAGATCCTGGAGGTTCGGCTTTTTGAAAGAACCAAAAGACGCGTAGAACTGACAGCAGCCGGCCATTACCTGAAATCGGAAGTGGATTTTATTTTCAACCATCTCGAACTCACAAAAACCCAACTCAAAGAAATCGCAGCTGGGAAAATAGGGGAGTTGAGGATTGGTTTCCTGGGGTCGGCGGCACATACTGTCCTGCCCGAACTCTTGGTGAAAATCTCCCAAAAATTCCCGGGCATCCAAACCACGCTGGAAGAACTCAGCAATGCCATACAGGTGGAAATGCTTGAAAAGGACAAACTGGATTTGGGTTTTGTTCGTTTGGCGAGGGTACCGGAACTTTTACAGATGAAAGTGGTCAATCAGGATACTTTTTCGGTGGTGCTGCCATTGGAGCATCCCTTATCATATGGGAAATTCAAAAATGTGGGACAATTGAAGGAGGAGAACTTTATACTTTTTTCCCAGGACTATTCATCCATCTATTTTGACAAGATTATGTCCATCTGTGAGGATCAGGGTTTTTCTCCCAAGATAACCCATAAATCTGTTCATGCCTTAACCATTTTTAAATTGGTGGAGGCTGGACTTGGGGTGGCCATTGTCCCAACTTCTTTGAAGGAGGACTATGATGTGAAGGTCAGGTTTTTAGAGTTGGAAAAGATCCCACAAAAAACGGAGCTTTTTGTGGTTTGGAATAAAGGAAGTAGAAATCCCGCTGTATCTAAGGTTTTAGGATTGATTTAAGTTTTGAAAATTGATATTGATGGATATTATTTGAAAAACTGCAAAAATCCAATGATTCTTTTTTCCTTTTCACAACTATTACTAGCTGAGATGTTTAAAGAAAAAGCTCCAATTAGTTTAGGTTCAAAAAAACCAAGTTTCAGAATGGTTTAGAGTATAATGCAAATCGTTGGAAATGGTTTTTCCCTATCTACCTCCTTTTCTAATAATTATGATAAATTAATCAGGGAAACTGGAATTTTAAAAAGTGGGGGGTGTGGAAAATGGGCTTTTTTGGATCAGTTGTTTTTGACTTTAAAAGCCAGTAATACATTTCCTGACATTTGACCAAACATCCCATACCCAGAATTTACAAATAGCATACCATCTGCCAAAACAGGTGAAGGGCCATCTATTGACCCTCCTTTGCCTTTTTGTCCATTAACTGTTTGATACTCCCTGACAGTATCAAATTCCCATAAAACGGATCCGTCTATGGTTGAATAAGCCCGAACAAATCCATTGAGGTCTCCTTCGAAGACAATTCCTGGAATAACAGTCGGTGCGGCAGAGTTGGATTGCTGACATAACTCACGAGTAGCGGCATCACATGGAGGTGGGGAAACGCTCCATACTTTCTTACCGGTTTGTAAATTGAGTGCATAAATCCCAGGTGTTGGAGCAAGGGTTGAATCAGTAGGGTCCAAGCCAAAAAGATTATCCGAGTTGGCTGCATAGACTAATTCACCATCAGTTGCCATTCCCCAATGGACGCCACCTAGTGCCCCTCCTTTTCCTATTCGGGTTTGCCAAATTACTTTTCCGTTTTCAGGAAGCAGTGCGTGCACAACTCCCGATTTCTGTCCCACAACCAGCATGTCTCTTTTGTTGACTTTATCATAAATCAAAATAGGAGCCATTCCAAAATCTACATCAGGGCCAGTTGGAGTAGGACAATTAGGGTTTCCAGGACAAGCTAAATTCCAAGTGTCATTTGAAGTGGCCTGCCAATTCCATTTTAATTTTCCTGTCTTAAGATCTAGGGCCTGAATAGCATCACTTGTACCTGTTGGGGGATAGGTATAGTTTTCTCCAGTTCCAATGAATAATAATCCTCTTTTTTTATCTATTGTCGGGCTTGCCCAAACAGGTGCTCCTGATGGCCCATAAAATGAGCCTCCATTTTCCTTTTTTCCGGATACTTTGGCTTCTTCAACTACCACTTTATGTCTCCAGATTTCATCACCTGTTTTTGCGTTTAAAGCAGTCACACCCCCGGATGACGTACAGCATTCATAGTCTGGGTTTTGTGCAGATACAACTTCGAAGGAAGATATAGGCACATAAACTATATCTTCATAGATAACAACAGAACCAGTGACAGAGGAAAGCGGGTGATGACCTGCTCTTTTTTTCCAGATTAACTGGCCGGTTTTGATATCTATGGAATAGACATTTGTGGCATAGTCAGCAAAATAAGCTGTTAAATCTTCTCCATTAACTGTGTATGAAATTGCTCCTCGTATAGCAGCATCAGCCTGAAACATCCAACCGATTTGACCTGTATGTCGATTCAAAGCATATACTTCTCCAAACTGACTTCCTACAATCATCCAGTCTCCGATTATGGCAGGTTTGCTCCTCACAACGGTAGCATTTGGAAAAGCAAAACTCCATTGTAATTCAAGGGAAGAAATGTTTTGAGTAGTGATGCCTGCTTGGATTGTAGATCGATACCCCGTACCTTCCAAGTCGCCGCCCCAACCAAAGTAGTTAAATTCTTGATTGATATCCTTTTCAGAAATAGAGAAGGCTGTGTAACCTGATTTGGGCATTACAATTTCTTCCAATTTTTGATTTGTAAGATATTGGGCAACAGCTTCTCTCTCCTCATTGGATAGACTTTCTGATTGGACTCTCATCTTACCAATTGTCAAAGCAGCAAAGACCGCACGTGATGACATACCTGCTAAAAGTTCCTTAGCGGGTGCAAGATTACTATTTGATTCAGTATGGCAGGTCGAACATACAGTTAAATAAGTGTGCTCACCAAGTGCTAACACCTCTTTAGAAAGAGGGGCAACAAATACAGATACATTATCTTTCCTCATATCCGATGACTTTTGACAGGAAGAAAAAAGTAACAAAAACAGGATAGAGTTGATGAATAATCTTGACATAAGGTGGGGCTTTTTGGTATAGGTGATTTAATTGTGAATCAGTTGATTAATGTAAAAAAAAATAGTTTATAAATCAATTTAATTAGTAACCAAAAATTTTCCTTCCAAACCAAATGTCGTGCAAATGTCGGGTGAAATCCTCCCGATTTTCGGGTTATATTTGTAGAAATCCTCCCAACTTGCCATGGTCAAACAAAATTTTATGATGATAAAACAACCACTATTGGGCCAGAAAATCCAGGAATGGAGGAAGGCCAAAGGACTGACCCAGGAAGAACTGGTAGAGCGATGCAATATCAACGTGCGGACCATCCAAAGGATTGAAGCAGGGGAGGTGACACCCAGGTCTTACACAGTAAAAGCCATTTTGGATGTACTGGAGGTAAATTCAGATGACGTTAAGACTGTTGCAATTGAAGGAGAAGACCAAATCAAAGGAACTGAAATCAGTTCTTGGCTTAAGTTTTCATTTATAGCCGGGATTATTTACTTGATTTTTGCAACTGCAGAATCGCTATTTGATGCTTACCTTTTTATGGAGAAATTTTCCCATTCCTTAGAAATAGGATATGCCTATACTTTTTTGAAAGTGTCAGTATTAATCCTTTTTTCAATGTTTACCATAGCTTTTTTTAAGCTGGGAACTTTGTTTTCCAATGTGCTATTGAAAGCTGTTGCCATATTACTGATTCTTACTACGGGGACATTTATTGTGGAGGATATCGCTGTCTATTGGATGGGACAGGAATTGTTGTTAAGCTTGATTTTCCGGTCTATGGTTTCCGGAGTATTGTATGTGCTGTTCGCAGTTTGTCTATTACAACTTTCAAAAAGCAGAGGCAAAATATATTTAATTGCCGGAGTGTTTGGGATTTTAACAGGAGTCAGTTTTCTGACGGTAGTTTTTGCCATTCCCGGGCTGATTCTATTAACAGTTTTCGAATTGTTGTTAATCATATTGC
>Ga0114946_10001686_pt1 | contig 15240 bp, 16 predicted proteins | sample WalLakDeSediment_FD_88676 | JGI IMG/M metagenome (GOLD analysis project Ga0114946, IMG submission 88676) | Lake sediment microbial communities from Walker lake, Nevada to study Microbial Dark Matter (Phase II) - Walker Lake 11/02/13 Deep Sediment | ecosystem: Environmental > Aquatic >... | reverse complement strand
TCGGCCCGCCCGACCTGGCGCTGCTGCCGATCGGCGCCTACCTGCCACGCTGGTTCATGGGCGCCCAGCACATCAGCCCCGGCGAGGCGATCCTCGCCGGCGACGTGCTCGGGGCCGGAGTGTCGATGGCCATGCACCACGCCTGCTTCCGACTGGCCGACGAGGGCCAGTGGCAGGCGGCGCAGGAGTTCGAGGCGCTGGTGCTTGACAGGGAGGACCGCGAGCGGGCTTTCTGGGCGCCGGCGCACGGCGAGTCCCGCCGCTGGGAATGAAGCAAGCCATGCCGGACACCGACACACCCCTGCTGGAAGCGCGCGGGCTGACCGTGGACGCCGGCCGGCGCCGCCTCGTCGCGAACCTCGACCTCGCGCTGTGGCCCGGGGAAACGCTCGCCGTGCTCGGCCCCAACGGCGTCGGCAAGACCCTCACCCTGCAAACCTTCGCCGGCCTGCGCAAGCCGACCGGTGGCGAGGTCTATGTCGGCGGACGACCGCTGCGGGCCTGGCCGCGGCGCGCCCTCGCCCGCCGGCTCGGGCTGCTGCCGCAGGGCACCGAGGACCCGTTCCCGGCCACGGTCATGGAAGAGGCGCTGATCGGCCGCCATCCGCATCTCGGGTTCTGGCAGTGGGAGAGCCCGGACGACCTGGCGATCGCGCGCCAGGCGCTCACGGACGTCGATCTCGCCGGGCTGGAGGAGCGCCTGCTCGATACCCTGTCCGGGGGCGAGCGTCGTCGCCTCGCGGTCGCGACCCTGCTGGTGCAGAACCCGCAGGTGTGGCTGGTGGACGAGCCGACCAACCACCTCGATCCGCAACACCGCTTCGGCGTCATGCAGCTGCTTGCGGCGCGCGCCCGCGACGGCCGCGCGGTAGTCGTGACGCTGCACGACGTGAACCTCGCAGCCGGCTGGTGCAAGCGCTGCCTGTTGCTGTTCGGCGACGGCAGCTGGGAGATCGGAGCCGCGGACGAGGTGCTGACCGAGGACGCCATCTCGCGGCTCTACCATATGGACGTGCGGCGCGTTGAGTTCGAAGGACGCGGATTGTTCCTGCCAATGTAGCGCCGCGGCGGCGGACCGCCACGGGCCCGCGCCCGCGGCGGCGTCAGTCAACGGCCACGCCCATCAGCTGCGCGACCTGCGCATACATGCGCGGGTTGCCGGCCAGCACACTGGTGGTCTCGAGGGTCAGCGCGCGGCCGTCGAGGTCGGTGAAGCGCCCGCCGGCCTCCTCCACGATCAGCGACAGCGCGGCGACGTCGAGAATGTTCACGTCGGACTCGACCACCGCATCGATGCGCCCGGCCGCCAGCAGGTGGTAATGATAGAAATCGCCGTAGCCGCGGATGCGCGCGACCTTGCTGACCAGCTTGCCCCAGTCGGCCCAGCGCGGCCCGGCGGCCAGGCTCCGCAGGTTGCCGGAGGACACCGCCGCGTCCTCGAGCCGCGCGACACTGCTGACGCGACAATGATGCCCGTCGATGTACGCGCCGTGACCGCGCTCCGCCCAGGCGATCTCGTTGAACGCCGGCGCGCTGGAAACGCCCACGATGACTTCGCCCTTGCGCATCAGCGCGATCTGCGTCGAAAAGAACGGGTAGCCGCGCACGAAGCTGCGCGTGCCGTCGATCGGATCGACCAGCCACAGGAACTCGGCGTCCAGGCCGCGACTGCCGGTCTCCTCGCCGTAAAAACCATGATCCGGGAATGCGGCGGTGATGGCGCGCCGGATCACCTCCTCGGCCTCGATGTCGGCACGCGTGACGGGCGTCGCGTCGGCTTTCAGGCTGACCTCGACGCTGTCGCGGTAATAGTGGCGAATGACCTCGGCCGCCGCGTTCGCCGCCTCGAGGGCCACTCGCAGGTACCTGGAACGTTCCATAGGCGTGCAATTTGACACTCCGGCGGGCCAGAGACAATATGCCCGGCGTCAGGTGAGTCCGCCGCGCAAGCGACGGGCTGGGAACTCCGCGAGGAGCTCCCCGGGAAGCCGGTGATTCGTCGGGTCGTCCCCGCGAAAAGTCCGGCGCTGCCCCCGCAACGGTAAGCGAGTCAAGCGTCATTCCCCGCCCGTCGAGGCGGGAGCCACTGCGCCCTGCAGGCGCGGGAAGGCGATGCCGCAGGGACCGAGGTCCCGCTCGCAAGCCCGGAGACCGGCCTGGCGAGGTTCCGGGTGCTCGGCGGGAGCACGCACCGGCCTGGCGGCCGTTCCTTCCCCCGAAACCCCGGTTTGATCCGCGAGGTCAGCGCATGCGGGAGTGCATGCGCCGGGGAACAGGAATGAAATCATCGATCTACCGGTGTGCCGCAGTTGCGGCCGCCCTGCTGCTCGTGTCGGCCGCGCAGGCCGAAACTGCGCTGCTCGAGGATGTGGTCGTCACGGCCACGCGCCGCGCCATCAGCACCGCGCAGGCGTTGCCGCCCGTCGTCGTCATCGACCGCGAAGAGATCGAGCGCAGCAACGCGCTCGACGTCGCGGACCTGCTGCGTTTCCATTCCGGCATCGAGATCGCCCGCAACGGCGGGCCCGGCCAGGTGACGTCGGCGTTCATCCGCGGCGCCAACAGCAACCACACGCTGGTGCTGATCGACGGCGTGAAGGTCAACCCCGGCACGGCCGGCGGCGCGGCGCTGCAGGACATCACGCCGGAGCTGGTCGAGCGCATCGAGATCGTCAAGGGACCGCGCTCATCGCTGTACGGGTCCGAGGCCATCGGCGGCGTCATCAACATCATCACGCGGCGCGGCGGCCCGGGGCGCGAACTCGGCGCGCGCGTGCAGGCTGGGCGCTACGGCACGCGCGGCGCGGCGGCGAACCTCTCCTGGCAGGAGCCGGACTTCGGTGCGGGCATTTCCGCCACCACGCTGCGCAGCGACGGCTTCCCCACCTTCCGCGACAGCGAACAGGGCAGCGGCTACGACAACGATGCGGTGAATGCCTGGGTCCGCGCCGGCATCGGCGGGTTCGCGCTCGAGGCCAGTCACTGGCAGGCGTCCGGCAACGCCGAGTACGCCGATTTCTTCCGCGCGCCGCAGGACCAGGATTTCACCCACCGGCTCAGCCGCCTGCAGCTCGGCTGGTCCGGCGGGGACTGGCGCTCGACGCTGAGCGTGTCGCGCTTCCTCGACCGCATCGAGCAGGGCGAACTGGCCTTCGACCCGGATGATTTCGTCGAGACGGAGCGCGACCTGGTCGACTGGCAGAACGATTTCGACCACATCGCCGGCCTGGAGCTCACGGCGGGCGTCGCCATCGTTCGCGAGCGCACCTCGGGACAGAGCTTTGGCGCCGTGCTGGAGTCGGCCCCCGGCCAGGGCAAGGCGGACCGGGACGAGGAGGCCGTGTACCTGCAGACCGGGCTGGACCTCGGCCGGCAGCGGCTCGCCGCCGCGGCCCGGCGCACGGACCATGACGTCTTCGGGGGCGTAAACACCTGGAATCTCGAGTGGGGCGCCTCGCTCGGCACGCAATGGGCACTGGTGGCGGGTGTCGGGCGCGGCTTCCGCGCGCCGAGCACCAGCGACCTCTACGCCTTCGGCGGCAACCCCGACCTCGAGCCGGAGATCTCCCGCAGCGTGGACCTCGGCATCCGCTACACGCCGAACCCCGACCACGCGCTCGAGCTGGCGCTGTTCCGCACCGAGATCACCGACCTGATCGAGTACTTCGATCCGGACGGGTTCATGGGGCCGCTGCCGGGTCGCAACGAGAACATCGGCGATGCGCGCATCAAGGGCGCGGAACTCACCTGGCGCGCCCGCTACGGCGACTGGGGCGTCACGACCACCATGCTGACGCAGCGTCCGGAGGACAAGAGCACCGGCGAAACCCTGTTGCGGCGCGCGGAGCAAAGCGCCACTGCGCAGCTGACGCGCCGGGCCGGGGAGCATGAATTCGGACTCCAGTTGCTGGCCTCCGGCGAACGCAGGGATTTCGGCGGCACCCGCCTGGCCGGCTACGTGCTGGCCAACCTGACTGCCCGCTTCGCCCTGGCCCAGCGCTGGACACTGCGGGCGCGGCTCGACAATCTGCTCGACCAGGATTACGAACTGGTGGATGGTTACAACACCGCCGGGCGCGGCATTTATGCCAGCCTGGCCTACAGTTACTGAAAACGACGGAACAGGCCATGGGACACAGACTCAGCCGCATCTATACGCGGACCGGCGACGACGGCACCACCGGCCTCGGCGACGGCGCGCGCGTGCCGAAGGATCACGCGCGCGTCGAGGCCTTCGGCACGGTGGACGAAGCGAACAGCGCGGTGGGCGTGGTGCTCGCAGTCCCGGGGTTGCCCGCGGAGATCGTCGCCTGCCTGACACGCATCCAGCACGACCTGTTCGACCTTGGCGGCGAGCTGTGCATTCCCGGCTACACGGCTATCAGCGCCGGCTACGTCTCCCGCCTCGAACGCGAGCTGGACGGCTTCAACGAGGCGCTGCCGCCGCTGAAGGATTTCATCCTGCCCGGCGGCGGTCGCGCGGCGGCCGCATGCCACCTCGCGCGCACGGTGTCGCGCCGCGCCGAACGCCGCGTGTGGACCCTGGCCCGCGAGGAAGACGCCGTGAACCCCGAGGCCGCCCGCTACCTGAACCGTCTCTCCGACCTGCTGTTCGTCCTCGCGCGCGTCATCGCCCGCCACGAGCAGGGCTCAGAGGTGCTCTGGCAGAAAGGCCTGAACCGCGATTAGCGCGCCTGGTCCAGCGCGGCGCACACCTGTCGGGTCCCCTCGAGAATCCGCGGCGTGGCGCGCACCACCAGGTCACCGTCCACCGCGTACAGGTGCCCGCCGGCGACCGCGCTGATGGCAGGCCAGCGCCGCCACTCCGCCAGCTCCGCGCGCTGGATGTCCGCTGTCAGGATCACCTCGGGGTCGCGCGCCATCACCGCCTCTACGCCCACCGCCGGGGCCAGCTCGCCGAGCTCGCCGAAGATGTTGCGCCCGCCGCACAATGCAACGACCTCGCTGATCAGCTGGCGTCCGCCGACGGTGTACAAGGGGCGCCAGGATACCTGGTAGAACACCCTCAGTTCGCGCTTGCCTGCCTGCGCCCTGCGCAACGCCTCCAGCCCGGTACGGTAGTTCGCCGCCGCCTCATGCGCCGGCCCGGGCGTGCCGGCCAGGCCCCCGATCTGCACGAGATGCTCGCCGATGTCGTCGAGCCGCTCCGGCGCCAGCGCGACCACGCGGTAACCGCGCTGCACCAGCTGCTCCAGCATGTGGTCGGGATTGCCGCCCTTCCAGGCGAGCAAGAGGTCGGGCGCCAGCACGGCCAGTGCCTCGAGATCCAGGCGGAACGCGTCTCCGATGCGCGGCAGCGCCGCGGCCTCCGCCGGATAATTGCTCCACTCGACCGTACCGACGAGGCGCTCGCCCGCGCCCGCGGCATGTACCAGCTCGGCGAGGTGCGGCGCGAGCGTGACGATGCGCGACGCCGGCGCGGCCGCGGCACTACCGGCGATGCACAGCATCGCCAGCGCGACTGCAAGGCGTTTCACGCCGCCCAGCCGACCAGCGTCAGCACCGCGATGACCGTGATCCAGAGGACCAGCGTCCGGCGCAACAGTTGCCGCGCGGCCCGCACGGCCGTGACCGTGTCGCCCTCCGGACAGCGGCGTCGGATGGCGCCGATTCCGGCCGCCGCGAGCACGTCCTCGCCAACGCTGAAAAAGCCCGCGGAGGTCCGCTGGTAGTACGCGCGCCAGTCCTCGAAGGCATCGTCGAAGCTGCCGGCGACGGCGTAGGAGATCGCCAGCAGGCGTGCCGGCAACCAGGCCACCAGGCCGAACAGCGTCTCCACCCGCTGCGTGGCCCGCCCGCCGGTGCCGGTGGCCCGCATGTGGCGGCGGAACAGGTCGCTGACCCGGTAGGTCCAGGCGCCCGCGGGCCCGAGCAGCATGAACCAGAACACCACGCCGAACAGGCGGTGATTGGCCTGCACGAAGATGGCCGCCTCCAGCGCGCGGGGCATCGACGCCACCAGGGAATCCCCGTCGGTCTCGCGGACGGAGCGCGCGATGTCCTCGGCCGTCTCCTCATCGCCACGCTCCCGCGCCTCCAGCCAGTCTCTCAGCTGCGCGAGCAGGTCCTGCGGCCCGAGGCTGAAAAACAGCACGAGAATCGCGAACGCGAGGTAGGCCAGCCCGGCGAGGGCATCGCGGAAGGTCCAGGCGAACCAGGCCACCGGGATCACGGGCAGCAGCATGACCGCCAGCGCGATCCAGGTGCCGGACAGGCCGGGCGCGGAGCGGATCCAGTGCGCACCGCGATCGAACCAGTCGTCGAGCCAGTTGAGCTCGCGCAGGTGCAGCAGGCGCGTCAGCGACCGTTCCAGCAGCAGTCCGATGATGAGAGCGATAAGGTTCATGCGTGTGCCTTGCCCGGGGAAGTATAGTCGCTGCGCGGGGCGAGCCACCGCGCGAGCCGGCCGCGGTCGAAGCTGGGGCCGGGGTCCGTCTTCCTGCCCGGCGCGATATCGCAGTGTCCGGCGAGGCGCTCGGCGGACAGCGCCGGGTAGGCGCGGCACAGGGCGCGGATCGTCGCGGCGAGCCGCCGGTACTGCGCCGTCGTGTAGTCGCCCTCGTCGGTGCCCTCCAGCTCGATCCCGATGGAGAAGTCGTTGCACCGCTCCCGGCCGCGCCAGTGCGACTCGCCGGCATGCCAGGCGCGCCGATTGAACGGCACATACTGCACCAGTTCGCCGTCCCGGCGGATCAACAGGTGAGCGGACACGCGCAGGCCCGCGATCTCGGCGAAACAGGGGTGCGCCGCCGGGTCGAGCCGGTTGGTGAACAGCTGGTCGATCCAGGGCCCGCCGAATTCCCCCGGCGGCAGGCTGATGCAATGGATGACGATCAGCTCGGGCTCGAGCCCGGCCGGGCGTTCGTCCTGGTTGGGCGAGGCCACCTGGCGGGCCGCCGCCAGCAACCCGGTGGCCCTGTTCACCCTGAACCGCAGTCTCTTTCGCTTCGCCGGCATGGGCCACAGTCTGCCCTGAGCGACGTCCTCTTGCACCCGCCACGGCGCACCCGGATCATGCCAGGGATGACCGCGTCCCTCCCCCCGCTCGAGCAGATGATCCGCCGGCTGGTCGCCACGCCCTCGGTCAGCAGCCTGCAACCCGGGCTCGACCAGGGCAATGGCGCCGTCTGCGCGCTGCTGGCGGACTGGCTGGAGCCGCTCGGGTTTCGCGTCGAGCTCAGGGCCGTGCCCGACATGCCCGGCAAGCTCAACCTCGTCGCGCGCAGCGGCGACGGAGACGACGGCCTGGTGCTCTCGGGGCATACCGACACGGTGCCCTGCGATGCCGCGCTCTGGCAGAGCGACCCCTTCGGCGGGGAGGTCCGCGACGGGCGGCTCTACGGGCTCGGCAGCGCGGACATGAAGTCCTTCCTCGCGGTGATCGCGCACGCCGTGGCGCGCGTGGACCTCGAGCGCCTGTCGCGTCCGCTGGTCATTCTCGGCACCGCCGACGAGGAAAGCGGCATGGGCGGCGCGAAGGCGCTGGTGGCCGAGGGCCAACGGCTCGGCGCGCGCGTGCTGGTCGGCGAGCCCACCGGGCTGCATCCCGTCGACCGCCACAAGGGCGTGCTGATGGAGCGCATCGGCATCACCGGGCGCAGCGGCCATGCCAGCCATCCGGCCGCCGGCCTGAACGCCATCGAGGGCATGATGGCGGCGATCACAGGGCTGGAGGCGTTCCGCGCGCGGCTGGCCGCCGAACTGCCCGACCTGGGCTTTCCGGTGCCGGGCCCGACGCTCAACCTGGGCGCCATCCGCGGCGGCGACAACCCGAATCGCATCTGCGCGCGCTGCGAGCTCGACGTCGACCTGCGCCTGGTGCCCGGCATGACGACCGCGTCGGCACGCGCCGGGCTACGCGCGGCAGTCACGGAAGCGCTGGCGGGCAGCGGCTTCGGACTCGAATTCACGGCCTTGTTCGAGGGCGTGGAGCCGCTGGCGCCCGGCCCGAGCCGCGAGCTCGCCACGGCCTGCGAGCATGCCGCCGGCCACGCCTGCGGCGCGGTGAACTTCGGCACCGAGGGCCCGCTGTTCCAGGCGCTCGACATGGAGGTCGTGGTGTGCGGCCCCGGCGAGATCGCCGTCGCGCACCAGCCGAACGAATCCATCGAGCTCAGCGAGGCCGCGCGCGCCGTCGACATGGTCGAGAACCTCGTGCGGCGCTTCTGCGGAGGCGCCGGGTGACCAGCGCGCGCGACCCGAATGCCGAGCTGGTCGCGCGCGATCTCGCCTGCGTGTGGCATCCCTGTACCCAGATGAAAGATCACGAGTGGCTGCCGCTGGTGCCGATTCGCCGCGGCGCCGGCGCCTGGCTGGAGGATTTCAACGGCCGACACTACCTCGACGCCATCAGCTCCTGGTGGGTGAACCTGTTCGGTCACGCCAACCCGGTCATCGGCAATGCCGTGCGCCGGCAGCTCGAGACGCTCGAGCACGTCATGCTCGCGGGGTTCACGCACGCACCCGTGGTCGAGCTCTCCGAGCGCCTGGTCGGGGTGACCCCCGAGGGACTCGAGCGCTGCTTCTATGCCGACAACGGCTCTTCGGCCGTCGAGGTCGCGCTGAAGATGAGCTTCCACTACTGGCTCAACCAGGGCGAGCCGAAGCGCCGGCGCTTCGTGGCGCTGGAAAACAGTTATCACGGCGAGACGCTCGGCGCGCTCGCCGTCGGCGACGTGGCGCTGTACAAGGACACCTACCGGCCGCTGCTGATGGACTGCCTGCTCGCGCCCTCGCCGGATGCCTGGCTGCGCGAGCCCGGCGAAAGCCCGGCCGATTTTGCCCGCCGGCGCGCCGCCGAGCTCGAGGCGCTGCTCGCGCAACACCCCGGCGAAGTCTGCGCCGTGATCGTCGAGCCGCTGGTGCAATGCGCGGGCAGCATGCGCATGCACGACCCGGCGTATCTTGTCGAGTTGCGCGCCATCTGCGACCGCCACCGCGTCCACCTGATCGCGGACGAGATCGCGGTGGGGTTCGGGCGGACGGGTACGATGTTCGCCTGCGAGCAGGCCGGTATCGCACCTGATTTCCTGTGCCTGTCCAAGGGACTGACCGGTGGCTTCCTGCCGCTCTCCGTCGTGCTCACCTCCAACGACGTGTACGAGGCTTTCTACGACGACTACACCACCCTGCGCGCCTTCCTGCACTCGCACAGCTACACCGGCAACCCGCTGGCCTGTGCCGCCGCGCTGGCGACACTGGACCTGTTCGCCGCCGGCGACGTGCTCGGCGGGAACCGCGAGCGCGCGGCGCTGATGCGCGCCGGGGTGGCCGAGCTGGAGGATCATCCGCATGTCGCGGAGATCCGCCAGTGCGGCATGATCCTGGCCATCGAGATGGTGCAGGACCGCGCCACGCGCAAGCCCTACCCGTGGCAGGAACGCCGCGGTCTGCAGGTCTACCAGCATGGGCTCGCCAACGGCGTGCTGCTCAGGCCGCTCGGCCATGTGGTGTACTTCATGCCGCCCTACGTGATTGATGAAGAGGACATCGCACTCATGGCCCGTACCGCGATCGAGGGCGTCCACCTGGCGACGCGGGAAGACTGATGTCACGCACGCCACGCGTATTCGTGCATGCGCCGCTCGCCAGCGGCCAGCGCCTGACGCTCGAAGGGGAGACGGCCGCGCACCTCGGGCGCGTGCTGCGGGTGCGGCCCGGTGAACCGGTGGTGCTGTTCGACGGCAGCGGCCCCGAGTTTGCTAGCGAGGTGCGCTCATCGACGCGCCGCACGGTCGAGCTTGCGGTCGGCGCGTGTCGCGAAGTGGATCGCGAGTCCGCGCTGGAGCTGGTCCTGCTGCAGGGCGTGTGCCGCAACGAGCGCATGGACTGGGTGGTGCGCAAGGCCACCGAGCTGGGCGTCACCGCGGTCCGCCCGGTGCTGACCGAGCGCTCGGTAGTGAAACTCGATCCCGCTCGCGTCCCCGGACGGATCGAGCACTGGCGCGCCATCGCCATCAGCGCCTGCGAGCAGAGCGGCCGGAACGTCCTGCCGGACATCTTTCCGCCCCTGCCGGTCACCGCGGCGCTGGCCGCTCACCGGGGCGCTGCCGGCGTGCTGCTCGATCCCGAGGCCGACGGTGGCGCGGAAAAGCTGCCGGCGCCGAAGGGGCCGCTGTGCCTGCTGGTCGGACCGGAGGGCGGGCTGGACGAGCGCGAGCGCGCCGCGGCGCGCGCGGCGGGTTATCGGGGCATCCGCCTCGGCCCGCGCATCCTGCGCACCGAGACCGCGGCACTCACCGGGGTGACGCTGCTGCAGGCGCGCTTCGGCGACCTGCGCTGACACGGGAGCACGACGAGCGCATGACCGCACGGGATCTTTATCCGTATTTCCAGGCGATCCCGACGCGCTGGAAGGACAACGACGTGTACGGGCACGTCAACAACGTCGAGTACTACAGCTACTTCGACACGGTCATCAACACCTACCTGATCCGCGCCGGCGGGCTGGACATCCACGGCGGCGCGCAAGTCGGTTACTGCGTCGAGTCGCATTGCCGGTTCGACACCCCGCTGGCTTTCCCCGACACGGTCCACGCGGGCCTGCGTATTGCGAAGCTCGGCACTTCCAGCGTGCGCTACGAGATCGGCCTGTTCCGCGAGGACGACGCAAAACCTGCCGCGGAGGGCTGGTTCGTGCACGTGTTCGTGGACCGGGCCACCGGGCGGCCGGCGCCGTTGCCGGAAACTCTGCGAACGGCGCTGCAGGCGCTGGCGACGGCGGCGCCATGAAGGTCCGCGAAGCCGTGCGCCAGGTGGTGGTGTACTAGGGTCGTGCCCCGGCTGTCCCGACGCTTCTACCTCCGCGACCCTGTCACCCTCGCCCGCGCCCTGCTCGGCCAGGCGCTGGTGCGAGTGCTCGACGACGGCACGCGGCTCGCCGGGCGGATCGTCGAGACCGAAGCCTATCTCGGCGAGATCGATCGCGCCGCGCACAGTTACGGCGGGCGGCGCACCGCGCGCAACGCCGCGATGTGGGGCCCGGCCGGGCACGCCTACGTGTACTTCATCTACGGCCTGCATCACTGCATGAACGTCGTCGCCGAAGGACCGGGCAAGCCCACCGCGGTATTGATCCGCGCGCTGGAGCCGCTCGAGGGGCTGGCGAGGATGCGCGCGCATCGTGCCGGCCGGGGGCCCGCCCGGCGGCTGCGCGACACCGACTTGTGCTCGGGCCCCGCCAAGCTCGCCCAGGCCTTGCAGCTCGACCGGGGCCTGGACGGTGCCGACCTGGTTGCGGGCGATGCGCTGTTCCTGGAGCGTGGCGCGCGCGTGGCGCCGGGCAGGATCGTGGTCACGCCGCGCATCGGCGTGGCCTATGCCGGCGAGTGGGCGGACAAGCCGCTGCGATTCTGCATCGGCGGGAATCCGCATGTCAGCTGAATCCGCCGGGCCAATCAGAATCGCAGCGCGATGCCGGCGGTGGCTTCACCCTGGAATACGGAACTGCCGCTGGTGCGCACCAGGCAAGTACCCTGCCCGTCGATGCTGCTGCAGAAAAACCCGGTATCGGAGTCGACCAGGGTGAGGTAGCCGCGCACGCCGAGCGTCAGCACGACCTGCTCCCCGAGAGGAACGCGCAGCCCGCCGCCGAGGCTGGCAGAAAGCTCGGTCTCCGCGCTGAAGCCGTCCGCCTTGAAACGCGTCACGCCCGCCGTGAGCGTCAGGTACGTCTTCAACACCGGATCCTCCTCGAACAGGAGGGTGCCGCCGATATGGTAGTACTCGGTGGTGATATCGACCCGGCCCAGTGCCGGATCCAGCCGGTCCAGCTGCGTGGTCTGGGTCGAAAACAGGAACTCGTAAAAGGCCGCGGGGTCACGGTACAGGCCAAGCCCGACGCCCCAGCTGCCGCCATCCTCGAGGTCGACGCCTCGCGAGCCGCCCGCCTGGCTGTCCTCGACATCGAATTCCCCGCCGATGCGGTAACCGCCGAAGGCAGAGATTTCATAGCGTGGCGCGTCGGCCTGCGCGGTGGGGCCCCACGCGCACAGGCCGGCCAACGTCGCCAGGGCCAGTGACACCGCAGCTACCAGCCGACGCGAAAAGAGGGGAATCGGGGCGTCCATTCAGGCTGGCATTCTGGCACTCGGGAGGGCGCGCCGCCACAGGCAATGGCCGGCGCGGGGCCGGAATGCAGGTTGCGTTTCACCCCTGCTGTGAGTAGCGTCAGGCGACCGCATCCCACGGCCCCACGGGCCCGGAGCACAATAAAGTCGGCCGCCCAGATGCGGGACGGCCGGCCTGCTACACCAAGAGAGGTTCAGAGCCATGTCATCGTCAAGCACGTACGAGGGCACCTGCTTCTGTGGCGCCGTCGAGGTCACGGCCACGGGCGCGCCGTTCGCCATGGGCTATTGCCATTGCAAGGACTGCCGCGAATGGAGCGCGGGGCCGGTCAACGCTTTTACCCTCTGGCAGCCTGATGCCGTCAAGGTCACCCGGGGCGAAGAGTTTCTCGCTACTTATAAGAAGACCGCGGCCAGCCACCGGCAATACTGCTCCAAGTGCGGCGGCCATGTCATGACAGCACACCCGCCAGCGAATTTTGTGGATGTGTACGCCGCCGTCCTGCCCGCCCTCGCCTTCCAGCCGGCGCTGCACGTCAACTACGAATCGGCCGTGCTGCGAATCAAGGACGGGTTGCCGAAGCTGAAGGATTTTCCCGCCGAGATGGGCGGGTCGGGAGAGACGCTGCCCGAGTGATCGGGACCGCAGGTCGAACGGCCGGTGCTGGGCTCTTGACAAAACTACATTTCTAGTTATATTGCTGCGTCCATGAAGACGCCCGCCGCCGCCGCCCGATTCTCCAGCCTCGGCCACGAGCTGCGCCTCGACCTGTTCCGGCTCCTGGTCCAGGCCGGGGAGGACGGGCTGGCGGTCGGTGAGTTGCAATCCATGGTGGATAGGCCGGCCTCCACGGTCGCCTTCCACCTGCGCGAACTGGTCGACGCCGACCTGGTGCAGCAGGCCAAGGAAGGCCGGGTGATCCGCTGCCGCGCGAACTTTCATGCGCTGAACGACCTGCTGGTCTATCTCAAGCACGACTGCTGCCGCGGCGTGGCGCTGCCGGCCTTTACGCGCTGGAAGGCAGGCTGAGAGCTCTGGTTTTTTTGCCCCTGTATCACCATAAACCTAGGTATCTCGATATGTATGCCGAAACCCGGGTCCAGACCATCCCTTCCTGCGGTTGCAACGCTTCCCGGTCCGCTCCCGGGCGCTTCCGCCGCGCGTTGCGGGCGGCATCGCCAGCATTCCGGCGGCCGCGGCCGTCTGGGCCCTGGCCAGCCCGCGCGTATTCGCTCTCTACCTCGGCCTCGGCGTGACAGGCTCGCTGCTGGCCGCCCACACCTACAGCCTGTTCAAAGGAGTAATGCCATGAAGACGATGCAAGACGGCTGCTGCCCGCCTGGCTGTTGCTAGGGGCCGCTGCGCTCCGCCCTGTCCGGTTGTCGGGCGGGGCGGAGCATTTGCAAAGGGGCGTATCAGCCGGCCGCGTCGAACGCCCGGCGGATCCAGCCGAGCAGCTCCGCGTCCACTTCCTGCACGCTCCCCAGCCGCACCTTGTAATCGCACATGCCCTTCGGCGGCAGCTGCACCAGGCGGGCGGTCGGCGTGACGCCCTTCATGTTCAGGCCGACCTCGACCTGCGTATTGGTCGCCGGCCCGATCATGGCGAACTGCTTCTGGCGCCGCAGGCTGACGTAGGTCTTCTTCGGCGCGATCTCGAACTCGCCGAAGCGCTCGATTCCCTTCATCAGCGTATCGTGGATCGGCTTGAGGTCCGCCTTCTTGCCGGTGTACAGGGCCGCGACGGCATCGTCCGGCGTCGCCGGCCCGCCCTTGCCCGCGGCCTGTGCGTCCAGGTTCCGCACGTGGTGGGCCAGCGTGTTCGCATCGCCGTGCCCCATGCCGAGCTCGCGCTTCAGCATCGCCACCTGCTCGCCGTGCTTGGCGAGCCCGCTGGCGCGCACGATCTTCGCCAGCGCGGCCAGCGACTTGCCGGTCCGTTTCTCGATGTTGGCGAGCTGCGTCGCCACCGCCTTGTCGATGCTGCTCATGGTCTTCCCCTTGGTGGCCACCGGGCGCCGTCGGCCGAAGGGAGATTCATAGGCCGGATGCGGAGCTACCGCAAGTCCCCACGTCGGCTCCTCACCCTATACTCCTCCCATGCTCACCCACCTCGACATGGACGCCTTCTACGCGTCGGTGGAAATCCGCGAGCGCCCGGAGCTGGCCGGCCTGCCGGTGGTCGTGGGCGGGACACCCGCGGGCCGGGGCGTGGTCGCGGCCGCGAGCTATGCGGCGCGACGCTTCGGCATCCGTTCCGCCATGCCGATGGCGGCGGCGCTCAAGCGTTGCCCGGAGCTCGTCATCCTGCCGTCGCGGATGTCGCTGTACGCGGCCGAGTCGCGCCGCATCCACGCGATCCTCGAGCGCTACACGCCGCTGATCGAGCCGCTCTCGCTGGACGAGGCGTTCCTCGATTTGCGCGGCAGCGTGCGCCTGTTCGGTCCGGTGCCGGAGGTCGCCCGGCGCATCAAGGACGAGATCCGCGCCGAGCTCGGCCTCACCGCCTCGGTGGGCATCGCGCCGGTCAAGTTCGTCGCCAAGATCGCCTCCGACCTGCGCAAGCCGGACGGCTTCCTGGTCGTCACGGCCGGCGACGTGCAGGCCTTCCTCGAGCCGCTGCCCGTCGCACGCCTGTGGGGCGTGGGCAGGGTCGGTGAACAGGCCATGCACCGGCTCGGCCTCGAAACCGTCGGCGACGTGGCGCGCCGCGACGAGGCCTTCATGGCGCAACATTTCGGCCGCCACGGCCTGCATCTGCTCGAGCTTGCCCGCGGCATCGACCCGCGCGAGGTCGTGCCCGAGCGCGAGACGAAGTCGGTCTCCAACGAGACCACCTTCTCCGCTGATATCGCCGCTCGCGACGCTCTGCGCGCGGTGCTGCTGCAACTGGTCGAGCAGGTCGGCTGGCGGCTGCGCAACCAGGGGCTCGCCGGGCGCACCGTGCAACTCAAGGCACGCTATGCGGACTTCACCACGGTGACGCGCGCCCGCACGCTGGCCGCGCCGACCGACACGACCGCAGTCATCGGGCAGGCGGCGAATGTGCTGCTGGATCGGCTGCCGCGCCCGGGCCAGGCACTGCGGTTGGTCGGCGTCGGCGTCAGCGGCTTCGACGATGCGCCGCAGGGCCAGGGCGACCTGTTAGCG
>Ga0114946_10001685_pt1 | contig 15243 bp, 12 predicted proteins | sample WalLakDeSediment_FD_88676 | JGI IMG/M metagenome (GOLD analysis project Ga0114946, IMG submission 88676) | Lake sediment microbial communities from Walker lake, Nevada to study Microbial Dark Matter (Phase II) - Walker Lake 11/02/13 Deep Sediment | ecosystem: Environmental > Aquatic >... | reverse complement strand
TTCATCATCGCTACGAGAGAGTCGCTGCCTGAGTCCTTGTCCGCAGGGCCAACATCTTCTGCGTTCAAACCGCTCAATGGTGATGCAGCCGAAGTCTGCTTCGATTCAGCTCCTCCGTCTCTCATGCCTTCAAGAAGCCCTCCGGCGCCCTTCACTTCCCTCTCTCTACGACGTTGCTTATTCCTCTACCCCAGCATCTCGTCCTTCAGAATCACTCTGTTTCCCTCCGGATGGAGTTTCCGATAGGGACAGCCCAACAGTCCCAGCGGCTCACGCGGCAATTGCCAGCGTTCGAGGGTTTCGGGTTCCTAAAGAATATCCGGTCTGGAATCCGCCGGCGCGACCGGGGGAGCGGACATACCGGGGGACGCGCCCGGAGCCCCCGCCGGGGCCAGCAGCGCAACGCTGCGCACGGCGCGCGAATGGCCCTGTTGCGCGGCAAGCCGGTACCAGCGCAGCGCCTCGTCCTTTTCGTTGCGGAGTTCGTGCGCCATGCCGAGCATGAATTGCGCTTCCGTGTGGCCCTGCTCCGCGGCCCGGCGATACCAGTTCGCGCTTTCGGCCCGGTCCTGCGGCGTTCCGAGCCCGGCCAGATAAACCCGGCCCATTTCGAATTGCGCGTTGGCATGCCCCTGTTCCGCGGCGTGGCGCAGCCAGTGCACGCCCTCCGCTGCGTCGCCGCGCAATCCCGCCGCCGCGCTCAATTCCAGAACGGTCTTGAACAACAACGCTTCCTCGTCATCGAGATCTTCGGGGATGCCGAATCCGCCGAGCAGCAGCAGCACACCCAGGTGATGCCGGGCGGTCGCATCGCCGGCCTCGGCGCGGCGCGGCAAACCGGCCAGGTAGCCCTGCTCCGCGACGCGACGCAGCCATTGCAATCCTTCTTCGACGTCATCGTCGTTAAGCAGCGCAAATGCCAGATCGAATGCGGCGGCCACATTCCCTTCCCCAGCCTCGCGGCGCAGGCGCGTGATGTCGTTAGACTCTGCGGGCGCGGGCAGCGCGGCATGCATGGCATCCAAACTACCGTGGACGGAGCAGGTCGGGGGCTGCCCGACCGAGCCGTAGGCATAGCTCCCGCCCGCCGGACAGCGCGGCGAGCCGGCCGGCAAATTGCGCGCGACCGCTTCGATCTCAATCGCGGCACCGGCCGGCTTGTTATGTGTCAGCGCCCAGAACTCCTTGGCGCTGTCAATTTGCCTCAGGTTGTTAAGGCATTCGTCCGCGAGGCCCAGCGCCGTGCGGCCGCGCGTCACCGGTGCCGCCGGCTTCGGATTCTCGGGCGGAACCTCCGGCGCTTCGACGCGAAGGCGCTCGACAAACATCTCCTTCTCAACGCGCCTTGCGGCGTCCTGGTCGCCGCCGGCGGCAGCGCGAATGTCCTCGGCCCACCCGCCGCACAGGGCCGCCTTGTCCAAGTGCCCGAACATGACATACGCGCCCGCCAGTTTGTCCAATTGCCCTGCGATCCGCAGGTCGGTCTTGCCGGCAGCCTTGATGAGATATTCGATGATGAACAGACAGAAGCGGACGGACTCATCGAAGTCCATGAGCGCAACATGCATGTCAGCCAGGGTGTCGGCTGCAAGCAGGATCAGACGGGGTTCGGGTGGGTCGAGGACGGTGGCGACGCGAAACGCGATGTGGGCCTCCTCGATCGCCTTTTCATGGTGGCCGCCGCGATAATGATCGAGGGACGCCACGTGATGACGTTCCCAGGCTTCGTTGTACGGCCGGAAATTGAGATTGTAGCCTCCCATCTTCCATTCGCCATTCTCGGGGAAGTAGACATGCGAGACGAAGACGTGTTCGTCGCTCGTGGGATAACGCAGATTGACCGCCAGCGTCCCGTTCTCCTGCAGGTACGGCATGTGGTCGAGGATGAATTCGTGGTTGTTCCAGTATTGGCGAGGGGGATCGAGCATCATCAGCGGCTTGAAGGCTTCGTTCATCTCCCCGACCTTCATGGCTTCCCGCCACTGCCCCGAGATCGTCTCGCGAAACCCCGTCATGTCCCGCTTCCCGATGGACCGGTAGAACGCGGCCTCGACCGGACCGACCAAGCCGATGACGGCCTCGCGGTCGGTATGGTCGAAGACGACGGGCATCTTGTCGGACGGGATGAAGGGCTTGATCCCCTCCACGTTTTCGGCATCGGGATCGGCGCCTGCGCTAATCAGGAGGTCGGCGACGTCCTGGTGTCCTTCGTAGAGCGCGTAATGCAGCGGGGTGTCGAGGCGCGGATCGCGGGCATGGACCTCGGCGCCCCTGTCAAGCAGCAATCGAACGGTTTCCAGGTGTCCGCCATACGCGGCCAAATGGAGCGCGGTGCCGTTGTCGAACCCCGCTTCGATCTCGGCGCCTTGCGCGAGAAGAAGCGTCGCCAGTTCTGTCCGTCCGTACCAGGCGGCCTGGTGGAGCGGGGTCGATCCATTGTTGCGGCGGGCGTTGACATCGGCGCCTTTCTCGATCGCGGCCCGGGCCGTCCCCACAAGACCGTATGCCGCCGCATAGTGCAGGGGCGTGTCGCCGTTGGGACTTTGTGCGCTAGCATCGGGGCAATGCCGGAAAAGGAGCTCGAACAGCTCAATGTTCCCCATCTCGGCGGCCATGAAAAGCGGGCTCCAGCCCTCCACGTTGGCGGCGTTGACGTCCGCTCCGGCCTCGACCAGCTCCCGAGCTTCCGCGGCCCGGCCCAACCGCACCGCCCACAAAAGCGGTGTCCAGCCCTGCGCCGCCAGGTTTTCGGGCACGCCCACGGAGCCCTCTTCCGCGGCCTCCGCCGCGCGCGCGACGCCGGGCGCCGGAACCGCTGTCACAAGGGCCACGCACAGGCACGCGCAGATCCAGCCCACGTTCATTCTTCTTGTCATCGCGTCTCCTCCCTTCCGGGTGGTGTGCGGACCTCGATCAGAATTGATAAGAAATCGCTCTTCAGGCGGTACGAGCACACGCCCGCTGACACCCGTCTGAAGGAGCCCTTTCACTCCTAGGGATAGGACTTTCAGGGATAGGACTTTCTATAACCGAGTCCAATAAAGACCTCCATAAAAAGAGCGTATCGAAGTCATGCAGATGAATCAAGTACGCAAAATGAGGCTAAAAAGACTGGGATGTCTCATGAGGAATCCCAAAGGTGACAGTAGGCGCAGGGAAGGTGGCGAAAGGCCGAAGGCGGCGCCAGAGGAGCGACCGAGAATGGCTATCTCTGCAACTCCAATGTCGGACGCATACTGCCGCGTATCGGAATGCAGATGCAGATGCCGGGTGAATTTTTCAACCCTGTCATGGTTTGGCCGGGGTCCGCAGGAGTCGTACACGGATCGCAAGGCGGGGTATGCCTTAGGCATCCATACCGAAGATGTTTTCCATCCGGTGAATATGTATGTGCGCCCACAGGAATACGGCAATAAGATCGATGTCCGCTGGGCGGCCTGGACCAACCCGCAAGGCACCGGATTGGCGGCGATCGGGCAACCGCACCTCTATGCCAGCGCATGGCCGTATACGACCGCCGATCTGGAGGCGCCGTGGCATCCGCATGCGCTGCCGCAGCGGGATACGATTACCGTGAATATAGACGCTGAACAAATGGGCATCGGTGCCAGAAACAGTTGGGGGGCCTTGCCGCTTGCGTGGTATACGCTGCAGCCTAACAGGACCTATCAGTGGCAGGTACGCCTGGTGCCTGTGGTGGATTTTGAAAAGAACCGGGATTCAGTTATGTCGCGGCTGTTGCCGGATTTGCAATGATGAATAAATAAGAGATAGGTAATAATGTATGGAAATTGTATCGATAGCAACCATTGAAAGGAAGGGTGTCATGTTGAGGATGTACAAGGGTTTTTTGTTGGCTGCGGCGGCAGTACTGGCGGGGGGATGCCGTCCGGCCTTGGCAAAGGAAACCGATCGAATCGGACCCTATTCCGGGAATCCGTTCTACTGGGCGTACCAGGGCAAGCCCTTGTTGTTGATCGGCGGCTCGGAAGAAGACAACTTGTTTAACCATCCCGAAGGGCTAGCCGGGCAGCTCGATACCCTGCTGGCTTGCGGGGGCAACTACATCCGCAACTCCATGAGTAGCCGGAATCCCGGCAACCCCTGGGCCTTCAAGAAGCTTGAAAACGGCCTTTACGACCTGGACCAGTGGGATGAGGAATACTGGAACCGTTTTCGGGGGTTGCTCGATCTCTGCCGGGAGCGCGGCATCATCGTGCAGATCGAACTGTGGGACCCTTGGGATTACTTCATGACCGAGGCCCCCGCAGGCTACGGCCCCGACAACGTCGGCTGGGAGAGCTGCCCGTTTAATCCCAAACTGAACATCAACTACACCGCCGAAGAGAGCGGACTGGCCGAGGAGATTGACTACTACTCCGGCCGCGGGCCGTCCAGGCACCTCTTTTTCCACACGGTCCCCGAGATGAAGGACATTCCCGTGGTTCGCCGGTACCAAGAGGCCTTCGTGGACAAGCTCCTGTCCATCTCCTTGTCGTTTCCCAATGTTCTCTATTGCATGAACAACGAGATTGGCGAACAGCCCGAGTGGGGGCGATACTGGGCCCGCTACATCCGTGCGCAGGCCGGGGCGTCGGGCACAAAAGTGTTTCTGACCGATATGCGGCGCAACCATGATTTTAGCTCAAGCGAGCAGGTCGATCTGCTGCATGATCGCAAGCACTATGATTTTTTCGAGATATCGCAAAACAATGCCAAAAACGGCGAACAGCACTACGACCAGATACTTTCCATTCGCAATCGGGTGGTCGAGGAACCGATTCCGCTGAACAATGTGAAGATCTACGGGGGCGAGATTGGCCGCTGGACGACCAGTGTCCAGGAGGGCACGCAGCGCTTTTGGCGGAATATCTTCGGCGGCTGCGCCTCGGCGCGTTTCCACCGCCCCGGCCCGTCGCACCATTTTTTTGGCATCGGCTTAAGCGCATTGGCGCAAACGCACATCCGCAGCATGCGGATGTTGACCGACGCGATGGACATCTTCGGCGCCGCGCCGCGAAACGACTTGCTGTCCGACCGTCGCGACAACGAAGCATACTGCCTGGCTGAACCGGCAAAGCAGTATGCGGTTTACTTTCCCGACGGGGGTCGCGTGAAGCTTGATCTCTCCGCGGCCGCAGGGCCGCTGCACGTCCGCTGGCTGGACATTGGGCGCAGCACGTGGCATGAGCCGAAAACCCTCGCCGGCGGCGGAACCCTGGAATTGGAAACACCGGGCAATGGACACTGGGTCGCCCTGATTAACGGCGGTACACCGTGAAGGGGCTGTAGGTAAATATCGAGGGAGGTAGCATGGATTTTGAATAAAAACGAATCAGGCGGACTGCTGGTCGCTGGTCGGAGACGGGTGGCTGCATGCCCGGGCACACGCTTCGCCCGCGAAATATATACCGGATGCCTAGCGTAGGCGGTGTGAGTCCGCTACTTTCGCGCTTTGTGGGTAGCGCCAACGCCTCGCGCCTGATGCGTTGCGTACTGTTCGTGTCTGCCATATTGCCGTTGGCGGCGCTCGTCATGCTGGCTGTATTCGCAGTCGAGTACGCCGACCTTTGGCGGCCCCCGGATTATCTTGCGTCAGTGGGCGCGGCCGTTGCCGCGCTTCTCGGGGGCTGGCTTCTGGCCCGGACCCTCGCGAAATCATTCGGGGGCTGGCACGAGACTGGCGGGACAGTCTTTGTAGACACTGCGGGCCTGCTGGCCGGGCTGGCCGTGTTTGCGCTGCTGTTTCCCCTTGAATTTCGTCCGTTCTGGGGGTTCCTCGCCGGGAACCGCCGCAGGCGCGGCGCAAGCGCAGAGGGACCCCGTGCCGCCGCGCAGGTGGGCGTTTGCGCTCCTGCCCGTTGCACTGCTCGTAGCGGTCAATTTCGCTGGGGTTCATCCCGCCGACAGAGGCCATCCGCGTCACTATGAAGCGTCTGCCCGCGAGGATGATGTCGAGGCTGGGTGGGCGGGCGAGTTCGAAGAGTTTTGGGGCGTAGGGCGTGATATTGGAGAGCTTGAGACAAGTTTTACCAGAGACCTCGATATTGGCGAGCGCAATTGCACCGAGTTGCGTCCGCCGCATGCGAGACAAGACCAACCAAGAAACGGCCAGTTGACAGGCGCCGCCGGCCCCGTCATGTCCAGGCCGGGATCGCCGAGCGCCAGCTCGGCATCCATCATCCGCAAGGTTTCTTCCTGTGCCGAGCTGGCGCTCGGCGATCCCGGCAAATACCCGACACCGTGAATGACATCATCTCTGCACGGGTGGTGTCTCGCGTGGCCGCCCAAGAGCCGAGCAGGCACGGGGGCCCGTGCTGACTTGAGCGGAAACAGCGGGCGTGCTACAAGGGTTGGCGGCGCAAACGAATTTCAACGTGGAAGGGAGAATTCGAGCCATGACACGATTCTCAGGGATGCCGGTCTTCTTGCTCGCGCTCTGCGCGCCTGCCGCGTTGGCGTGGAGCGCTGTCGAGCCGCGTGTGGTGGATACAAAATATCCGACGGATGATGTGGTGATCGCCTCGGTCATTGTCGAGCCGCCTGTCAGCGAGGACTCGGACGCGACAGCCCGGATTCAGAGCGCGATCGACTCGGTCGCGGATGCGGGCGGGGGCACGGTCTTTCTGCCCGAGGGGCGCTACCTGCTCGATGGGCATTTGTTGCTGCGCAACGCGGTCACTTTGCGCGGGGAATGGCGGTCTCCCGCCGAACATGGCGGCGTGACGGGCACGATCCTCATGCCGGTCGAACACCACGGCAACGCAGACGGCGAATCGGCGATCACGATGCAATGCGGGGCGGGGCTGCGTGAGCTGTCGATCTGGTATCCCCGCCAGGACCCGCTCGCCATCGTGCCGTATCCGTGGACCGTCGAGACCACCCCCGAAGTGGGCGCGGACAACTACACCCTGCAAAACGTCACACTTGTGAATCCCTACCGGGGATGTAAGACGGGTCCCGAGGCAAACGAACTTCACACGCTGAAGAACGTCTACATGACCGCCCTGGATACGGGCGTGTTCATCGATTCATGCACGGACATCGGCCGGATGATCGACATCAGCATCAGTCCGAGGTGGTGGGTCGAATCCGGTTTGCCGAACAGCACCGCCGGCGGCGCGGAAGAGGCCGTGCGGGCGCATATCTTCCGTGAATCGACGGGGATCGATATGGGCCGCAGCGACTGGGAGTATCTCTACGGCCTGCACATCGAGGGCTACCGCCGGGGAATGCTCATCCGGCAGGGCGCGCGCGGCACGACAAATGCCGTGCTCTTTGGCAGCGTGTTCGAGCGTTGCGCCACGGCCCTCGAGTTGCGCGAACTGAACGCGGTAGGTCTCGCCGCCGTGGGATGCCGGTTCGACGGCGTCGACCAGGCCCTGCTGGCCACCGAAGCATTTACCACCGTGTCGCAGTTCAACGCATGCACCTTTACCAGCGACAACGGTCACGCCGTGCTGCTCAACGGCACGGGCACGCTTACGTTCCAGAACTGCGATTTCGAGTCATGGGAAACCGCGGGCATCGAGGCCATCGCGGGTGGCATATCCCTCCTCGGCTGCACGTTCGAATCCGACGCGCGGCACATAGTCTTTGGCGAAGAGGTGCATCGCGTGCGCCTGCTCGGCAACACCTTCGCGGGCGAGCCGGCCATCGAGAATGCCGCGGACAACGCGGACGTGATGATCGCGCACCGGCCAATGGAGTTCGAAACACCGGGCATCTCGCGCCCGCCGGACCCGCCCGTGCCCGCGCCCGGAACCCGCGAACTGGTCGTCGTGACCGAGCACGGGGCCTCACCGGACCTCGAGGACAACACGGAGCCGTTTCAGGAAGCGCTTGCGGCAGCGGAACGCCTGGGCGGGGCGACGGTTTATGTGCCCGCCGGATACTACCGGTTCTCGGGGTCGTTCGAGATACCCTCGGGGGTCGAACTCCGCGGCTGTTTCGATGTGCCCCATCACACGCAATCGGGCGGGTCGGTGCTGATGCCGGTCGGCGGGCAAGGCGACGAGAACGGCACGCCGTTCATCCAGATGCAGGAAGCGTCGGGGATGCGCGGTCTCACGGTCTGGTATCCCGAGCAGAATCTGCTGGACATTCAACCCTATCCGTGGACCGTGCGCTCGCTCGGGCCGGGCTGCTGGCTAATCAACGTGACCATCTCGAACGCGTACCAGGGCGTGGACTTCTGGACCCACCCGAGCGCCGGCCACTACATCAGCTATCTCGGGGGCGCGTTCTTGCGGCGGGGCCTGTTTGTCAGCAAATGCGATGGCGACGGCTGGGTGGTTGACGTGCAGATGAACCCACACTACGGCCTCCGTCTGCCGGGCGGCCTCCCGCGACCGCAATACGACGGCAACACGTTCGAGGCCATCATCGATCAGCAGCGGGCTCACCTCGAGGGCATGATTTTCGGGCGCTGCGCCAACCAGCACATCTACCGCACGTTCCTTTACGCCGCATACGACGGCATCGCGTTCCGCGACGATGACGGCGCAACCAATGCGCGCATTCTCATGCACGGCACCGACACGGGAAGCCGGTGCGCGGTGCTGAACGCCGCAGGCGAACGCGGGCTCGAATTTGTGCTCGCCCAACTGGTGCCGCTGGGCAAATACGAGGTGGGCGCGATCATCGCCGAGGAGGATTTTGCGGGCCGGGCGCGCTTTTTCACCTCGCAGATGTGGGCGGGCAATTGCAGCGGCATCCTCGAGGGTTCAGGCGACATACTGATTCAGCAATTGAACACCATCAGCGGCGGGATCACGTGCAACGGCGGCACATTCCGCATGGAAAACGCGGTGTTTCAGCGCGAATTGTCCCCGCATATCGAGATCGCCGAGGAATGCGTGAATGCCGAACTTATCGCCAACATCGCCTTGACGGGCGAGTTCCGGGTCGCCAGCGCCATCGGAGATAACCTGTACGCGCGAGCCAACAGCGCCCTGGTTGCGCCCGGAGCGTACGCGCCGGGCCGTTTCTCGACGGGCTGGGAAGACGGCGAACCGCAGAGTCCCTCGACTGTGGTCGTAACGGAAGGCGGGGGACTGCGCGGTGTGGCTGACGCATCGTGTGCACCCAGCGATGCGAATGCTCATACGGGCAGCCGGGCGTTGCGGGTGGCGGGCCGCGCCGAAGACACCGAGCACAGCTACGTCTACTTCACGCTTTTCGAGGAGCCTCTGCGCATATACCCCGATTCCCGGCTGCGATACTGGTTTTTGCCGGTAAATCAGCGAAGCCGTAATGTTGCCGTGGATATTCTCTTCGAGGATGGCACGACATTGCGCGATTCCGGTGCCCAGACAACCGACGGCTTGGGCGCGCATCCCGGTTCGGGCAAAGGCGTAGTCGGAGAGTGGCGCGAAATCGTGGTGCCGCTCGGGATGCATGCAGGGAAGACCGTGCGCCGAATTATGGCCGCATACGACAGAAAGAGCGCCCCTGGGCCGTTCGAAGCGTTTATCGACGGCCTCGAGGTCCCTACGGCCGTCATCCCGGCGCTGGCCGAAATCGCCGTGACGCCTGAAGGCGGCACGCACGGCCGGGGAACGGCGATCACCATCATTGCCCCCGAAGACGTGGCGGTGCGGTATACGCTCGATGGCGCCGCCCCAGACATGGACGCGTCTCGCTATGCAGCGCCCATCGTCTTCGACACACCGGGACTCTGGGAACTTCGTTTCGCCGTTGAAGAAGATGGCGTGCTTCTTCCGTGGGTATTCGCCGAGTTATACGACATTCGGTGAGGCTGCGCCACACGCACCGCGCGCCGCAGGTGACGGGGAACACAGCACGTGTTGCGCGCGGCGTATCGGGAAACGTTGTGCGGTTTACGAGGTCTCCGCGGCAACAAGACTCTCGGCTTCGGCTTTTCGCGGGAAATCCAGTCCGAGGCGGTTTGCGTACTCGATCGCGAGCCGGATGTGGCGCTGGCCAGCCTCTTTCTCTCCCTTCTCGATCAGGAGCGCACCGAAATCCAGCAGCAGGGTGGGATCGCCGGGGCGCATTTACAGCGCGAGCCCCAAGTGCTGCTCGGCATCATCGAGTTTCTGTGCCCGAAACTCTGCCAATCCAAGAGTATACAGAATGTGCGGCTGGATAACCGGATTGTTCGCGGCGTGCTCGAGTACAGTCCCTGGCTGGCCAAGGCGGCCAGTTTGCCGAGAAGGCTCCTGTCGTTCCTGAAGTAAATTCTTGGCATCTTGGGCATGGTGAACACGTACTGTCGGTGAGGTACGGGGAAGAGCACTTGGTTCATGATCAATTCCCCGAAGAGAAGGACTTTTTTTTGATGACATGACGGGCACAGATACCTGGCTTTACATGAAAATGCAATAACCACCTCTTGCCCACAGGTGCCACAGCGCGCGGTGGCGAAGCCCTTTGTCAGGCCACCACACTGAATGAACTTGTCGACCACGTCTTCTACCACGGGCCTAAGATACCCATAGGCAGGCTGGTATCTGTCATAGGTTTGGATGAAGTCGTAGAAGTGCCTATGTAGGCATTGCCACAAAGGAGAGATGCGCGGATGGCCAGGACGATAGACCATGCCTGAGGATATGGGGGCGCAGCCACGCATATTTCTTCCACATAAGCCGCAAAGTCTGGAATACGCAAGAGGCGTAGGACGAACTGAGTTCTCAGAGCAAAAAGGAGGCCATGAACGCGCCTGTCAGATGTAGAAACTCCCAGGAAACGCCCTGCACCCCGAAACTCTTGATCATCAGCAAATCCATGGCGCCGTGGAGGAAGAACCCGGTGAACACGATGCCGGTGACGTCCCACATTACCATCGTCCATCTCGGAGCAATTGGGATCCCCTTCTTCTTTCGGTACAGGCCGAAGAACAAAGCAAAGCCGGCGAGGCCACACGCCGCCCCCGCGCGTCAAGCACGGAGAGAATGCTGAACGTCCCATCTGATGTTATGGCATGACTCTCCTCACAGATACCAACTTCCTGAGCTGTGGTTGTTTTTCTACCATTCTATGGTATAATTTTAACCACAATGCCACAAAAGAATCCATGCTCGGTCCGCTTCGGATCTCTCGTCAGAGAACTTCGCCTCTCGGGGAAACGAACGCTCAGGCAGTTCTGCGCCGAACACGGGTACGATCCAAGCAACTGGAGCAAGGTCGAACGGTGCGTCAGTCCACCGCCAAGGGACGAAACAACGCTTGTCCGTTGGGCAAGGGATCTGGGCCTCAAATCCGGCACGGAACCGTGGAGGAACTTCATGCTGCAGGCCCAGATCGGTCGCGGAAACATCCCGAGGGAGATCATGTCGAATGAGAACCTCATGAGGAAACTTCACCTTTTGCTGATGGCCCTCGATGCTTCAAACCTTTCTGAAAAGCAACTGGATAATCTCGTCCGAGAGGTGCGGAGGCGCTCGGATAGGAGCGCAACATCGACAGCTGCACGTCACGAACAGATCGAGACCCTCAAACGCATGAGTCCAGTGCGGAAACTCGAACTGGGTGCCCAGCTCAACCAGGACGCAAGAGCATTGAAGGCTGCCGGGCTTCGAATGCTTCATCCCGACTGGTCCGAAAAACGTGTATCTGAGGAAGTGCGGAAGGCTTTTATCTATGCAACAGATTGAGCTATTCGTCCTCTTCACAGGCAAGTTCGAGTCCATCGGTCTCGACTACATGGTTACAGGATCGGTGGCGAGCATGGTGTACGGGGAGCCGAGGTTGACCCATGACATTGACTTGGTTGTCCGGCTGCCCGCATCCAAGATCAAGGCCGTCTGTGACGCGTTCCCGTTGAGCGACTTCTACTGTCCTCCAGAGGACATCCTCGCGGTGGAGGCACGACGCAAACGTCGCGGCCACTTCAATCTCATTCATCACGATACAGCCTACAAAGCGGACGTATACCTGTGTGGCGATGATCCCTTTCACGCGTGGGCCATGGAAAGACGGAAGCGCATCGAACTGGACGATAATGCAGGATTGTGGCTGGCTCCGCCTGAGTACGTGATCGTAAGAAAGTTGGATTTCTTCAGAGAGGGTGGATCTGAGAAGCATCTCTCCGATGTCCGAAGCATGCTGGCGGTGTCAGGGGACACGGTGGACAGGCGGGCCATGGAGGAGTGGATCGACAAACTGGACCTCCGCCGCATCAGTAGCGGCGTCCTGTAATTCCAGCTCTTTTGCCAGCGCATTCCAGCTTATTTGTCAGCCTATTCGGAGCCGTCGCTTCTTAAAAACCACACTTCGCCTTTGCCACGCCCCTTCAAATCGATTAGCTGGAGTTGCTTCAGATGATACAGATCATCTCTGACCGTTGATGTTGCAGGGGGACTCTTCAGTCCAGACAGAATCCTTCTGAGAGGTATTGGCTGGTCGTTTGTGATGATTTGGAGGATCTCGCGCTGCAGATCGTCCAGACATTCCCTTGGGATACCGCGCCACAACGAGTGCAGGCCACATCAGTCTCTCGATGGGAATTCCCCGATCCCACGCGACGTCATGCTCCCATGCTGTTCTCTGCCAGGAAGGCTAGCAGGAACGAACAACAACAATACATGGAAATGACATGAAAAAGGAATACGATTTCGCTGGAGCGGAGAAGGGCAAGTTCTACAGGGATGACGTGGAGCTGTGGCTTCCTGTCTATTTGGACGCCGAGATACGCAGGTTCGTAGAAAACGTCGCAGCCTCCAGGCAGTGCGACGTCGCCACTGCCGTCAGCTCCAAGAGGAGAGGCCTCGGTCAAACGGTCCCCTTGCGTTTCTTTTTTCGGTCTCGCTCGAAGTCTTCCGTCACGTCTGGATCGAGAACCACCAGGTCGCCGAAGTAGTCCCGAAGATACCCACGGTCGCGTGCGATGAGGCGTTCCGCATGGAGTACCGCGTGAGCCGCAATGAGGAAGTCCGGCACAACCCGCCCCCCTTTGCCCCCACGTTCTAGATGGCGACTGAAGTTTTCCCCAGCTTTGATGGCGCTCTCCTTTGAGGACGGCACAAAATCGAGTTGCCAGTCGGCCAGAAATTCTGCCAAAGACTCAGCAGATTCGAAGGCAGGACGTATCTCCGCGAGGACACATTCGCATACGATCAGTTGCCCCTCTGCTGAGGCTTTTCTCAACGTTCGCAGGGAGGCGCCCACATGGGCGGGGTTGTCAACGAGAACGTCCAGGATAACCGAGCTGTCGACCGCGGAAATCATCCACGCGCCTTCTTCAGGTACTCGTCAACGGTCGTGCCTTGGGGCAGCTTGCCCCGGCCTCGCCATTTCAGAAAAGGGTCCTCTGGCTGACACTTGCGCGCGATGAGCATCCCATCGCGTGTTTCAAAATCGAGAACGCTCCCAGCCTTGAGACCCAATCTGTCCCTGCACGCCTTAGGTACGGTGACTTGTCCTTTTTGAGATACGGTTGTTTTCATGCCTATATTGTAGGAAATCCTACCGTAAAAGTAAAGAAACTCGCCCGTTGCCGGTCCACTTCAGGCATTCAGATCCTTCTGAATCCCGGCGAGCGTATCCCTGATCTGAAACAACACCAAGACCGCCTCGCAGGCGAGGCGACATCCCAGTATGAAGATTAGGCCGGTGAGGTGCCGTCGGAAGACGGGCCCACGTTCAAAAGCGAAGTTCGGCACAGGACAGGAATGGAAGCGGCTGGAACACGGGGAGGCCACAGGGTAAATCAACCATACTCCCCTCCCCAGAGCCGCTCCAAAAAGAGGTCCCACGGTAGGATGGCCACACCATCCTTTTCTCGTGGGGTGTCATCCAGGCAGACGAGGATGTGGTGGGTAAGGAGGTTTTCTTGTCTCAGCGCCTTGAGTCCCCTGAGGTCCCTGTCCGAGATCGTCCTCTTAGCCTTCGCTTCGATGGCGGTTTGATTGTTTAAGATGAAGTCCACTTCGAAGCCGGAGCTGGAGCGCCAGTAATGAAGAGCCCTTTTCCCCTCGTAGTCGCAGTAGGTTCTCAGTTCGTGATGCAGGTAGCCCTCGAAGGCTTCTCCGAATTCTGGAGAACCTTGTCGAAGTCCTGTTCTATTCTGCAGATGCCTGGCCACGCCAATATCAAAGAGGAAAAACTTCGATGTGGTGATCGGTTTGCGCCTGGTTGTCTCTCCCCAAGCCGGAAGGTCGTCACCGAGGAGGGTATCTCGTAGAATCTGGAAGTATTCCTGGACAGTGGATCTTGGGACTTCGGCGTCGCCGGCGATGTTGCTGTAATTGAGAATCTGACCGTTGCACAGGGCGGCAACGGTCAAAAAACGGCTGAAGGCTGGAACATTCCTCACAATCGCTTCCGCCGCGACCTCCTCTTTCAAGTAAGTCCCCACGTAGGCTTCCAGGTCTTCGAATGGCTCATCTGAAAGGTAGATCGAAGGAATGGTTCCGACATCGAGGGCCCTTAAGAGATCGAACCGATCCCTGAGTTCGCCGCAGACGAAGGGATGTATGCGTTTCTCTGTAGCGCGTCCACCCAGCAGGTTGACGCCCGTCCGTCGGAGCTTCCGAGCGCTGGAACCTGTCAAGAGGAAGCGTATGCCATTCTCCTCGATGAGGATCTGGACTTCATCGAGAAGCATGGGAAGCTTTTGGATCTCGTCGATGACAACGATTTCCTCATCTTCACCAATCTCCTGTCGAAGTCGTTGAGGCTCCCTGCTCAGTTTGAGGAAGACGTCCGTCTTCAGCAGGTTGTAGCAGCGATAGTCGGCGAGACGCTTCCGAATCGCGAAGGATTTGCCTGTTTGACGCGGGCCGAAAAGGAAGCAAGACTTCCTTTTCACAAGATCTGCCAGATCCAATCGTCTATCCACGTCCATGGCGATGTCCTGTTTATTACTTGCCGGGAAAGTCGGCACTTATCATGATAATTGCCAACTATACCGGCAATATGGACCAAAGTCAAGAGCCACTTGCCATCTCCCCATGGTGTGCCAATAGCCATTGCAGCAAATCTCATCCTGGACTAAACCTCGATTGACATTCCTATATGCCGTTAGAATACGCATTTGCCTCACCATCCAAAACAGGCGCCCGGTAAACTTTCAGTGAACCCGATCTGGGCTTAGATGATAGCCGGCTGGCGAGGAGTGCGTGAATCGTTTGGGCGGGTTCAGGGGCGGGCCGACTTCCGAGCTTTAGCTCGGTACCTCGGGCCGTCCCTGTCCGCGCAGGCTCGCATCATCCAGATTCCAGCGAGCGAGCATGAGCCAAAACGATTCACGCACTCCTTGCCCTGCTGGGTTCAGGGCCA
>Ga0114946_10001683_pt1 | contig 15256 bp, 15 predicted proteins | sample WalLakDeSediment_FD_88676 | JGI IMG/M metagenome (GOLD analysis project Ga0114946, IMG submission 88676) | Lake sediment microbial communities from Walker lake, Nevada to study Microbial Dark Matter (Phase II) - Walker Lake 11/02/13 Deep Sediment | ecosystem: Environmental > Aquatic >... | reverse complement strand
GTGATTTCGCTGGCGGGGATCGTGGTGAACAACGCCATCGTCCTCATGGACTACATCGACGTCCTCAGGGAAAGGGACGGAATGAGCCGGAGGGAAGCCCTGGTGCAAGGTGGGAAGACCCGGTTCCGGCCGGTGATCCTCACGGCGTCCACCACGGCCCTCGGGTTGGTGCCCCTGGCCATCGGGCTTAACTTCGACTTTTTCGGCCTTTTCGGCCGGTTGGACCCGGAGTTCTACTGGGGAGGTGAGCAGGCGGCCTGGTGGAGCCCCATGGCGGTGGCGGTCATCGTGGGGATCCTCTTCGCCACCTTCCTCACCCTGGTGCTGGTGCCGGTGATGTACTCCCTGGTGGACGACGCGTCGGTCTTCTTCAGACGCCATTTCGTTGGGGCCGAGGAGGAGGCTGAGGGCCGAGAGGAGGAGGACGCTGTCCAGGGCGGGGTTCCCGCTCAGGAACACGCGTCCGAGCGGGAGTTGGTTCCGGCCTGAGGCCAGGCCGGCGGGAGAACAGACCTCTACGCTGCCCCGGGTGGGCGGCCCAACGACGCCCTTGGAGGCGTGGCATGAATGTGAGAGTCCAGGCCAGGTGGGTACTGACGACGGTGGCGTGCGTTCTCCTTCCCTCGGCCCTCCCGGGCCAGCAGGTGGAGGAGAGAGCCGGGGCCCTCAGGGTTCACCTGGAGTGCGCCACGAGGGGGTGCGAGGAGAGCCATTTCCGTACCGAGATCGGGTACGTGAACTGGATGCGGGACCTGAGGGACTCCCAGCTCCACATCATCATGACCAGCCAGGGCACCGGGTCCGGGACACAGTTCCTCCTGGACTTCATCGGAAGGGGGGAGCTGCAGGGACAGAACGACCAGCTCACCTACAGTCACTACGACACCGACAGCGACGACCGCCGGGTCCAGGGCCTCACGGGGGTCCTGGCGGTGGGCTTGGCCCGGTATTCCCTGTTGGCGGGCCAGGCGGAGCCCTTCATCGTGAACACCCTGACCCTCCGGGGGCGGGGGCCCGAGCTTCCCCCGGGACTCCAGGGGGAGGTGGTTGACCCCTGGAACTACTGGGTGTTCGAGGTGGGAGGGAGCGTGAACCTCGACGAGGAGGACCTGAGCAAGAACAGTCGCGTGTCGGGCAACATGAGCGCGAACCGCACCACGGAGCAGTGGAAGATCGAGGTTTCGGGCCGGGGATCCCTGTCGGTGCGGGAGGGGCAGTACAGCACGGGCACCAAGTTCCGGGACGAGCGGCAGGAGGGGTCCCTGGACACCCGGCTCTTCTACTCCCTGGCAGATCGCTGGTCCGCCGGCGTCGACGGCGGCGTGAGCACCTCCACCCGGAACAATCAGACCCTGGGAGCCAATTTCGGTGCGGGTCTCGAGTACTCCTTCTATCCCTACCGGGACTGGACCCGGAGGAGGATGACGGCTCAGGCACGGATCTACGCCCGGTACTTCGACTACCAGGAGATCACCCAGTTCGACAAGCTGTCGGAGACGGTGTTCGAGGGGACCCTGCGCTGGGGTGTGGGGTTCCGGCAGCCTTGGGGAACGGCGAATCTGGCCGCCAGCGCCGAGGGCATGCTTCACGACCCCAAGACCTTCCATCGCCTCTCCATAGGCGGGCGCACCAGCATCCGTATCGCTCGGGGGCTTTCGTGGGAGGTTGGGGGCAACGTATCCAGGATCAGGGACCAGATCTATCTTCCCAAGGAGAGGCTCTCGGACGAGGACATCCTCCTGGGCCGCCGTCAGCTCCCCACCAACTCCAGGTGGAGCTTCAACACGGGCTTCTCCTTTACCTTCGGCTCCATCTACAACAACGTGGTGAACAATCGCTTCGGGTTCATCGGCGGGGGTGGGGGCCGGGGGATGCACTTCTAGGGAGAGGGTTCCTGCGGTGGCCGTGAGCTCTCGGTTTCTGCAGCCTTTCCGGAGCCATCGAGGATGCCTGTATTGACCGAGGGGTCCCGCCGGCTCCTGAGGCTGGTGATTTCCCTGGCCCTGCCGTTCGGGGCCGGGGCCCTGGGAGGCTGGGCCACGGCCCAGGGCGTGGGCGACTGGTACCTGACCCTGGAGAAACCCCCCTTCAACCCGCCGGCCTGGGTCTTCGGGCCGGCCTGGACTTTTCTCTACATCCTCATGGGCCTGGCGTTCTTCCTGGTCTGGGACAAGGGGGCCTCTGAGCCGGAGGGTCACCGGGGCCGAGGCCTCTCCGGCGTTCGGGTGGCCATGGCCCTCTTCGGAGTGCAACTGGCCCTCAACGCCCTCTGGTCCTTCCTCTTCTTCTGGGCCCAGGCGCCGGGCTGGGCCTTCGCCGAGATCCTCCTCCTGTGGGTGGCCATCGCCGTGACCATGGTCCTCTTCTTCAGGCAGCGCCCCCTGGCCGGCTTGCTGATGACGCCCTATCTCGCATGGGTTACCTTTGCGGCGGTGCTCAACTTTTCCATCTGGACCCTCAACGCCTGACGAGATGGCTGGTAACTCGCTCCGCGCCCTCCTCCTGGGGGGGTGCCTGTTCCTACTTGCCGTCGTCTTCCTTTTCCTCTGGATGGATGGGGGCTGGGGACGAGGGTTGGGTCTCGGGCTGGCGGCCCTGTGCCTCTCTGCCGTGAGCCTCATGTTGGGGGCCCGATGGAGGGTGAGGAGCCGCAGCCCCCTTGACACGCGTCGCGATCAGCGCTTGTGGCGGAGTGGTCCCCTGGGGCGCCAGTGGCTGAAGATCCGGAGGCGGTTGCGTTGAGGCTCGCACCCATGCGAGGGCGCCAGGCCGTCCCCGGCCAGTGGCTGAGCATCCGGAGCCGGCTGCGCTGAGACCGGTGTCGGGGAGGAGCGATCTCGAGTGGATTGGTATCGAAGCTTCCAGGAGCTGGCGGAGAACGAGCCGGAGGGGTTGGCGTGGAGCAGGAAATACGTTGCCCGGGGCTCTCGGGTCCTGGTCATGGCCCCCCACGGGGGCTGGATCGAGCCTTTCACCTGCGATCTAGCCGCCCTGATAGCTGGTGAGGAGTTCTCATTCTATGCCTTCCGGGGCCTCGGTACTCCCGGGGGATCGAGCCTCCACCTGACAAGCCACAGGTTCGACGAACCCACGGCCCTCCAGGCGGCGGCGGAAGCCGAAAGGGTCGTGGCCATCCACGGCGAGGGCAGCCGGGACCGACCTTTCGTCATGGTCGGGGGCCTCTGGCGTCGCTTCTGCCGGGAAGTTGCCGGGGCCCTGACGGAAGCGGGGTTTCCGGTGGAGGAGCCGAGGCCGGGCCTCGGGGGGAAGAACCTTCTCAACGTGTGCAATCGGGGGGGCCGGGGAGGCGGGGGTCAGCTGGAGATCAGCGAGAACCTTCGGCGGGGCCTGCGCAAAGACGAGGGAACGAGAGCGAGGTTCGTGGAGGTGATCCGGGGTGTGCTTCTGGACCTCGAATCCGCGGGTGCTCCGGGGGATAGGCATAGGCCAAACCCGAGGGCAACCGAAGGCAGTGGCCCTGCGGCTACCTCTGGCGGCGGCACTCCACGCTCCTGGCGGACCTGGGAGCGGCCGACTAGGGAGGGAGGGGGGCCCCAACCTCCTGCTAGAAGCCGCCCCGGAGCCCCTCCATGATGAAGATGGCCACGGCGTCCAGGTCTCTGGGCTTCAGGCCTTCCAGGCCCCAGTGGGGCATTCCCTCGGCGGTTCCTACGAAAACCTGCTGCCGCAGGCTGGCCTTGTCACCGGCGTAGGGCCAGTCCTCCCTCTTGAGGGAGAGGGGACGGAGAGTGTCGCCGTGCAGGACGAATTCGGCGTCTCCCAGGCCTTCGCCCCCGTGGCATCGGGCGCAGCTGTGCCGGTAGACCACCTGTCCTCGGTCCAGGGCGGCCTGCTGGGTCTCCCAGGTAATGGTGTCGAAAGCGGTGGCATCGTAGGCCGCCAGGGCCACGGCAGCCATGGTGTCGGGGGGAACAGTTCTCTGGGCCTCAGGCGCTTCTCCACAACTTGCGGAGGCCAAGGCAACAGACAGAGGCAGGACGATCCAACGCATAGTGTCCTCTCGATCGAGCGAGGTTCCACGGTTCCGAACTCCCTACTCAGGTCGAACATACGCCGGTGGAGACGGTTTCTACAAGGCACAGTGCGTAAGGGATTCCACGTACCGGACCGATCCAGCCGTCCACAACGGTGCCGACGGGGGGCTCCGCCAGGTCCGGTGGGCCGTCCCGGGAGGTGGTCCTCAGGGCGTGATGTCGGGCCGGTACCGGGTCATGAAGGCCAGGAACCGGGAAACCTCCAGGATGTCCTCTCCGGTGAAGGCGATGGTGTGGCTGTCCACCCGATCCACCCCGGGGAGGTAGGACAGGAGCTCCGCCGCCATGTAGTTCTTCAGGCTCACCTCCAGGCGGACGGCCCCCTCGAGCCTGAACGGCCTGAACTGGTCCAGGCGCCCCAGGGCGGCTTCCACGGTTTGGCCGATGATCTCCCGGCCCTCCTGGGGCGTCACCATGAGGGCCGAGTGGAACCCGTAGGTCCACTTCAGAACCGCTCCCTCCAGATTGCCCAGGTGCCATCTGGCCTCCTCCACCGCCGCGTCATCCCCCGAGATCATCACCACCGGCACCCCGAAGTGCCCGGCGATGGCGGCGCTGAAGACGGCCTCCGGCACCGCCACTCCGTTCAGCCGCACGGCGGTGAAGGTTCCGCTGGAGAAGGTGTGGGCCCGGACCCCCCGGGGATTCGTGGTGCTGGAGTGGTACCCGATGAGGAGGACGGCGTCGAAGCTCTCGTCGATGCCCTGCATCATGGAGAGGGGCCTTGGGGAGGAGCGCACCAGCTTCACGCCCCGGGGCAGGAGATCCGGGAGGATGTTCTGCATGTTGCCGTGGGAGTCGCTCACCACGATCTCCGTGGCACCCGCCGCCTGGGCCGCCTCGATGGCGGCGTTCACCTCCAGGGTAAGCCACTCCCGGGCCTTCTGGTACTCGAAACCGTCGGGGCCCAGTTGCTCCCCCGTCACCACCGCCGTCAGCCCTTCCATGTCGGCGGAGATATAGACCTTGAGCCCCTCCTGGGACCATGCGGCGGAGGATGGCAGGAGGAGGAGGGCGGCGAGGATGACGAAGGGAAGGGGTGCGGATCGGAACATGGGAGGCCTCTCCTTTCGAGGGGCGATGGAAGGGGGGTATTCTTTGGGGTGCGGGCCGCCAGGGACATGAACCCCGGGAGAGAGGACATGGGCGACGGCATGAGAGGGGCGGGTCTCATCAAGGGCTATTATCTGGCCTCTCCCCTCTTCCTGGTCTTCAGCCTTTGGTGGGACCTGGAGGTCCGGGCCACTTTCATCCCCCACCACGGCCTCCGGCTGACCTACTACGGCTTCATCACGGCCCTTGGGATCCTCACCCACTACCGTCCCGGGTCCGCACCCTGGGTGGCCATGGGGGAGAGCCTCCTGAACCTTGTCCTCATCATGCTCTGGATCCTCCTGCCCATCTACGGCCTGGCGGACGGGGATCCCCTGGCGGGCCCCGCCGCCGTCCCGTACACGGCGGGGCAGGTGCTGGTGAACGGTGCCCTGGCGGGGGCGGTGTTCCTCCTGGGCTTCTACCGTGCCCAGGGAGCCATCCTCTCCCGCATCCCCGGGTTCGGGGCTACACCTCTCGGCCCTGGCCGGAGACGTGATCGCCGATGAGGATCTTGCCGATCTCGTCCCTCTGGATCTGGTTGGTTCCCTCGTAGATCTGGGTGATCTTGGCGTCCCGCATGTACTTCTCCACGGGATAGTCACGCATGTACCCGTACCCGCCGAAGACCTGGACGGCGTTGGTGGTGACCTCCATGGCCATGTCGCCGGCAAAGCACTTGGACATGGCGGAGTACATGGTGGGCCGCACCTTGGAACCTGAATCGATGTGCCGGGACACGGCGTAGATGAGGGCCCGTGCCGCCTCCACCTTCATGGCCATGTCCGCAAGCATGAAGCGGAGGCCCTGGAAGGAGGAGATGGGGCGGCCGAACTGGCGGCGAGTGATGGAGTAGCCCACCGCCAGGTCCATGGCCCCCTGGGCGATCCCCAGGGCCTGGGCTCCCACGCCCGGACGGGAGGCGTCGAAGGTCTTCATGGCGGTGATGAACCCGGTGCCCTCCCGGCCCAGGAGGTTCTCCACGGGAACACGGCAGTCCTCGAAGATGAGCTCCCTGGTAGAGGAGGCCCGGATCCCCATCTTGTCTTCCTTCTTGCCGAAGGAGAACCCGGGGGTGTCCTTCTCCACCACCAGGACGCTGGCGCCACGTGGGCCCTTCCGGGGGTTGGTGAGGGCCACCACGGTGTAGATCTCCGCGTCCCCGCCGTTGGTGATCCACTGTTTGGTCCCGTTCATGACGTAGTGGTCCCCATCCCGGATGGCGGTGGTCCGGACGCCGCCGGCATCGGATCCGGCATCCGGTTCCGTGATGGCGAAGGCGCAGAGGCGCTCACCCGTGGCAACTTGGGGGAGGAACCGCTCCTTCAGCTCAGGGCTTCCGGCGATGATGATGGGCAGGGCCCCCAGGGCGGTGCCGGCGTAGGAAAGGGCGACGCCCCCGCAGGCCTTGGAGATCTCTTCCGTCACCAGGACCATGTTCATGGTCATGGTGCCCCCGAGGCCTCCATACTCCTCTGGGACCAGGGTCGCGAAAAGATCCACCTCGGCCATCTTCTTCACTACCGCCCAGGGAAATTCCCCCGTCACGTCGTACTCCGCGGCAATGGGCCGGACCTGCTCGTCGGCGATGGTCCTGGCCAGCTCGCGGATGGCCTGCTGCTCTTCCGTCAACCCGTAGTCAAGCACGTGTCGTTCTCCTTGGTTCTTGTTCGTCCGCCATCGGCTCGTCCTTCTCGACCCAGAGAAGGGGATGCTGCACCCAGATCTTTCCGTCTTCGAACACGAACCGGATTTGTTGCACCGGTTGCACCGTTCCGAAGGAGCTGAGCTCGAAACGCCCCGACAGGGACCTGGGCTCCGCCAGCTCCTGGAGAAGGTCCACCAGCAGGACCGCCTCCAGGTTGGTTTCCTCCATGGTCAGCTCCACGGATCCCTCGCCCTTGATCCTGACGCCGCAGTTTCCCACGGGATAGAGGCCTTCGAAACCCTCGATCAGTTCCTCCAGTGCCCGGGCGGCGCCGTGGGGATCCTGGGTCCTGAAGGCGACGGTGCCGTTGAGCTGCTGGACCTCGGGATCGATGACGATCTCACTTCCTCCGGCGTAGGGGCGGCGAAGGGCTCGCTTGAAATTTGGGTGGGCCCACTGGATGCGGATGGCCCCGCCCGGCTCCACCCGAACCCGGACGAGTTGCCCACGTTCGACGGCGGTATGGACGAAGAGGTCCCCTCCGGGAATGGTGGCGTGGAGCTCCGGGGGGATCTCTGCGAAGATCAGCACCAGTTCGTGCACGATGGCGGGGAGGTGTCGGCTGGAGGTGGGCTCCACGTGCCGCACCACCACGGCTCCGGAGGGAGGATCGTACTCCAGCCACTCTCCCGGTACGGCGCAGAGGCGCTCCGAAAGCTCCTCCGGGATGGGGCCCAGCTCCACCCGTCCAATGCACCCTTGATCGTAGAACATTCCCCTCCCTCGGTCTCGCGGGATCCGTAACCGCCGTAAGGATAGGCAATGGCCGGCGACCTGTCACGGGATCAGCCGGTGGAAAGTGGAGGGGGCCTGCGGCCCGTCACGGGATCAGGCGTTAAGAATGGCAGTTGGCCGGCGACCTGTCACGGGATCAGCCGGTGGAAAGTGGAGGGGCGGGGCTCTAGATTGCCAGTCCACCCGAATTCCGAACATACTGCCGGAGAACGACCGGTGACGAAACGACATGAACAGCTCCTGCAAGCCATCGCAGGAAACGACGCGTTTCGCGTGGGGGCCCTCCTGAGCGAAGACCCGAGCCTGGTAAAGGCACGCGACACCCTGGGAAGGACCCCCATCCTCTTCAGCCTCTACCTGGGACATGACGCTCTGGCCAGTCTCATCCGGGAGCGGACCGACGCCCCCAGCCTCTTCGAGGCCGCGGCTCTGGGCGAGACGGACCTGGTGCAAGGGATCCTGGCGGCGTCCCCCGACCGAGCCAACTCCGTGGCCAAGGACGGCTTCTCCGCCCTGGGGCTGGCCGTGTACTTCGGGCGAACCGGCGCCGCCGGGACTCTGCTGGAGGCGGGAGCGAACCCCGACACGCCTTCGGCCAACGAGTTCAAGGTCCGGCCCCTGCACAGCGCCGCGGCCCATCGCGATCCGGACGTGTCTCTGGCCCTGGTACGCCTCCTACTGGAATGGAAGGCGGAGCCCAACGTGGCCCAGGCCGGCGGGTGGACGCCCTTGCACCAGGCCGCCACCCACGGCCGCCTTGAGACCGTGCGCCTTCTCCTGCAGCACGACGCGTCACCGGAAGCCACAAGCGACGATGGAAGGACTCCCCTGGAGATGGCCCGGCTGAAGAAGCACTCCGACGTGGAGATGCTGTTGGCCAAGTCGGACAGCTGAGCCAGTGAGCCCGCGTCGCCGCATCTTCACCGTGGGAGAGGCCAACGCCCTTCTTCCGCACCTGCGAGAGATCCTGAATCGAATCCAGGAGCTCCGGCAGAGTGTGGGGGAAGGCTCGGACCAACTCAAGATCCTGGAGGTCATCTGGGGCCGGAAGATGGCGGACCCGGCGAACCCGGACCACGAGAATTTCCGAAGGCATCGCAGGCTCATCGGGAGCGCGGTTCAGGAGATCGAGAGCCTGGTGAGGGAGGAGATCCTGGCCCTGGGCGTTCGGTTTCCCCAGGGGGGCCTGGAGCACGGACTCCTGGATTTCCCCACCATCTTGGAGGGCCGATGGGTCTATCTCTGCTGGCGCCCCCAGGAGGAGGAGTTGGTGGCGTGGCACGAGCTGGACGGCGGGTTTCCCGGCCGGAAGCCCCTCACCCCGGAGCTGGCCCGCCGCATGGGCAGGGTGGAACCGGGAGACGCGCCGGATGACCACCCACCGCTTCCCTGAGGTGGGCCACCCCATGGACTGGGCGGAAACGTGAGACGCGCCGGATGACCAACGACAAGCTCCCTGGTGAAGGAACCTTCGGGAGCAATGGACACGCGTCCTCATTCCGCCTCCTGATACCCACGTACAAGGAAACCCGGGCGGTGTTGGGCCTGGCCTTCCCTGTCATCGTGGTGCAGGTGGGGATGATGACCATGGGGGTGGTGGACACAATCATGGTGGGGCATTTTTCCGCCCGGGACCTGGCGGCCGTGGCCCTGGGGAACCTCTACTTCTTCACGGCCGTGGTCTTTCCCATGGGGGTCCTCCTCTCCCTGGATCCCCTGGTGTCCCAGGCGGTGGGGGCCGGAGAGAAGGCGCCGGTGGGACGGGCCCTTCAGCGGGGAGCCATCCTGTCGTTCGCCCTGGCCATCCCCGCAGCCCTGGCTCTTGTGCCGGGCCGGATCCTCCTCACCCTGCTCCGGCAGCCGCCGGACGTGGTGCCGGTGGCTGCGGATTACGCCCTGGCTTCCATTCCGGGGGTCTTCCCCTTCCTGGCGTTCATCGTCCTCCGCCAGGTCCTCCAGGCCATGGGGCGTATGGCGCCCATCGTCATCATCATCCTCGTGGCCAACCTGGCGAACGTCCTGTTCAACTGGGTCCTCATCTACGGAAACCTTGGCTTTCCGGCCCTGGGTGCCGTGGGGTCGGGATGGGCTTCGAGCCTATCACGTTGTCTCATGCTCCTGGGTCTGGTGGGTCTTGCATGGCCCCTTCTGCGACCCTATCTGCTTCCCCTCCGGCCAGAGGCCCTCCATGCCCGGCCCCTGGGGAGGATGGTCCGCCTGGGAGCCCCCATCGGGGTACAGTTCGGGTTGGAGTTCGGGGCGTTCGGGGCCATTGGCATCTTCATGGGTTGGATGGGGACGGTGGCCATGGCGGGGCACCAGGTGGCCATGAACCTGTCGTCCCTGACCTTCATGGTTCCCCTGGGGATCTCCCAGGCCACCGCCGTCATGGTGGGGAGGGGGGTGGGAAGGGGGGACGCTCCCGAAGCCCGCCGGGCCGCCGGGGCCGGCATCCTGCTGGGTGCTTCCTTTATGAGCCTCATGGCCGCCGTGCTGCTCCTCTTTCCGGAGTTGCTGGCCCGGGCCTACTCGGGAGACGTGGAGGTGGTGGTCCTGGCGGCCCTCCTTATCCCCGTGGCGGGGGTGTTCCAGGTGTTCGACGGGCTCCAGGTGGTGTCTTCCGGGGTCCTGAGGGGGGTGGGAGACACCAGGATGCCCATGATCGCCAACCTCGTGGGGTTCTGGTGCCTGGGGATGCCCTTGAGCGTGTGGCTGGGGTTTCGCACCGCGGCCGGGCCGGTGGGTCTCTGGTGGGGCCTGGTGGTGGGGCTGGGGGCCGTGGCCGTCTTTCTCCTCTTCCTCGTGCGGTGGCGAATGGGCAGGGATCTCCGACGGATCGTCATCGACGATGGGGAGTAGAACGGGTCCATGGATGCCCAACGACTCCCCCTGTTTCCGCTGCCCATCGTCCTCTTTCCAAGGACGCTGATTCCCCTCCACATCTTCGAGCCCCGCTATCGGGAGATGGTGGCGGACGTCATGGGGACCGACCGGCGATTCGGGTTGATCTACCACGACCCGGACAGGCAGGGGCCATTCCTGAACGAGGAGGGCCGCGTGGGGACCGTGGCCTTGATCCGCCGCCACCAGCCCCTTGCCGACGGCCGGTCCCTCATCCTCGTCCGGGGGGTTGAGCGGTTTCGAATCGCGTCCAAGGCGGAAGGGCCCACACCCTACTACGAGGCCTTCGTGACGGAGGTCCAGGACGAGCCTCCGGCCGATCCCGAGGCCCTGGTGGCCCGGCGCAAGAGCTCGTTGGCCCTTTTTCGGAGCGTCCTCCAGACCATGCCCCACGTGCCGGAGGCCCTCCCCAGATTCGACGTCCAGGAAGAGCTTTCCTACAAGCTGGCGGCCACCGTGCGCATGGACCCCTTTTGGCAGCAGGAGCTCCTGGAGCTCCTTGACGAGGAGCTCCGCTTGTCCCGCCTGGCTCCGGTTTTCCGGGCCGGGATCGATCGGTGGCTGGATGACTGGCAGGTGAAGGCCTGAAAAGGGACAAGGAACCTGAAAAGGGACTAGGAAGAGGATTCCCATAGTGGGCGAGATCATGGATGAGATGAAGGTGGAGAGGGCGAGCGCAGGCGGCGAAGGTGATGGCGGCGGGGGTACTGTGGCGGCCGGCGGGGCTGGTGATGCCGTCTCCTCCGCCGAGATCGGCGGCGTTGGCGCGTCCACGGCCGGCGGGGCTGGTGATGAAGCGGGTGCTGGCGATGCTGGCGGCGTTGGCGCGTCCACGGCCGGCGGCGGCCGGCGGGACCCCTGGGTGGAGACCCGGGAAGGTGGGTGGTTCTTCGTGAACGCCTTGCTGGTTTCACCGGCCCTTGTGGTCCTCTTCCCCCTTACCCTGAGCCTCCTGGTTGACGCTCTGGCTCCGGGCCGGGAGCCGTCTCCATTCCTGGACACCATCCCCTTTGTCGCCTCAAAGGCCCTGCCCATCCTGGGGTGGCTCCTGGTGGTCCCCATCTGGGCCACTGTCAAAGCCCTGCGGATGAGTCAGCCTCTTGTGGCCAGCATCGCTTTAGGGTTCTTCCTGTTGGTGCATCTGGGGTTCCTCGGGTATGCGGTGCGGGCCTGGACGGGGTGGTAGGGCAGGGGAGGATGCCGGGCCCAGGCCCGGCACTTCCGCTGATTTTCCGTGCGGATCTCCCGAATGCCCCCCAACTTGACAACCTGTGCAGGCTGGGTGGTGGCTTTCCGGCTTGGCCAATGCCCGAAGCCCGGTTGCCGCGCCCCAATTCGCTCCGAAGCCGAGAAGAAAGCAGAGAGCGACGTTGGCTCGCCCAACGTCATCCGCCTTTCGCCCGGTTTTCGAGCAGAAGGTAGAAGCGGATGCCGCGCTGCACGGTCGCTATCGGCTTTTCGCTCGATATCCGAGCAGAAGGCAGAGAGCGATCCTCCGGAGTGCGTCCACTTCTGCTTTTCGCTCGGGGCCGAGGGCCCGAGTTAGGCTGGGCCACCCAGGCCCGGTTGCCGGCCTCCATTTGTAACCGTCCGACCAACCCAGGGGGGGTGAGCGGAGGCGGTGCGTGATCATGTTCCCACACTGGGTTCTCGCGGAGTTAACCACAACCTTCTGCGGGGGGCTGCATGAATGGCCCTCCTCGCAGGTCGTGGATAACTCCGGTGGTGCTAAAAGGGTGGGGAACGGACGGGCCACCGAGGTGGCGGTCCGGCCGGATTGGGGTGGGGGCGGACGGGTGCGATGGCAAGACCACTGGCGCCGTCGGGGCGAGTCGCACGGGAGGCCAGCAAGTGCTGCGGTCAGTTCAGCCGAAATCCCCCACCAGGGTGATTTCAGGAACCAGCTCATAGCCCGTGTCTCGAAGCACCGTCTCACGGGCCAGGTCCATGAGGGCCAAGACATCGGCGGCGGTGGCGCCCCCCAGGTTGACCACGATGTTGGCGTGTCGGTGGGAAATCTGGGCATTCCCAAGGACGAATCCCTTCAGACCGCACTCGTCGATAAGGCGGCCGGCGCCCATGCCCTCAACCTTCTTGAACAAGGATCCGGCGGAGGGAAAGAGCCAGAGGTCCGGGTGCCGGTCATCACGCCACTGCAGGTTTTCTCTCACCACCCGTCTGAGCTCCTCCGGGGCCCGAGGCTCAAGGAGGAAGGTCACGGAAAGGACCGTGTCGGCCTCGTCGTGGAGGATGCTGTAGTCATACCCGAACCGGAAGTACTCCCGGGTCACCGCTTTCCGCGTCCCCCGGGCCGAAAGGATCTCGGCGGACTCCACCACCTCCTCGATGAAGACGGTCCGGTCACGGTCCGGGGAGAGGAAATGCAGGTTCTGCCACATGGCTCCCCCCACCGTGCTGGGAATGCCCACGAAATGGTGGAGTCCCCCCAGCCCCCGGCTCACGGTGGCCTCCGTCAGGTCGGGAAAGATCAACTCTCCCGCCCCGGCCCTCACTCTGCGGTCGTCCAGGAACTCCCGGCCCCCGACCTCGCACTTCACAACGAGGCCCCGAAAACCGGCGTCCGCCACCAGGATGTTGGCCCCACGGCCCAGGAGGAAAGTGGGGATGCCGGCCTCCCTGGCCGTGGTGAGAGCCGCCACCAGGTCGTCAGTGGTCCGGGCCCGGAAGAGGAGATCGGCGGGTCCTCCGATCCGGAACGTGGTGAAGGGAGCCAGGGGCACGGCCTCCTCGATCCGCCCGGCGCCGAGGGTCCCCTCCAGGGCTTCCTTCCAGGGTCCAGGGTCAGCGGTCATGGTCAAACGCTGCGGGGTCGGGTTCCAGCAAGGGGGCGGGGGCGGGGAACATGGTCATGCGTCTCGGGTTGCCATTCTCATGGGATCGCAGGGGTGGGGGCGCTGGCTTCGGGGAAAACCTACGTCCGGGTGGGCTTTGCCGGAAGCGGTAGCGGCACGGGGAAGCCCGTAGCCCCGGGGCTCGCAGCCTGGCTGAAGGAGCCCGCGCAGCACTCGCCACCGCACATCCGGGGCCCCATGGGCTCACACTATGGGAGGTTCACCAGGTGAGGGAGGACGATGCGAGGCGCGGTTACACCCTCCTGTACGATGGGGAGTGCCCCTTCTGCAGAAAGTCCGTCTCCCGGCTGAAGGCTCGGGACACGGACGGGCTCGTGGAGGTTATCCCGGCCCAGGATTCCGCAGTCCCGTCCCGCTTCCCGTGGCTTTCGGAGGACGCCCTCCGTGGCTCCATCCACCTGGTAGGCCCGGGAAACCAGACGTGGGAGGGTGCCGGTGCCGTGGAGGAATTGGTCAGCGTCCTACCTCGGTGGCGCTGGGCGGCCTGGGTCTTCAGCTTGCCGTTCGCCCGCCCCCTGGCCCGATGGGTCTACCGCTGGATCGCCCGCAACCGCTACCGTATATCCTGCAACCAGCACTGCGGCTAGCCCTTCAAGGGGTGGGTTCCCCGCAACCGGCACCCCTCGACGTCCCTTGAGCAATGCCGCCGGCTCTCCAACTTTTGTGCAACTTTCCGCATCTCATGGTCGTAGGGCTCACTGTACGCACCTCCTGCCGATTCCGGCCCCAACGGACAAGAAGGAGTGGAACAGGTGCTTCGAGGACGATACGCCCATGTGGAGACAGTGCTTCGAGGGCGAGACCACCGCGCGGCGACGGCGCCACCACGACGACATGCCTCCCCGCCCGCCTTGTTGCCAGCCCTCTCCCTTTGCCTTTCGCTGCTGTGTTGCCTCTGGGCCGGTGTCCCGGCCCCGGGGATAGCCCAGGAGATCCAGGGCTCCCTTACCCTCGAGGAGGCCATCCGCCTGGCCCGACACAACAACCCTGCGTTTCTCCAGACCGCCAACGACGAAGATCTGGCGGAGTGGGGAGTTCGTGAGGCCTACGGCGAGTTCCTCCCCCGGGTGACGTCCAACATCTCCGGCCAGTACCTGGCGCCGGGTTCCCCTTCCTTCGGGATCTTCGATGCCGGCGATCTGGGTCTGGCGGTCACCGACTACTACTTCTCGGGGTACAACCTCCAGGCTTCCTACTCTCTGCAGGGAAGCTCCCTGTTCCGGGTCGCCAGCGCCCGGGCCGACCGGCAGGCCACCCTGGCGGGGATCCAGGCGGCGGAGTACACCCTGGAGTCGGAGGTCACGGCCCAGTACCTCATGGCGCTTCGGGCGGGAGACGAGGTGGAGGTCTACCGGCGGCAGCTGGCCAGGGCCCAGGAGGGCTTCGAGCTGGCCGATGCGCGGGTCGAGGTGGGGGCCGCCACCCCCACCGACGCCAAGCAGGCGGAGGTGGAGTGGGGAAGGGCCCGGGTCGGCCTCATCGAGGCCGAGAGCCGGCTGCGGAACCAGAAGCTCCTCCTCCTGGAGCTCATGGGCATGCGGGCCTCCGAGGACTTCGAGTTGGTGGGCGAGTTCGACCTCTTCGAGCCGGATTGGGAACGGGAGGATCTGGTGAGCCGAGCCCTGGACCGGCATCCGCGCCTCCGGGCCTACCGGGCCCAGGAGCAGGCCCGCATCGCCAACACCCGGCGGGCCTGGAGCGGCTATCTGCCGAATATCAACCTGATCGCCAACTGGTCCGGTAGGGCCCGACAGATCGGGGACGCGGATTACCTTCTGAGCCAGGCTCGGTCATCCTTGGCTTCCCAGAGGTCCAACTGTCAGCTCTGGAACCAGGTCAATGCGGGATTGTCCCATCCCCTTGACGGGTTTCCTCGAGATTGCAGCGGGTTC
>Ga0114946_10001680_pt1 | contig 15271 bp, 14 predicted proteins | sample WalLakDeSediment_FD_88676 | JGI IMG/M metagenome (GOLD analysis project Ga0114946, IMG submission 88676) | Lake sediment microbial communities from Walker lake, Nevada to study Microbial Dark Matter (Phase II) - Walker Lake 11/02/13 Deep Sediment | ecosystem: Environmental > Aquatic >... | reverse complement strand
GTACAAAAGCAGCAGAAAAAGCCATCGCTAAGTCGGGAATCGATAAAGCGGACATCGAATGTCTACTTCATACTTCCGTATGTCGTGATTTCCTCGAGCCAGCTACAGCCACCTTAGTCCATGACTCATTGGGCCTCCCTGCTACGGCCCTTATCTTCGACATCTCAAACGCCTGTGTAGGTTTCGCCAACGGCATGGTAACCCTGGCAAATATGATCGAACTGGGCCAGGTGAAAGCAGGAATTGTGGTCGGCGCGGAGGGTGGCAAGCGACTTATTGACAGAACGATCGACGAACTCTTGAATGACCCGGACATCACCAGGGATAAGCTTAAAGTCTCGTTCGCCTCCCTAACCCTGGGGTCAGGAGCAGTGGCAGCGGTATTGACTCATTCTTCCCTGTCGAAATCCGGCCATAGACTTCTAGGTGGTGTTGTACGAACTGCTTCACAACACAACGGCCTTTGTCGCGTAGAGAATGACACCTATTTCTACGACCCGCATAGCTACCCCAATATGAATACGGACTATACAGGAATTCTGAATAATGGCGCGGCATTAGCAGCCGAAACGTGGGAGGCCTTCCAGCAAGAGCTGGGGTGGAACCACAAAGATGTGGACAAGGTCTTTACCCATCAGGTCAGCTCTGTCCACAAACAGGTATTGTTTCACGCCCTGGGGCTGGATGAATCCAAGGGCTTCTCCACCGTGGAATACCTGGGGAACATCGCTTCGTGTTCCCTTCCCATTTCGCTGGCTATAGCAATTGATGAGGGTCATGTTAATGCTGGCGATAGGGTTGTGATGATGGCAGGCGGCAGTGGCTTATGCGGTATCATGCTGGGTCTGGAATGGTGATACGAGAAGATGGCCACAAAGCAATATGGGTACCAAGATGCTTGATGAGACGAGAATTGTAATAACAGGGATCGGTCTAACGGCACCAAACGGAAACAACCTCACAGAATTTCGGCATAACCTGCTCGCTGGTAAATCCGGAGTGGGAACAATCGAAACCCACTACATGGGCGAGGTCATAGCCGGTGTGTGCGATTTCGACCCGCTGAAGTATCAGAAGAAGAAAGAGGTGCGCCGGGGGACGCGTGCAGGGTCTATTGCAGTCTACTGTACCCACGAGGCAATCGCCGATGCGGAATTGGATCTCGACTCTCTTGACAAATCGAGAATAGGCATCTACCTTGGGATTACCGAGCACGGCAACGTGGAAACCGAGAACGAGATCTATAACATCAAGCAATACGACTACAACGTGGACGTCTGGTCTCACCATCATAACCCCAGAACAGTGGCCAACAGTCCAGCCGGCGAAGTCACCATAAATATGGGGATCACCGGCCCGCACTACACATTGGGAGCCGCTTGCGCCGCCGGCAATATTGGACTCATACAAGGTCTGCAAATGCTGCGGCTAGGTGAAGTGGATCTGGCCCTAGCTGGCGGGGTTTCCGAGACTCCCCATACATTCGGTGTCTTCGCAGCCTTCAAGAACGAAGGAGCGTTGGCTAGCCATCCAGACCCCCAGAAAGCATCCCGCCCTTTTGACAGAGACCGAAACGGTATCGTCGTCTCCGAAGGTGGCTGTGTCTGCGTCTTGGAAAGACTGAGTGATGCACTCGAAAGAGGCGCCAAGGTTTATGGCGAAATCGTGGGATATGCTATCAACTCAGATGCATTTGATTACATCCTACCCAACGCGCAAAGACAAGTTGAGTGTATTAACCTTACTCTCAAGAAAGCCGGTATATCAGCGAGCGACATCGATATTGTCAATACCCACGGGACTGCAACCCCTGAAGGTGACAAGGCAGAGTGTCAGGCAATCAGAGAAGTGTTTGGTAACAATTCACATACCTACATAAATAACACCAAAAGCTATATTGGGCATACGATGGGGGCTGCTGGCGCTTTGGAACTGGTGGGGAATTTGCCCTCCTTTGAAGACCACATCGTTCACCAGACAATCAATTTGGATAATCTGGACCCTGAATGCGCTCTGCACAACCTTGTAATCAACGAACCCAGAAAGGTCGACAAGGTCGACTATATCTTGAACAACTCCTTCGGAATGTTGGGCATCAATTCCGCCCTCATTGTTAAAAGATTCGCAGAATAACTAACTAATTGAACGGCCTATTCTAGCCATAATATGTAATAGAAGGGAAGGAACCTATGAAAGCGGAAGAAGTTAGATCCATGATTTTAGAGGTCATCCACGAAATTGTGCCCGATGAAGATCTGAGCAATCTCAAGGGTGATGTCCGCATAAGAGACCAGATCGAAATGGACTCAATGGATTTCCTGGACATAGTTATGGAGTTGCGAAAGCGGTATGGTATCACTGTGCCAGAAGATGACTATATGGAATTGTCTAGTCTGGATAGCTCGGTGGCCTATCTGGAGCCACTGCTTAAGGATAAATAGCTAACAGGTGTTATCGAACAAAGTCTACCATTCTACGTCATTGCACCGAAGAGCTGAAGGATCACATAACTCTCTCACCTATCTCTCAAGGGGAGAATTCTCTTAATAGAGCTTGGCTATGTGTTTCGATGTTCTCACTATGGCACAGCGATATACGGACTCATCGGTAGATCGTGTGGGAATAGTCAAAGTTAGTAAGTAATTCCAAACCACCCCCAACTGCTCTTTCATGACACCCCAAAGTCAGTTATTGGCAACAATGAATGTAGAAAGAGTAAAGAAGAGTTAAGTTGAATCCGTTGACAATTCGACGAAAAGTGCGATAGTATGGCATACACGGATTACCTTAGTACCACTGGTTGTAGTGCGTTTGTGCTGGAGAGGTGGGAGCAAACCGCGCAGCGCGTTTGACGCCAAGTATGCTCCAGACACGGTGGCGAGTATGTAGGAGAAGCTTCAATGCTGTATAAGAACGTCCGCATTGAGTCTTTCGGGTATGAACTCCCGGAGACAGTCGTCACCTCACAGAGCCTGGAAGAGAGAGTAGCCCCCTTATACCAGAAACTGAATCTCTCTTACGGGCGCTTCGAATTGATGACCGGAATTCGTGAGCGGCGATTCTGGGACGATGAGACAACGCCCAGCCAGGCCAGTACAAAAGCAGCAGAAAAAGCCATCGCTAAGTCGGGAATCGATAAAGCGGACATCGAATGTCTACTTCATACTTCCGTATGTCGTGATTTCCTCGAGCCAGCTACAGCCACTTTGGTCCATGACTCATTGGGCCTCCCTGCCACAGCCACTATCTTCGACATCTCAAACGCCTGTATAGGTTTCGCCAACGGCATTGTAGCCCTGGCAAATATGATCGAACTGGGCCAGGTGAAAGCAGGAATTGTGGTCGGCGCGGAGGGCGGCAAGCGACTTATTGACGGAACGATCGACGAACTCTTGAATGACCCGGACATCACCAGGGATAAGCTTAAAGCCTCCTTCGCTTCCCTAACCCTGGGGTCAGGAGCAGTGGCAGCGGTATTGACTCGCTCTTCCCTGTCGAAATCCGGCCATAGCCTTCTAGGAGGGGCGGTACGAACTGCTTCACAACACAACAACCTTTGCCGCGTAGAGAATGACACCTATTTCTACGACCCGCATAGCTACCCCAATATGAGTACGGACTATACAGGAATTCTGAACAATGGTGTGGCATTGGCAGCCGAAGCATGGGAGGCCTTCCAGCAAGAACTGGGGTGGAACCACAAAGATGTGGACAAGGTCTTTACCCATCAGGTCAGCTCTGTCCATCAGGAACTGTTGTTTCGTACCCTGGGGCTGGATGCATCCAAGGGCTTCTCCACCGTGGAATACCTGGGGAACATCGCTTCGTGTTCCCTTCCCATTTCGCTAGCTATAGCAATTGATAAGGGTCATGTTAATGCTGGTGATAGGGTTGTGATGATGGCAGCTGGCAGCGGCTTGTGCGTTATTATGCTGGGGCTGGAATGGTAGCGTGAGAGGATGACCACAGAGTAACATGGTTGCCAAGATGAATAATGAAACAAGAGTCGTAATAACCGGGATTGGTCTGTCGGCACCAAACGGAAACAGTCTTGCAGAGTTCCGACAAAACTTACTCGCAGGCAAATCCGGAATAGGGAAAATCGAAACTCACTACATGGGTGAGGTCATAGCCGGTGCGTGTGATTTTGACCTACTGAAGTATCAGAGCAAAAAGGAACTGCGCCGGGGAACGCGAGCAGGGTCTTTTGCGGTCTACTGCTCTCACGAGGCAGTCGCTGATGCGAAATTGGATCTTGAGTCTGCTGACAAATCGAGGATTGGTGTCTACATCGGGATCACCGAGCACGGGAACGTGCAGACCGAAAATGAAATATATAATTTCAAGCAGTTCGACTACGATCTAGATACTTGGTCCCACCACCAAAACCCAAAGACCGTGGCCAATGAGCCAGCCGGCGAGGTCACCATAAATATGGGGATTACCGGCCCGCACTACACATTGGGAGGTGCTTGCGCCGCAGGCTCCTTGGGACTAATACACGGCGTACAGATGCTGCGCCTGGGTGAGGTAGACTTGGCACTAGCCGGTGGGGTTTCAGAGGTTATTCATGGCTTTGGCATTTTCCTCAGCTTCAAAAATGAACATGCGTTGGCGAGCCATCCGGACCCCACGAAAGCCTCCCGCCCATTTGACAGTGGCCGAAACGGCGTTGTCGTTTCCGAAGGCGGCTGCGTCTGCGTTCTAGAGAAGTTGAGTGACGCACTGGGAAGAGGCGCCAGGATTTACGGCGAAATCGTGGGGTATGCCATAAACTCGGATGCGTCTGATTACGTTCTTCCGAACCCGCAAAGGCAAGCTGAGTGCATGAACCTTGCCCTCAACAAAGCCGGCATATCAGCAAGCGACATCGATATCATCAATAGCCACGCGACCGCAACACCTGAAGGGGATAAGGCAGAATGCCAGGCAATCAGAGAAGTCCTGAAGGGCAATTCAAATGCATACATAAACAACACCAAAAGCTATATCGGCCATACGATGGGTGCTGCGGGTGCCTTAGAACTGGTGGGCAATCTACCCTCCTTTGAAGACCATATCGTCCATCAGACGATCAATATAGACAATCTTGACCCTGAGTGTGCCCTTAAGAACCTTGTAATCAACGAACCACGAGAGGTCGATAAGGTCGACTATATCTTAAATAACTCATTCGGAATGGTAGGCATCAACTGCGTTATCATCGTCAAGAGATTTGTGCAATAGCTGGCAGCGAATCGAAGCATGTCGATTCACCTTGTCCCACAATAAAATTGAATGCTCACATCACTTTCCCCCTGTTTCACAGGGGGAAATCTCTCAATAGAGCTTGGCTATGAGTTATGACGTTCTCATCATAGGTGCAGGTATGTCCGGTCTGGCCGCTGGTATTAGACTGGCCTACTACGATAAGAAGGTATGCATCCTTGAAAAGCATTATCGTGTCGGGGGACTAAACTCATTCTATAACCGTGACGGCCACAAATTCGATGTTGGCCTCCATGCGATGACCAACTATGTTCCCAAGGGCACCAAATCAACGCCATTGCCAAAGCTGTTGCGGCAGCTCAGGCTAAAAGCTGAGGACTTCGGCCTCTGCCAGCAAAACATGTCAGCGGTCAAATTCCCTGAGAAAACCCTCAGATTCAATAACGACTTGGACTTCTTCGTCCAGGAGGTAGCCGAGAACTTCCCAGCGCAAGCCGACAATTTCCAAAAGATGCTTAAAGCCATCTCTGAATATGACGCCTTTGCTCTGGATGCAAAACCAATGTCAGCTCGCGAAGTTGCGGGGTCGATTATCTCCGATCCGATCCTCACCGACATGATCTTTTGCCCTCTCATGTACTATGGCAATGCCCAGGAAAATGACATGGAATTCGGGCAGTTCGTCATCATGTTCAATAGCATCTTCTGCGAAGGTTTTGCCAGGCCGCAAGCTGGAGTACGGCAGATCCTCGATGTACTGGTCAAGAAATATGAGGAGTGTGGTGGTGAATTAAGGCTAAGGTGCGGAGTGCAGAGTATTCAAGTCGCCAGCGGTAAGGTTGAGGCGGTATTGCTCGATTCAGGTGAAGTGCTGACGGCCGATAAGGTAATATCATCTGCAGGCTACGTTGAAACGATGAGGCTTCTGTCAGATTATGGGCCTGGGAGATTTGAGAATGATGTCGGGCGACTTTCGTTCGTAGAGTTCATAATGATCCTGGATAGGGAACTCGCGGAAATGGGTTACAACACGACAATCACCTTTTTCAATAACTCGGACAGATTCAACTATAGAAAACCGGAAGATATGGTCGATGTTTCAAGCGGTGTCATATGCTGCCCCAATAATTTCCAGTTCGAAAGCCCATTACCTGAAGCCATGATCAGGGTAACCAACATGGCCAATTTCGATCTCTGGAACAAGTTGGAGCAGGAAGAGTATATAGCACAAAAAGCTGCCTGGCTTGAAACTACACTCAAAGAAGTGGTAAAATTCGTACCAGATTTTCGCGATTCGATCGTCTACTCGGATATGTTCACTCCCATAACAATTCAAAGATTCACAGGGCATCTAAACGGCGCGGTATATGGGACTCCCAACAAGATCAAGACAGGAAGAACAAATCTGGGAAATCTGTTTATTTGCGGCACAGACCAGGGGTTTCTGGGGATAGTAGGAGCAATGCTAAGCGGCATTTCCATGGCAAATCTCCACGTTCTACAGAAGGGATAGTCAAAGGAGAGACTACGGATGAGCGGTTTTTTGAAAGACCTGAAATCGGAATATGATGCAGTCGTCATTGGCAGCGGATTGGCCGGGCTGACCTGCTCAAATATGCTGGCGAGAAGCGGCCATTCAGTCCTACTGTTGGAGCAGCACCATCAGCTCGGTGGATTGGCTGCCTGGTTCAAGAGGAAGGGGGGCCACATCTTCGATGTCTCCCTGCACGGATTTCCGGTCGGCATGATTAAGACCTGTCGTAAGTACTGGTCTCCCGAAATTGCTGACATGATAGTCCAACTCAAGGGGATCAGGTTCGACAACCCCCAGTTCTCCTTCACAACAACCTTCGAAAGAGAAGACTTCACGCGCATCCTGCAGGAGCGATTCAAAATACCCCAAGAAAATATCGAAGGCTTTTTCAACACAGCCAGAGACATGAATTACTATGATGCCCAGACTGTGACAACCAGAGAGCTCTTCGAGAAATTCTTTCCTGGCCGCGATGACGTTGTCCGTATGCTAATGGAACCGATCACCTATGCAAACGGGTCAACCCTGGATGACCCAGCGATAAGCTATGGCATCGTGTTCTCCAACTTCATGAGCAAAGGTGTGTATACCGTTCAAGGCGGCACAGATAAATTTATTGGGAGGATGCAGGATGAGCTCATAAGAAATGGCGTAGATGTCCGAACCAGATGCCCGGTGGAAAGAATCGTCATCGAAGACCACAAGGTGTCGGGAGTAGTCACGAATGGGCAGACGATCAAGTGTAAGGCTGCTGTCTCCAACGGCAATCTAGTATCAACCATTCATAAACTAGTCGGGGATGAGCACTTCTCCGGAACATTTATGGAGCAAGCAAACAAGGTGCGCCTTAACAACAGCAGTTGCCAGGTCTATATGGGAATCAGAAAGGGCGAGAAAATCGACTACATAGGGGATTTGCTTTTCACCTCAGTAGCGGAGAAGTTCGACTCCACAATGCTCTGCAGCCGCAATATTACCAGTCGGACCTTCTCCCTATATTATCCGGAAACCCGGCCCGGCTCCGACATGTACTCGATCGTTTCCTCCACCAACGCAAACTACGAGGACTGGGCAAATTTGTCCGAGGACGAATACCGCGCCTCCAAAGAGGACCTGATCGAGACAACGATCAATGCCCTGGACAAATATATCCCCGGAGTGCGGGACAAAATCGACTATGCGGAAGCTGCTACCCCGAAAACATTTCAGAGATATACCCTTCACGAACATGGCGCTTCTTTCGGCACCAAATTCGAAGGATTGAAGATCAGCATGGGACTTCACAATGATATACCCGGGCTTTTCCACACCGGGTCAGTGGGGATTATCATGTCCGGTTGGTTGGGCGCGGCTAACTATGGAGTGATTACTTCCAACGATGTTGACAAGTATCTACGTTCCTGATTTTATTTTTTGCAGGAGGTGACAGATGTACGATTTCAAGGGACAGACCGCTATCGTAACCGGAGGAGTACGAGGGATAGGCAAAAGCATTGTCGAGGGTTTCCTGAGGGCTGGTGCCCGGGTAATTATCGCCTCAAACGAAGTTGCTACGGAACAATTCAAGCAAGACACCAGTGAGTTCGCTGATAAAATTGATATCCAAATATGTGACGTGTCTAAATATAAAGAAGTTGAAAAGTTTTTTGAATACGTGGACAAGGAATATGAAGGCTTCGAGATACTTGTAAATAATGCAGGTATTCGGAAGGATGCTGTCCTGGCCATGATGAGAGAATCGGAGTGGCATGATGTTATCGATGTCAATCTCAACGGCGTTTTCTACATGTGCAAGTTTGCGGTGATGAGCATGATGCGGAGGAAATACGGGCGGATTATTGGTATTACATCACCATCAGGGAAATTCGGATTCGAGGGACAGGCTAACTACGCTGCGGCAAAGGCAGGCCTGGTTGCGCTGACCAAATCGCTGTCCAGGGAGGTCGCCCGCCGAGGCATTACGGCCAATTGCGTCTCGCCAGGATTTATCGCAACCGATTTACTTCAAGACCTTCCCGACGAACTGCGTAATACCTATATAGCACAGATCCCCTTGAAGAGATTCGGTAAGACCGAGGAGGTCGCTGCCTGTGTTCTTTTCCTGGCGTCCAAGGAAGCGGCTTACGTCAACGGTTCTACACTAGAAGTAACAGGAGGTTTGTAAAATGGAGGATGTTTTAAAAGCGATACCTCATCGTCCACCGTTTTTGTTTGTCGACAAGATAGTAGAGTTAACAGAAACGACAATCAAAACAACAAAAGAGATAAGCCCCGAGGAGCCCTTTTTTAAGGGGCATTACCCAGGGAATCCGATTATGCCCGGGGTACTTATTTGCGAGTCGGTTTTTCAAACCGGGGCAATCCTGCTCTCCAACATTATTAGTGATATCAGCGAGGGCACCCCGGTGCTCACCCGAATCGGCAATGCTAAGTTCAAAAACATAGTCAGACCAGGTGCCACGCTGGAAATAGAAGCCGAGGTGGTGGAAAGGATGAGTAATGCCTTCTTCTTGAAGGGCAAGGCCTCTTCTGAGGGGAAGACCGCGGTAACAGTTGAGTTTGCGGTTAGTATAGTTGAACCGCCCGGCTAAACTTGATATCTTAATTTCAAAGACAGAGGTAACATATGGACTATTTAGACATTGCGGGCAGAACATTTCTGATCTTCGGGGTGGCGAACAAGAAGAGCGTCGCTTTCTTCATCAGCCAGATCCTTACTGAGGCAGGGGCAGAGGTCGTCTATGTGGTTCAGTCTGACGCGCATAAAGAAAGCGTTTCCAAGCTTTTCCCTGCCGCGGATATATACACATGCGATGTTGAAAGGGAAGAGGAGATCACAAAACTAGCTGCAGATATTCCTAAGAAGCATCCCAAGCTTCACGGCATCGTCCATTCCATCGCTTTCGCCAACTACGAAGAGGGGCTCAAACCATTTCACGAAACGAGGAGGAAAGATTTCCTGCAATCCGTTGACATATCCTGTTTCTCATTGATCAGTATTGTAAATGCATTTAAGGACATCCTCGACGAAAAGGCATCGGTGGTAACCATATCGATTTCAGCCACAAGAATAGCAGCCGAACCCTATGGCTGGATGGCACCGGTGAAGGCTGCTCTGGATTCAACTCTTTGCTTTTTAGCCAAATCCTTCAGTGCGTTTTCCCAGGTTAGATTCAATTCGGTCAACGCCGGGTTGCTAAGAACCTCTTCGTCCGCAGGAATACCGGGATACATAGACTACTACCTCTACGCGGAGCAAATAACGCTACGCAAGAGGGCCATAGAGACCAAGGAAGCCGCCAATGCAGTGGCATTCCTATTGAGTGATCGCTCTAGTGGCATCAACGCCCAGGGCATCATTGTCGATTGCGGGATGTCAACCAACTACTTTGACAAAGATATTATCGACAGGGCAATGAGGCCTTGATTACACCAATGACATTGTTTCCGGTAATCCTGCCAGTTGCTGAAGCTGACCCTGACCTCTCGGGAGCAGAGAAAGTGGCCAGGTTAAGCAGGATTGCGAGAGAGGCACTGAGGTTGAGTGCCGAAAAGAGCGGAGTGACCCTCGGGAAGCTACTCAAAGACGAGGACGACGTTCCGTACCAGTCTAACGGTAACTACTGGTCTCTCTCCCATAAGCCGAAGTGTGTCGCAGCAATTGTCAGTGATAAGGCGATCGGGATCGATGTCGAGGAAATAAAGCCCAGGCCGAAATCTGCCTTTGATCTCGTGGCGAGTAACGAAGAATGGGAACTTGGAGGGGACAGGTCCTGGGATAACTTCTTTCGCTATTGGACCGCAAAAGAAGCGGCTCTAAAGGCTATCGGAATTGGCATGAGCGGGCTTAAGAAGTGCCAGGTGGTCTCGATCCCCGATGAGAATCACGTCCTGCTGGACTATCAAGACCGCATCTTTCGAATCGAGCAATTGTATTACCAGAATCATATCGTATCCGTGCTTAAAGACAATAACGAAATCCAATGGGTTATTGCGGCGGATTTCAGTCACTGTTGAATAACGGGGACATCTCATGTCCGAGCCAGATACAAATCCAACGCCCAAGATTGCTTACGTCTTCCCCGGTCAAGGTTCACAGACAGTCGGGATGGGTTATGAACTCTATCAGAGTTCACGTCAGGCCAGGGAAGTCTTTGAGGAGGCCGACGAAGCGCTCCAGTTTCCAATTTCAAAACTCTGTTTCGAGGGACCTGAGGAGGAGCTCCGCGAAACCATCAGTTCGCAGCCGGCGATATTGATAGTCAGCATAGCCTGCTTGAGAGCCTCAGAAATCAACGGAACGATAAAGCCCGTCTTCGTCGCCGGTCATAGCCTTGGTGAGTACACCGCCCTAGTAGCGGCAAACGTCCTTGGGTTTGCAGACGCGGTTCGCCTCGTCAGGGAGCGTGGGCGCTTGATGTACGAGGCAGGCAAAGCCAGACCTGGAGGCATGGCAGCAATAATCGGGCTTGATGAAGAATCCGTGGAGGAGGTGTGCATTGAGACTGGTGCCCAGATGGCGAACCTCAACTGCTCCGGGCAGGTCGTTATCAGCGGCACCAAGGAGGCAGTGGCACGCTCCATGGACCTAGCCCAATCGAGAGGGGCTGTCGGTGTGGTTCCGCTTGAGGTCAGCGGGGCTTTTCATTCCCCCCTGATGCAGCCCGCTGTCGAAGGCATGACGCAGGCCATTTCACAGGTTGAGTTTGGCCCCCCCGATGTCCCCATAATCGCCAACTGCACTGCGCAACCATTGACCACCGTAGATGAAATTAAAGAGGAACTCCTGCAACAGCTATGCCACTGTGTTCAATGGCAGCCCTCGGTGGTTTACATGGTCGAGACTGGCGTCTCCACCTTCATCGAGATTGGCCCCGGGATAGTCCTCTCCAAACTGATCAAGCGGATAAGCAGAGAGGTGCAGGTCCTTCATATGGACAATCCGGAGTCAATCAAAACAGCAATAGAGACGGCTGTCCCATAACTGTAGCGTTGCCACTCCCGTGGCAACGAACTCCCCGTCGTGACAGGAGCCACGACGCTACGCAAAATGTACCGTTGCCACTCCCGCGGCAACGAACTCCCGTCGTGACAGGAGCCACTACGCTACGCAAAATGTATCCCCCTCAACAAACCGAATCAGGTTGACACCGCGAAGCCGTTTTCAGCAATAACCTGTTTGTACCAGAGCGCGCTGTCTTTGGGAATGCGCCGCTGGGTGCCATAGTCCACCCATACAATGCCGAAGCGCTGCGCATGGCCAAAGCTCCATTCAAAATTGTCCATGAGCGACCAGGCGAAATAGCCCGCTAAAGGCACACCGCACTCGATGGAGCGGTGGGCAGAGGCAAGATGATCACGCAGGTAGTTCAACCGCCGCTGATCCCGTACCCGGCCATCCGCGTCAGGCTTGTCGGAATAGCTCGCACCGTTCTCGGTGATGTAAATCTTGCCGGGATGGTACTCAAAATGCAACCGGTTGAGCAAGTGGTAGAGTCCATCGGGATAGACCATCATTCCGATATTCGTGTACTCGTACTCGGGCCCGTGATAGAGGAGCATCAGGAGCTCGTTCTCGCTGTCTGGTGGAACTTCGCTGCGCAGTATCACAGGGGAGTAGTAGTTAACGCCCAAGAAATCAGTTTGGGCGGCGATGGCTTCGAGGTCGCCCGGTTCGACGAAAGTCAGTCCGTCCGGCGGTAGATGGCCAGCAGCGATATGGTCAGCTACCACATCGGCAGGGTAGCGGCGTCCATACAGTGGATCGAGAAACCAGCGATTGAAGTAGCCATCGAACTTGCGAAAAATCGGGAGGACGCCAGTATTCGAGGAGCCTGGCAAGAGCGGAAACAGGACAAGCGTGATACCGACCTCAGCGCCAGGGCTATTGCGGTGCAACACCGGCACAGCCCACCCGTGGGAGAGCAGCAAATGGTGGCTGACTTTCAGCGCAGTGGGGTAGTCTCTCAAGCCAGGCGCGTGTGCGCCATTCTGATGGCCCATAATTGAGGCCGCCCAGGGCTCATTATGGGTAATCCAGTGCTTCACCCTGTCTCCAAGATGCCTGCTTACTACATCAGCGTACTCCACGAAGGCCTCGGCTGTCGAACGTACAGCCCAGCCCCCTTCGTCCTGCAGGCTCTGCGGCAAATCCCAGTGGTACAGGGTGAGAAAGGGCTCGATACCTGCCTCCAGGAGCCCATCCACGAGCCGACTGTAGAAGTCCAATCCGGCCTGATTCACCTTACCACGCCCGTCAGGTAAGATACGAGGCCAGGAGACCGAGAAGCGGTAGGATTTGAGGCCCAGTTCCTTCATCAGGGTGATATCTTCGGGCCAGCGATGGTAGTGGTCACAGGCCACATCGCCGGTGCTGCTATCCTGGATATTGCCGGGAGTATGGCAAAAGCGATCCCAGATCGATTCGCCCTTGCCATCTTCGTTCCAAGCGCCTTCAATCTGGTAGGCAGACGTGGCAGCGCCCCAGAGAAAACCATCGGGGAAGGTAAAAGCTTGAGAGGACATCAAACTTACTCAGATCTATGGGTGGCAATGACAGATAGCGCCGCTATAGACGCGCTCAACCCACCCAATACAGCTGCTATTTCTTCTTGCCGCCCTTTCGTTTCCCGCTCTTTATGCTGTCGTATATCTCCTGTGCTTGTTTGGGAGTGGCATCATCATGAATGATGGCGCGCAGGGCCTTGATCATGGCCACCGGGTGTTCATTCTGCCAGACGTTTCTCCCCAGATTAATACCCACAGCACCCTTTTCAATGCCGTCGTGAACAAACTCGAATACCTCAAGCTCCGTGTCAACCTGAGGCCCACCCGCCATCACTACCGGAACGGGACAACCTCCGGTCACCCTATCGAAGTTCTCGCACCAGTAGGTTTTCACCACACGCGCTCCAAGCTCGGCAGCAATACGACTGCTCAGAGCGAGATAGCGAGCGTCACGTTTCTCCAGTTCTTTACCAACTGCGGTAACCGCCATTACAGGGATACCGTATTTTTCGCCTTCATCAACAAGCTTCGCCAGGTTTAGCAGCGATTCTTTCTCATAGTCGCTGCCCACAAAGATAGAAATGCCCACAGCCGCCACATTCAGTCGGATAGCTTCCTCCATAGACGTGGTGAGCCCCTCATTTGCCAGGTCTCTGCCCACCATGCTGGCACCTCCGGACACCCTGAGGATAATCGGTTTAGCCTTATCGGGGTCCACTGAAGAACGCAGTACACCCCTGGTAATAAATATAGCGTCGGCATACTCAACAATGGGCTTAAGCGTTCTGCGGGGGCTTTCCAGTTTCCTGGTGGGCCCTTGAAAGTATCCGTGATCGATGGGCAAGAACAGACAGCGCCCGTCAGACTGAATTAGCTGCGCCATACGATTCGCCATACCCCATTCCATATTAATAGTCCTCCTTGTTATGCACTACGCCATTAGTCTATGGGGGCCGCTTCGGTTAGTCAAGAGAATATTGGAAATACCTACTCCAGCCACCATGTGGGGCAAAGAACTAAACAAGAGACGAAACATGTGGGAAGGCCCTTAGATTTGCCTGATCACCCCAACGACCTTGCCCTGGACCTCCACGTTCTCGGGGACAGCGTAGATCGGCTCCATTGTGGAGTTGGCCGGTTGGAGGCGAATGCGGTTACGCTCCCGGTAGAGCTTCTTCAGGGTGATCTCCTCCTCTGCCTTGAGCCAGGCAGCTACCATCTCGCCGTCCTCGGCGGTCGCCGCCTGCTGCATCAAGACGATGTCGCCATCGTTGATCAAGGCATCGATCATCGAGGTTCCCTTAACCCTCAAGGCATAGACCCCTTCTTTACCCTGCGTGAGTTCACTGCTGACCTCTACTGTATCCAGCGGCTCCATCTCCCATGTATCAGAGGTAGGCACGGGAATCGGCTCACCGGCAGCTATGTAACCGATTACGGGCACCAGCGCCATGCGCCTTCGCTCCTTGCCAAGGAGCTCGATGCCCCTCGATACCTCGCGGTCACGGCGGATATAGCCCTCCCTCTCCAGAATCTTCAGATTGTAGTCCACTACCGATGTTGAGCTGATGCCACAACCCTTCAGGATGTCTCTGACGGTAGGAGGATAGTCCTTTTCCTCGCGGAAGCGACGCAGGAAGGCGAGGATACGCTTCTGTTTCGATGAGAGTGTTTCCATTTCTCACCTCTTAGATTTTTTGTGCCGAACTCTTGTTCTGCTTCGGTAGCAGCTTATCACGCTAAACGCCCACTGTCAATACTCCCACCAAAAGAAAAAGCTGCTCTAATGAGCAGCTCCTACTCCAGGTTGCCCAGGGCTCTGACCAGTACCTGGCCAGACCGCTAATACTTAGCTTTCAGAGGAAAATGCAGTGTTGAACTTCTTCATCAGGCGTGACTTATGGCGAGCAGCATTGTTTGAGTGGATAATCCCCTTCTGCGCTGCCTTATCCAGGGCAGTCGTTGCCTGCTTCACTGCCTCCCTGGCCGGCTCCAGTTCTTTATCATCGATAAGCTTCTCCG
>Ga0114946_10001678_pt1 | contig 15275 bp, 14 predicted proteins | sample WalLakDeSediment_FD_88676 | JGI IMG/M metagenome (GOLD analysis project Ga0114946, IMG submission 88676) | Lake sediment microbial communities from Walker lake, Nevada to study Microbial Dark Matter (Phase II) - Walker Lake 11/02/13 Deep Sediment | ecosystem: Environmental > Aquatic >... | reverse complement strand
GGGGCGGCCGTCAGTTGGCGCTCGGAGCCCCGTCGAGGCATTCCACGAAATTCTCAAGCTGTCGCGACCGGACGGGGTGCTGGAGTTTCTTGACCGCCTTGGCCTCGATCTGCCGCACGCGCTCCCGGGTGACACGGAAGATTCGGCCCACCTCCTCGAGCGTGTAGGTGTAGCCGTCGGTGAGACCGTAGCGGAGCCGGATGATCTCCCGTTCGCGATAGGTGAGGGTCTTGAGGAGGCCCTCGATCCGGTCGCGGAGCAGACCGTGGGTCGTCGACTGCGTGGGGCTGGCGACGCCCACGTCCTCGACGAACTCGCTGAAGCTCGCATCTTCGCTCTCGCCGACCGGCCGGTCGAGGCTCATCGGCTGCCGCCCCATGTCGAGCACGCGACGAGCCTCCTCCAGAGGCACGCCGGCTGCCTGGGCGATCTCCTCGGGCAGCGGCTCGCGGCCGAGCTCGTGGAGGAGCTTCTTGGCCGTGGTCCGCAGCTTCGAGAGCACGTCGATCATGTGCACGGGGATGCGAATCGTCCGCGACTGGTCGGCGATCGCCCGCGTGATCGCCTGGCGGATCCACCAGGTCGCGTAGGTCGAGAACTTGAAGCCCCGGCGGTATTCGTACTTGTCGACCGCCCGCATGAGGCCCGTGTTGCCTTCCTGAATGAGATCGAGGAAAGAGAGGCCGCGGTTGCGGTACTTCTTCGCGATCGACACGACGAGCCGCAGGTTCGAGGCCGAGAGGTTGCGCTTCGCCGCCTCGTACTCGACCTTGAGCTTCTCCAGCGTCTCCACACGGGTGCGGAGCGACCGCGGGCTTTCGAGCGTTGTGAGCATGAGATCACGCAGTTCCTTCCGCAGGTTGGCCCGTTCGTCGCGGCCCACGGGCTGGCCGGCTGCTTCCTGGGCCTTCATGCTGCGGAGCTCCGCCTGCAGGCCGTCCATGCGGGCCGACATGCCACGCAGCAGCTTGACCAGCGGCTGCACGCGGCGGGTCCGCAGGCTCAGCTCCTCGACGAGCGTGAGCGACTTGGCCCGCGTCCGCTTGAACCGGGCCCGGGCCACCTGGGCCTCGGCGACGCTCGTCCGCTTGCTGATGAGCAGGCGGAAGTCGGCGCGACTCCGTCCCATGAGATGGTCGAGCGTGGCCAGATTATGGGGCATCCGCGCCTGGATTTGCTCCTTGGTGAGCCGTTCCGTGAGCGAGACCTTGATCGTCCGGTCGAAGGGCAGGCCTCCCTCGTGCACCCGGCGCAGGGTGTCGACCGTGGTCTGGAGCGAGTAGGCACAGCCGAGGATGGCCCGCCGAAACCGCTTCCGCGTGACTTCGATCCGCTTGGCGAGCGAGATCTCCTCGCGGCGGGTGAGCAGCGGGATCTCGGCCATCTGTGCCAGGTACATCCGGATCGGATCGTTGCCGGCGTTCGAGGGGGCCGTGGTGATCGCCTCGTCGCGACGGGCCGGCATGCCACCGGTGGTCGCCGGCACCTTGTCGGTGCGGCCGGGCTCCGGCGGCGTGTCGACCAGCTCGATGCCCGCGTCTTCGAGGGCGACGAGCAGCGCGTCGATCTTTTCGGGATCGACCGCCTCGTCGGGCAGGTACTCATTGACCTGATCGAACGTCAGGTAGCCCTGCGACCGTCCGGCCGCGATCAGGGCCGTGAGGTCGGCATCGCCCTGGGCCGAAATTCCAGAGGCCGAAATTCCAGAGGACTGCATCGACACACGAGAGGAATCATGAGCACGAGTCTGCATCGTTCGGTTCTCCTTCACCATTCTACCGTCCCTCGCCGACCGCCCCCCGACCCCTGGCTCGCGCCGGGGCCGATTGCAGCGACGAGACGGGCACCCTCACCCATCCTTGGGCTCGGACATGCCCTGGGCGATCCGCCGCTCGGCGACGAGTCGCTCCAGAAGTTCAAGTTCCGCCTGCGGTTCGAGGCGGTCCGTATGCAGCGCTCGGGCGCTCGCCCGCGCGCGGCGTTCCGCGGCGCGGCGGTGGAGCGCCTCCTCGAGGTGCTGCAAACGGGTGTGCGGGTCGGCCGGCCGGGCCTGGGCCTCTTCGTCGACGGCCACGAGAAGGCTTTGCAGTGTCGGGTCGGCGATCTCCAGGAGCAGGCCGGAGAGAGCGACCTCGCGTCCCTCGCTCTGCAATTTTTCGGCAGCGGCGAGGACGGCGCGGGCGGCCGGTGTTTCCAGGCCGGCCGAGCCGACCTGGCGCACGATCAGGCCGGCGCTGTCGGGCACGCCGACGAGCACCTCGATGACCTCACGATCCCAGGCGGGAAGCCGCGGCATGCTCGCCGGCTCGGCGTCGTCCGTCGCATCGGCTGTGGCCGTGCGGCCGTGCTCGCGACGGAGGTCGAGCATTCGGCCGCGGAGTGCCTCGCGGGTGAGGCCGAACCGGCGGGCGAGGCGGCCGACGACCTGATCCTCGCGCAGTCGCCGGGAGCCGTTGGCATCCGACATCCGCGCGAGGGCCGCCAGCACACTCTCCACCGCGGCAAGCGCGGCATCGTCGCCGGCATCGGGTGGGAGCGAGGCGAGGGCTTCCTCCATTCGGTAGTCGAGCGGGTCTTCGGCCGCGGCGATTAGCGCCTCGAAGGCGTCGCGGCCGTGGCTGGCCAGGAAATCGGCCGGGTCGGCGCCGCCGGGCAGCCGGGCGATCCGCACGTCGATCGGCTCGGCCAGGAGGACGTCGAGAATCTCGTCGGCGCGGCGACGGCCCGCCTCGTCGCCGTCGAGCACGAGCACGATCCGGTCGGCATAGCGCCGCAGGAGTCGGGCATGCCGGGCCCCGAGTGCGGTGCCGAGCACGGCGACGACATCCTCGATGCCGGCGAGCCGCGCGGCGAGGCAGTCGGTGTAGCCCTCGACCACGATGGCCCGCCGCGAGGCGGTGATCGCCTCGCGGGCGGTATCGAGACCGTAGAGCGTCGAACTCTTCGAGAACAGCGGGGTCTCGGGGGAGTTGATGTATTTGGCTGCGTCCGGCGCCGCACCCGGTAACACCCGACCGCCAAACGCGATGCAGCGGCCCTGGGGATCGCGGATCGGAAACATGACCCGCCCGCGGAAACGGTCGTAGTGCCCCGAGCGGTCCTGCCGCTCGACCGCCAGCCCCGTCCGCACGAGGTGGTTCGCGGAGATGCCGGCGGCGGCCGCCTGACCCAGCAGCCAGTCCCAGGCCGTCGGCGCGAAACCGATCCCGAACCGTGTGCTGGCCGCCGCGTCGAACCCGCGGTCGTGCAGATAGCTGCGGGCGGCAGCGGCCTCGGGCGATCGGTCGAGACAGTCGCGAAACCGTTCGGCCGCCCAGCCGAGCGCCCGAAACAGCAGGGCTTTGTCATCGGCGGGCAGGCCGCCGCTGCGTGGCAACTGGATGCCGGCCCGATCGGCGAGTTGCTCGAGCGCCTCGCGAAACTCGAGCCGCTCCATGCGCATCAAAAACGTATAGACGTCGCCTCCGACGTTGCAGACCCAGCAACGGAAGGTCTGCCGTTCGGCGTTCACCTGAAGGCTCGGACGCGAGTCGTCATGCCACGGACAGAGCCCCACGAGTCCTCGGCCGGCCCGGCGGAGTGCGATGTACGACCCGACGAGATCGACGATGTCGACCGCGTCGCGCACCCGCTCCTTCACATCATCCCGCGGAGACGTCGAGGCGGGGGAGGAAGACACGGGATGGGCTTTCAAGAGGGCAGGAACGGAAGTGACCGCCGCAATCTATGACTGGCCCGAAAAGGGGTCAACGCCAAACAGAGTCAGCGCATTCAGCCCAAATTGCCGCCATAAGCCCTGATAAAGCGGTCCTCATGAAGCAGCTCTCCGGAAGCAGGCCCTACTGCAACAGCCGATCGACGCTCGCCAGCAGCCTGTCCATCGCGAACGGCTTACGGATGTAGTCGTCGACGCCCAGCATCTCGGCATAGGCCTTGTGACGGCTGCCCTCGTTGGCCGTGATCATGATCACGCGGACGGGGTTGGGGTTGCCCCGCCGGAGCTTTTCCAGGACGAGAAATCCGCTCCGCTTGGGCATCATCATGTCGAGCACCACGAGGTCGGGCACTTCCTTTTCCGCCAGCACGAGGCCCTGGTTGCCGTCGCGGGCCACGAGAATCTCATAGCCGCGGGATTCGAGCACGGTCCGCATCGACTCGACGATTTCGTTGTCGTCGTCGACGAGCAGAATGCGCTTGCCGCGGCCCGCACCGGCAGCGGAACCCCGCGAAGCCGGCTCAGCGACGGCCACGCCGCCTTCCGGGAGACCGGAATCCGCGGTGGCACTGGCTCTGGCGACCTTCTTGGCTCTCTTCGGGGCGGGCATAAGCCTTTCTGCTCCTTGCTCGTACGGGGGACTTCGTGATGTGAGTCGTGATGCTGGAGACCGTTCAGATCATACCACAGGGACCTGCGGGCGATTTCCCAGCCATAGGGCGGCCCCGAGAAGCCCGAGCGCCACGCCAGCGGCCGCGTCGCTCGGGTAATGGGCCGAGGAAAAAAGCCGCTGGGCCACAGCCAAGGCGGCGAAGGCGATAAAGGCGGGCCACCCGTGCGGATATCTCCAAATCAGCGCGGCAGCGAATCCCGTGACGATGGCCGAATGGCCCGACGGAAAGCTCATCAGATCGGTTCGATGCAGCCCGGCAGCGTGCGCGCCGGCTGCTGTGACGACCGGATCGGCGAGGGCAGCGGTGCTGAATGTGTCGAATACGGTCGAGACCGCATCGAGGTTGGCAGCCCGGGGTCGAATGCGGGTGACCGAGATTTTCAGAATGTCGACAAGCAGGCCGCCCGTGACGGTGGCGGCAAGGAACCGCACGAAGTCGGGGACGACGAATCGACCGCCGGGAGCTGCACCGGGAGTCGTCACGGGAGCCACTCCGGGAATCGCTGTCGAGACACGCGCGGCGCGGGCCTCACGCCGCCAGGGCCGGAGGCTCGGATCGAGCACGAGGAGCGCCGCCAGCAGGCTCGCCACACCGATGCCATGGGCGAAGATTTCAGACAAATCGAGCAGCCGCATCGCCTCTTTCGCGAGCGGCTTCGTGCGACACCATCGGGCCACCGCCAGGTCGACCGGGAGCAGCATTGCCGCAAGCAGGCCAAAGACGATGGCGAGCCCCAGAAGCCGAGGCCGCATGTCTGTCGTCAGCCAGCGCGCGATGCCCCGGGGGGCGTCGACGGAGGCGATCATGTGGGGATCAAGCATGGGAGGGGTAGGTCTAGGAATCAACGCATGCGACATGCAGAAGTGTACTGTAGCGGTTGTCTAAAACAGTTCGATTTTGGCATACCAGGACCAGAGGGATGAGATGATGGAGTGTCGGCGGGAATCTGGCGCCGTGAGAATTCGTGGTGACCGTTTGTTGAGGCAACGCGTTCACACCCCCGGACTTCCGTCCGGGGCTTCTATGCGGTGAGGGGCATCAGGTCCAGAGGCCGCGGTCGAGGAGGCGGTAGTTGATAGCCTCGCTGATGTGGGCGCAGCTGATGGAATCGGCGGCATCGAGGTCGGCGATCGTGCGCGCCACGCGGAGCACCTTGTCGTGGGCCCGGGCCGAAAGCCCGAGATCCGACACGGCGGCCCGGAGCAATTCCGCGGCGGGGGGCTCGAGCCGGCAGTGCTCGCGGATTTGCCTGGTCGTCATCCGCGCGTTGACCCGCGTGGCCACCCCCTCGTTGCCGCCGCCGAATCGCGCCGCCTGCCGCAGCCGGGCTGCCAACACGGCCTCCCGCATCTGGCTGCTCGACGTGCCCGGCCGACTTGCGGCAAGCTCCCGGAACGGCACGGCCGGCACCTCCAGGTGGATGTCGATCCGATCGACAAGCGGGCCCGAAATCTTCCCCATATAGCGCTCGATCTGGGGCACGGTGCACTGGCACTCGCGACGCGGATCGCCTCGGTAGCCGCACGGGCAGGGGTTGAGCGCGGCGACGAGCATGAAGTCGGCGGGAAACCGGGTCGACGATTTCGCCCGGCTGATCGTCACCGCGCCGTCTTCCAGCGGCTGCCGCAAGACTTCGAGCGTGCGCCGGTTGAACTCAGGCAATTCGTCAAGAAAAAGCACGCCGTTGTGGGCCAATGAAATCTCGCCCGGCATCGGGATCGAGCGGCCGCCGATCAGGCCTGCCTCCGAGATCGTGTGGTGGGGGGCACGAAACGGCCGCGTGGCCATCAGGGGTTGGCCCGGCTGGAGCAGGCCCAGCGAACTGTAGATCCGCGTCGTCTCGATCGACTCGGCCGCCGAAAGCTGGGGCAGGATCGTCGGCACACGCTTGGCCAGCATCGTCTTGCCGCCGCCGGGTGGACCGACCATCAAGCAGTTATGGCCTCCTGCCGCGGCTACGCAGAGCGCCCGCTTGGCCGCCTCCTGGCCCCGCACGTCGGCAAAGTCGAGATCATAGGCGGCGAAGCGATCGAACCATTCGGTCATCCGCGGCGGGGCGGGGGGGATGTCGAGGTCGCCGGAAAAGAACTGCACAGCCTCGGTGAGCGAGGCGACGGGAATGACCTCAATGTCTTCGACAACGGCCGCTTCCGTGGCGCTCGCCGCGGGCACGACCAGGCCCTTCAGCGGCCGGCCGCCGCGGGCCCGCTGCTTCTGTTGCGCCGTGGCAATTGCGATCGAGAGCGCGCCGCGGGCCGGCCGCGTCGTGCCCTCCAGCGAGAGTTCGCCCACGACGGCATAGTCGTGGAGCCGGTCGGAGGAAAACTGACCGCTCCCGGCCAGGATGCCCAACGTGATCGGCAGATCGAACGTGGCCGCCTGCTTGGGCAGCTCCGCCGGGGCGAGGTTCACCACGATCCGATCATTCGGCCGGTGAAAGCCGGAATTCACCATCGCGCGGGCGACGCGGTGGGTGCTCTCCCGGATGGCGGTGTCGGGCAGGCCGACGAGCACCGTCGCCGGCAGGGCACCGCTGGACACGTCGACCTCCACGTCGACCGGTACCGCATCGATCCCAAACAGCGAAAATGTCTGCAATTTGGCGAGCATGGACGGACCTCCTGGGAATACGATCTCTGTGGCGGCACATGGGGTCATGTGTGCATGAGTGTACAGGCGTATATTTTTTAGTCAAGGGGCGGCCGTCCGGTATGCTCCGAGTGGACAGGCCGCTCACTTTCAGTGAACCCCCGGCAGCCCGCAGCAAAAAGCCAGGCATGCAACGATGAGGAGAGATCCGATGGCAGCTTGGATGATCCACACGACGCGGCGACACGCGTTCGTCATCGCCATCCTCGGTGGCCTCGTGCCATTTCTGAGCCAAGCTGCGGAGCCGGCTGCATGGCGGCCGCTTTTCAATGGTGCGGCGCTCGGCGAGTGGAAGCCGACGCCATTCGGCGGCGAGGGAGACGTGGAGGTCGTGGACGGCGCCATCCGCATCGGCATGGGATCGGATTTGAGCGGCATCACCTGGACCGGTGACTGTCCGCGACAGTCGTATGAGATCTCGCTCGAGGCCCGCCGTGTCGATGGCAATGATTTTTTCTGCGGGCTCACCTTTCCGGTGGCAGACGACACCTGCAGTCTGATCCTGGGCGGCTGGGGAGGCGCGGTGACCGGTTTGTCGAGCATCGACGGCCAGGATGCCGCCCACAACGACACCACCCAGTATCACGAATATGAACAGGGCCGCTGGTATGCCGTCACCCTGCGCGTGACGCCCGCCGCGATCGAGTGTTTTCTCGACGGCGAGCCGATCATCGATCAGCCGCTCGCGGGCAAGCAGATTTCGATCCGCGAGGAAATCGCCGCGTCGAAGCCGCTGGGCATCGCGACCTACGCGACGACGGCGGAGGTTCGTCGCATCCGCTGGCGACCGCTCGGTCGTGACGCCGAATGAACGAAGATCACGCGCTTCCTGACAAGCTTCGGCAGCGGATCGCGGCCGAAGCCGCCCGCAGCGTCACTGGCGGCAGCGACGCCCGCCGGGCCGTGTTTCGGGCGGCGCGGCGGGTGGCCCGCAGCTGGGTGCCCGATGACCAGCTGCCCGGCCTCGAGGAAGTCCGCCGCGAAGTGCAGCGGCGAATCGATCCCGATTCGTCGGTGGCGCATCTGTCCGGCGATCGCTTCGCCGCCATCGGGGCCCTCGTGGGCACGCTCGTGACGGTGCGGCAGCATCCTGCCACGCACCCCGAGGGCGATCTGCTCGAGCACACGCTGCAGGTGTTCGGCCGAGTGCATGCGGAATGCCCCTACGACGAAGAGCTGCTCACCGCGGCGCTCGTCCACGATCTGGGCAGGACGATCGACCGCAACGACCAGGCGGCGGCGGCCATCAAGGCCCTCGGCACGCTGATCACGCCCCGGACGTGCTGGTATGTCGAGTCGCTCGACGTGGCCCGGGCCTACGTGGAACGGACGCTCGGCCGCCGGGCCTGCGTGCGGCTCGAGCGGCACCCCGACTTCGAAGGAGCGCTGCTGCTCGCGGACGCCGATCGGGCTGCGCATGTCCGAGGCGGTGAGGCTCCAAGCCTCGACGAGGCGATCGAAATCCTCCGCAGGATCGATGAGTACGAAGAGCCGTTCTGATGTATGCGGTGCGGCATGGAGCAGGTCAGACAGGTTGTCATGGAAGCATGGGTAGCGCGACGACTGGAGGCCGGCATGACGGTCGCCGCCGCGGTAGTGGTTGTCATTGCGAGCGGCGTCGCATGCGGCTGCCCGTTTTGCGGCGTCGTGGGGGAGTCGCTGGCGGAGCGGCGGGATCGGGCGAGCTGCGTGGCGATCGGCGAGCCAGCCGGCCCGGCCACGCGGGATGCCGCCGGTCTGCCCGTGCAGCCGTTCACCCTGACCCAGGTGATCAGGGAACCCCCGCCGCCGCTTGAAACACTGGGGCCCAGTGTCGAGACGGCGGCCTTGGCCGTGACAGCCCGCGTGCCCGCACCCGTCGCCGGGCTGGCCGTTCTCTTCGCCGCCGCCGCCGGGGACGCCCAGGCCTGGGCGGCGATCCCGGCCGACGAACTCGTCATCGCCCATGTCGTGAACGCACCCGCCACGACGGAGCCGGCCGCGCGGCGACTCGGCTGGTTCCTGCCGCGCCTCGAGCATCCCGATCCCGCGATTGCGGCCGACGCGTTCACGGAATTCGGCCTCGCGCCGTTTGAGGCGGTGCGGGCCGTGGCCGGTGGGTTCGACGTCGATGCGTTGCGGGCGTGGATGCGCGACCCAGGTATCGTGCAGCAGCGGCGGGGCTTCTATGGCCTGGCGCTCGGGCTCGCCGCGGCCAGCCGCGAGGCCGATGATCCAGCGGCAGCCAGCGCCCGGGCAGCGCTAGCCGCGGAGATCGCGGCGCCTGCCGATGATTTTCGGGCGGGATTCGACGGCATCCTCGGCGGGCTGCTCGTGGCCGACGGGATCGCGGGGCTCGAGGCGATCGGGCGGCGGGGCCTGTTTGACGCGGCCGCGCGGCCTGTCGATCAGCGGCATGCGCTCACGGCGCTGCGGTTCGCTTGGGAAAACCTGGCCGACACGATTCCCCGGCCCCGGGTGGCGGCGGCGACGGCCCGACTGCTGGCGGCCCCCGCCGTGGCGGCGGACGCGGCGGTCGATCTGGCCCGCTACGAGTGGTGGCCTGCGGTGTCCGATGTGGCGGCGCTTTGGGACACGCTCGGGGCCGACGATCCGCTCGTGCGGCGGGCGGTGGCGGGCTACCTGGCGGCCTGTCCGACGCCGGAGGCCGCGGCGGCCTTGGCCGCAATCCGCACCCGCGATCCGGCTCGGCTCACGGCCGCTCTCGAGGCAGCCGCGTTTCCGGCGGCACGCTGAAGTACCGGAAGACGAGACGGTATGAGGCGACGATGTGAGCAGGGTGCCTCTCGGCAGCCGGCCGCGAACGTGGTACACACCGAGCCAGCGCGATCATCCTCATTCTCGGAGCCCATCGGTCATGGCCAAAAAGAAGTCGGTGAAGTCGGTAAAAAAAACAGTCCACAAGCCTGCCACGAAGAAGGCGGCCGCCAAGAAGGCAGCCTCCAAAAAAACAGCACCCCAAAAGACATCGCTCAAAAAGGCGGCCCCCACGAAATCGGCGGTCAAGAAAGCGCCCGCCGCCACGGCAGCGGCGGGCCCGGCTTGGCCGCGTGCGGGGGCGAAGGCTCCAGACTTCACAGCCGTTGCCCACGACGGGTCGCAGGTGAAGCTGTCGGCGTTCAAGGGGCGGCCCGTCGTGCTCTACTTCTATCCGAAGGACGACACGCCCGGCTGCACGGTCGAGGCCTGCGGATTTCGTGACGCGCATGCCCAGTTCGGTCGGCACAAGGCCGTCGTCCTCGGCGTCAGTCCCGATTCGCCGCGGAGCCATGTGAAGTTTCGGGAGAAGTTCGGGCTCCCGTTCACCCTGCTCGCCGACGAGAACCACGCGCTCGCCGAGAAGTTCGGCGCCTGGCGCGAGAAGAGCATGTATGGCAAGAGCTACATGGGCGTCGCGCGGAGCACGTTCGTGATCGACCGGGCTGGCCGGATCGCGAAGGTCTTCACGGCAGTGAAGCCCGAGGGCCACGAGCGTGAGGTGCTCGCCGCGGTCGCGGCGCTCGACTGATCAAACGACAGCACCCCGCAGGCATTCACGCCTGCGGGGTGCCTTCATGAATTCAGACCGTGAACCGGCCTCGACCGCTCGTTACGGCAGGATGACAGCGTCGATGACGTGGATCACGCCATTCTTCGCCTTGATGTCGGTCTTCACGACGTTGGCCAGCCCAGTCGCCGTGCCCACCTTCACGCCATCGTCGGTGGAAACCTTCACCATCTTGCCGCCTGCCGTCTTGGCCTCGGTGAGCTTTACCACGTCAGCCGCATAGACCGTGCCTGGTACGACGTGAAGCAGGAGAATTTCCTTCAGCTTCTCCTTGTTCTCCGGCTTGAGTAGGCTTTCGACCGTTCCGGCCGGAAGCTTGGCGAACGCCTCGTCGGTCGGCGCGAAGACCGTGAAGGGGCCCTCGCCCTTGAGGGTCGCCACGAGATCTGCCGCGCCGAGGGCGGCTGCCAGCGTCTTGAACGTGCCCGCCCCCACCGCGACGTCGACGATGTCCTGCGGCGCCTCGGCATATGCGACGAGCCGCACATGGTGGTTGGGAACGACGGTGCTCTGAACAACACGCTCATGCACGATCTTCTCGTGCTGCACTGCGGAATTCCCGGAATTCTTGCAGGGGGCCGCCTGTGCCAGTGAACTGGCCATGAGCGTGACACCCATGGCTACAAGGCAGAAGAAACTCGTCAAGGAACGCATGTGTGATCTCCGGACAAGAGGGAAAGAAAGAGATGCGACCAAAAAGGTGCTTCGTGGAGAACCCTAGGCCCGCGTCGCCCAAGGGCAAGCGAGGTGCATACGACAACCACGATTCCTGGGCCCGGAACAGGGAGACACATCGCCGGACATTCCGGTCGACGGACAACCTCACTCACCAGCCTCGGCGCCAGGCGCGGCGGTAGGCCCGATTGAGAGGCAGCCGCACGGCTGGCCGCGCGGCATACGCCGGGGCGACGCCGCCGTAGACGACGGGACGCGCCACGTACACCGGCCGCGCGACCACGGGATATCCGAACCACGCGGGTGCGAAGCCACCGTAGAAGCCGGGCCCGTACAAACCGGGTCGGTACAAACCCGGCCCATAGAAACCCGGCCCGAAAAAGCCTGGTCCATAGAAGCCAGGGCCCCCGAAGCCGATGCCACCAAACCACATGCCCTGAGCATTCGCAGGCTGCGCCCATGCGAGCGAGCCACAGAGTAGGCCAAGAGCCAGAATCCTCCGCGCCATGCTGCGCATCGCCATGCTGAAGTCCTCCGTGTGTGTGGCCGGCCCGAACCTGGCCCGGTTGCATCACGCTACACGATTCCTGCAGGCATGGCGCGGTTTCGGCAGGTGTGTGATGTGGTGGGCAGGGGCGGGGGGCGATGGCGGAGGGTCGGTGAAGATCGGGGTTTTTGGAGGTCCGTGGTGATGGAGGATCGGCGGGGATCAGGCGTCAGCCGGGGTCGTGGTGACCGGCTGGTGCAGTCGCACGGACGCACCCCCGGACTTCCGTCCGGGGCTTCTATGGATGGAGGTGAGCGTACGCCGTCGATGGGAAGCCGCGGCCCAGGAGGTGCACGAGAAAGCCAACCGGCCCGGCGAGAAACGTGAGCACGAGCGCCGCCGTCCGCAGCGGCCAGGGGAGGCCCAGCCGCACGCTGTCCCGCGCGATCCAGGCGCCGACTACCATGTCGAACACGAGATAGTGGGTCCAGGCGGCGGCGAACACCCAGTCGTCGGTGAAGATGTCACGCAGACCGGAGAGCGTCATGACGTCGCTCGGTGGCGGGCCGTTGGCGAGGAGTTTCCAGCCGATCACGCTTGCGTAGGCCAGCGCGAGCACGCCTGGCACGACCACGGCGCACAGCCAGCCGGAGATAGGCTTCTTTCCAGGAAACGCCACCAGGGCGATCCAGGCGACGAGCGCCAGCGTGTTGGTCGCTTGAAAGAACATTTCGGCGGTCATGGATAGCCTCGCTCTCCCGAATGCGGCGTGCGGCAACGGCACGATAGAGTATCTCGGCCACGAGGTTGTGAGAGGATCCACTGCCTGGAGGGGCTGGCTGCCGCGGGCGGGCTACTGAGCTTCTCCGGCCGTAGCGGGGTTTCGCGTGCTCTGATTTTTCACGGCGGATGCGACGGCTATACTTCCGAGCCGGATTGGCAAAAACCCCTTGGGAGACGATGCCGTGTCAGAGAACCAGACAAATACATGGCCCGACCTTTTGATCGGTCTCTACGACAACCTCACCGGTCGTCGCGCCGAGATCACGTACGAGTTCGACAACATGCACATCAAGATCCCCAGCGGCACCGGATCCTCGGCCCAGCACGCCGAGTGGGTTCTGCACGGGATCATGAAGATCAGAACGAGAGATACGGGTACGTCCCCAAACTGATGTTGGCCGGACGACTCGTGGGAACGTTGGATGGTCGTCCGGTCGTGATTGCGGCAGATGATTCGGGGCTCGTCGTGACCGCCGCTGCCTTTCAGACGGCGTGGGCGGGGCGGCGGTCCGTGCGATCGTTGCTCCCCGTGCTTGGGATGCTGAAGCGGAACGGCATACCTGTGCGGGTATCTGTCGGGGGGTTGGTGTCGCTTGAGGTGCTGCCGAGTCCCAATCCACTGATGCGGATTCTTATGCCCGAACTGGCTCGTCTTCACTGACGACTGAACTGACGACTGACGATATTGACAACCGCCGGTGTCCGCCGAGTCGGATTGACCACCTTGGAAGCCATACTGTGCTCAATTCGATTCGCCATGGTTTGGCCAACGTTTTCGACAGGCTTGACAGTCCGGCGGTGCACGCCTGGCTCGAACGCGTTGTCGTCGTGAGTGCTGCTGTCGGGTTCCTCGTGCACCTCGCGGTGATCGGCTTGGTTCGGCTCCTGCCGGATCTTCCGCAGACGGTCTTCGAAGGGCTCGATGAGAGTCCGCTGCACGCGGTCTACACCCCCTTCAGTGTGATCCTGTTTTATGAGGTCGTGCTGCTGGTGTTCGCATTGGCCGCCTCGCATACCGGTGAGATCGCCAAGCAGTATCAGATCGTTTCCCTGATCGTGGTCCGCCGTGTGTTCAAGGACATCGGCAGCTTCAGTGAACTGGAAAACTGGCTGGCCGAGCCCGAGGCGGTCAAGGCGGTGCTGCTGGACATGGCTGGCGCGGTGCTGATGTTCCTGATCGTCACTGGTTTCACACTGCTTCGGCACGTGGCGCCGAAGACACCGATCCACCGCGACTTGCAGGGCTTTATTCAGCTCAAAAAAGCGGTGGCCGTACTCCTCATGGTCGTTTTGGTCGTGCTGGCGACCGTCAATCTGGCCAGTTGGCTTGGCCTGGTACAGAGTCTGCCGGTGCCCCTCGCCCCGAAACCGGCCGACGTCGACCTCTTCTTCTTTCCACGATTCTTCGAGTTCATGATCTTCACCGACGTCTTCCTGTTGATCGTGTCGCTCGCCTACTACGATCGCTACGAATACGTGTTTCGCAACGCTGGTTTTGTGATCTCGACCGTCTTGCTGCGGGTCTCGCTCTCCACGCCCAAGCCCTATGATCTCCTGCTCGCATTGACGGCGATGCTCTACGGGCTCGTCGTCTTGGGCGTCTTCGCCTGTTTCTCGGCGATCGGACAGCGCGTGGTCGAGCGGGAAAAAAGTGATGATTGACGGCGGACTCAGCCCGTGTCGCCATGAACCAGGAGCCGACCCGGCTGCTGCGCCACGCTATTGAAGCCGCCACCTGCCGAGCTGCAAAAGACGTCACGGCGGCGAATCCCGAGCGTAGGCTATCCTGTCCGTGATGCAGCCCTCCGGGCGGGTAGCCGATCCCCGCCGCCAAAACATCGGCCTCCTCCAGCTCGTCGGCCAAAGCCTTTCGATTGGCCCCCTTATCGATGTCGCTCTGTTCCTGGGCATCGTCGCCTCACTCGCGGGAGCCATCGGCCCTCTCGCAGTCCTGCTCGCCTCCCTGGGCATGATCGCTTTTTCGCTCGTGGTGGCCTTCTACGCGGCGGAGACGGGGGGAGCCGGTGGGGTAGGAGACTACATCGAACGCGCCTGGGGCAAGACCGCCGGCATCGCCGTGCTCGGGATCTACGTGATGTCTCTGATCTTTTCCGGCGCCGGTGGATTCGGCATCGCCGTGGGCGAACTCGTGGCCAACTTTGCGGCGATGTACGTCGGCTTCGATGTGCCCTGGTGGGCCGGTGCCGGCCTGCTCGCCCTTGTCGCCTGGTGGCTCAATCTCCGGGGTGCGGACGCGGCGACCCAGGCCCAACTCGTGATCGTCTCGGTGTCGGTGATTCCGTTTCTCCTCACGGCCATCGCCGTGGTCATCCGCCCCGAGGCTGAAAACACCCTCTCGGTCTTTGCCTGGAACAATGCCCACGCGGGAGACCTGTTCAGCGCACTCTTGTTTTGCATTCTCCTGTTCGGTGGATTCGAAACTGTCGCCGCGCTCGGAGCGGAAACCACCGACCCCCGTCGCAACATTCCCATCGCCCTCGTCGGCACCGTTTCACTCACCGCCGTCATCCTCGTATTCTGCTCCTACGCCGGCACCATCTACTATGGCCCGCAACATGTGGCCAAAGACTGGGGGGATGTGATCGACGGCTATGCGGTCATCGCCCACGAGGTCGTGGGCCCCTGGGCGGCGATCTGGATCCGCCTGGCGGTCCTCGTCGACTTCACGGCCACCTGCATCGGATTCTCGCTGGCGGCATCCCGTGGCATCTTGTCGCTCGCCCG
>Ga0114946_10001677_pt1 | contig 15277 bp, 13 predicted proteins | sample WalLakDeSediment_FD_88676 | JGI IMG/M metagenome (GOLD analysis project Ga0114946, IMG submission 88676) | Lake sediment microbial communities from Walker lake, Nevada to study Microbial Dark Matter (Phase II) - Walker Lake 11/02/13 Deep Sediment | ecosystem: Environmental > Aquatic >... | reverse complement strand
GGGGGTGGGGTCTGAGCACAGTTTCTAGTCCTCGCAAGGGGTGAACTCACGCACCACGGTGCGTCCATTGAGCGCATCCAGTACCGCGCAGTGAAAAAAATCCCGCTCCGGCAGGCGCGCGACCAGCGACAGCCGGAAGTAGTGCAGCTCCTGCGCCTCTTCCGGCTGCGCGGCGACGGCCTCGCGCACGATGTCCGCGGCGCGTTCAAGATCGATGAGGTTATCCGTTCCCGGGCGTGCGGTCACGTAGGGGGCGATCGCTGCCCAGATCTCCGGCGTCATGCCCTGGACACGGTTCAGCTCGGAAGCCAGCAGGAACGGGCGATTGCCGCTGCGCTCCGGCGGCGAGCGCAATCGGTACACGGGGTCGTCGGTCTCGGTATCCATCCAGTCCCGCACCGCAGCGGCGAGCTGCTCTCCCTGCCAGGCCGCGATATTGCTCTCGCGGCCTGCCCGCGCCACCAGGTCCGCGAATGCGGCCACCGGCGGATCATCGGGGCGCGCGAGGCTGTTCAGATTGAAGCGGCAGTGCAGGTTCTCGACGCGCGCAATCAGGTCGATGTCGTCGATCACCAGCGGCACGGGCGGCGAGATGCACCCGTCCCAGGGCAGGTCATTCAGGTTCGGCCACCGCTCCAGCAGACGCAGCGCCATGACTTCTGCGCCCAGCAGGAGGCTGCGTGCAAGGTCCTGCTCGAAGACCAGTCCCGAACGGTGGATCTGGGCGTGGTCCCGGACGCTCATCCCGATCGCGGCCGTCACCGCGATCGCGACGACGAGCAGTGCGGTGATCAGGGCGACGCCGTGCTGGACCCGTCTCACGCGCCACCCGGAAGGGCCAGATGCCGTTCGACCCGCCCCAGTCCCGGCACCTCGAGGATGATCTCCACCAGGGCCGGCAGTGTGCGCGCCGTCTCGCCCGGACGCAGCGGTGGCCAGCTGTCCAGGATCTCCTCGCCCCGCGGACCCGGGACCACGAACCGCAGCTCCATCGCCACCGCCTCGCGACCGCCGTCGCGGGCCACGCGGCTGGCCAGGAACACCCGGGCGATGGGTTCACTGTCGTCGCCCGCATCGACGACGTCCCAGAGCCGTCGCTCGAGCCCCTCCTCGGTCACGCGCCATGCCACACGGCGCAGCCGATCGGTTCCCCCGCTGCCCGTACGCACCAGTTCCAGCTGTGGCTCGGTCGCCAGTGGGCTGTAGCGGAATCCCGGTTGCCGGTCTCCGAACTGATCGCGCGGCTCGATCGAGGCGAGCTGGCGCAGGTCCCGCTCCAGCACCGCCATCGTCACCTGCAGCTCGGCCAGCACCTGACCCCGGACCCGGGTCTGGCCGTCACTGTTCAGGACAGCCTGCAACCCGCCATATGCCATCGCGCTGACGACCGCGAAGACCGCCACCGCGATCAGCAACTCGAGCAGCGTGAAGCCCCGGACGCGGGTCATGGCAGCAGATAGCCCACGGCCCGGGCCCGGATGTCCGCGGCCGGTCCTGAGGCGGGCCAGACCGTGACCTCGATGCGCAGCACCGGCGGCAATTCCAGCGGCGCGTCGGGCCGTTCTTCCCGGACCTCGACCTGGTAGTCCCAGTCCTGTTCGGCCTGGCGCACCGAACCCTCCCGGACACCCGGCCTGGCCGGCACCAGGCCGGCTTCGTGACGCGCGATCACATTCTGACCCACCCAGTGCGCCAGCGTGCGCTCCTGGAGATAGTGGGTGTTGCGGATATGCTCCGAGCTGCCCTTGATCAGTGCGCCCAGGGCGACCGCGAGAATGGTGAGTGCGACCAGCACCTCGAGCAGGGTGAAGCCGGTTCGGCAGATTTTGCCGGGGCCGCGGGGGTTCTTGCGGCAACGCGGAGCGCGTTTCATGGCGGCGTCTCCAGCACCAGACGGCCATCGCGTGTGCCGGTGATCCTCAGCAGCTTCGAGGCCGGTCCGTCCGGACGCAGGTCGAGTTCGAACGGGGTCAGTTCCCCGGCACCGTTGAACAGGACCTGCGCACGGTCGGCGCGGTCATCCAGGGGTATCGCCCGATCGTCCTGGCGCAGGCGCAGCTCCAGGCCCAGCCGCTCCAGCGAGCGCGGCGCCAGCGGTGCGCGCTCCAACGGGACCCAGGTCACCCGTTCGTCATCGAGAAACACCTGTTCCAGGAAGGCGTAGCCAGTGCGGGAGAATCCGAGCGCGCGGGCCTGGCCCGTGAGCAGGCTCTCGTCGCGGGCCAGCCCCGCCAATTCCACCAGCCGCCGGGCCTCCTGCTCCATCTGCCGCGACGCGGTCCCGCCCACGGCCAGCACCGCGAAGCCCACGAGCAGACCGAAGATCAGCAGCACCACCAGCAGCTCCAGCAGCGTGAAGCCCGATGCCCGCCGGCCGCCAGCCCCGATTCGGGGACACCGCGTTGCCGACGGGTCGAGCCGGTCCGGATTTCGCTGCGCGGGCACCGGGCGCGACGCCGCCCGCGCGGCGCGCCAAGGAAAGCGCTCAGCCATCGTCGAGGCCGCGCTCGCGGTCCTCAGAAGTCGTCGAGGTTCCAGTTGCCGATCTCGGCATTGATCCCGGTCCCGCCACGGCGACCGTCGGCACCGAAGCTGTAGATGTCGATGTCGCCGCGTGTGCCCGGGTTCAGGTACTGATAGTCGTTGCCCCAGGGATCGCGCGGCAGCCGGTCCATGTAGCCGCCGGAACGGTAGTTGCGCGGCTCGGGCCCGGTTCGGGGGCGCTCGACCAGCGCCTGGAGTCCCTGGTTGGTGTCCGGGTAGACGAAGTTGTCCAGCCGGTACAGGTTGAGGGCGGCCTCCAGGGCGCGGACATCGCTCTTCACCTTGGTGATGCGGGCGTCATCCGGGCGGTCCATCACCCGTGGCACGACGATGGCGGCGAGGATCCCGAGAATGACGACGACGACCATGATTTCGATCAGGGTGAAGCCGTGACTCCGGCGGCGGCCGGCAATGGCGGTAAGGCTGCGTGGCATGACTAGTTCACCAGTTGGTTCAGTTCAAAGATGGGCAACAGAATGGCGAGCACGATGGTGAGGACCACCGCGCCCATGGTCACGATCAGCAGCGGTTCGAACAGGCCGACCACCATGGCGATGCGGGTCTCCAGCTCGCGCTCCTGGGTCTCCGCGGCGCGTTCCAGCATTTCGTTCAGCTTGCCGCTGGACTCGCCGCTCTTGATCAGATGCACCGTCATCGGCGGGAAGTAGCCGCTCTGTTCCAGTGCACGGCCGATGCCGCTGCCCTCGCGGACCCGTTGCGCTGCCGCGGCCACTGCCGCGCGCATCGGCCGGTTGCCGATGACCTCGCCCCCGGTTCGCAGCGCATCCAGCAGTGGGACACCGCTGGTGGCGAGAATACTCAATGTGCGTGCAAAGCGCGCGGTGTTCAGGCCGCGCACCAGGCGCCCCAGCAGGGGCAGACGCAACAGCAGCGCATGATAGCGGTAACGCCAGTGCTCGCGCCGCAGGAGACGTCGCAGGAGCAGGGCCAGGATGACGAAACCGGCCAGGACCCAAAGCCCGAAGTCCCGCAGGGCATCGCTGGTCGCGATCAGGGCGCGGGTCAGCCAGGGCAGATCCTGGCCGATGCCGGCAAAGACCTGGACGACTTCCGGTACCACGAAGGCGAGCAGCGCCACGGTGACGCCGATGGCGACCAGGGTCAGGATCAGCGGATAGAACAGCGCCAGGCTGATCTTCTGGCGCAGCGCGTTGCGGCTCTCGGTGTAATCGGCAAGCCGCTCCAGTACCAGATCCAGATGTCCGGACTGCTCGCCCGCCGCGACGGTGGTGCGGTAGAGATCCGGGAACACGCGGGGAAACGCCGCCATCGCCGTCGCCAGCGCGTGACCCTCCATCACCCGCGTGCGCACCGCCGTCAGCACGTTGCGGATGCGCGCCTTCTCCGTCTGTCGCGCCACCGTACCGAGGATTTCCTCCACCGGCAGGCCGGCCCGGGCCAGGGTGGCCATCTGACGCGTGGCCAGGGCCAGGTCCAGCGGGCTGATGCCGCGTCCGCCAACGGACACCCCGCCCCTGCTCCGGGCCTGCTCGCGGACCTCGTCGACCTGCAGGGGAGTCAGGCCATCCTGGCGCAAGCGGGCCCGCACGACCCGCGCGGTGTCGCCTTCGGCGACCCCCTTGCGCTTGCGGCCTCCGGCATCCAGTGCCTGGTATTCAAAGGCGGGCATCGCGGCTCACGAAGGGGTCCGGTGACTGTTTCCGCGGGCCGGCGTCCCGGCAGGGATTCTCAGTCCTCACGCGTGACACGGACGAGCTCCTCGACGGAGGTCGTGCCATCGAGAAGGCGGCGCACGCCGTCGGCGCGGATGCTGGGCGAGTACATGCGGACGTGTTCCGTCATGGCCCGTTCACCGGCCCCGTCGTGGATCATCTGGCGCAGGGTATCGTCGACCTCGATCAGTTCGTAGATTCCGGTGCGCCCCCGGTAGCCCAGGCCGTTGCAGCGCGGGCAGCCGCGGGCCCGATGAATCAGCGGTGGGTCCGAAAGGTCCAGGCCCAGCTGAATGCACTCGCTGTGGCTGGCGACAGCCGGCTCGCGGCAGTGGCTGCACAACACGCGCACCAGGCGCTGGGCCAGGATGCCGTTCAGCGTCGACGCGAGCAGAAACGGTTCCACGCCCATGTCGCGCAGGCGCGTGACCGCTCCGACCGCGGAATTGGTGTGCAGGGTGGAGAACACCAGGTGGCCGGTCAGACTCGCCTGCACCGCGATCTGCACGGTCTCGAGGTCGCGGATCTCGCCCACCATCACCACGTCCGGGTCCTGGCGCAGGATCGCGCGCAGGCCGCGGGCGAAGGTCATGTCGACCTTGGTGTTGATCTGGGTCTGGCCGATCCCGTCGAGGTAGTACTCGATCGGGTCCTCGACGGTCAGGATGTTGCGGCTGCGGTCGTTCAGCCGCATCAGCGCCGCATACAGGGTGGTGGTCTTGCCGGAGCCGGTGGGACCGGTGACCAGCACGATCCCGTGCGGACGGCTGATCACCCGCTCCATCCCCGCATATTGCTCCTCGGCCATGCCCAGGTGGCGCAGTTCGAGGCGTCCGGCCTGCTTGTCCAACAGCCGCAGCACCACGCGCTCGCCATGGCCCGAGGGCAGCGTGGAGACGCGCACGTCGACCGGACGGCCGGCCACGCGCAGGGAGATCCGGCCATCCTGCGGCAGGCGCTTCTCGGCGATGTCGAGCCGGGCCATCACCTTCACCCGGGAGACGATCAACGGGGTCAGGCTGACCGGCGGATTCAGGATCTCGCGCAAAACGCCGTCCACACGCATGCGCACCGAGAGGCGCGATTCGAAGGGTTCGATGTGGATGTCCGAGGCATTCTCCCGCACCGCCTCGGTGAGCAGGGCATTGATCAGGCGGATGATCGGCGCATCGTCCTCGGCCTCGAGCAGATCCTGCGGTTCGGCGAGGGCCTCGGCCACGCTGAGCAGATCGCCTTCCTCGTTCAGTCCCTCGACGAAGTTCATCGCGTCGTTGCTGCTGCGTTCGTGCTGTTCCCGCAGCTTGAGGTCGAAGTCGTCGCTGCTCAAGGTCTCCAGCTGCAGCCGTTCGGCGCTGCGTCGGCGGATCTCGAGTACCGCCATCGGATCGGCGTCCGCGCGCAGATAGAGCGTTCTGCGCCCGTCGCGCACCGGCCCCGGCAGCACGCCGGAACGCCGCGAGAAGCCGTAGCCGGGGCTCAGCGGATCGCTGGCGCCGGCATTGACGGTCATCGTTTCGGGATCCGGCAGGGCGCTCATGGGTGGTGAGATGGGCTCATGGCCTGTTGGATCGAGTGGAAGCTGCGAACCCATGGCTGGTTCTGACGCATTTCCGCTGGAAACTCGTCGATGGCTGCCTTTGCGAGGCGCTCATCCGGATAGCGCCCCTGGAACAGCGTGTACCAGTGCTGGTCTTCCCGTTCAATTCGGGTCCATGCCAGATCGGTGGCCGTCGGCGAGGTGATGCCCCGCGCAAAGCGCTGGATCGCGTCCCGGTCCCTGGCAGCGGCGATCTGTATCGTGAAGTGGTGTCGCGGCTGGCTCCTGAGCCACTCGTCACCAAGCAGCCCGTCGTGTCCGGCCGTGCGAACGGGTTCGGGAATCGGCGATTGTTGTGCTGGGTCCAGGCGCGCAGCCGTCGGCAACGCCTGTGCGCGCTCGAACGGGGGCGGGAGATGGGTGAGTTGCTCCCATTCCGGCAGCGACGGGCTCAGGGCGCCAAGGGCGCGGTTTCCGCGCTCGGCCTCCAGCAGCTGCTCGCGCCGGATGAAGCTGTATTTCTCGCTGGTCAGTTCCGCACCGGCGGCGTTGGTGCGGACGATGCGCGGGTACAGGAAAACCATCAGGTTGCGCTTCTCCAGGCGCTCGCTGTTGTAGCGGAACAGGCGGCCGATGCCCGGGATGTCGCCCAGCCCCGGTACCTGATCCCGGGTCTCCACGCGCTGTTCGTCCATCAGCCCGCCGAGGACCAGCATTTCGCCGTCATCAACCATGACGTGGGTGCGCAGGGAGCGGGTATTGGTGATCAGGTCCGCCGCGGCACTGGCCCCCGGCGCGATCTGCGAGACCTCCTGTTCGATCTCGAGACGGATGGCGTTGCCTTCATTGATCTGCGGGCGCACGCGCAGCTTCACCCCGACATCCTCGCGGCGGATGGTGTCGAAGGCCTGCCCGGAATCCTCGATCGACCGGCCGACGATGAACGGCACGTTCTGGCCCACCACGATCTCGGCCTCCTCGTTGTCCAGCGTCAACAGGCTGGGCGTCGACAGAATGTTGCTCGAGCTGTCGCCCTGCAGCGCACTGATCAATACCGCGATCTGGGTGCTTCCGCTGCTCCCGAAGGCGCCCAGCGACAGGCCGTCCCCGGGGTTCGGCGGCGCGGCCACGTCTCCGTCAAGGAACCCCCGCAGCCCGGCCCCGAGTCGTAGCAGTCCGCGACCGTCGCGGTCGAAGTTGACCAGACCGACGCCGGAGCTGGGCGAGCCCGCCGCCCACTGCACGCCGAGCTGGCGCGCGTACTCGGTCGACACCTCCGCAATCACGGCCTCGACCAGGACCTGGGCCCGGCGGATGTCCAGTTTCTGGATTACCTCGGCGTAATCCCGGGTGTCTTCCGGGGCGCCGAAGATGACCACGGAGTTGGTGCTTTGGTGGGGCTGGATGCGTACCGATCCCCCGGACCGGGATCGCGCGTCGGTCCCGCGTTCCGCGGCCTCGCGTGTTTCCGCGATGCCGCGCAGGACTTCAACCACATCTTCGGCCTGGGCGTAGCGCAGGTAGTGTACCTGCGTGTTGCCCACCGCCACCGGGGTGTCCAGTTGCGTGATCAGTGCCCGCAGCGGCAGCCGGCGCTCGACGTCGCCGGAGAGGATGACGGCGTTGGCGCGCTCGTCGGCGAGTATCCGGACCCGGGACCGCGCCGGCTGACCCTCGGTCTGGGCGGTCTCCAGCTCGCGCAGCTTTGTCGCCAGGCTGCCGGCGTTTGCGTGCCGCAGTTGGATCACCTCAAAGCCGTCTGCTGCAGGCTGGTCGATGCGTGCGACCAGGTCGCGGATGCGGCGCACGTTCGCGGCCGTGTCCGACACCAGCAGGGCATTGGTCTCGGTCGCGGCTGCCAGATGTCCCCCCTGGGGCACGAGTGGGCGCAGGATGGGGACCAGCTGGGCTGCGCTCACGTGTTCGGTCTGGATCACGTGGGTCACGATGTCGTCGTCACGCAGCCGCTGATCCGCAAACAGGTTCGGCACTTCGGCCTGTTTCGCCTGCACGTCGGGCACGATCTTGGTCGCCGCACTACCCGGTACCGCCGCGAATCCGTAGACCTTGAGCACTCCGAGAAAGAGGTCGTAGAGTTCGTCGCGTGCGACCGGCCGGCCCGAGACCACGCTCACGCGCCCCCGTACCCGCGGATCCACGATGAAATTGGTGCCGGTTTCCTCGGCGACCAGGTCGATCAGCGTCTGGATCTCGGCATCGCGCAGATTCAGGGTCAGGTTGTCCGCCTGGGCCGGCACGAAGACCAGCCACAGTGCAGCGACCAGGAGTGAGAAGGGCAGGATTCGGCGCAGCATGGTGGTTCTCAATCGATCAGTTGGACACTGAGCGGCACGGCCTGGCCATCTCGTTCGACCACGACATCGATCCGGCTTTGGCCGGCCAGATCACGGAACAGCTCATCGGTATCCTGGATGGAGGACAAGGGTACCCCGTTCACCGAAGTTAGCACGTCCCCGGGCTGAAGTCCGGCCTGCTGGAACTCTCGGGCATTGCGCGTGGGCCGGACCTCCAGTCCATAGAGGAAGCCGTCGCGGATCACCGGCCGCGCGCGAACGGCCTGGAGCAGCCGCTCGGGGTCGGACAACCACTCGGAGCGCTGTATCCGCGGGCCTTCCGCGGAAGGGTCTGGCGCACGGACCGCGGCGCGGGCGGGCTGGGCCACCGCCCCGCTAGCGGTCGCGGTGCCATCGGCGCGCGGCAGTCGCAGCGTCTCGTAGCCGCCGTCACGTTGCAGAATCACCCGGTCGACATGGATCTGGTGGAGTCGTGCCGCGCCGCCGCCGACGGGGTCGCCTGGGGCATACAACCGCTCCGGCCCGCTGTTCTCGACGATGATCGCGCGCCCCCCATCGGGGTCGTCGGCGGCCACGAGCCCGACCAGCCTCAGGCGGAGGCGGGTCTCGGGTGCGACGACCGGGGTGGGTTCGACGCGTTCCCCCAAAACCCCGAACAGCGGCAGGTCGGCGATGCCCGCCAGCGGCGATGTCCGCGCATCGGCGGCGACGGGCGCGGCACGTTCCGCCCGGATTTCCATGGTGACGGGGGGTCGAACATCCGGCTCAATGAACTGCCAGGTCAAGCGGGCTGCAACCATAGCCAGCGCCAGCAGCAGGAGCAGGCTGACAAGGCGCGGCAGCAGTGCGGCGGGTGTCGGAGTCAAGGCAACCAGCCCTCTTCCGAGCGACGCAACCCGGGCCGGGAACGGTTACCCATCGAGTGCGGGTTTCCAGTATTCACACGCTGAATGTAGCAGAGGACGGTGCAACGAGTCCGGGAATGTCCGCCGCAAGCCGATCACCTCCGGGTTACGCATTCTCCGGAATCTCTTCCAGCAACAGGCTGTGCCCGCCCATGATCTTCGGTTGCGGCACGCCCATCAGCTTGAGCACCGTCGGCGCAACATCCGCGAGGCCGCCGCCGGTGCCCAGGCGCCAGCGCGCACTGTCCATCACCATGCACATGACCGGATAGTTTGTGTGTTGGGTATGCGGCTCGCCGGTCACCGGGTCGACGTACTCGTCGCAATTGCCGTGATCGGCGGTCAGGATCACCGAGTAACCCTGGGCTTTCGCCGCATCCAGGACCCGCCCGACCTGCGTGTCCAGGGTTTCCACCGCCTTGATCAGTGGCTCCCGCATCGCGGTGTGTCCCACCATGTCGCCGTTGGCGAAATTGACCAGGATGAACCCGTAGCGCCCCTTTTCCATCGCGGCGATGGTCTCGTCAGCGACCTCGCGCGCGCTCATCTCCGGTTGCTGGTCGTAGGTGTCCACGCTGGGCGAGGGCACCATCACGCGGTCCTCGCCGGCGAGTGGCTGCTCGCCGCCGCCGTTGAAGAAGAAGGTCACGTGGGCGTATTTCTCGGTCTCCGCGCAGTGGAACTGCGGGATGCCGGCCGCCGCGATGACCCCGCCGAGGGTGGTGCCCGGGCGTTCCGGAGGAAACGCGATCGGAGACAGGAACCGGGGTTCGTACTCGGTCAGGCAGGTGACGAAAACCGGGTGGAAATCGCCCCGGTCGAAGCCGGTGCAGTCTTCCATCGCGAGGGCCGCTGTCAGCTGGCGTGGGCGGTCGTTGCGGAAGTTGAACAGGATGCACACGGCGTCGCTGCTCAGCGGGGCCGGCTCGCCGACGATGCGCGGCTTGATGAATTCGTCCGTCTCGCCCGCCTCGTAGGCCGTCTCGATCGCGGCACGCGCGCTTTCCGCCTTCTCGCCTTCCGCAAAGGCGATGGCGCGAAAGGCGCGCTCGGTACGCTCCCAGCGCTTGTCGCGATCCATCGCGAAGTAGCGGCCGCAGACGGTGGCGATACTGCCGCCGGCCTCTTCGAGTCGTTGCTCCAGTTCCGGCAGGTAGTTCATCGCGGAGCGCGGCGGCGTGTCGCGTCCGTCGGTGATCATGTGCACGACGGGCCGGACCTCCTGCTCACGGCAGATCTCGATCAGGGCCAGCAGGTGCCGCATGTGGCTGTGCACGCCGCCGTCGGAGACCAGGCCGATCAGGTGTAGCGGCTGATTCCTGGACCGGGCCGCGGAGGCCGCGCTGACCAGCGCATCGTTGTGATGGAAGCTGCCGTCCTCGATCGCGTCGTCGATGCGCACCAGGTCCTGGCGCACGATGGTGCCCGCGCCCAGTGTCAGGTGTCCCACCTCGGAATTCCCCATCTGCCCATTGGGCAGGCCGACCGCCCGGCCGCAGGCGTCCAGCGTGGTGTGGGACTGCGTGGACAGGTACTCGTCCAGCCGCGGCGTGTCGGCCTCGGCATAGGCGTTGTTCACCTTGCTCGGGTTGACACCCACGCCGTCCATGATGATCAGGATCACCGGTCGGCGTGGAGTGGGGCGAGGGTTGGCCATATCGCGTCCTACTCGTTGGTTATCAGGTCCACATATTAACAATCCACGATGGACAGATGTTGACCACCCTGATCGAAGCGCAGAAAAACACCGGCGTGCCGCCATTCCGAGCGGTGGGAGGTCAGCCCTCTGGGCGGGGGGTGTGGGTCCGGGGCTGGGTCGCCGAGAGGGCTCGCCTCCCACAGGGGCTTTGGTTTGCGCTGTGGGAGGCCGGTCCTCGGGGCGGGGGGTGTGGTTCCGGGGCTGGGTCGCCGAGAGGGCTCGCCTCCCACAGGGGCTTTGGTTTGCGCTGTGGGAGGCCAGCAAAAGGCTTATTGAAGGTAAGCCATGAACTTGCCCGTTGCTGTAGATATCTTTCCGATCATTGGGTGCAGTACGGCGACAATTGCATATATACTTCGATCATGATCACAAAAACGTCGCGGCGCCGAGGGTCTGCAGGCAGATACCGAAGCACTTTCGGCTCCCCTCACGGCATGCCGTGCACGAGCACTCCGATTGGAGGACGGCCCAAGGGCCGATGGCAAGGAGACTTCACGCTATGAGCATCGGCATCGTCCTCGCGGATGGCCATCCGATTGTGCTCGAAGGACTGCGGACGCTGATCGCGGACGAATCCGACATGGACATCCTGGCCAGTTGCAGCACCGGCACCGAGGCGCTGGAGGCGCTTCGAAACAAACGTCCGGACGTGCTGCTGACCAGCCTGAACCTTCCCGACGTCGGGGGGCTCGACCTGCTGCGTGCCTTGCGTGCCGAGGATCTGGGCACCCGTTGCGTCTTCTTCGTCGGCAGCATCGCGGACGAGGACGCCGTCGAGGCGATGCGCCTGCGGGTCGAGGGGATTCTGCTGAAGGAGATGCCCACACGCCTCGTGCTGCAATGCATCCGCAAGGTGCATGACGGCGGCCGCTGGCTGGAGACGCAGTCGATGGCACGGGTCGTCGATCGGCTCCAGGCGCAGGAGACGAGCCGGGGCGAATTCCTCGACCGCCTCTCGCCGCGCGAGCAGGAGGTCACCCGCCTGGTGATGGCGGGTCTCAACAACAAGGATATCGCCGCCACGCTTTCCCTGAGCGTGGGCACCATCAAGATTCACCTGCACAATATCTACGAAAAACTCGGTCTCCGTTCCCGCCTTCAGCTCGCCGCCTACGCACGGGAAAAAGGTTTCGATTGATATCCGCAGGCCGGCCCGCTGGGGCGAGGAATGCCGGGACACCCAGTCGAGACGCTAGCCATGGCTTCAGGCTCCTCCATAGGACAATCCAAGGAACCCCAACCGTCGGAGCTGCGGCGCCGGGTGCCGGATGAGGTAACGGGCGGGGAGCGCGTGTTCCGCCAGATTCACATCGACGTGGCGCGTAACGCCACCGATGACTTCAACCCCTTCCACGATCGCGACAAGTGGCAACGCCTTCCGGGCAATCCCTTCGGTGGTCCGATCGTCCTCGGGTTTCAGCTCGAGTGCCTGGCCGAGTATCTGGTCACCCGCCTCCGGGAAAGCGAAGCTGCGGATGACGCGCCCGGACTCCCTTACCGCAATTATCAGTTTTCGTTCGCGGGCGCTCTCCGCGCCGATGAGCCTTTTCAGGTCAGCGTCAAGCCCACCAGGGTGGGACTGGATTCCGACGGGCACCCCCTACGCTCCAACCGGATCGTGGTGCGCAAGGCCGACGGCCTGGTCCTGCTCGGGCAGGTGCGCGATTCGATGGCGCCGATGGCGCTGGCCGATGAGCCTCTGCCTGCCGCCGATCTCAGGATGCTGTCCGACCGCAGCCTGCTGCCCGACGGCCAGTGGTTCCACAAGCGCAAGTTCATGTTGAACAGCAACGCCAAGAACATGATCTCCGGATCGCTCGCGGACCAGGCGCACTACTTCGACGAAATCGAGGACCGCATCAATTTCCCGGACCTGTTCCCGGCGGCCCTGATTTCCTGTGCCTTGCTGGAAAGCGCCCATGCCATGGGTCACGACTTCTATGCCAATCCGATGGTGTACACGGCCCATCACATCAGTGTCGACCAGCGTCTGGCGCGCGGTCTGCGCAGCAACGACAGCCTGCACCTGCTGGTGCAGGCGGCCGAAACCGTTGCCAACGACGGCGGTGGACTCGGCCGTGCCGGGTTGGTGCAGCAACGTCATCGCTGCCTGGGCCTGTTGGCAGGCCGCCGGGTACTGTTTCAGGCCGAGGTCCTGCTGGCCCCACTGCAGGCGATCACCGGTCGGCCGGCAAGCGGCGGTTGACTGCCGTCGCGGTTGCCGGCGGCCGAGACCGGCAGCCACTCGGACCGGACACTCTTGCGGCCGCGGTCGGCCGGCATCGTTCTCGGGATGGATGACCCGTTGCCCTGCGACAAGGGGACCGCCTGCTGCCACACAAGGTGTGGCCCAGTCGGCCACGCATGCGGCCAAATGGTGGACCCGCCCGGTGCCCCGACGGTTCTGGTCACTGTGCGTCAAAAATGGTCACCCCGCCGGGTTCGCTGAACCCCCAACTCGCGTTCAGGATCGCCGCTACCCGTCTTGGGCCGGGTGAAGGCGAAAGTCACGGCCCGGTTCTGTAGGTCGGGTTAGCGTAGCGTAACCCGACGTGCCGGGGTGCCGGGGACGACGCTGCTTTGCGGCCACGGGTGGGTGCGAGACCCGTCGGGTTACGCCCTTCGGGCTAACCCGACCTACAGTTTGCAGCTTTCCATCGTCAGGGGTCGCGCAGGGCCATTGAAGTTCACCTGGGCGGCATGGAAACTGCTTGGACTCTCTCCAGTGGCGGAGAATCAAACCAAAGGACCGGGCCGGCGTATCAGCGTCGGCGGACCGCTGTGAGGGTCGCTCAGGTTCGAGAAGCTATTCGCATGGGATATTTCACCAACAACAGGCTCACCCGCCGCGCCGATCTGGATCAGGGGGCGACGGGTGGGGCTTCATCCCGACCGCCGGCGTCAAGTCCGGCGTTCCCCGGTGTGCGCAGGACGCTGCGCCTGCGTCACGGTCACGTCCAGTTTCTCGGGCGCGATATCCCGACCCCCGTGATCCTGCTGGCACTGGCCGAGTTCCTGGTCCTGATGGGCGCTCTGTACCTGGCGGTGATCGTCTGGTTTCCCGGCGCGGTTCGCGAGGCTGCGGTTGCCCATGGAGGCCTGCTGTCGAATGCGCTGGCCTTTGCTGCGGTGAACATGGTTGCGATGCTCAGCATGGGGCTGTACCGCAAGGGGGCCCGAGAGGGACTCACGGGCGTATTTCTGCGGCTTGCGGGTGCCCTCGCTCTCGGTGCGGCGGTGCTCGTGGTCCTGTTTTACCTGCTCCCCGCCACGACGCTCGATCGTGGAGTGATGGTCCTGGCCTTCGGTTTCGCCCTCGGCGGTCTGCTCGCCACGCGCCTGGCCGGGGTCCGCGTGCTGCAGAGGGACGCCTTCAAGCGTCGGGTGCTGGTGCTTGGCGCCGGACGCACCGCTTCGCTGTTCAACTATTTGCGGCGCCTGGCCGACCGCGAGGGCTTCGAAGTCGTCGGTTTCGTTCCCGGACCCGGCGAAACGCCCCAGATCGGCCCGGAGCGGCTCGCGAGTCCCGCCGGACCGCTGGTCGATTTCGCCCAGGAACGGTTCGTCGACGACATCGTGATCGCGCTCGATGACGCACGGGGCGGGTTTTCCATGGATGACCTGCTCGCCTGCAAGATGAATGGCATCGAGGTCCTCGACGCGTCCGATTTCTTCGAACGCGAGTGCGGGGTATTGAAAGTCGACACGCTACGTCCCAGCAAGATGATCTTCTCGCGAGGCTTCCGTCAAAGCCTGTACCGGGGAATGGTCAAGCGGGTGCTGGACATCGTGACCAGCGCGGCCCTGTTGCTTCTCGCCTGGCCGCTGATGCTGCTGGCGGCCCTGGGCATCGCCATCGAAAGCCGGGGGCGCGGCTCGGTGCTGTTCCGTCAGCTGCGCATCGGCCAGCAGGGGCGCGCATTCAATCTGTTGAAATTCCGCAGCATGATCATGGATGCCGAGAGTGACGGCGTGGCACGATGGGCCAGCCGGGATGATCCGCGCATCACCCGCTTCGGCGCCTTCATGCGCAAGACCCGCATCGACGAATTGCCGCAACTCTTCAACGTTCTGCGCGGGGACATGAGCTTCGTGGGCCCGCGTCCCGAAAGGCCCGTGTTCGTCGATCAGTTGGCCAAACGGCTGCCCTTCTATCACCTCCGTCACTGGGTCAAGCCGGGCGTGACCGGCTGGGCACAGATCAACTACCCCTATGGGGCGTCGGAGAGGGATGCCCTCGAGAAACTGCAGTACGATCTCTACTACGTGAAGAACCAGGGTGTCGCGCTGGACCTCCTGATCATCGCGCAGACAGTGGAGGTCGTGCTCTGGGGTCGCGGCTCGCGCTGAATAAGTCGATTCCGTTCATGGTTCGACAAGCTCACCACGAACGGAATCATCCCCTTGCCGTTCGTCCTGAGCCTGTCGAAGGAAGCCTGTCGAAGGAAGCCTGTCGAAGGACATTGCACAGCGTTGCCCCGGGAGCCTGCGCCTCGAGAAGCTGCCGGAGGGGGCCTTTTCCGCCCCGGCGCAGCCCAAGACCGACAGACTCCTACGGGCGCCAGCCCAGCGCCTCGGCCTTG
>Ga0114946_10001675_pt1 | contig 15284 bp, 11 predicted proteins | sample WalLakDeSediment_FD_88676 | JGI IMG/M metagenome (GOLD analysis project Ga0114946, IMG submission 88676) | Lake sediment microbial communities from Walker lake, Nevada to study Microbial Dark Matter (Phase II) - Walker Lake 11/02/13 Deep Sediment | ecosystem: Environmental > Aquatic >... | reverse complement strand
GTTGGATTTCCTCCGGTTCGGTTACGAGTTCTCCGTAGGCTCCCAGGCTTTGCGCGTACTTATCGTATCTCACGTCCTCGCTCAGTTTAGAACAAAACTCGCCGCACTGGTTCAGTTGCTGATCGTGTCTAACCATACCCCACTGGCAATCGTTGCCTACGACGACCACGATCTGCTTGTTGTGTCTCACTGCCGTGTCGATCTCGCTGGCATTAAACATGAAGGAGCCATCTCCGGTTATACACAGGACTCTCTTATCCGGCTTCGCTGTCTTGACGCCTATTGCGTAGGGAATTCCTCCTCCCAAATGGCCTAGCGAGCCACCCTGGGCATTTATGAAGCTGCCGGGAAAGCTGGCACGGTGAAGGGCGGTGACGTGGGCGTTTATATCTCCTCCGTCCATTATGATGTACGAATCCTTGCCCAGGAATTCGCACACTTCTTTACCAAGACGGCTGGGATGAATAGGGATATCCGAGTTCGACGCCCCTGCTTGCAGAATGTCTTCAACGGACTTGGCGACGCTCTTTACATTCCTTACCCACTCCGTTTCCTCGCGTTTGCCGCTGCTCTTGAGTGCTTCCTTCGCTGATTCAATCAACTGGGTCAGGACGGCTTTGGCGTCTCCCCATATGCCGATGTCAACGGGCCTGTTTCTGCCGATCTCTAAAGGCTCGATATCCACGGAGACTACCTTTACATCGGGCGCATAGAAATTGCCGGCGCCGTAGCCCAATATCTCCTCGAACCTTACCCCGATCGCCAGAAGTACATCGGCCCCTGCTATGCTCCCGAAATCAAGTCCAACAGGGCCTCCGCAGAGCGGGTGATCGTCCGGTATGCAGCCTTTCCCGCCTAGCTCATAGCATACGGGTATATTGGTAAGTTCAGCGAACTGTATGAGCTCGTCCGATGCACCTGACCAGAGAATCCCCCCCCCGATCAGTATTCCCGGCTTCTCAGCAGCCAGTAGCCATTCTGCGGCTTTCTTCACCAGTCGAGGATCACCGTACGGGCGCGCTTTGGTCCTGTACCTGTCTGGCGGGATGATCGGGGCCTCCTCTTCTTCCACGCTGAGCAGCAGGATATCATAGGGGAAATCTAGTAGCACGGGTCCTTTGCGGCCGGTATCCGCATATCTAAAAGCTGTGGCTACATATTCCGCCAGCCGTCGCTTTGTCGTACAGTAGCCTCTCCACTTCGTAATCGATCGATACATGTCTCTTGAATCAAACTCCTGTATAGCTCCCTTTCCCTCAAAGAAATGCGGCGTATGAGTACAGATGCCGACAACAGGCGCGCATGCGTACCACGCGGTTGCTATACCCGCTGCCATGTTTATAACACCTGGTCCTGATGTAACCATGGTCACGCCGGGCTCGCCGGTGGCTATCGCATAGCCGGTTGCGGCGTTAGCCACGGCCTGTTCATGCCTCATGTCGATGAGCTCTATCCCCTCATCTACGCACTTATCGTATATCTCGCTGATTTCGCCGCTGAGGGTGAATATGTGTTTCACCCCCTCATTCTTCAAAGCCCTGCCGACAAGTGCACTTCCTCTTACTGCTGCCATTTCAACCTCCAGGATTTAGTATTGCCGAATTCTGCTCACCCCTCAGTTACTTGAAGGCGTGATCAGAGCCAAAGGGGTAATGCCGGATGCTGCCGATTATGCTCTGATTCATGGAAAATATCAGGATGTGATTCTAACCGATTCGTCAATGGTTTTCAAACACATAGGTCAGAGGAAGGAGGTTTAAATGGTAGCTGGCGAGGATCATTAAAAGATGAGTCGGCGATAAATTGAAATCGTCCATCCCAGTTTGCGGTAACTATTTGATGTTCAAAGCTTGGCGGCAAGGGCTGAGAGGCCCAGGCTATGGAGTTTGTCCCTGGTGGGACGCCCCTCGGCATCGAGAGGTCGCAACCTGTAGTACTGCTTGAGCATGAGATCGATATCGGGCACAGAGCCAGCAGCGCCGCCCTCGTTGGTGGGGGTCAGGATTCGCTGCGGCAGTCGATCATCCGCCGCCCTGACGCCCATAAGGTTGCACAGGCCTCTTTTCAGCAACCAGGTCCTCTCGCCGCACTCCATCATCTCCTTCAGGTCGTAATCAAAGCCGGTAGTTGTCCTCAGCATATCGAGCACATCCCCTACGCTAAGGGAAAGGAGGACGAACTGGCAGATTATAGCGGAATTCACTACCATAGCCAGATTCTCAGAGACGATGGTCATCTCCGCTTTACCTTCACTCGTCTTCGGATCATAGTCTCCGTGCAATCCAATCTCCGGGGCGACAAACGTCCCCGTCTCGGCATAAGCGACGATATGTGTCAAGTGGCAGCCGCCTCGTACGGATGTGGCGTATGCTAGTCCCAAGCCGTGCCCCGCCCGGGGATCGTGCATGGGCAGCTCAAGCCCCTTAACCTCGATTGCATTATTATATGCATTCTTACCAATTTTCTGGGCAGCGCGCTTGCTACCCTCCGCCAAGGTATCACCGAACCCATCACGCCGAGCAATCTTGTTCACCATCTTCAAAATGGCACCCATATCGCCCCACTTCAACTCGATGCCATCGGTATCTTGCTTGCCAATAATGCCGTTCTCAAAACAATCGATGGCGAAGGCAATGGTCGCTCCACATGAGAGGGTATCAAGCCCATACCTGTTGCAAACCTCGTTTGCCTTCACGATCCCGGCCAGATCGTCAACCATGAGCAGGCTTCCGAAGCTGGCGCAGGTTTCGTATTCTGGCCCTGGCCCTTCATCTGTGTTATAGGGCCCCTCTTCAACCTTGATTACCCTTTTACAGGCAACCGGACAGCCATAGCAGGCGTGGGTTCTGGTTAGATATTTTTCGCTCAAGGTTGCTCCATCTATCTTGGAAGCCAGAGCAATGTTTTTACCCAGGGACCAGTTCTTGATTGGCAGGTCACCGCTCATCGCTCCGTCGACCATGCCACCGTCAGTGCCGTACTTCCGCAACTTGTAGGTGGTCGCGCTCGCTCTGACTTTTTCCATGATGTGTTTTCGCAGCTTCTCAAATTCGGCAGGGTGGGCTGGTTCAACCTTTCCTGAACCCCGAACTGTGATCGCCTTCAGTTTCTTGGCACCCATCACTGCACCGGTACCGCAGCGACCAAGGACAGCGTCCTTGTCATTTATCGCCGAAGCATAGCTAACCAGGTTCTCTCCCGCTGGGCCGATTGCCAGGACCTTGGCGTTTCTCCTTCCTCCGATGCGCTCCTTGAGCAGGTCAGTAGTTTCATAGATATCTCTGCCCCATAGATCGGAGGCGTCTCTGATCTCCACTTGATCATCGTCAATGAAGAGATAGACAGGCCTGTCGGAGATGCCCGCTATGGCGATTCCATCATAGCCTGCGAATTTCAGCTCGGGACCGAAGTTGCCTCCGCAGTTGCTCTCCCCCCAGATGTTGGTCAAAGGAGATTTAAAACCTGCTGCAAGGCGTGATACACCGGGGAGAGCAGTTCCTGCCAGTGGCCCGGTCATTATGAAGAGGATGTTCTCTCCGGATAAGGGATCGACATCTGGCGAAACGCGGTCGAGGAAAAGCTTTGCTGCCAGCCCGCTTCCTCCAATGAATCTCCGTAGTATGTCTTGCTCCAGCGTGGAGTGGGCGATCGAGCCATTGGCTAAATTGACCTCCAGAATCTTCCCTTTATAGCTTTCCATTCTTGCTTCCCCTGTAGAAAAAAATCAGTAAATAGGTATGCCCTATGAACCCGCAGGCCCGCCACCTCCCCGGGGTTTATGAAATGAAGGGGTTAAATAGTGAAACTGCTTGCCGTCTAAACACGTTGGTCTCACAATGTCGATGGGAAGAGAGTCCATAGGTCACAGGCGTAGACATAACCTATGAGCTCACTCTGAGTCTTCCTTCCAGAAGCCACCTCCAGCATCAGTTTGAACAGCTCTTTCCCGACACGCCTGATATCGGTGATTGCCCTGTCAATATCTACCAGGTAGTCCAGAATATCGGGGAGTTTCTTGAAGTGATCCCGTCTGGCTGTGATCTTGATAACGGGCACGAATGGGAAGCCGTAGGGAGCTGCACATTCAGTGGAGTACGTTATGATGTTGCAGCCAGCGGCTGCCAGGCCAGCCAGAGACTTCAGGTCGTTGCCTGGTGTATCGACAAAGAACATACCCTTCCCTTCTGGTACCTCTCCGTAGCCTACGACTTCGGTCAAGGGCTTTGTTCCGCCCTTGAAGATGGCACCCAACGCCTTTTCCTCCATGGAACTCAACCCATCCTCAATGTTCTGATGGTCAGGGTTCGCGCCAAAGAAGTCCACGCCGAAACCTTTAAGCCATTGTTCATAGTCCTGGACCACCTTGAGCATTTTCTGTTTCACCTTAGCATTTACTGCCCTTGCCGCAATTACATGCTCGGCCCCGATAACCTCGGGCGTCTCGCTAAAGCCGCCGCTACCGCCGTTCTCGATTACGAAGTCCAGAGCAGCGCCCTGGGCAGCATTGGTCACCGGACCCGAGATGGGCGTTGAGCCACCGCACTCCACGCCGTGCCGCAACTTTGAGACGGGCATAGGCTCTCTCTTTATCCTCGATGCATCGCTCGCCATCTTGCGGACGATATTTACTCCCTTGGACACCGCAGTCATCGCACCACCTTCCTGGTGAATCTTGCATACGTCAACGGGTTTACCTGATTCAGCGATGCCATTTGCTATGCGGGAGGGATCGGAATCCGCACAATCCGGGCTCACGACAAGCACGCCAGCCAGGTTTGGATTCTTACCCAGATTGATGAGAGTGCGGCACACCATTTCTTCATCAGAGGGAACGAGGCCGCAGGCCACCCTGTGCGTGAATGGAACACAATCCCTTATTTCTCTTGCAATCCAATTGGCTGGATCGGATGAACAGGATACGGTTGATATGACGCCGATGTAGTTTCTTGTACCTGCTAAACCGTCTTTTCTAGGATAACCCAGAAACTCCATTCTTAACTCCTTTTCCTCCTTGCTGCTCCTATCCTAAGGCCAATCATATTGTGCATGTGGACGTGCTGTCCTGGCTTGATATCGTTGGTGGCCTTCCCGATAACCTCACCGAACTTAATTATCTTGCTGCCAGAATCTATTTGTACGATGCTAAACTTGTGCTGGTATGTGATAGGATCCAGCAGCTTGACGGAAACTGCCTGCCCGGTTACTTTCAAATCCAGCTCTGTTCCTGACTCCAGGTCCATTAGCGCAACACCTACATTATCCTTAGGGTTTAGCACCAGTCCCTTTATTTTACCTCCCTTCATATTGAAAACACCTCTCCTTCTATACCTAAATGAAAGTTAATGACTGCTTTGGATTCTCAACCAGCAGAGTGTGTATTTGTTCCTCAGTCATGCCCTTTATCCTCATTATTGGTACCACATACTTCAAGATATGGGCATAACCATGCCCTCCGTAGCGGCAACGCATTGTCTTAAAGCAAACGTCCTGAGAAAGGAGTATTTGATTCAAGTATCCTGCCTCAATAAGCTGAATTATCTCGTTGATGCGGGAGCGGTCATTCGGCATGTCGATCTCGGGCATAAAATAGTAGTCCAACTGCCCGAAGTGGTCGTACTCAAGATAGCAACCAGTCTGGGCTAGCTCACAGCGTCGTTCGTGGGTAAGCAATGTCCGATCGACGTCACACATAATAATGTGATGCGGATCGGCCCCGGCATCGGTCAATATCTTGACAACTTTCAATGGGTCAGCCTCATGGCGGGGGGCGTGGATGGATATTAGGGCACCTGTAATCTGTTGCGCGCGAGCTCCAGCACGAAGAACCTTCAGTTCGTTGGGGTGCAGGGGGGATGAAGTCCCGAGTTCACCAATGATTCCCGCCCGGATTCCAGTACCATCAGCACCTTCGGTTATATCCTGGATAAATTCCCCCAGGATGTCATCCTCGGTTTTGGTATCCATTCCTGCGGCGTGGGCTGGCCAAACGTAGTATCCCGAGCCCATAATCATGTTGAGACCTGTTGCCCTAGCTATGCGCACTAATGCCCTGGGGTCACGCTTATGATCACGGTTCGAGCAATCGACAACGGTGCTACCCCCCTCCTGCTTAAAGAGCATAACCTCTTCGATAGCTTCCTGTTCATCATCTAACATAAGATTGTCTATGGAGTTAAGCTGGTGGTGGCGCACCCAATTGAGGTTTTCGATGCTGATTGGCTGTCTTGCAAGGGGCTTGTCACTTGTCAGCTCTGGCTCCCGATAGTATACGCTGGCATCTATCATGAAGTGTTCGTGCGGAAGAGTTATCCCCAAATCATCAGGGGATATTAACCCCAGTACGGTTTGAACCATACCCTTAAGCTGCCCTCTGCCAATTGCTTCCATACTCAAAGCTCCCGCAACATCCGCGCCGTGCCGGGGCAGCCAAATACAGCTTCGAAGTCGGGATGGCGCTTCTCATCGTGGATTCTGAAGCCTGCTTTCTGGTAGGCACGCTTCGCCGGGGTGTTGCCGATGAGGAAACTGACCTGCGCTCGTCTGAAGCCCTCTCGCTTGCCCTTATCGAGTATTTCCTTGAGAAGATCGCCTATCAGTCCGCGGCCCCGGTATTCGGGCAGAGTAGCCACGCTCTCAACTATCCAAGCGCCCTCGTGAGGCTCGGGGTGGCAGGTCAGGTATGCGGCGACTCCCTGTTGTCCGCTAGCCATGTCCGCATCTGTGAGGCCCATCTTTTCCATAACCACCGGCCAATGCGTCGCTACCGTTTCCTCACCCAGAGTCTCGGGGTCGTAGCCGCTAAGTGCGGCAACGGGTCGCTCGTCCACCTCGGCCACGATAAAGATCGAATAGTGCAACATATGGGGCTCCGCCGTGACCGCCAAGTGTTCAATGAAGGTGAGGCACTCGCTCTCAGGCCTGCCGATGATGATGTCCCAGATTCCTCTTTCCAAGTGCGACCGTCCCGCCGTGAGCATAACCCATGCTAGGAAGGAGGCGTCGTCAGGCCTGGCCGGACGGACTTTGAAGTTCATTCGCTCAACTCCTTTGTCGGTCTGTTGCATGAGTAGCCCAGAGACCGTAGCCGTTCCCCCAAACGCCCCAAAGCTCTGCGTTCACCGGATTATCCCGGCGCTTGCAGTAGAGGTAGGAGCACTCAGACAGGAATGTAGCTTTAAGAAACGCATAGTAGACAATCTCTGATGCCTACTGCCTGCTCAACTCAGCTTTAGCCAGCAGAGCCGCTCCCAGGGCTCCCATAATCTGAGGCTCCTCCGGAATCAAAATAGGGAGCCCGATTCCGGCTTCAAGAGAGTTCTTAACCCCTGTATTCTTGGCAACGCCACCGGTGAACACCACCTGCTCCCTATAGCCGACGGTTTTCCCCATGACCACTACCCTGGAAGCCACTGCCTTGTGGATCCCGGCGACTAGGTCTTCCCTAGTTCTCCCCTCAGCGCGAAGCGAGACCATCTCCGTTTCGGCGAATATGGTGCAGGTGTTGCTTATGGGGCAAGGTTCTTTGCTGGTACAGGATATCGGCCCCATTTCCTCAATGTCGAGGCCCAGAACCCCGGCCATAACCTCCAGGAACCTGCCCGTTCCAGCGGCACACTTATCATTCATGACAAAATCGCTGACAGTGCCATTTTCACGGACCCCAATGACCTTACTATCCTGGCCGCCGATGTCGATGACTGTTCTAGCCGCTGGCATTAAGAGATTCACCCCCTTGGCATGGCAGATAATCTCGCTTGCCGTCTTATTGGCAAAGGCAACACCGTTCCGCCCATAACCCGTGGAAATAACAAAGCTGAGGTCAGCCATTGAGAGTCCAGCCTGCTCCAATGCTGCTCTTGTGACTTTTTCAGCCGCTCGAGCGACACTATCGCCTGTTGGTATTACGGCGTAGGACAGGATCTTGCCATCTGATATTATGGCTGTTTTGGCAGTGGCCGCGCCAACATCAACTCCCGCAGTAATCATCATTCCCCATTGTGCAGCAGGCTGCTCTAGTTTCTAACAACATCAGCCCAATCCCTACGACGTTCCGCCTCATCATTCCTGTCATCCTGATGCTGCCTTGGCAGCCTTGGTTGCCCGCAGCAATTCGGCAAAAGTCTCCACCCTCGTCCTGAGCTGGTTGGCACTGTAGTTCCGGGTGTCATAGCTGTCCCCCTCCAAAATTAGCACAGGTATGCCTAGCTCCTTCTCTATGACCTTCTTGGTGATCATGACAGTGGGGGTCCACTCGCGGCAGGAATAGGGGTAGAAATTGATTGCTCCATCCACGTTGAAAGCTCTACAGTTTTCCAAGTTGATATCAACATGGGCTTGACAGGAGTGAGGTATATCCAGGCAAGGGCCTACACCGATCATATCCGCCCAGTCCCTGTATGGATGTTTGGCGAGCACCCAAGGGCCGAGCCAGAACGGTATCTGAATACGAATGGCCAGGCCTGCCTGCTCTATCATATATGTTATGCTCGGATCTACACTTATCGTAATAGTGGAGAAGACACCGGGGGCTCCTTTCTCAACTACCCCCCTGCCTTCATCAACTCTCTGCTGTACCTCATCAACCAGGATCTCAAGCGCCTCCTGCTTCCCTTCAATATCTCTGGTAGGCATAGAATTCAGGAAAAAGGCGTGCGCCATGCTTGCCTGCCTTATCGGCTGGGGATCCGCATGCCCAATGAGCTCCGCCAACTGCTGGAACTTCAGTCGGTATATGGCATTCGCCTTATTGGTGGCGCGTATCGCCTCCTCCGTCATTTGACAGCCGATCACCTTCTCAAATGTCTGGAAGAGCTTGCGCGCCTGTGATGCGCTGTAGCGAACCCGGTGGTCATTGAATTTCGGCCAGTCACCCCAGTTCGCATCCGGGCAGCTATCGAGGTGTGCTACAGGAACGCCGTAGACCTCATGCAGCAATTCCTCTGCCTCAGACGGCTGGTCACAATGATAGGATGCTATTACTGACAGATCAGGAAAGGGGATTGCACCCGTCACCATCGCCCCCAGTCGGGTCTGATATAGAGCACAGTGGGCGGCTCCGGGGGGCAGGCCGTTCTCCTCCCCTGCCTCCAGAAAAGGGGTGAGTTTATCGAAGATCTGGCCAATGGTCATGTTTATTATCTGCCCGGGAGTTGCAAAATAAACGTCCTTTTCTTCGGTTGACAGCATCATTGACATCAATGGCCGGAGTTCCATCGGAAAATCGCTGTATACTACTTTGTCGTGCTCTTCCCTTGCCAGTACGAGATTAACAAGCTCCCTCATCCATATCCCGAGGAATTTGCGCACCCCCAGCAATTCTATGTCCAGATACTGCCTCAGCCTGTTCTCGCCCCGCTCAATATCCTTCTCCTCTATCCCGAGGATTTTGAACGCCTTATTGATCCTTGGCCTTTCTCTTTCTATCTCATCCGGTTCAAAACCACATAATTTATAAAGCTCGGTGTACATCGTTAGTTACCTCCCCCTGCCTTGATAATCTCAACAAAGGTTTCGATCCTTGTCCTGAGAGGGCCCCTCTCGGAAACATCGTAATCTGATTCGATCTTTAGCATAGGGATATCGAGCTCTTTCTTCAGAATTTTCTCGAAGTAGAATGACTGGATATCGTAGCTACTCCTGTACATGAGCTGGTACCAGATAATCCCATCTACGTTGAAATCCTTGGCAAGCTCTATCAGATAATCCAGCCTCTCCCGGGATGGCCTGAACCAGGCTGGGGGCATCCTTCTCCTGAAGTACCTATCCGCTAGGGCCTCCATAAGGTCACCGTTCACCTGGACATTCTCCCAGTAGTGTCTTATCCCCTCGGCGAACTCCTCGACAACAATCGCTGCTCCGGCCTCCTCCGTCATGTCCAGAACCTTATAATCACCCATAGCTAGGGTAGAGCCTGTCAACAGTATCCTCGGCCCCTTGGGGCTGGCGGTGGGCCTCTTCTTCAACTCCTCATGGATGGACTCCAGAACACTTATGAGGACGGTTTTGTCAGCGACAAACGAAGCATGATTCAGTCTCACGAACTCCTGCCCTGTTATAGGTGGTTGCTCAGACAGACGTAACAGGCTTATCTCCCTCAAGAGCGCTCTCATCTTGTTGCACAAATCGATCGATTCCCTCAGTCTCCCGTTCTCGATCTTGTTGCCGGTGAACTCCTCCAGCTTCTCCTTAAGCTTATGCAGCCCCGCAAGATAGTACTCGAAGGCGTGTTCATCTTTCTGATGAGGGACTCCAAACCTGAACACATTGGCGTCGGCGAAGAAGTTGAAGCAGTCGGCTATGGCCTTGATATTGTGATCGGTAACGGGGACAACGAGAAGATCGATCATTTGATACAGTGGCTCCTCACCCAGCATTCTGTACCCAATCTGCGATCTACAGAATGTGTCTATGAATCGAGGAACATACGCAGCGCTTTCTGCTACCGGCTCGGGGTCTCCTCCCCGGATGAGGCCCACAGGTATTGCCCCACAGGCATAAACCAGCTCCTCCGGCATATAGCCACCGGGGGTGTAGCCGATGAGCTTAGTTCCCTTCCCTTGCATGTGTGTCAACTCTATCAGTCTGGTTGCCAAGTGATCAGAAAGTTTCTTCATCGCTTCCATTAATAAACACCTCTAGCTTAATATGCTAACATTCAGCATTACCTGCGTCAATGAAGCAGACTCTCTACCATGGGCACTATTCGCTTTCGGTTGGGGATTTTTTCCCTGCAACGAAGGGCAGGCATAAGTTTGCCGTTAAGCTTGATTTGTTAACGTTGCAGAAGAGTAGGAGCAGTATATAACTGATAGATTCAAGCAAGGAGGCGGTTGTATCTGCAGGGGCGGGTTTCAAAACCGCCATGGATTCTTAAGCCTCGGCGAGCCGTTTCTTGAGGTAGTCGATGACTTTCACCGGCGAGGGGTCGGTTTCATATAGCAGCGCTAGATAGTAGCTAACCCAGTCGCCAAATAGGATAAGGCTCATCATCTGGCTGAGGGCGCTCTCTCCGAAGCCGTCCACAATTTCGTAGTTGACTTCTGCCTGGCTCAATATATCAGTAATGACATCGTACCTGATGAGGGTGCGGGGATGGAGGTGTTGGGAGCGAAGGAGGATCACGAAGGCTCTCTGTGCCAGTTCGCTGGGGAACTCATAGCCAACGACCGCGTTGTGGTTTAGCTCAGGGAATACCTCATAAAAGGCCCACGCTTTGCTATTCTCGTTTATCTGTGTCTTCCAGCGTTGCGCTACGGATGAGAGAATACCAGCACCGTAGATGATCACCAGGGAGTTGTGTAGCTTGGCAGCCAATTGTTTGGCTGGATTTCGAGTAGTTGGACATGCATCGTCGATGGTGGTTTGCAGATTTTCAAGCACCTGCGCCATCTCCTTAACCTCTCCTGTTTTGCTGCTCGCAAGGCCGAGTCTCTGGCAGATGCCAAGCAATGGAAAGAAGCTATGGGCCAAGGCGGCGCGTGGTTGTGCCACATAGTTGATGGTAAAGATGGGGACGCTGTTTTCCTCGGCAAGAGCTTTCAGCTTACCCCCGGTGGTCAAGACTAGCTTCTTGGCTGGTGTTGATAGTGCCTGAGTAAAGGAGGATAGGGTCTCCTCAGTCATCCCTGAATAGCTGGAAGTAATGATGAAAGTATTGCTGTTCAGGTAAGCGGGCAGGTCATAATCTCGATTAACTGAAATGGGCACCTTGCTCTCGGCAGCAACCAGGCTGCTGAGCAGGTCGCCACCGATGGCGGAGCCGCCCATGCCTAGAACAACAACCTTGTCCACAGTGGAATATTCTGGGGGCAGTTTGAAGTCCAGAGCCTGTTGCCATGCCTTGAGGCACTGCTGGGGCAACTCACGGATGCGTCCTCGCATATCTGCAGGATCGAGTTCCCTGTAAACCTTTGGATCGTCAAGGTCTATCATTGTCTAAATACCAGCCAGTTCTTTTCCTGCCTCAAGAAGCCTTTCAACGTGTGCTGGTGAGTCGCTTTCGGCATATATGCGAAGCAATGGTTCTGTTCCCGAGAGACGGATGAGAAGCCAGCTTCCGTCGCTGAGCCGGAACCGAAAACCGTCAGAGGTATCAATACTGGCCACTTCAGTGTTGTCGATCTGGCCGGGCTTTAGCTGATCCAGGCGCTGGACGATAGCCTCTCGTTTTTCTGAGGGGAAGTTGAGATCGGTCCGCTCGTAGTAGTGAGGTCCTACCTTTTCATAGAGGTATTCGATTAGCTCTGACGGCTTCTTGTCCATCCTGACCATGAGGTCGAGCAAGTATAGCCCGGCCAGAATGCCATCGCGCTCCGGTATATGCCCCCTGAAGCCGAAGCCGCCGCTTTCCTCGCCTCCGATGAGGGCATTCTCGGCGATCATCAGGGGGCCGAGATATTTGAAGCCAACAAGTGTTTCATACACAGGCACTGAGAAGAGCTCGCCCAGTCGGTAGACCATGTCTGTAGTGGTTATGGACTTGACGATGGCTCCTCGCTCCCCACGCACCTCCAGGAGGTAGAGGGCGAGCAGTGCGAATACCTGAAGTGGTGTAATGAAGGAGCCGTTTTCATCCAGAGGGCCGATGCGGTCGGCATCACCATCGGTGGCCAGTCCGACATCGGCTTTGATCTCACGTACCATTTCGGAGAGTTTGGTCAGGTTTTGGGCTATGGGCTCTGGTCGAACGCCTGGGAAGAGGGGATTGCGCTCAGAATTGATCTCAATGATCTCTGTACTGCCGCCTGTTAGTAATTCGTTGAAGTAGCCTGCTCCGCTCCCGTACATGGAATCTACGGCTATCTTCAGGCCTGCCTGCCGTATCCGCTCAAGGTTGACCATCTCGGCTATGTGGCTCAAATAGACGGGCGCTGGGTCGTAGTACTCGATCAGCCCTTGTTCAAGGCCATCTGACAAGGGAAGGCGCTTTATCTCTCCGCCTGCCAGGATTTGCTCGATGTAGCCTTCTAGCTCGGTAGTCACTTCGGGCGAGGCACTGCCGGCATACTCTGGCTTATACTTGAAGCCGTTCCAGATGGCAGGATTGTGGCTAGCGGTAATAATCACTGCGCCCGCTGCTCGCTTCACCACGATCGCGTAGCTTATCACCGGCGTGGGGGCCTCTTTGGGGTTAAGATATACTTTGATCCCATTGGCAGCGATCACTTCGGCTACAGCGTCGGCGAAATCCTCGGAGGCGAATCTGGTATCATAGCCTATCAGTAAGCCCTGTGAATTGATCCCATGAGCGTGCAGGTAGTTCGCCACCGCCTGGGCACAAACGCGGACATTCTCAAAGGTGAAATCCTCGGCTATGATACCTCGCCAGCCGTCTGTGCCGAACTTAATCGTTGGTGCCATTATGTAATTTCCTAAAATGAGATGGCATTGTCTTCGATAGTACTCCCAGGCCAGATCCTGATACCGTGCTCTAGCCTGTTGCTACTACCGATAGCGGTATCATCGCTGATTATCGAGCCATCGATGACCCAGGTACTGTCGCCGACAACGCTATTGTTGCCTATGACGCTGTTTCTTACTGTTGCATCCTTGCCGAGTTTAACGTTTTGCCAAAGTATCGCCTCATCTATGATAGTGCCTTGTCCTAAAGTGCACTTTGCCCCAAGGACAGCGGGGCCTGAAATTCGCGCGCCCTGCTCGACGGTGCAGCCTTGGCCTATTACCACCGGGCCGACGATTTTAGCTGAAGGGTGGATGTTGCAACTGTCCTCAAGCCAGATGTCGTCGGCTATTGATTTGCCTGGGAAGCGGGCGATGGCTTTCCCCATAAGAATGTCGTGATGCAACTTCAGGTAGTCTTCGGGTACGCCGATGTCAATCCAGTAAGCATTGGAACGATAGCCGAAGAATGGAATACCCCGCTCCACTAGATCAGGGAAAAGCCCGCGCTCCAACATGTGATGAATACCAGGAGGGATCAGGTCTAGCACCTCCGGTTCGAGTATGTAGGTGCCAGCATTGATCAGGTTGGTGGTCACTGTCTCCCTGCTCGGCTTCTCGATAAAGCACCTAACCCTGCCCTGTGAGTCGGTTTCAACTACTCCGTATGCAGTTGGATCCTCTACGGGGGTAAGTGCTATGGTAGCTTTGGCTTTGTGGTATCGATGAAACCGTATCATGTCGGTGAGGTCGAGGTCGGTGAAGATGTCACCGTTGAAGACGACAAAGGTATCGTCTAAGAATTGCTCTGCGTTCTTCACCGCGCCGCCGGTTCCCAGTGGCATTTCCTCGAACGCATAGGTCAGAATCATTCCTAAATCGCCGCAATCCCCAAAATGGCGCTGGATGCAGTCGGGAAGGTAGCAGATGGCGAGTATAATCTCGTCAATATGATGTCTCTTGAGGTTGTCGAGCATGTGCTCCAGGAATGGTTTGTTAACGATGGGGACCATGGGCTTGGGGATATTGCATGTTAGAGGGCGCAGCCGCGAGCCTTCCCCACCAGCGAGAATGATTGCTTTCACCCTTGGTCCTCGTCGGACATTAGTCCGGCCTCCGCCCTCAGTGTCGCCGCCTTGTCGATACGTTCCCAGGGGAGGTCAAGGTCATCGCGCCCGAAGTGCCCGTAGGCAGCGGTTTGCTTATATATCGGGCGGCGTAATTGTAATAACTCGATGATAGCCCCGGGGCGAAAATCGAAGTGCTTATTGATCAGGTTAAGGATAGCTTCCTCATCCACCTTGGCTGTGCCGAAGGTCTCGATGGAGATAGAAATGGGGTGAGCTATACCAATGGCGTAAGATAGCAGGAGTTCTACGCGGTCGGCGAGCCCGGCGGCAACAATGTTCTTAGCCGCGTAGCGTGCAGCGTAGGCAGCGGAACGGTCTACTTTAGTAGGGTCTTTTCCCGAGAAAGCTCCTCCACCGTGTCTGGCAATTCCTCCGTATGTATCAACCAGTATCTTGCGCCCGGTGAGTCCGGTGTCTCCCATCGGCCCGCCGATGACAAATCGGCCGGTGGCATTGATATAGTATTTGGTTTTCTTGTCCAAGAGATAATGAGGAATTACCTTCTCTATCACTAGTTCCAGTATATCCCGATGGAGAACATCGTTGCTGATGGTCTCGTTATGCTGGGCGGCGATAACTACGGCGTCTACTCGTTTGGGGATCCCATACTCGTACTCAACGGTTACCTGGGATTTGCCGTCAGGGCGCAGGTAGGGGAGGGTTCCGTCTTTCCTCACTTGGGCCAGACGCTGGCATAGCTTGTGAGCCAGCGAAATTGGCAGTGGCATGAGTTCAGGGGTTTCGTTGCAAGCGAAG
>Ga0114946_10001673_pt1 | contig 15287 bp, 9 predicted proteins | sample WalLakDeSediment_FD_88676 | JGI IMG/M metagenome (GOLD analysis project Ga0114946, IMG submission 88676) | Lake sediment microbial communities from Walker lake, Nevada to study Microbial Dark Matter (Phase II) - Walker Lake 11/02/13 Deep Sediment | ecosystem: Environmental > Aquatic > Freshwater... | reverse complement strand
GGCGCCTCTTCGATCTCAACCGGCTCTTCGGCGACAGCCTCGACCGGCGCGGCTGCGGGTTCGGCGGGCGCCTCCTCGCTCTCAGCAGCCTCTGGCGCCAGCACGCGCTCTTCCTCAGGCAGCGGAGCGTCTCCGGCGTCAGCTTCAGCAATGGGAACGTCACCTTCGAGTTCAGACATAATCGCCGAAGCCAGAACGCGGTCCGCCACGCTGGGCAAATCCTCCAGAGGCGTACTCTGGTCGACCGCCAACTGTTCAAGCCAGTCCATAGCGTCGTCGGCGTCTTCCATCCCGGCGGCGGCAGCCTCCACCGGCGGCGGTTCAGCTTCGGCCGCGGCGGCGGAGGGATCCAACGGTGAGGGCTCAGCAGAGTCGGCCAGCATGGTCGGCAGCTCTTCAATGGGATCGCCCTGGCCGGCCGCAAGCTTCTCCAGCCAGGCCATGGCATCTTCTTCCTCAGCCTCATCTACCGGCTCAACCACGTCGGGCACGTCAGGTATCGAAGGGATTTTGGAGGCGGAAGCCTGGTCCTTTGGCCAGTGCATGGTGGGCAGTTCCTCCGTGCCTACGCTCTCGGTTAGCTGATTAAGCCAGTCAAGCTGATCTTCATCTGGAGCGGATTCGGCCGTAGCGTCCGGCGCGGCGTCCGGAGCGGCGCCCCTCAGCACGTCCAATGGTAAATCAAGCCAATCCGGCAGCTCATCCACGGGGGCCGCATCGTCTAGAGGCAGCGCCCAATCAAGCACGTCATCTCCAGGAGGCGCTGCCTGCGGCAAATCGCGCAGCCAGTCCGCATCCTCGCCGCTGTCGGCTTGCTGCTCGGGCCGGAGTGATGGTAATTCAGCGGCGGGCGCCCCCTGCTTGGCGGCAAGCTGCTCCAGCCACGCCATCGCTTTATCCAGATCATCAAACGTCTCTTCTGGCGGCGTTTCGGGTACGTCTTGTGGACTTTTTGCTTTGTCCTCATGCTCGTCCATTGCTTACTTCCTCCGTTACCATCCGCTCTGCTGATCGCTAGCTACCTGTAGGAGAAGCTCTGCCTGTAGCCGCAAATTCCTTTGCGCGCCTCTGTTACGCGAATAAGAAATGATGGCTACAAATACCTTTCCGACAAGCTGCTAGCATGCAAAATCAGCCGTTTATGCCCTAGTTAATTACGGCTTTGGGCTACTTTTTATGGTCAACTGAGTGCGTATTATGCGAGTTTTCAACTAAGTTAGCAAGTAGTGAGCCTTAAGCCGGGCGATTAATTCACTCATGTCGCGCTCGCGATTGGGGGATATGCCAATGGGGTCCAGAATCTGATCGCGCCCCAGCAGGGCATGGAAGACGTTGACAATGCCGCAGGTCAAGACGTCAAGCTGGTAGCCGCCTTCGAGAATGAAGAGGATACGGCCGTTGCACCACGCCTGCGCCATCGTCACCAATTCGCGCACCAGATACGCATACCCGGTCAGGCTCATATCCGCCATGGCCAATGGGTCACGCCAATGGGCGTCAAATCCGGCCGAGACCAAAATCAGTTCCGGCTGAAACTGGGCGACCTTGGGGCGCACCACCTCAGTCATGGCGCGCGCGTAGCCCATGTCGCCCACACTCGGCGGAAACGGCACGTTGAGCGTAAAGCCGCGTCCCCGGCGCGTCCCGACCTCGTGCAGTCCCCCAATGCCCGGATAGAAATAGGGCGCATACAGGTGCAGCGAAACGAACAGGACGGACTCATCTTCGTAAAAAATATCCTGCGTGCCGTTCCCATGATGCACGTCAAAATCCAAAACAAGCACGCGTTTGACGTTGTGGGCCACCTGCGCATGACGCGCCGCCGCGGCGGCGTTGTTGAACAGGCAAAAACCGCTAACGCGATCGGTTTCGGCATGGTGACCGGGAGGGCGAACCAGCGCGAAGCCATTATCGGCCTGGCCGGTCATGATCTGGTCTACAGCCTGACAGCAGCCGCCGACGGCCAGACGCGCCAGGTCATAGCTACTGCGGGTCGCGTACGTATCGCCCTGGTCCAGCAGTCCGCCGCCCTGCGCAGAGACCGCGCTCACGTAAGAAATGAGGCCCTCGGTGTGCACGTGACGCAGTTGGTCAACGATTGCAGGCCTGGGAATAAGCGCCGTCAAATCTGACAGGACCCCATGCGCTTCCAATTTGGGTAGCAAAGCGGCCAGACGTGTGTGGTTTTCAGGGTGATTTTGTTTGGTGTGGGCCAGAGCCGGCGCATATACAAGCAGGGTCGTCATTCAATTTTTGCACCTTGTCACTACCAGGCCAAAAGGCCAACGCTTGCCCTTTGTGAAACAGGTAGCGGCCTAGTCATCGAACGCATTTGTGTTTTTTGCATTATACCACTACCTGCACAAAAAAGGGTGCAGCCGGCTGCACCCTTTCTTTACGTAAAAGATGAAAGCTAGAAGTTCAACTTTTCAAAAAAGTTGAGCTTCTGCAACGTCACTTATATTTTGAGGTGAGTTGCTAGCCGCCAAATAACATCTGAATCAAACCCTGACCGTTCTGGAAGAAGACGATCAACCCCGCAAAAACCAGGGACACCATCGACATGAGCTTGATGAGAATATTCAGCGAGGGACCAGAGGTATCCTTAAACGGATCCCCCACCGTGTCACCGACAATGGCCGCTTTGTGCGCCTCCGAGCCTTTACCGCCGTACTTCCCTTCCTCAATGTACTTCTTGGCATTGTCCCAGGCCCCGCCCGCGTTGGCCATCATAATTGCCAGCGAAAAACCGGCCGCCAGCCCGCCGGCCAGCAGCCCCAGCACGCCGGAGACCCCAAACAAAATCCCCACCACGACCGGTACGGCAATTGCCGCGACCGCCGGCGCCACCATCTCGCGCTGCGCGGAAGCCGTGCTGATATCGACGCAGCGGGCATAATCCGGCCGTGAGGTACCCGCCAAAATGCCGGGATCCTCACGGAATTGGCGGCGCACTTCCTCCACCATACCGCCTGCGGCGCGCCCCACGGCGCGCATTGTCATAGCCGAGAAGAAGAACGCCGTGGCCGCGCCCGCAAAGAGGCCAATCAACACGGCCGGATTCAGTAACGTAAAGTTGTAAAAAGTGGCAAAATCCTGGATCGTCATCTCGCTGACTCTAACCAGCGCGCCGCCGACTTCCAGCTCGGCAACGCCGTGCAGTTCAGTCAGCATCAAGCGTACCACTTCTAGATAAGCGGCCAGAAGCGCTAATGAGGTTAGCGCAGCCGAGCCGATAGCAAAGCCTTTGCCAATGGCGGCCGTTGTATTGCCCACGGCGTCTAGCTGATCGGTGCGGTCACGCACTTCAGGATTCAGGGCAGACATCTCGGCGTTACCACCGGCGTTATCGGCAATGGGACCATACGCGTCGGTAGCCAGGGTAAAACCCAAGGTCGACAACATGGAAACGGCCGCGATCCCCACGCCGTACAAACCCATCAAAATATTTTCAGTCCCGCTGAGCGTGTAAAAACTGACGGCAATACCCGTCGCAATCGCCCCGACGGGAATGGCCCCGGACTCCATACCCACGGCCAGCCCTTCAATCAAGGCGGTGGCCGAACTGGTATTGGCCTGTTTGGCAATATTGCGCGTGGGGCCAAAGGCATGCGAGGTGTAATATTCCGTGGACTTACCGACGATAATGCCGACACCCAGGCCGACCAGAATCGCAATCCAAACCTGGAACCAGTTTGGCAGCCCCAGCAGATAGAGCAAGGGCAGCATCAGCAGCGCAATCCCTACCGAGCTGACGTACAAACCACGGTTCAGCGCGTTAATCAACTGCGCCTGCGAAGCAGTCTCATCAGCGCGCACCAGATAGATCGCGAGAATAGACAAAAACACGCCCAGGGCAGCCAGGACTATCGGCGCGGAAATAAAGCGCAACTGCATGCTCATGGTTGACGTTCCGCCCATGAAAGCCGCGCCGGCTGCGGCCACGGCCGCTACGCCCAACGCTGAGGTCGCCAAAATGGAACCGTAGTAGGATTCGTACAGGTCGGCGCCCATACCGGCTACGTCACCCACGTTGTCGCCCACGTTATCGGCGATAGTGGCCGGGTTGCGCGGATCATCCTCGGGAATACCGGCCTCTACCTTGCCGACCAGGTCGGCGCCCACATCGGCGGCCTTGGTATAAATGCCGCCGCCCACGCGCGCAAAGAGCGCCTGCGTGGAGGCGCCCATGCCAAAGCTAAGCATCGTGGACGTAATGAGGGGCAGCGGATTGGCGGCCAGGCCGATAAAGCTTGCGGGGGCCAGGACGGGGAAAAGATAATAGAGCACCAGGAACCAGACCGTAATGTCCAGCAGCGCAAAACCAACCACAACGAAGCCCATGACGGCGCCGGCGCGCAGCGCGAGCTGCAAACCGCTGTTGAGGCTGGAGCTGGCGGCATGCGCCGTGCGCGCCGAAGCGTTGGTGGCAGCCTTCATACCAAAGTAACCGCAAAGCGCCGAAAAGAAGCCGCTGGTCAGAAACGCAAAGGGCACGACGGGGTTTTGCAGGTTCAAGAAGGACATACCCAGAAATACCAGGAACAGCACCGCGAACACAATGCCAACGACGCGGTACTGGCGCGTCAGGTAGGCCATGGCGCCATCGCGCACGGCCTGGGCGATTTCGATCATTGTGGCCGTGCCTTCACTCTCGCGCATCATCTGGCGATAGAAATAGCGGGCATATCCAAGCGCCAGGAGCGCTGCGACAGGACCCAGCCACCACAAGAGCGGAATAGCTGCGCGTCCTGGAGCGTCCTGTGCAAACAGAATTGTATTCTCCATGAGGTGGGTTTTGCCTCCTTCGCTAGGTTTGGATTTTATAAAAAGTGAGGAACGGCCGTGTGCGCTGCTGACGTATCCAGCCGCCCCAGTTGCACTTCAACCATTTATCTGGTCGTGAAAGCGCTCCCCGTTTATTTGCTTTGCGCAGGTTGCCATTATCAAATACGACCAAGCAACCGGCAAGAAATTGTAACGAATGTCACAAACAGTGTCAAACATGACAGATAGCGTCAACATACATGACAAATTGCACTTCTCATTTTGCGGCATTCTGGCAAAGTAAGCAACAGCGTGCATCTTAATAAACAAGAGGCTGCGCGCAAAATATTTCGTAAGATAAACTGGAAAATGGAGGGTTCGTATGATCGCAATGCGTGGGATTGAGCCGTTTGAACAGGTGATGATCTACATCGTCCTTGGAACGGCGTTTATCGCTCTGATCTATGCTTACTGGCTGGCGCGACAGACGTTTGCCGCCGACAAAGGTACTGAAGCCATGCAGCGCATCTGGGGCTACATTCGGGATGGCGCCAATGCTTACCTGCGCACGCAGTTGAAAACCATCGGTATCTTGATCCTGATCCTGGTGGTAGCGATGTTCATGAGCGTCGCGCTGGTCAGACCGACCGGGGAAGCCAATGAACTGTTTTGCGCCGCGGCCGTTGAAGAGGAATATGTACGCGACATTGCGGCAAACACGGGCCTTTCTGAAGCCGCGGTGCATGCGCAGCTTGAGATCCAAACCGCAACCGAGGTGGCGCATAACAACGGCTATGCAGATTTCAGGGCTGAAAGGCAGGCGGCAACCGTTCCCTGCCAGCCGGCCGTCTGGTGGATAGCCACCGGGCGCGCCATTGCGTTCGCCATGGGCGCCACATTTTCGGCCGCGGTGGGTTTCATCGGGATGAACATGGCCGTCCAGGGCAACGTGCGCGTGGCGGCGGCCTCCCGGCATAGCTTCAAGCGCGCCCTGACCATAGCTTACCGCTCCGGCACCATTACCGGCATGCTCACCGATGGCCTGGGCCTGTTAGGCGGGACTCTCATTTTCATTATTTTTGGCAAAGCGGCGCCTGACGTTCTGCTGGGATTTGGCTTTGGCGGAACGCTGCTGGCGCTCTTTATGCGCGTGGGCGGCGGTATCTACACCAAGGCGGCCGACGTGGGCGCCGACCTGGTGGGCAAGGTGGAAGCGGGCATGGAAGAGGATGACCCACGCAACGCGGCCGTAATTGCCGATCTGGTGGGCGACAACGTGGGCGACTGCGCCGGGATGGCGGCGGACATCTTTGAATCCTACGAGGTGACCATCGTCGCCAGCCTGATCCTGGGCCTGGCGCTCACGTCACTGACCGGCCAGCTTTTCTGGATTGTGCTGCCGCTGCTGGTGCGCGGCGTGGGCGTCATTAGCTCGATCGTCGGCACCTACGCCGTTTCGCTGTGGAACGTGAACGACGCGGAAGAGGCGATGTATAAGAGCTATGAGCTCTCCAGCGCGATCACGATCACCTCAACCTTCCTGCTGTCGGTGCTGTACGCCGGGCGTCAGCACGCGGACGGCAATATGCTCTCCCACCTTTCACTGGGTGCGCTGGTGGCGGTTGGCGTGGCGCTGGCCGTGGCCTTTAATCCGCTGACCGCTCTGGCCACCAGCGCCAACAGCCCGCGCGTGCGCAATATCGCCAAAGCGACAGCTTTTGGGCCGGCGCTGGTGATTCTAGAAGGGCTCTCGCTGGGGTATCTCTCCAGCGTCTGGTCGGTGATGGTGATTGTGCTGAGTCTTTCAGCCTCCATTTTGGTCTACACGGCCGTTTTCCCCACCACTCTCTACGTCCCGGTCCTCATTCTGGGCGTTCTGCTCGCCATCGCGGCGCTGCTGCGCGGCATCCGCAAAAAGGATTTCATCGGCGGCGTTTTCTACGCCATGTGGATTATCGTTGGCGCGCTGTTCCTGATCAGCATGCAGGGCGAAGGCGTGGCTGCCGGCGACCAATTCACCTACATTTTGTTTGGCGTCTCGCTGATTGGCGTCGGCATGCTCTCCCACACGGGCAACAACGTGAGTATGGATACCTTCGGGCCGATTTCAGACAACGCCAACGGCATTGGCGAGCTGGCGCGGGATGATTTCTCAGACGAAGCGCGCCAGATTATGGCCGATTTGGACGCGGCCGGGAACACGACCAAAGCGATTACCAAGGGTATCGCGATTGGCTCGGCCGTGATTGCGGCCGTTTCGCTCTTTGGCGCTTTCTTTATCGACATCGAACGCGTGATCCCGCTGGAACGGATCGATACCTTCGAGCGCGTCATCAACCTGGCCGACCCAACGGTCTTCGTGGGAATGTTGATTGGCGGCGCGCTACCGCTGCTGTTCGGCGGCCTGCTCATCAAAGCCGTTAACCGCGCCGCCGGCTACATCATGGCCGAGGTGCGCCGCCAACTCCGTATTCCGGCCATCATGAGCGGCGAACAAACGCCCGATTACGCCAAGGCGGTCACCATCTCCACGCGCGCGGCCCAAACCGAGCTCATCCCGCTGGGCCTGATTGCCATTCTGGCGCCCATTGCCGTCGGCCTGCTGCTCAAGGAGCAGGCCCTGGGCGGTTTCCTGGCCGGCGTGATCCTGTCCGGGCAGTTGCAGGCCGTTTTCATGGCCAACGCCGGCGGGGCCTGGGATAATGCCAAGAAGTACGTAGAAGATGGCCACTACGGGGGCAAAGGCAGCGAAAACCATAAAGCGGCCATAGTCGGCGACACCGTCGGCGACCCGCTCAAGGATACGGCCGGTCCGGCGCTTAACCCGATGATCAAGGTCATGAACCTGGTGGCGCTGATCGTGGCCCCCATCGTCGTGCAGGCGGAAGGGATGTCCTGGCCGATTTTGAGCGCCGTTATTTCGACCATCCTGTTAATTGTCTGGGCCGTGCGGCGCAGCGATCGGGATGAAGAGATGGAAATAGGAGAGGCCGAACAGGCGCTTAGCGCGCACCTACCCGCAGACTAAGTGAACTACCGACCTGGGCGGAACCTGCTATAATTTGGAAAAAGCCGGGCTTTGGGCACACTGGTTCCAGGCCCGCAGCTAAAAAAGCCCGGCTTTTTGGCTGATTCATCATGAAAAAAGGAGATTAGAGCAAATGGCTGTACACCTCTACCTGTCTTTGATACCAGAAGCCCTGATTGCTTCCATGTTGTCCCCGGAAGAGTTCGGGATGTACTATGCGGTCGGTTACCATAAGAAGCAGCGCGGTCAGGCGATGTTCATCGAGCTGAACCCAGACTTTCGGCATGAGTTTTTCCGCATCGAGGAAGGGATTGCCCGCTGCGTGCCGCACCAGGACGGGGAGCCCAAAAAATCGGTGTACATCAGCACTTACCGCGTGCTGGAACACATACCGTTGACCGAAATCAGACAGCTCTATCTGGTAACGAAGTATGGCCAATCACTCGCGCTGGAACGTAGTTCTGACAATCCGGCCGACACAGAGACATTTTACCTTTACCAGGAGATTGCACCGGTCAAAAGCCTGGTCGCCAGCACGTTTGCTCCGCTGGATTTTTATAAATTCATTATCCAGGATCCGACAAGCATGATCCATTTGCCCGCCATTTGCTTTGTCGAGCTGCGGCTGGGCGAGTTGGCAGAGGATCCGGAGTTTGGCGCCGTGCGCGACCTGCCTTACGAATACATTCCCCTGCTGCGGGAAACGTTGATGGAGGTCAAAGAAAAGGACATCAACACCAAGATTGTGGACCGCGTGCACCCGGTGGAATATCCATATCGGATGATCAAAAGTGGAATCTACCTGGGCAATAAGGATGAACTGGCCTTCTTCCCGCTGCCTGCACGCGAGGAACTGCGTGGTAAGCATTACCGCTGGTGGCGCTCGGCCAACCAGTAAACCCATCAAATCAAAGGCTGGCGTCGATTTGACGCCAGCCTTTTGTTTTGCGCAACTGCGCGCTCATTTCCACTTACAGCGGCAACGGCCGTTACTCCGCCAGCGTCGATAAATCACCCTGATCCTGGCCTAGCACGCGCGCCTTCAGCACGCGGCGCATGATCTTGCCGGAGCGCGTCTTGGGCAAATCGTCCACAAAGTCAACCGTAGCCGGCTTGGCAATGGGCCCCATCTCGTGGCCGACGTGCTCCCGCAGTTCGAGGGCCAGCTTATCGCTGGGCGCGAAACCCTGACGCAAGATACAAAAGGCCTTGATGACGTTGCCCTTCAGCGCGTCCGGCACGCCGATCACGGCCGCTTCGGCCACGCTGGGATGGCTGACGAGGGCGCTCTCGATTTCGGCCGTGCCCAGGCGGTAGCCGGACACTTTGATCACGTCGTCGATGCGCCCGATAACCCAGATGTAGCCGTCCGCATCTTTGCGGGCGCTGTCGCCCGGCAGGTACCAGCCCTGCTCCTCAAAGCGGCTCCAATATTGCTGCACGTAGCGGTCAGGGTTCTTGTAAATGGTGCGCAGCATCGCCGGCCAGGGCGTTTTAATCACCAGGTAGCCCTCCTCGTTGGTCGCCGCTGATTCGCCGTCCTCGTTCACCACGTCCACCTGCACGCCGGGAAAGGCGCGCGTGGCCGTGCCCGGCTTGAGCGGCACGCAGGGCAGCGGCGTAATCATGAAGCTGCCCGTCTCGGTTTGCCACCAGGTGTCCATGATGGGGCACTTTTCACGGCCGATAATGCGATAGTACCAGCGCCAGGCTTCGGGATTGATCGGCTCGCCCACGCTGCCCAGCAGGCGCAGGCTGGAAAGATCGTGGCGATTGGGCCAGCTTTCGCCAAAGCGCATCAGGCCGCGGATGGCCGTGGGGGCAGTGTAGAGAATGGTCACGTTGTATTTGGCTACCAGCGACCACCAGCGGTCAGGGTAGGGATGGGTGGGCGCGCCTTCGTACATCAGGCTGGTGGCGCCCAGCAGCAGCGGGGCATACACGATGTAGCTGTGGCCGGTGATCCAGCCGGGGTCGGCGGCGCACCACCAGACGTCTTCCGGTTTGACGTCGAAAACCCACTTAAGCGTGGTGGCGATGCCCACCATGTAGCCACCGTGCGTGTGCAGGATGGCTTTGGGCTTGCCGGTGGTGCCGGAAGTGTAAAGAATGAAGAGCGGGTCCTCGGCATCCATGATCTCCGTGCTGATGGCGGGTTCGGCGATGGGTAGGTTCATCAACTCATGGTACCAATGGTCGCGGTCGTTGACCATTTCCACCGGCTGGCCGGTGCGCTTTACGCAAACGACGCTCTCAATGGTTTCGGCGCGCTCCACGGCCGCGTTGGCGATCTCCTTGAGCGGCACAATCTCGCCGCGCAGCCAGGCGCCGTCGCAGGTGACGAGCACGCGGGACTCGCTGTCGTTGATGCGGTCAAGCAGCGCCTCGGTGGAAAAGCCGCCATACACGACGGAGTGCATGGCGCCGATTTTAGCGCAGGCCAGCATGGCGATCATCAACTCCGGGGTGCGGCCCATGTAGATGGTGACGCGGTCCCCTTTATTGACGCCGAGGGCGCGCAGGACGCTGGCGAATTTGCTGACTTCGTGGTTAAGCTGCTGGTAGGTGTAGGTGCGCACGTCACCCGGCTCGCCTTCGAAGATGAGGGCGGCTTTGTTGCGCACGGCCGTGCGCATGTGGCGGTCCAGCGCGTTGTGCACAATGTTGACCCTGGCGCCAACAAACCATTTGTAAAAGGGCGCGTTGTCTTCGTCCAGCACTTTTTCCCAGGGCCGGTACCATTCAAAATTTTCGGCCGCGATTTTGCCCCAGAAGCCGGCTAAATCGGCCGTGGCGGCAGCGTGCACTTTCTCATAATCCTTGATATACGCATGCTCGACGACTTCCGGTGCGGGATAGTACAACTCGTCAACCGCGCTTTGCTTTTCTGCCATTGGCAACCTCCATGATCGCGTTGTTATCGCTTTGGGAATGAACAAATCTAACCGTTGTATGCAGGAACTAGTATAATGGTTCAGACGTGAAACGTAAAACGAAGATTGAGAGGAGTGATTGATGCCTGCAACCAAGATTGTGATTATCGGGGCCGGGAGCGCCAGCTTTGGACCCACGACGCTGGCGACGATTGTGCGCGACGGCCGTTTACGCGGCAGCGAGTTGGCCCTGGTCGACCTGGACGAGGCCGCGCTGGGAACGGTCGCGCGCGTCGCCGAGCGCATGAACAGCGCCTGGGGCGCCGAGATGCAAATCCGCGCCAGCACGCAGCGGCGCGACGTGCTCGCCGGCGCCCATTTCGTTATCGTTTCGATTGAGGTCCCACCGCGCGAAACGCTGTGGCGGCTGGATTGGGAAATCCCGCTCAAGCACGGCCTGCGCCAGCCCTACGGCGAAAACGGCGGCCCCGGCGGCCTGATGCACGCCTGCCGCCAGATTCCACCCTTCATGGCCATCGTGCGCGACATGGAGGCGCTGTGCCCCGACGCCTGGCTGATCAACTTCAGCAACCCGCTGCCGCGCATCACGCGCGCCGTCACCCGCTATAGCCGCATTCGCACCGTGGGCAAATGCCACCAGATCGAGGTCGGCTACGCCCTGGTCGGCGCGCTGCTGCGCGCGCGCTACGGCATCGACCTGCCGCCGGGGATCAATTTCCACTCCGATCCCGCCAACGTGCCCGTCAAGGGGCGCGTGGCGGCCCAGGCGCGCCAGTTCGTGGACATCAAGTCGGCCGGGCTGAACCATTTCATCTGGCTGCTGGACGTGCGCGACAAGGCCACGGGCGAAGACCTCTACCCGGCGCTGCGCGCGGCGCTGGCCGACGCGCCGCCCTCGGTTGATCCTTTTTCGCTGGAACTGTTCCGCATTTTCGGCTACTGCCCCATTCCGGGCGACTCCCACCTGGTGGAATATTTGCCGTGGACCCACGACCCGCTGGCCAAACCGTGGGAGACGTATGCGCTGCCGCTCTACAACTGGGACGACAACGAGGCGGCGCGCGGCTTCTTGCAGATGATGCTGGCCGGTATGGCCAGCGGCGCGCAGTCGGTCGAGGGGATGCGCGCGGCGCCGAGCGAGGGCGCAGTGGAGCTGATCGCGGCCATCGCCGGCAACGAGAATTATTACGACGAGACGGTCAACATCCCCAACCGGGGCGCCATCAGCAACCTGCCGGACGAGACGATCGTCGAGATTCCGGCGCTGGTGAGCGGCATGGGCGTGCAGGGGGTGCAGGTGGGTCCGCTGCCGGAGCCGATTGCGGAGCTGTGCCGGCGCGAGGCGGCGCTGGTGGAGATGGTGGTGGAAACGGCCGTTTCCGGTGACCGCTCCCTGGCCCTGCAAACGCTGCTGCTCGATCCGATGATCAACGACATCGGCCGCGCGCGCGCCATCCTCGACGACTACCTGCGCGCCTTCGCCGCCTATCTACCCCAATTTCAGTAAACACGCGTATAATCCTCAACAATGGTGAGATCGTATTGCATAAGGAGAATCCCATGCCCGACACCCACAAACTTGTCCCAGGCCAGATCGTTGACATGGAAACGCTGCCGGCAAACGGCAAGATTTTCCACGATGACCGCAAAAAAGCTGAAAAGGAGTTCAAAAAGCTGCGCCGGCGCTTTCGCGAACTGCAGCAGCGGCTGTACGCCGCGGACAAGCGCAAGCTGCTGATTGTCTTCCAGGCCATGGACGCCGGCGGCAAGGATGGCGCGATCCGCGCCGTGACCCAGGGGGTCAACCCGCAGGGCGTGCGCGTGACCTCGTTCAAAGCGCCTTCCAAAGAGGATCTGGCCCACGACTTTCTCTGGCGCATCCACAAGGTCGTGCCCGCGCGCGGCATGATCGGCATCTTCAACCGTTCCCATTACGAGGACGTGCTGATTGTGCGCGTGGATAGCCTGGTACCAGAGAGCGTCTGGCGGCCGCGCTACGAGCAAATCAACCAGTTCGAGAAGCTGCTGACCGACACCGGCACGATCATCCTCAAATTTTACCTGCACATCTCCAAGGAAGAGCAGCGCGAGCGCTTCCAGGAGCGCGTCGACGATCCCCAAAAGCATTGGAAGTTTTCCTTTGAGGACCTGGAAAAGCGCAAGCAGTGGGACGACTACATGGCCGCCTACCAGGAAATGCTGGCCCAAACCACAACCGCGTGGGGACCCTGGTACGCCATTCCGGCCAATCAGAACTGGTACCGCAACCTGGCCATCACGCGCGTGATCGTGGATACGCTGGAAACGCTCGATCCACACTATCCGCCGCCCGCAGGAGACTTTAGCGACGTCGTGGTTGTTTAGCATGGAAATCTTTACCACCCAAAACCTGATTGCCTTCTTGACGCTGCTGGCGCTGGAAGTGGTGCTGGGCATCGACAACGTGATTTTCATTGCCATTTTGAGCAGCAAGCTGCCGCCGGAACAGCAAGACCTGGGCCGCCGCCTGGGCATCGGGCTGGCGGTCTTTTCGCGCATGCTGCTGCTGTTGGGCATTACGTGGATTATGCGCCTTAACACGCCTATCCTGTCCATCTTTGGCAACGCATTGACCGGGCGCGACCTGATCCTGCTGGTGGGCGGCCTTTTCCTGATCGGCAAAAGCACCCACGAGATTCACGAGAAGCTGGAGGCGGGTGAGCACGTGGGTGGACGCCAGGCGGCGGCCGTTTCGCTGAGCGCGGTCATCGTCCAGATCATCATCATCGACGTGGTTTTCTCGCTGGATTCGGTGATAACGGCCGTCGGCATCTCCGGCGTGCTGTGGGTCATGGTTCCGGCCGTGCTCATCGCCGCGGCCGTAATGCTCCTCGCCTCCGGCGCCATCAGCCGCTTCGTGGAGCGCCACCCCACGCTGAAAATCCTGGCGCTCTCCTTCCTGATCCTGATTGGCTGCATGCTGGTGATCGAAGGCTGGAACCCAGAAGCGGCCCACGAGCTGCACATCAAAAATTACGCCTATTTCGCCATGGCCTTCGCCGTGCTGGTCGATTTGCTGCAGCTGCGCCTGAAACCCCAGGCCCAGCCGGTACAGCTTCATAACCAGCCCACCCTGCCCCAAAGCCACAAGACCTCCACCGATTAAATCATTGCGAAGCGCCGCTTGACGAATAGACCTTCAGCAAGATCGCTGCGGTTCGTAGTAGCCGCTTTAGCCGGTTCTACCCGCTAAAGCGGCTACTGCGAACCGAAAACCCTTTTCAGCACCGCTCCACCGCCGCTCTCGCCCTTCGCAGCCCCCCATTCACAAACTACAGCGCGCCAAATTCAAAATTGCCTGTTATAAATTCGCCGCGTCGTGCGACATTATAAACAGCACAACACACAACCAGCCAGGACGCCGGCCATTGTTCACCATAATCGCGGCGCATGCCGTTTAGAGAAAATGGCCGGTGTCCGAAGAATCACCTCAGAAGGAGGTGTGTATGATTGGAAGTCGAACCATGAGCGCCAGCGAGCCTCACCCGCTGCAGGTCGAGGACCAGGTTTTGGTGCGCCGGGCGCAACAAGACCTGCGGCTTTTTGCAGAGCTGTACCAGCGCTATGCCCAGCAGGTGTACCGCTACCTGCTGGTGCGCACGGGCAACGTGGACGACGCGCACGATTTAACGTCGCAGACGTTCTTGTTGGCGATGGAAAGCCTGCACAAATATCGCGGCGAAGGCCATTTTGCGGCCTGGCTGCTCGGCATCGCCCGCCGCAAGTCGGTGGACCAGTATCGCCGTCGCAAACCGGAAACTGCGTTGGAAACGGCCGCTTCCCTACCCGACGCCCTGGAGATGCCCGACGACCTCATCGACCGCAAGCTCATCCTGGAGCAAATCGGCCGTAAGCTGCAAACCCTCGCGCCCGAGCGCGCCGAAGCCCTGGCGCTGCGGCTCTTTGCCGGGCTGGAGGTCGCCGAAATTGCGCAGATCATGGATAAGAATGAAGCCGCCGTGCGCATGCTCGTTTTTCGCGGATTACGCGACTTGCAGGCGCAGCTGCACGCGACGCGGGAGGAAAGATGATGACCCAGCACGATGAACAATTAGCCCTTGAACTTGATGCTTTCCTGACGGCGCAGTTGCAGAACCGGCCGGCGCCGCCGGTCGACGAAACCGTTCAGGCGGAAGCTCACCTGGCCGCGCAACTGATCCAGATGGCGCAGCGCGTGGACCCGGATCCCGTTTTTTTATCCGCTTTGGAGGCCCGGTTGGCGACCGCGGCCTCCAGGCAACCATCAACAAGCACGCCGGAACGGTCTGAACGGCCGTTTTGGCAAAATCTCATTCATTCAGTAAAGGAAACATTTACCATGAAACGACCTATTTACGCTCTTGGCGGCCTGGCCGCCGTATTCATTCTCGGCGTACTCGTCTGGTTTGGGCTCACCGGCCGCAGCAATCAACCCGCCACGGTAGCCGACGGCGGCGCAGCCCCCGCGGACGTGGTGGCCGACGCCGGCAGCCTGCCCAAATTGCCCGGCATCAGCCAGGGCAGCGGACGCGGCATGGGCGGCGGGGGCGGCGACGGAACTATGGAACAAGCCGCCGCGC
>Ga0114946_10001672_pt1 | contig 15293 bp, 12 predicted proteins | sample WalLakDeSediment_FD_88676 | JGI IMG/M metagenome (GOLD analysis project Ga0114946, IMG submission 88676) | Lake sediment microbial communities from Walker lake, Nevada to study Microbial Dark Matter (Phase II) - Walker Lake 11/02/13 Deep Sediment | ecosystem: Environmental > Aquatic >... | reverse complement strand
CGTCCCACCTTGTCGAGCGCCGCCAGCAGGCGGTCGTTCTCGGCCGGCAGGCCGATGCTGATGCGCAAGTGCATCGGCAGGCCGTAGTTATCCACCGGACGGACGATGACGCCCTCTCGCAGCAGCGCCTCATAAACGGGCTGCGCCGGCCTGCGCATGTCGACCAGCAGGAAATTGCCGACCGACGGTATGACACCGAGCCCGAGTCGCCGGCAGCCGGCCTCGACCCGCTCCAGTTCTGCTGCGTTGAGCGCGACACCGGACGCGAGGTGCTCCTCGTCGCGCAGAGCCGCCAGCGCAGCGGCCTGCGCGACGCTACTGGTATTGAACGGTTGCCGCACGCAGTTGAGGATCCCGGCGAGCTCCGGATGCGACAACCCGTAGCCGATCCGCAGCCCGGCGAGTCCATAGGCCTTAGAGAAAGTCCGCGTGACCACCAGGTTGGGATAGCGGTTCAGCCAGCGACTGGCGTCCGGATAACCGGGCTGCGCAACGTATTCAAAATAAGCCTCGTCGACCACCACCACCACGTGTTCCGGCAGTCCCGCGATAAAACGCTCCAGCGCACCGGAATCGAGCCAGGTGCCGGTGGGATTGTTTGGATTGGCGATGAACACCAGGCGGGTCGCCGGCCCGACCAGCGCGGCCATGGCATCGAGGTCATGGCCGTAGGGCTGGGCATGATCGGCTGGCAGGGCGTCTGCGATCCGATGGGTAGCGCCGGTCGCCTGCACCGCCAGGGCGTACACCGCAAAGGCATGGCGGGAATAAACCGCCTCCAGGCCAGGCTCGAGAAAGCTCTCCGCCAGCAACACCAGCACGTCGTTGGAGCCATTGCCCAGCGTTATGCCGGCCGGGGCGATGCCGTGTCGGGCCGCCAGGGCCTGTTTCAGCTCGAAGCCGTTGGCATCCGGATAGCGCGCGGGGTCGGACACCGCCGCGATGGCCGCAAGCGCCCTTGGTGACGGGCCGAGCGGATTTTCATTCGACGCCAGCTTGACGATATCCGCGACACCATACTCGCGCGCAAGCTCCGCAATCGGCTTGCCCGGCTGATAGGGCTTCAACCCGCGAATACCCGGCGCCGCCAGGTCGAGGAATCTGTTCGTCATGCAACCTCCCGAACGGAGGCCGAAGTTTACAGTATCGCCGTCGGATAGGAGCCGAGTACCCGACACCATGCCGCCACATTCTCGAGATCGCGCAAGGCCGCCGCCACGTTGTCGTCGTCGCGGTGGCCCTCGATGTCCACGAAGAACACGTAGTCCCACTTGCCACGGCGCGACGGCCGGGATTCGATGCGGGTCATGCTGACGTTGTGCTTCGACAGCGGGTACAGGAGGCCCTGCAACGCCCCGGCGGCATGCCGGGACGACAACAGCAACGAAGTCTTGTCCCGGCCGCTCGGTCCGGGCCGGTCCCGGCCGATCACCACGAAGCGTGTCGTGTTGTCGGGGCGATCCTCGATGTTGGCCATGAGCCGCTCGAGGCCGTAGACCTCCGCCGCGGTGTCGCCGGCGATCGCCGCCGCACCTTCTTCAATGGCGGCGAGTCGCGCCGCTTCCGCGTTGGATGCCACTGCGATCTGTTCCACGCCCGGCAGGCGCTGCTCGAGCCAGGCGCGGCACTGCGCCAGCGACTGCTGGTGGGAATACACCCGTCGCACCTCCGCCAGCGAGGCCATTCGGCCGAGCAGATGCTGCCGGATGCGCAGTTCCACTTCGCCGCTGATCAGTAATGGCGTGGACACCAGCATGTCGAGCGTGTTGCTGACCGTGCCCTCGGTCGAGTTCTCCACCGGGACCACGCCAAAGTCCGCGATCCCGGCCGCGACATCGTGGAATACTTCCTCGATGGAAGGCACCGCGAGTGTGCTCACCGAGTGGCCGAACTGCTTAAGCACCGCAGCCTGCGAGAAGGTGCCCGCTGGACCGAGGAACGCCACTTTCATGGGCTCCTGCTGCGCGAGGCAGGCCGACATGATTTCACGAAACAGCCGGACGATTTCCTCGTTCTTCAGCGGGCCCTTGTTGCGGGCGACTGCGTTGCGGAGGATCTCCGCCTCGCGTTCCGGGCGGTAGTAATCGCGCGGCCTGTTCGACAACCCCACCGGCTCGGGATACTTCGTTTCCCCGACCGCCCGAGCCAACGCGGCCCGCTCGCTGATGAGCGACTGCAGCTGCTCGTCGATGGCGTCGATCTGGCGCCGGATCTCGTCGAGCTTGTGCTGGGTCGAGGGATCGTTCATCAGGGCATCAGGCCGCGTCGGGCGTCACCCGCAGGGACAGCACGCCGGGGATCGCGGCGATTTGCTCCAGCACGCTGCCGGGAACCTTGCCGTCAACGTCCGCCAGCGTATACGCGAGTTCACCCCGGGACTTGTTGAGCAGATCGGAGATGTTGAGTCCTGCGGTGGCGAGCGCGGTGGAGATCTGGCCAACCATGTTCGGCACGTTGGCATTCGCGATCGCCAGCCGGGTGCTGCCCTCGATCCTCGGCAGGATGGCCTCGGGAAAGTTGACCGCGTGGCGAATGTTGCCGTTCTCCAGGAAATCACGCAGGTTGTTGGCCACCATGACGGCGCAGTTTTCCTCCGCCTCCCGGGTCGAGGCGCCGAGGTGCGGCAGCGCGATGACCTTCGGGTGGCCCTTGTTAGCCGACGTCGGGAAGTCTGTCACGTAGCGCCCCAGCCGCCCTGCATCAAGCGACGCCAGCACGGCGGCATCGTCCACGATGGCCCCACGTGAGAAGTTCAGCAGCACGCCGCCGGGCTTCATCAGCGCCAGCCGTTCGGCGTTGACCAGGCCGCGGGTACCGTCCACCAGCGGCACGTGCAACGTCACGAATTGCGAGCGGCTGAACAAATCGTCCAGGCTCATCGCCTGGCGGACCCCGGAATTCAGCTGCCAGGCCCGCTCCACTGTCATCTTGGGGTCGAAGCCGATCACCTGCATGCCGAGACCCAGCGCCGTATTGGCGACCTCGACGCCGATAGCGCCGAGCCCGATCACACCCAGCGTACGCCCGGGCAATTCGGAGCCGACGAAGCGCTTCTTGCCGCTTTCGACCGCGCGACTGAGCTCTTCCTCACTGCCGTCCAGAGTGCGGACGTAGTCCCATGCTTCGCAGAGGTTGCGCGCCGCCAGCAGCGCGCCACCGATGACGAGTTCCTTGACGGCATTCGCGTTCGCGCCCGGCGCGTTGAACACGGGCACGCCGCGACGCGACATCTGGTCGACCGGGATGTTGTTGACGCCGGCGCCGGCGCGCCCGATGGCCTTGACGCTGGCGGGAACGTCGGTCTTGTGCATGTCCGCGGAGCGCACCAGCACGGCGTCCGGATGGCCGATCTCGGAGGCAACCTCATAGCGATCGCGAGGGAGTCGCTCGAGGCCTGCCAGGGCAATATTGTTCAGCGTGAGGACCTTGAACGTCATCGGGATCTCCATCGGCGCGGGTTTATCCGCCCGATCTTGACAGATTGATGCCGCAATGCAACAGACGAGTTAGCCGTACTTGCGCTCGAATTCCCGCATGAACGCCACCAGGGCGTCCACGCCCTCCTGCGGCATCGCGTTGTAGATGCTGGCGCGCATCCCGCCGACGGAGCGATGACCCTTCAGCGTGACGAGGCCAGCGCCCTTGGATTCCTCCAGAAACTTCGCGTCGAGCGCGGGATCTGCCAGCGTGAAGGGCACGTTCATCCACGAGCGGGAATGTTTCTCGACGGGGTTGGCGTAAAACGCGGAGCCGTCGATCGCCCCATACAACGTCTCTGTCTTGGCGCGGTTACGGCGCTCCATCTCGGGCAAGCCGCCCTGCTCCAGCATCCACTCGAACACCAGCCCGGCGATGTACCACGCCCACGTCGGGGGCGTGTTGAGCATCGAACCGTTCTCCGCCTGCTGGGCGTAATCCATCATGCCCGGCGTGCCTTCGCGCGCCCGCCCCAGCATGTCCTCGCGCACGATCACGATGGCCAACCCGGCCGGCCCGATGTTCTTTTGCGCGCCCGCGTAGATCATCCCGAAGCGGCTGACGTCCAGCGGCCGCGACAGCAGCGTCGACGACATGTCGGCAACCAGGGGCGCCGGCGCCTCCGGGATGAAATGGAACTCGACGCCTCCGATGGTCTCGTTGGGCGTGTAATGCAGGTAAGCGGCGTCCGGGCTCAGTTGCCAGCCGGCCGGGTCGGGAATCCCCGTGTGGCGAGTTTCGGCCGAATCCGCAGCGACCCGTGCATCGAGGAACCGCCGCCCCTCCGCGAGCGCCTTCTTCGACCACGCGCCCGTCACGACATAGTCGGCCTTGTCCTGCGGTCCCGCGAAATTAAAGGGCACAGCGCCAAACTGCGCCGTCGCGCCACCCTGCAGAAACAGCACCCGGTAGCCGGCAGGAACGTCCAACAGCCGTCGCAGGTCCGCCTCGGCCCGCTCGGCGATGGACATGAACTCCTTGCCGCGATGGGACAACTCCATGACCGACATGCCGCAGCCGCGCCAGTCGGTCATCTCCGCGCGTGCGCGCTCCAGGACCGGCAGGGGAATGGCCGCAGGACCGGCGCTGAAGTTATAAACACGATCCATGTCGATGCTCCCTCTTAAATGGGAATTATTCTTCGGCAGCCGCGTCGTCGCCGGCGCCGTTCTCGTCTTCGAGTTCGTCGCCCTGCTCGGCGGCCACCCGGCCCATGCCGACCAACCGGCCACCTTCGTCCAGCCGGATCAGGCGCACGCCCTGGGTATTGCGCGTCAGCACCGGGATGCCGTCGATGGCCGTGCGCACCAGCACGCCGGTGCTGGAAATCATCATCACCTGGTCGTCGGGCTGGACCAGCAGTGCGCCGACCATGAGGCCGTTGCGCTCGTTGGTCTGGATGCCGATGACACCTTGTCCCCCACGGCCATGGGCCGGGAAGTCTTCCACCGGCGTGAGCTTGCCGTAGCCATGCTCGGTCGCCAGCAGCAAGTGTCCCTCGTCGGCGATGATCAGGGCGATGACGTGATGCTCGTCCGCCAGTTTCAGGCCGCGCACGCCGCCGGCGGTCCGCCCCATCGGCCGGACATCGCCCTCGGCAAAACGGATCGCCTTGCCATTGGACGCGCACAGCATGATCTGCTGGCGCCCGTCGGTGATCCCGACATCGATGAGAAAGTCGTCGTCGCGCAGATCGAGGGCGATGATCCCGTCCCGGCGCGGGCGCGAGAATGCCACCAGCGGCGTTTTCTTGACCGTGCCGCGGCTGGTCGCCATGAACACGTAGGGGCCCTCGATGAACTCGCGGACGGGCAGCACCGCATTGATGCGCTCCCCGTCCTCCAGAGGCAGCAGGTTGACGATCGGCTTGCCGCGCGAGCCGCGACCGGTGATCGGCAGCTCGTAGACCTTCAGCCAGTACACCTTGCCGCGGCTCGAAAAGCACAGCAGCCAGTCGTGGGTGTTGGCGATGAACAGCTTATCGACGAAGTCCTCTTCCTTGACGCGCGTCGCCGCCCGTCCGCGGCCGCCGCGGCGCTGGGCCTGGTAATCGGTCACCGGCTGGGCCTTCGCATAGCCGCCGTGCGAGAGGGTGACGATGACATCCTCTTCGCTGATCAGGTCCTCCATCGACAAGTCGAGGTGGTTGCGCAGGATCTCCGTACGACGCTCGTCGCCGTACTCGTCCAGCACCGCCTGGAGTTCACCGCGGATCACGGCTGACAGCCGGTCGGGACTTTCAACAATCTCAGAGTAATCTTTAATTTTGTCGATTATTTCTTGGTATTCCTTGATTATTTTGTCTTGTTCGAGCCCGGTCAGGCGATGCAGCCGCAGGTCGAGAATGGCCTGCGCCTGGGCCTCCGAAAGGTAATAACCGGACTCCCCCAGCCCCAGGCCGACAGCGAGCCCTGCCGGACGCGTGGCGTCGGCGCCGGCGCGCTCCAGCAGCCCCGTGACGACGCCCGGGGCCCAGCTCCGGCCGGTCAGCGCGACCCGCGCCTCGGCGGACGTGGGCGATGCCTTGATGAGCGCAATGACTTCGTCGATGTTGGCCAGGGCGACCGCAAGTCCCTCGAGGACATGGGCGCGTTCCCGCGCCTTGCGAAGTTCGAAGATGGTGCGCCGGGTCACGACTTCGCGGCGGTGCCGAAGGAAGGCCTCGAGAATCTCCTTGAGGTTCAGCAGCCGCGGCTGGCCGTCGACCAGCGCTACCATGTTGATGCCGAAAACCGTCTGCAGCGGCGTGTGCTTGAACAGGTTGTTCAGCACTACCTCGCCGTTTTCGCCCCGCTTGAGCTCGATGACCACCCGCAGCCCGTCCTTGTCGGACTCATCGCGCAGCTCGCTGATGCCCTCCAGTTTTTTCTCGCGCACCAGCTCGGCGATCTTCTCGACCAGCCGGGCCTTGTTGACCTGGTAAGGCAGCTCGGTGACGACGATCGCTTCCCGGCTGCCGTCACGGAACGGCTCGAAGTGGGCGCGCGCACGGATATGTACGCGGCCCCGGCCGGTGCGGTAGGCCTCGGAGATACCCGCGGCGCCATTGATCAGGGCGGCGGTCGGGAAATCCGGGCCCGGCACATGGGCCATCAGGTCATCGATGGTCAGCCCGGGTTCGTCGATCAGCGCGATGCAGGCGTTGACGATCTCCCGCAGGTTGTGCGGCGGGATGTTGGTGGCCATGCCGACGGCGATGCCGGCCGAACCGTTGATCAGCAGGTTCGGCACCCGCGTCGGCAGCACCGACGGTTCGTGCTCGGATTCGTCGTAGTTGGCGACGAGGTCGACCGTTTCCTTGTCGATGTCCGCCAGCAGCTCGTGCGCCAGCTTCGACATGCGGACCTCGGTGTAGCGCATCGCCGCGGGCGAGTCGCCGTCCACCGAGCCGAAATTACCCTGCCCGTCGACCAGCACGTAGCGCATCGAGAACGGCTGCGCCATGCGCACGATGGTGTCGTACACCGCCGAGTCGCCGTGGGGGTGGTACTTACCGATCACGTCGCCGACCACGCGGGCGGACTTCTTGTAGGCCTTGTTCCAGTCGTTGCCGAGCTCCCGCATGGCAAACAACACACGACGGTGAACCGGCTTGAGTCCATCGCGGACATCCGGGAGGGCGCGCCCCACGATCACGCTCATGGCGTAGTCGAGGTAGGACTGCCTCATTTCGTCTTCCAGGTTGACCTGGAGGATCTCTTTTGCGACTTCTGACATGAGGTGACCGGCCGTTTAAAAACAATGACTTAAGGGTCGCGCCCGCCGGCATGTTGCGGCGCGGGAACGACCCCGGATACAAGCGCGTAATGTTACCACAGGGGGGCGGCGCGAGGCCCTGCGCCGGTGGCTCTCAGCGGGCCAGCAGCGCCTCGATGGCCGCCCGACCGGGGGGTGAGGCAACGCCACGCTCAGTGACCAGCGCGTCCACCAGCCCGGCGGGCGTCACGTCGAAAGCCGGGTTGTCGGCCTCGGCGCCGGCCGGGGCGCCACCGGCCGCTTCCCAGATCTCGCCTGGATCGCGCTGCTCGATGACGACCCCGTCGCCGGACGCCGTCGCGACATCCAGCGTGGAGCTTGGCGCGGCCACCATGAAACGCACGCCGTGGTGACGGGCCACCACGGCCAGCGAATAGGTGCCGATCTTGTTGACGACGTCGCCGTTGGCGGCTACGCGGTCCGCGCCGACGATCGCCCAGGTCGGCGGGTCGCGCCGCATCATTTGCGCCGCGGCGGAATCGGTGATCACCGTGACGGGAATGCCGTCGCGGGCGAGTTCCCATGCGGTCAGGCGCGAACCCTGCAGCCACGGGCGAGTCTCGTCCACCCAGACCCGGGTGACCAGCCCGCGCCGCCAGGCCTCGCGGATCACGCCGAGCGCAGTGCCGAGCCCCCCGGTGGCCAGCGCCCCGGCATTGCAGTGCGTGATCACGCTGCCGGGCGTGTCGATCAAGTCGGCGCCGTGACGGGATATCGCGATGTTCATCTCGATATCTTCGGCATGGATGCGCCTTGCCTCGTCCAGCAGCTCACTGACCGGGTCGTCTCCGGCCTGCTCGCCGGCGGCGCGCATCCGGTCCACCGCCCACGCCAGGTTGACCGCCGTGGGCCGTGCTTCGCGGAGGCGCGCCAGATCAAGGTGGTATCCCGCCAGCCAGTCCCTGCCATGCGACGCCACGCGCAAGCGGGCCGCGAGGACGGCGCCGTATGCGGCAGCAATGCCAATGGCGGGCGCGCCGCGCACCACCATGTCGCGAATACAGTGGATGACCGCGTCGGCGTCTTCGCAGACCACGCGGCGAACGTCGCCGGGAAGCCGCCGCTGGTCCAGCAGGTCGAGCCGGCCGTCGCGCCAGGTGACCGCGTGAACGTCGCTGGGATCAAGCGGGGCTATGGTTTTCTTTCGCTCGGTCACGATTGCAAACTCGTTCGCCCGGGCGCGGGACGCTAGAATGGGTGGCTTCGGCAGGCCGCCGGCGCGCGGGGCCGCCTCCTGGTGAGTAGTCGAGCATGGAGAAAGTTGACACGCTGATCAAGGCCCGCTGGGTTGCGCCGGTCGCCCCGGCGGGCGGCGCCCTCGAGCATCACGCCGTGGCGATCAGCCAGGGGCGCATCGTCGCCCTGCTGCCGGTTGCGGAAGCGCTGCTGCGCTTCGACGCGGCGGAGGTGCTCGAGCGCCCGGATCACCTGCTGATCCCGGGCCTCGTGAACGCGCATACCCATGCGGCGATGGCCCTGCTCCGCGGCCTGGCCGATGACCTGCCCCTCATGACATGGCTCCAGGAGCACATCTGGCCGGCCGAGCAGCGCTGGATGAGCGCGGAGTTCGTCGAGCACGGCAGCGAGTTGGCGATGGCCGAGATGCTGCTCGGCGGCACCACCACGTTCAACGACATGTACTTCTTTCCCGAGGTGGTCGCCCGCTCCGCCGCGCGCATCGGGATGCGCGCCTGCGTCGGCATGATTCTCATCCGGTTCCCCACCGTGTGGGCCAGCGAGCCTGCCGAGTACCTGCGCAAGGGCCTGGCATTGCGCGACGAGTACAAGGGTCATCCGCTGATCACCACGGCGTTCGCGCCGCATGCGCCCTACACCGTGGACGACGAATACCTGGTCAAGATCCGGCGCCTGGCCGATGAGCTGGAGATTCCGGTGCACACCCATGTGCACGAGACGGCCGACGAGGTGATGGGGAGCGTCGTGGACTACGGCGCCAGGCCGCTGGCGCGCCTGGACGCGCTCGGCCTGGTCTCGCCGATGCTGATGGCCGTGCACATGACCCAGCTGGAGGACGCCGAGATCCAGCGAATAGCCGCGGCCGGGGCCAGCGTAGTGCACTGCCCTGAATCCAACCTGAAGCTCGCCAGCGGATTCTGTCCCGTGGCGAAGCTGCTGGAGGCGGGTGTGAACGTGTGCCTGGGGACGGACGGCGCGGCGAGCAACAACGACCTGGACATGCTCGGAGAAATGCGCACCGCGGCCCTGGTCGCGAAAGGCGTCGCAGGCCGCGCCGATGCGGTGAGCGCAGCGCAGGTTCTGGCCATGGCGACGATCAACGGCGCGCGTGCACTCGGGCTGGCGGACGAGATTGGTTCGATCGAGGCCGGCAAGTGGGCTGACTTGTGCTGCATCCACCTGCGGCGGCCTGCGACGTGGCCGGTCTATGATCCCGTCGCGCAGCTGGTGTACGCCGGCAGCCGCGACCAGGTCGAGGACGTCTGGGTCGCGGGCCGCCGAATGGTTGCCGAAGGGCGCCTCGCCAGGCTGGATGATGCCCTCATCATGGCGCGCGCCGCCGATTGGCGTGAACGGATTGCAGGAGCGGATGATAATGACTGAATCACGTGACCAAAACGTCGACGCAGCGGAGATCGCCCGCTTCGAGGCGCTTGCCGACCGGTGGTGGGACACGGAGGGCGACTTCAAGCCGCTGCACGACATCAACCCGGCCCGTCTCGAGTTCATCGACCAGCGCGTCCAGCTGCGCGGCAAGCGGGTGCTCGACATCGGCTGCGGCGGCGGGATCCTGGCCGAGGCGATGGCGGCGCGCGGCGCCCGCGTGACGGCCATCGACATGGCCGCCGCGCCGCTGGCGGTGGCGCAGATTCACGTGCGTGAGTCCGGGCTGGAGGTGGAATACCTCAAGTCCACCGCGGAAGATCATGCCGAGGGGCGCGCCGGCAGCTACGACGTCGTCACCTGCCTCGAGATGCTCGAGCATGTGCCGGATCCGTCGCTGGTGGTTACAGCCTGCAGCCGCCTGGTGAAACCCGGCGGCCACGTGTTTTTCTCGACCATCAACCGGAACCCCAAGGCGTGGGTGATGGCCATCTTCGGCGCCGAATACGTGCTGCGCCTGCTGCCGCGGGGCACGCATGAATACGCCAAGCTGATCCGGCCTTCCGAGCTTGCCGAGTGGATTCGCGCCGCGGGCCTCGAACTCGATGGCTTCACCGGGATGCATTACAACCCGTTCACTCGCGAGTGCACCCTGGGGGGCAACGTCCACGTGAATTATCTCGCCCATACCCGCAAGCCGGGGGCCTGATGACGCACCGGGCGATCCTGTTCGACCTGGATGGCACCCTGGTCGATACCGCGCCTGACCTCGCCGCGGCGCTCAACGTCATGCTCGTCGCTGACGGCCGTGCCGCCCTGCCGTTCGGGCAGATCCGCCCGTGGGTATCCTGGGGCGCGCTGCGCTTGATCCGCCTCGGCTATGGCGATGCGCTCGATGCGGACCAGGTCACGACCCTGCGCCAGAGATTTCTCGCCTGCTACGAGGCGTGTCTCTGTCGGGACTCGCGCCTGTTCCCGGGTATTGCAGAGGCGCTGACGGCGATCGAAGCTGCGGGACTCCCCTGGGGCATCGTGACCAACAAGCCGGGCTGGCTGACCGAACCGCTCCTGGCCGCGCTGGGGCTCGGCGATCGCGCCGGCACCGTGATCAGCGGCGACACCCTCCCCTATGCCAAGCCCCACCCGATGCCGCTGCTGCATGCCGCGCGCGAGCTGCGTGTGCCCGCCGGGCACTGCGTCTATGTCGGTGACAACGTCCGCGACATCGAGGCCGGGCGGGCCGCGGGCATGTACACCATCGCCGCAGCATGGGGCTACATTCCCGATGATGACGATCCGGCGGCCTGGCAGGCGGACCGTCTCCTGGTCGAGCCCCGCGCACTGACGCCGCTGATCCGGGAGCTGGGCGCCCTCCCGGGGGTCGCGTGACCGGGCTCGCGCCGGCCGACTGGACGCCGGCGCTCCTCGTACTCGGGGGCTTACTCATCGGGATCCTCGGCGCGTCGCTGGCGCTGCAGCCCCGCCTTGCCCGCATGCGCGAGCGCCTGCTGGTGGCCGAGACCCGGCTCGAGGCACATGCGCAAGCCGAAGAGGACCGCGCCGCCGCGATGAACATGGCCGAACAGCGGCTGGCACATGTGTTCGACCAGCTTGCGCGTCGCAGCCTGCAAGACAACAGCCGTAACTTCCTTGAGCTGGCGCGCCAGAACCTCGAGGTGCATCACTCGCGGGCGCAAGGAGATCTGAAGTCCCGCGAACAGGCCGTCGAAGCGCTCGTGACGCCGATCCGCGAGGCACTGCAACGCACTGAGCGACAAATTACAGCCATCGAAAAAGAACGCCAGGAAGCCTTCGGCAATATCCGCGGTTTGCTGGAGTCGATCAGCCTGAGCCAGCAGACTTTGAACTCTGAGACTCGCAACCTCGTCACTGCGCTGCGGCGGCCCGAGGTGCGTGGCCAGTGGGGCGAAATGACCCTGCGGCGGCTGGTCGAGCTGGCCGGCATGGTCGAGCATTGCGACTTCACGGAGCAGGAGCACACGCGCTCGGAAGATGGCGCGCTGCGTCCCGACATGATCGTGCACCTTGCCGAGGGGCGACAGCTGGTGGTGGACGTCAAGACGCCCCTGGACGCCTACCTGGCTGCCGTGGAAGCGCCCGATGACGTGGCCAGGGAAGCGGCGCTGCAACGGCATGCGCGCAAAGTGCGCGAGCGCGTCCGGGAGCTGGCAGCCAAGGCGTACTGGTCGCAGTTTGAGCGCAGCCCGGAATTCGTCATCCTGTTCATTCCGGGTGACCAGTTTCTCAGTGCGGCGCTCGCGCGCGACCCCGGGCTGCTCGACGACGCCCTGCAACAACACGTGATTCTCGCGACGCCGACCAGCCTGGTCGCCCTGCTGAAAGCTGTCGCCTATGGCTGGCGGCAAGTGGCCCTGGCCGAAAACGCAAAACAGATCCGCGACCTTGCCAGCGAGCTTCATCGCCGGCTGGCCACGTTCACCACGCACCTCGGACGGATCGGCCGGTCGCTCACCAGCAGCGTCGATGCCTACAACAGTGCGGTGGGCTCGCTGGAGCGCCAGGTACTGCCGGGCGCACGCCGCTTCACCGAACTGGGCGTCCAGGCCCGTAAGGAAATCGACCCATTGCCCGCGGTTGACGCCGTCGCGCGCGCAGCCGAGCCATCGAACGGATTTGCCGAGGATGTTGCCCTGGAAGATGACGACGTCGCACAGGCCAATGCGCCTGGAGCAGAGGGCGTCGAGGAAACGCCTTGAGCAGCCCGCCGATCGAGGCTGCCAAGGGGGCCCCGCGCGGTTCGCCGTATTGGTACGTGCTGCTGTTCGCGCCGGAGGCGTCGCGGGACATGGTCGCCGCATTGCTCGAGCTGCGCGCCAGCATCTTCGAAGCCGCCCGCCGGCCGACCGAGCCCGCCGTGGCGCGCGCGCGGCTGGACTGGTGGCGGGCGGAGCTCGCGGCCTTCGGCAGTGGACGCGAGCAGCACCCCCTGACGCGCGCGCTGCGCGACGCAGGGGGGCATGGCCCGGTGCAGGGAGAGTACCTGCTGGAAATCGTGGACGCGGCCGAGAGCGAGCTGCAGGAAGCGCCGTGCCGGAACTATGCCGAACTCAGTCTCTATTGCTACCGTAGCAGCGGCGTGCTGCATGAAATGATGGCCGGCCTGGCGGGCTTGGCGGATCCGGCGAACGAGCGCGCGGTGCGCCGTTACGCGCAGCGGCTGGGCGCGGGCGCCAGGTTGGGTGAGATCATCGCCGGGGTGCGCAGCGATCTCGCCGTCGGACGCCGGCTGTTGCCGCGCGATTGGGTCGAGGAGACTGGCGCCGCCGAGCAGGTGGATGCGAATGGCCGTATGGACGCCGCGCTCAAGGCCTGTCTCGACCGTCTTGCCGGCGAGGCGCGCATTGCGCTCGACGAGGCCGAGGCGGCACTGCCCCCGATTGAGAGCGCCAGGCAGCGGCACGGACTCGTGCTCATCGCACTGGCAAGGCGCCAACTCGCACATCTGCATCGCAACGAATTCAATCCCGGCACCCTGCCGGGTAACCTCGATAACCTATGGACCGCATGGCGCGCAGCGCGGCGGGCGGTCAGCAAATCCAGCTAGAACGGAGCGGTACGCATGGACGTCGAAAAATTGACTCGCTATGAAGTCCGGCCCGGTTTGCTTGCAGATCGAGTGATACTCGTGACCGGGGCCGGTGCGGGCATCGGGCGTGCGTTGGCAAAACGCGTCGCGAGCCTCGGCGCCACCGTGATCCTGCACGGCCGGACGGTCAGCCGGCTGGAGTCTGTATTCGACGAAATTCGCGCCGCGGGCGGCCCGGAGCCCGCCATCTTTCCATTGAACCTGGAGCGTGCCACCGGGGAAGACTACGACCGTCTCAGCGGCGCGATCGAGGCGCAATGGGGGCGACTCGACGGGCTGGTGCACAACGCGGGCGTGCTGGGGGGGCGCACCCCGATCGAGCATCATGACGTTGCTGATTGGCAGCGAGTGCTGCACGTGAACCTGACGGCGCCGTTCATTCTTTGTCGCTGCCTGCTGCCGCTGCTGTTTCAGTCGGCCGATGCTTCGGTGGTGTTCACATCGAGCGGCGTGGGCCGGCGCGGCAAGGCATACTGGGGCGCCTACGCGGTCTCCAAGTTCGGCGTCGAGGGACTCAGCCAGGTCCTCGCCGACGAACTCGCCAACAAGCCGAACATCCGCGTCAACGTGATCAATCCCGGTGCAACGAGGACATCGATGCGCGCCGCAGCCTATCCCGCGGAGGATCCGGAACACCTGAAAACGCCCGAAGAGATACTCGGTGCGTATCTTTACCTGCTCGGACCTGACAGTCGCGGCATCACGGGGCGCAGCTACGACGCGCAGTAGCGAGCAGCGCCCGCGCAACCCATCCGCCCCGCCATTCCGTTGACGAATTCCTCAGGGCGTCGAAGAACGCTTGCGCCGCGGCTTCAGCGCGCGCGCATCGACCACGCCAAGGTTGGGCGCGGGCAGGCCCACACATTCGTAGAGGGCCTTCACTTCGGCCGCATCCAGGTCACGGAAACGGCCGCGGCTGAGCTGTCTGTCCAGGGTGATCGGTCCATACGAGACCCGCGAGAGGCGGCTGACCGTCAGGCCCACGGCCTCCCACAACCTGCGCACTTCCCGGTTACGGCCCTCGCGCAAGGTAACGTGAAACCAGCGGTTACGGCCTTCGCCCCCGGCCGGTTCAACCTTCTCGAAGGAAGCCTTGCCGTCATCCAGCTGGACCCCGGCCAGCAGCCTGCCGATTATTTCGTCGTCCGGCTCGCCGAGCACGCGCACGGCGTACTCGCGCAGCACCTCGCCCGAAGGATGCATCAGGGCATTGGCGAGGGCCCCGTCCGTGGTGAACAGCAATAGCCCGGTGGTGCTGACGTCGAGCCGCCCCACCGTAATCCATCGTTGACCCCGCAGCTTCGGCAAGGAATCGAACACCGTGCGGCGGCCCTCGGTGTCGCGCCGCGTGCAGACCTCGTCCGCGGGCTTGTGATAGGCGATGAACCGGTGCCGGGACGGCTCATTAATGCGCACCGGACGCCCGTCGATGGCGATCTTTTCCGCGCCCGTCAGGCGCTCGCCGACCTCCGCGGGCCGTCCGTTGACTGAAATCCGACCCTCGCCGATCCAGCGCTCGATCTCGCGACGCGAGCCGATGCCGGCGTCCGCGAGCAGCTTGTGGATCCTGACCGGTTCCGCTTCAGGCGCGGGAGTCGGCTTGCGGCGAGTCAGTGTCGATCGCTTCCTGGTGCTCATCGGCCTCCTCCGGTGATGACACGGATGGCAACTCCGTGAGCCCGAGATCAAGTTCTACGTTGATGCTGTCGAGGTCCCGAATCTCGGCCAACGGCGGCAACTCGTCAAGCTTCTTAAGCCCGAAATAGTCGAGAAACTCGCGCGTAGTGGCGTACATGCCCGGGCGCCCTGGCACGTCACGATGACCTACGATCCGCACCCAGCCACGCTCCAT
>Ga0114946_10001671_pt1 | contig 15302 bp, 13 predicted proteins | sample WalLakDeSediment_FD_88676 | JGI IMG/M metagenome (GOLD analysis project Ga0114946, IMG submission 88676) | Lake sediment microbial communities from Walker lake, Nevada to study Microbial Dark Matter (Phase II) - Walker Lake 11/02/13 Deep Sediment | ecosystem: Environmental > Aquatic >... | reverse complement strand
GCCGTGTCGCCTCGACCATCGGGCGAGCACGCGAACCAGCGCACCTGCACGACGCCCACGCCGTCCTCGAGCCGCCGCCACACCACGCTCGAAACCTCTCCGCGGGCGAGCACCAGGCGGACGTCGAGCGGTCGACCGGCACGTTCGATGCCGAGGCGGAAGGTCGCACCGGTGGCGGCGACGTAGAGCGGCAGCACCTGCGAGTTCGCGCGGACGGCGGGCCTACCATCGACGTGCGTGAGCACGTCACCCGCGCGAACGCCACACGCGTGCGCCGAGCCGGCCTCGTCGACGTCGACCACGGCGAGGCGACCGTCGGGCTGACGCCACAGGAAGAAGCCGGGCGCGGCCCACGGGTCGCCGCGCAATCGCGCCACCATCCCCGACCAGAACGCCTCGTGCGTGACCGCCGTGTGCGGCACGCCCGAGTCCCACGCCATGGCCGCGAAGACGTGCCACCAGGGCCCCGAACCGGGCAGCCGCGTCGCCAGGAAGCTCGCGTCGCGCTCGACGTCCAACCCGAACCCGGCGGGCAGGCGAACCCCGCGGCCCGGCGACGCGTGCGCCATCGCGGTCAACGCGGCGCGGCCGACGCGGCGCGCGTCGCACGGGATGAGGCTGTCGCGCACCAGCCAGCGATAGACGACGTGCATCACGTCGCGATCCGGGGCCCGTTCCATGACGTGGCGACGACGGTAGCACGTCGATCTGCGCGTCGGCGCCGGCGCTCCTGACGGAGCCGATCGGCTCCTGCGCACCACGACGAACGAGGTGGTGGGCCCTGCGGGGCTCGAACCCGCGACCGAGCGATTATGAGTCGCCGAAACTACCCACCAAACAGGAGACCCTCGCCCTGGACGGACTCGGGCACCGGGCGACGAGGCTCAGGAAGCCCCAAGACCGGCTGACCACGAGAAACACTACCACGCCCTAGACGGCCAAGTAGAGGCCCTTCTGGTGGGTTCGCCAGTAAGGAATCAGGGCGTGGAGCCCGCACATCCGACGGGCACGGTCGATGGTAGCTCCCCGACCGGCCCACGTATGGGTTGGCTAGAGACTCACCCAACGGCCGTTCGACTCGGCCTCCAAGGCCGCGTCGACTACGCGCTGAGCCTCGTACCCGTCGCCGAAGTCCGGTGACGCCGGCCCAGCGCCCAGAACCGCATCGACGAAGGCGCGCGCGCCCGCCGAGTGGCGACCGAGTACTTCGAACGGGCGAGCGGGATCGACGCCGCCCCAATAGCTGTCCGGCACAGGCAACACCTCCAGCGACGCGTCGACGCCGTGCGCGCCCCGAACCGTGATGCCAGGACGAGAACCCCCCACCACCACTTCGACCTCCAGGGTCCCCTCGGACCCGGAGAGCCGCACCTCCTGCACCATGATGCGGTCGCCCAGATGCGCCACAGCGCTCGCGTGCAGCAGGCCACTCGCGCCGCCCTCGAAGTCGAGCAGGAGCGAAGCGGTGTCGTTGGCCGGCGTCAGCGCGCCGCCGTCGACGCCTGGACGCTCGATCACCACACCAAGTCGCGCCGCGACGCCGACGACGTCCGCCACCAGCCATCGCGCCAGATCGATGAGGTGCACCCCCAAGTCGCCCAAGACGCCGTTCGCGCGCGCCGCATCGAACCGCCACGCGTACTGAGGCTGTCGTCCGTGGGCCATGACGAAGCGAAACTCCGCATGGTTGCAAGTGCCCAGGTACCCGTCCCGCAGCAGGTCGCGGAGGTAGCGGAAGTGAGGCAGCCAGCGGTAGGTGAACATCATCATGTGCGTGACGCCGGCGGCGTTCGCGCGGTCACGCATGTCGCGTGCCTGCACCGCCGTCATGGCCGCCGGTTTCTCGCACAGGACGTGCAACCCACGTTCGATGGAAGCGATGGTGACGGGGTGGTGCAGGTCGTCGGGCAGCGCTACCACTACGGCGTCGAGGTTCGACTGTGCGATCAACTCGTAGGGATCGACGAACACGCTACCGATGCCGAATTGTTTGGCGAAACCCGTCGCCCGGTCGCGGTCGCGACCGCAGACGGCGACGACCTCGGCATGCGGGTGCTCGGCGAGCGCAGAAGCGTGCGCGAAGCCGCTCCACCCACTCGTCCCGATCAAGCCGACCCGCATCGATCGAGAGCCACCAGTCTCCTCCCCAACTTGCCCGCGTTCGCTGGTTGGATCCATGGGGGATGTTAGCCGAACGAGGGTGCCATAGCCCCGACTACGGCCGATTGGACGACCTGACCGGCCGCCCGGTAGCCTCGCGACTCGTCGACCACCATCGTTCTGCAAGTCGGCTTCCACATCGGCCAACACGCGCGTGGTCGCCGGTCCAAGCCCGACAACGACGCGTCGAGCGGTCCCGCTGACCGTGCACGCGGCACTCGCGGCGCGGCACACCACCGGCGTGAGCGCATGAACGCCCGATCGACCGCGCCTGCCTGACGCCATCGTGCGGCGTGCCGACGGTCACGCCGAGCGTGGAGCGAACGCTGGGGGCGACGTCACTGCACCGTCAAGGTCTTCCGCCGAAAGCACTCGCCGAGAAGCACGCTATCGCTGTCGTCGTACGTGACGCCGCGCAAGCGGACCACCGTGGTGCCGAGCGGCGCGTACGAGTAGACGAGCACGCGCAGGGCCGTCGCCTCCAGGCTGACGGTGGGATTCGGGTCGACCACGAACTGGAACCCGCTCGGGGGATCGCCAAAGGAGTCGGCGTCGACGACGCTCCAATGGGCGCGCGCCGCCGCGGCATCGGCGAACGGGTTCACGGCGACCTGGGATGAACCGCGTCCTGGACGGCATTCCTGAAGCGTTGGTGGGCCCTGCGGGGCTCGAACCCGCGACCGAGCGATTATGAGTCGCCTGCTCTGACCGACTGAGCTAAGGGCCCGTGACCGAAGCCATGGTAGCGCGACCGTCTCCGCTCGGTTCCGACGGCCGCAACCGGATCAGGCCCGGACGTTGGCCCAGGTGCTGCGCAGGGCCCGAGCGCGGCGGCCGCCGCACCTTCAGCTGCCGCCGGCCGCCCGCAGGTACGCCACCACCCCACCGGCTGCGCGCAGCGCCCGCTCGTACGCCGACGCGGGTGGAACCCCGAACGCGCGCCCGTCGACGCGCACGAAGCCCGCCTCGAGGTCGATGGCAACGACGGCGTCCGGTCCCGCGGCCAGGTAGAACGCGTCGTCGTCGAGCTCGATCACCGGCAGACCCTCGTCGCGCGCCCCCGCCGCGTAGAGCGGGGCGACGCTCCTTGCCACTACCGCGACGACGCCGGCGTGGCGCAGCGCGCGCACCGCCGATGCCCGGTTGCTGCCCAGGCCGAAGTCGTGGTCGGCCACCACGACGGTGCCCCGCAGGTCGCGCGTCGCCGCCTCGGGCGCAACGTGTGCCAGCAGCAGCCTGCGCAGCACGGCGGGGTCGCGGTCGTTGCTCGTGCCGACGCCGGGCACGACCGACGGGGTGAGGTCGTCGGTGGTCACGGTGCCGTGGAGGCGCACGACGTTGCCCGCCCGGGGCCAGGCGACGGTCACGGCGCCGGCGGCGCCGGCCACCGTCTCCGCCGCCGCCCCCTCACCCAGCCACCCCGTGCGCGCCGCCACGCCCGCCGTGGCCCCGGCGACCAGGTGCACCTGCGACGTCGGCGGCCCCATGCGGCCGACGCCGTTGCGGTTGCCGGTCGCGGCCGCGACCTCGCCGTCGGCCAGCCGGCCGACGCCGAAGCCGAAGCAGGGGCCGCAGCCCGGCGCGAGGAACGCGACGCCGGCCGCCTCGAGCCGGTCGAGGACGCCGGCGCGCCGCAACCGCGCCTCGACGGCGGCGGTGGCCGGCACCACCAGCGTCGGCACCGCCGCCCGGTCCCCGAGGGCGTCGGCGAAGGCCGCGATCTCCTCGAAGGTGCCGCCGGCGCAGGTGCCGACGAAGACGCGGTCGACGCGGGTCCGGGCGAAGTCGGCCAGGGCCGCGACGTCGCCGCCCCGGCCGGCCGGCGCGACGGTCGGGCGCACCGCCTCCAGGTCGAGGACGAGGTCGACCGGCCCGTGGTCCCCCTCGTCGCCAATGGGGAAGGTCGCCGCCACCGCGGCCAGCTCGGGCGTCACGTTGGCGATGACCGCGCGCTCGGCCGCGCTCAGCGACGCGAGCCCGTCGCCCACGAACTCCAGTGCCTTGCCGGTCGCGCGCAGCGCCGGCGCCGCGGCTCGGACGAGCGCCCGCAGCGACAGCGCGGCGTCGCGCGCCGTGACGCGGGGCGCCAGCCGCCCCGCCACGGCGATCCGCAGCGTGGCGGGCACCCGCAGGACGATCCGCCCCGTGTGCATCGCCGCCGCGATGGTGGTCGGCTGGGCAGCGATCGCGATCGCACCGTAGGCGCCGAGCGTGGGCGTGTGCGAGTCGTTGCCGAGGACGAGCATGCCGGGCCGGATCCGGCCGAGCTCGCTCAGCACGTGGTGCTGGATGCCGAGCCCGTCGATCACCTCGATCCCGAAACGCGCCGCGAAGGCGCCGCTCAGCGCGAGCAGCGCCTCGACGCGGTCGCGGTCGGCGCCGGCGTAGGCCGCGGGCGGCTGCGTGTGGTCGTGGACCAACACCGTCGGCGCGGCGGCACGGGTCGTGCCCAGCGCCGCGAGCGGCGCCTCGAGGGCGGGCGTCGTCCAGTCGTCGGTGACGATGAGATCGACGGCGCGGTCGACCTCGGCGCCCGCCGGGGCACCGAGCCACCGCTCGATCCGGGTCATGCGAAGGCGGGGTCGGGGAAGCAGTAGCGAACCGTGTCGAAGCGACGCGCCAGGGCCGTGACGCGGTCGCGCACCGCCTCGAGCGTCAGCGTGCCCGCCAGCGTCGCGTGGATCAGGCCGGCGAGCGTGCGCATCTCGCCCTCGCGCATGCCGAGGCGGGTGACCTCCGGCGTCCCCAACCGGAGCCCCTTGGCGCGCAGCGATGGGATCAGGTTGACGTTGGCGATGAGGTTCGCGGCGTGCAGCCGGTCGACGGCCGCGTCGGGCGTCGCATGATCCGCGACGTCGAGCCAGACCTGGTGCGACGCCGTGACGCGCGACCCGCCCTGCACCCGCAGGCCGAGGTGCCCGAGCTCGCTGCCGAGGGCGTGGGCGTTGGCGAGCGTCTGGCGCGCGTAGTCGGCCCCGAACGCCTGCGCCTCGGCGAGCGTGACGGCGAGCGCCGCGACGTGGTGGAGGTGGAAGTTCGACACGTGGCCCGGGAAGATCGTCGCCTCGACCCGCGCGCCGAGGTCATCGCGGTTCGTCATGATCATGCCCTTCTGCGGCCCCGGAAGCGACTTGTGGGTGCTCCCGGAGAGGATGTCGGCGCCCTCGCGCAACGGGTCCTGGAAGGTACCGCCGGCGATGAGGCCGAGCACCTGCGAGGCGTCGTAGACGATGATCGTCTCGGGACCCGCCAGCTCCCGGAGGCCCGCGAGCGGGTGCGGGAACAGCATCATCGAGGCGTCGAGGTAGATGACGTGGGGCGGCTCGGCCGCGAAGGCGCGGGCGCAGCCCTCCAGGTCGATGGTGGCGAGATCGGCGTCGTAGGGGAGGAGCCGGCGCCGGTCGGTGAGGCGTGCGGCGACGCTGTTGGCGGCGAAGTGCCCGCCGTCGTGCATGCCGAGGTGGTAGAAGATGGCCCCCGGCTCCGTGACGGCGTGGATGACGATGTTGGTGCAGTTCTCGCCCGAGAGCGGCCGGACGTTGACGAAGCGCGCCCCGAACAGCTCGGCGGCGATCTCCTGCGCGGCCGCCTCGATCTCCGAGAGGTGCTTGCCGCCCACGTAGCGCCACTGCGGGTTCTGGAAGAGGTAGCGGTGCGACAGGTCGCTGCCCATGACGCTGCGCGCCAGCGGGCTGAGGAGGTTCTCGGTGGGGACGAGCCCCACGCAGTCGGCGCGGTAGGCGGCGTGTCGCTCGACGGCCCACAGGACGCGATCGGCCGTGGTGGGGAGGGGGACGGGCAGGGGCTGGATCATCGGGGCTCCTTGGCAGGCGCCCGGATGTGGCTTACGAATCGTAAGTCAACGAGCGTCAGACGCGCCGTCTGACGAACGTATCATAAGTCGCGGATCATGTCCACGCACCGGACAGCTGCCGGACGGCGACGATCTGGCCCACGTGGTACGCCGTGTGGTCGACGGCGAGGAGGAGCGTGCGGAGGTAGGTCTGCCCCGTGCCCCACGGGATCTCGGACGTGAGGTCGAGCGCCGTGCGGTGGGCGATGGCGCGCAGCCGTTCACGGTCCGCGCGCACCGCGACCAGCGACGCGTCCCACGCAGCCACCGACGGGGGTGCCGGATCGTCCGGCCAGTACCCGGCGGGCCACTCGGGCGCCACGTACGCCGGGTCCTCCATGAACGCCACGAGGTCGGCCTGTGCCAGCCGGATGTGCTCGACGAGCTCCCACAGGCTGTGCGGGAGGCCGTCCGGTCGATGGCCGCGGATCTCGGGGGGGACATCCGCGACGGCCGCATCGAACGACGCGTGGGCCTGCTCCCAGCCGATCGCCGATGCGAGGGTCGCGCGCGCTGTCTCGTTCACGGGCCGGCCACATCCACCCAGGCCCCGCGCCGCCCGCTCTCGAGGATCGCGTCGATCACCCGCATGTTGGCCACCGCATCGGAAAGCGGGGTGGGAACGGGCTCGTCCTCCAGCACGGAGCGCGAGAACGCCTCCGCCTGCAGCGTGTACTGGTCGACGCGGTCGAAGCGCGTCTCGTGGACGCCGCCGTCGTCCTCGTGCCAGAGCTTGCAGGGCCCGTCTTGGGGGGCGTTGAAGGGGATCTCGAGTTCGATGCGCCCACCGCTGCCGAACACCTGCACCGTCTGGTAGGCCTGCAGTTGCGTGCCGCAGGTGAAGGTGGCGGTGCGCCCCTCGCCGAAGGCGAGCAGCGCGCTGACCAACCGGTCGACGCCGAGGTCGGGATCGACGTCGACCGTCGCCACCACCCGGGCGGGCTCGAGACCGAACAGGAAGCGCGCCAGCGACACGGCGTAGCTGCCGATGTCCATCAGGCCTCCGCCGCCGGCCTCTGGCCGGTTGCGGATGTTGGTGGGGTCGAGCTTGAAGTACGAGAAGTGCGCGTGCACGGTCTGCAGCCGGCCCAACGCGCCCTCGTCGACGAGCCGCTTCGCCAGCCGCCACTGCGGGTGGAGGCGGTACATGAACGCCTCCATCACCTTCAGGCGCGGGTGCGCCGCCGCGGCGGCCACGAGGCGCTCGGCATCGGCGGCGTCCATGCCGACGGGCTTCTCGACCAACACGTGCTTGCCGGCCTCCAGCGCGCGGATCGACCAGTCGACGTGCAGGTGATTCGGGACCGGCACGTACACCGCGTCGACCGCGGGGTCCGCGAGCAGGGCGTCGTAGCTGCCGTGCGCGCGCGGGATGCGCAACTCGGCGGCCGCGGCGTACGCCGCCTCGTCGCTGCGCGAGGCGATCGCCACCACCTCGACGTTGCCGGCCTTGAACATGGCCGGGATCACCTTCTCCCGGGCGATGCGGGCGGTGCTGAGGATCCCCCAGCGGACACGGTCGGTCACGGTCCACCTCCCTTGGCGGTCACCACCAGGGTACGGCTTCGGCGCCCGCGCCCCGCGACGATGCCGTCCCGCCGCACGGGCTGCGTCCGGCGTCGTGCGCCCTGCCCCGCCGCCGCGCTACGCTCGAACCCGATGGCACCGGGCCCAACCGCCCCCCACCCGCGCCCCGGGCGCGGCAGCCCCGCCACGGTCCGCCGTGTCGCCGCCGCCGCCTTCCTGGCGTGGGGCCTGCTCGCGATCAGCGCGGTCGCGGTCGGCGATGCGGGCACGATCGCCCGCACCGCGGGGGTGCTGCTGACGGTCGTGGTCGCGGTCGCGATGGCGCGATGGCGGCCGTTGCGCCTCGCGAGCGCGGTCGCCCTGGCGGCCTACGCGGCGGGGCTCACGGCCGCGACGCTCGTCGGGGGCGCCGCCTTGGCCGCCGGCGGCGACGCCGAGCGGGTCGCGCTCTTCACCGGCAACCCGAACGTCCTGGGGGCCGCGCTGGTGACGGCCTTGGCGGCCTGGGCGGCCGTGGCCCCCCAACGCCGCTGGGTGTGGTGGGCCTGGCCGATCGTCGCGCTCGCGGTCCTCAACACCGGCTCGCGCACCTCCGGCGGGGCGCTCCTCGTGGCCGGCACGGTGTGGCTGGTAGCGCAGGCCGTTCGGGTGCGGCGGCGGCTCCTGGTGGCCCCGCTCCTGGCGCTCCTCGTGCTCGCCGCCGCCGCCTTCGCCTGGCAGCGCTTGGTGGTGGAGCTGACGCCCAACCTGCTGGCGGCGCCGAGCGACCTGCGCCACCCCGCCTGGACCAGCCTGGCGGATCACCTCGAGGTCATCGACGACGCCACGCCCGGCCCCTTCGAGGGGACGATGGCGCAGCGCCTCGTCGCACAGGCGGCGTCCGGACGCCGCCACGTCGTCTACCAGAGCATCGGCCGCTCCGAGGCGGGGGTGCCGTACGTGGCCTCGGTGTACCTGCGCGCCGACGAGCCGCAGCGGGTCCAACTCACGTCGCACCTCGCGCGCGTGGCGTGCGAGGTGGACGCGACCTGGCGCCGCTGCGTCACGCCCGTCGGCTACGGCGACGACCGCGCCCAGCGCCAGATCCACCTCCAGGCGGACCAGCGCGGCGGCCGCGTCGACGTGTACGTGTTCGGCGCGCAGTACGAGCGCGGCACGGAGGCGACGCCGTTCCTGGACGCCCGCCCGGCGTGGGTCCCGCAGTCGATGGTGAACCGCTACGACCTGCGGCGCATCACCTTCCTGCCCGAGAACCGCGTGACCCTGTGGGCCGCGGGCCTCGACATCGCCCGCGACCACCCCTGGTTCGGGGTCGGCCGGGCCGCCTCCGCCGACGCCTTCCGCGCGCGCTCGGGCACCTCGAGCACGTACGCGCACCACCTGCTGATCGAGCTGCTGGCGGTCCACGGGGCCGTCGGGTTCCTCGGCGCGGCGCTGTTCGTCGTCGCGCTCCTGAGCGTCCTCGCGCGCGCCGGTTGGGTGCGGCTCGCGCCGCTGCTGGTGGGGTTGGTGCTGCTCAACACCTGGGACGTGACGCTGTTCGCGTGGCCGGTCTTCGTCCCCGCCGTCCTGGCGGTGTCACATGGGGTGGGGTCCACGGTCGCGCCGTCCGAGGATCCCGACCGCGCCTCGAAACCGCAGACGTCGTAGCGTCGCCGGTGCAGGTGAGGGTCAGCCCCTCACGGGTCGTTGCATGGGGCGCCCCTGCTACGATGACGGAGTGCCCACAACGCCCTGACGTGACCGGCGCCGACGATCGGCGCCTGGCCGTGCTCAGCAACGCCGGCAGCCGCGCCAACCGCAACGGCCGCTGGTCACTGCTCTCGCTGGACGGGCTCGGCGGGCCGCACGCGGTCACGCACGCGGTAGAGGAGCTGCCGGCGGCGCTCGACACGCTGCTGGCCGCGCGCCCCGACGCGCTGGCGGTCAACGGCGGCGACGGCACCCTGCAGGCGCTGCTGACCGAGGCCGCGCGGCGCGGCGCGCTGGCCGAGCTGCCGCCGCTGGCCGTGCTGCCAGGCGGCACCACCAACATGAGCGCGCACGACCTCAGCGGCGTGGCCCGCCTGAGGGAGGCGCTGCGCGCGTTCGCCGCGCTGCGCGACCGGCCCGCGGACGCATGGCCGATCGCGTGGCGTCCGGTGGTCGAGGTCCAGGCCGGGGACGGGCGCCGCTACGCCGGGCTGTTCTTCGGCCTGGGCACCGTCGTCCGTGGCGTCGAGCTGTGGCAGCAGGCGCTGCGCCGCCGCCGCCGCGCCGGCGACCTGGGCGTCGCGGTGGCGGTGGGGCGCGTGATGTGGGGCATGGCCCGCCGGCATCCGCCGTTCGACGAGCCGACGCCCTTGACGCTCGGCTTCGACGACGAGCCAGGGACCGACACCGCGGTGTCGGCGCTGATGGTCACCACCCTGGCGCGGTTGACCCTGCGCATGCGCCCCTACTGGGGCGACGACGTCGGCCCGCTGACCAGCACCTGGATGGACGCGCGGCCGCAGCGGCTGCTGCGCCGCCTGCCGCCGCTGCTGTGGGGCCATGCGAGCGGCCTGCCGGCGGACGCGGGGTACCACAGCCGCCGCGCTTCGCGGCTGACGATCGCCGTCGACGACCCGTGGCTGCTCGACGGCGAGGTGCTGCGCTCGCCCGGACCGCTGGTCGTCGAGGCCAGCCGGCCGCTGGCCTTCCTCGAGCTGAGGGGGCGACGCGCTTGACGCGAGCGAGGCTCGACGAGAGCGTTCGCGAGCGCATCCGAGCGGCGGTGTCGGCGGAGGCGTCGCGGCCGCCGCCTCCCGAGGTCACGGCGCTGGTGGCAGCGTTGCGCGAGCGCTTCGGCGCCGCCTTCGCGGGCGCGCTGTACTACGGCTCCTGCCGCCGGCAGGCGGAGCCCGAGGGCGTCCTCGACCTGCACGTGTTGGTGCACGACCTCGACGCGGCGCTGGGCCGCACGCAGGCGGCCCTGGGCCGCCTGCTGCCGCCGAACGTGTACTACCTGGAGGTGCGCGAGGGCGACGCGACGGTGCGCTGCAAGTACGCCGTGATGTCGCTGCGGCAGTTCCGCCGCGGCTGCTCGCGCGCGGCCTTCCACTCGTACTTCTGGGCCCGCTACGCGCAGCCGCTCACGCTGGTGGGCGCCGCGGACCCCGAGCCGCTGATCGCGTCGCTGGTGGACGCGGTGGAGACCATGGCCTGGCGGGCGTGGCCGCGGCTGGGCGGGGCGGCCGACGCCGCCGGCTTCTGGCTCGGCGCGCTGCGCCTGAGCTACAGCGCCGAGCTGCGGCCCGAGGGCCGCGACCGGCCGGGCGAACTGGTGGCCGCCGACCCCGCGTACTTCGAAGCGACCGGCGCCGCCGTGCTGGCCGGCCGCGACGCGCTGCCGACGAACGGCGTCGCCGCGCGGCTCGACTGGGGCGCGCGGATCGCCTGGGGGAAGCTGCTGTCGCTGCTGCGCCTGATCAAGGGCCTGGCCACCTTCGACGGCGGCCTCGACTACCTCGCCTGGAAGCTCGAGCGGCACACGGGCCGGCCGATCGAGATCCCCGAGCGCGCGCGCCGCTGGCCGCTCGTGTACCTGTGGCCGCTGGTGTGGCGGCACTGGCGCCAGGGGACGTTCCGCTGAGCCGCGGGGCCGTGCCGGCCGCGCCGTTCAGGCCCGGGCGGCGAGCGCCTCGCGGACCATCGCCAGCTGCGCCGGCTTGTCGACGTCCATGCCGAGTTCCGCGAACGGGCTGAGGACCAGGCCGACGCGCACCCCGAGCCGTCGGTGGATCGCCTCCTCCGCCTGCGCCAGCGTGAGCCGCCGCCGCATCAGCGCCAACAGCGTCGCGGGCCCGAGGATGGCCGCCTGCTGCAGGGGGTTCTTGCGCGCCCGCGAGAGGCGCTCGGCGACGGCGGAGCCCTTCCGCGTCACGCTCAGCCGGCAGGCGGCCACGTCGGCACCGCACGCCTCGACGTCCTTCAGACGCACGTAGGTGCGCTTGGAGCCCGGGAAGCGCGCCTCCATCACCGAGCGCTCCACCGCGCAGATGGTGACGTCGTCGCCGCGCTCGCGCACGCGGGCCAGCACCCAGTCGAGCATCTCGCCGGTGATCAGCGGCGCGTCGGCCGCGACGATCAGCGCCAACTCCGCGTCGGGACGCTCGGCCAGCAGCCGCGAGCCGGCCGCCTGGACGCTGGCGAGCATGTCGCCCTCGGCCGCGATCAGCGCCAGCGGCCGGGCGCAGCGCAGCGGCGTGTCGGGCGGCAGGCCCACGACCACCACGCGCTCGATGCCGCGGGCGTCGCCGAGGGCGTCGAGCGCCCACTGCACCATCGTCTTGCCGCCCACCTCCTGCAGGCACTTGAGGCCGCCGGCCGGGGGGGCCCCGACGGTGGCGGCCTCGGCGGGGTCGACGGACTTCATCAGGCCACCGGCCAGCACGATCGCATCCATGTCCCGCTCCCTCGCTCCCGCGCGGTGGCCGCTCGCCAAGTCGTGCCCACGCGCCGCCACGAGGGTACCGCCGCGCGCGCCGGGGGGCAACGGCACGCCGCCGTCAGCCGATCGCGGCGGTCTCGTCCAGGTGCGCGTGATCGTTGAGCGTCACGATCGTCACCCCGTCGGCGCGGTAGCGCAGCCGCGTGGTGCCGGTGTTGGCCACCTCGAAGCGCCACACGCCCGGTGTCGGCGACCCCAGCACCGTGTAGAGCGCGCCGCGGACGGTGCCGCCGTGGGCGAACGCGATGACGCACCCGCGCTCGGGGATCTCCGCGCGGAAGGCCTCGAAGCGTGCCATCAGGTCGCCGTACGACTCGCCGCCGGGGATGCGGCGCCCGACGCGGTCCGCATGCCAGTGGCGCGCCATGGCCGCCTCGTCGGGACCGAGCTCGCTCCAGGTCTTCCCCTCGAAGACGCCGTAGTCCAGTTCGCGGAGGCGCCGGTCCAGCCGGAGGTCGGTGCCGGGCAGCGCGATCTCGCCGGTCTGGCGGGCGCGCGCGAGGTCGGAGGCGAACGCGGCGTCGAAGTGCGTGTTGGCGAGACGCGCTGCCAGGCGCTCGGCCTGACGCACGCCCCCGGGGCTCAGCGGCAGGTCGACCGATCCCTGGATGCGACCCTCGGCGTTCCAGGCCGTCTCGCCGTGACGGATCAGCCAGAGCTCGAGCAAGGCGCCGCCTCCCGCCGGCTCAAGCGGGCGGCGCGTCGATGTCGTCGAGGTGCGCGTGGTCGTTGAGCGTCACGATCGTCACCCCGTCGGCGCGGTAGCGCACGCGGGTGATGCTGGTGTTGTCGACGGCGAAGCGCAGGCCGTTCCTGGTGGTCTGGCCGAGAACGCCGTACAGGATCGTGCGGATGGCCCCGCCGTGGGTGAACGCGGCGACGCAACCGCTGTCGGGCAGGTCCGCCCGGAACGCCTCGAGCCGCTCCCGCAGGTCGCCGTACGACTCGCCGCCGGGGACGCGGCGGGTGACCGGGTCCTCGCGCCAGAAGCGCGCCTGCGCGGTCTCGTCGGCGTCGAGTTCCTCCCAGGTGCGGTCCTCGAAGATGCCGTACGACATCTCCCGCAGGCGCGGGTCGAGGCGCACGTCGGCTTCCGGCAGGGCCATGGTGGCCGTGCGGTGCGCGCGCTGGAGGTCGGAGGCGTAGACCGCGTCGAAGCGCGTCCCCGACAGCCGCGTGGCGAGGCGTGCCGCCTGCCGCAGGCCGCGCTCGTTCAGCGGCGTGTCGGTGATGCCGTGAATGAGCTGCCGCGCGTTGCCGTCGGTCTCGCCGTGGCGGATGAACCAGAGCTCGAGCAAGGTGGTCCCTCTCGTCGTCCTGCTGCGCGGTCGCGCGTCGATCGGCCGCGACCGCCCGCCATGGTATCCGACCCCGAGCGGGCCACGGGCCCCGGCGGCGATCTCGACACCATCCTGCCCGTCCTGACCGCCGGCCGACGCGACCCAACCGCGACGTCGAGAAGGCGCCCGCGTCGGCGCGGGACACCTGCACCTGGCCGGGGCCTGCCGAAAAGCGTATAAGGCGCCTCCCGACCCGCTATGATCGCGTATGCGAGGACGCGCGTCCCGTCCTCGTGCGGAGGTCGTTCATGTCGGAGTCGAAGGTCGCTCGTTTCATGCAACGCCCGATCAGCCGCCGCCAGTTTCTTCGCTACAGCGCCGCTACTGGGGTCGGGGTGTACCTCGGTGCGGGCGCCCTGAACGCCTGGGCCCAGGGCACCGCGGGCGGCACCTTCGTCATCCTCGGCCACCAGGAGGTCGCCGGCCTCGGGCCGAACGACATCGGAGCCGACGTCCAGAACGCCATCATCTTCAACATCCTCAACCCCCTCGTCCACGTCGATTACATGGCACGGACCGTGCCGATCCTGGCGCGCTCCTACGAGGTCGCCGACGACAATTTGTCCTACACCTTCACCCTGCACGAGGGCGTCCGCTTCCACGACGGCAGTGAGCTCACGGCCGAGGATGTCAAGTACACCTTCGAGACCTACGCTCAGCCGGGCAACGCCGTCGCCAGCCGCTTCCTCGGGATGCGCGACGTGGAGGTCGTCGACCGCTACACGGCCCGCGTACGCATGGACTCGGTCAACGCCTCGTTCCTGCGCAGCGCGTGCGAGGTGCCGATCGTGCCGAAGGCGTACCACGAGTCGGTCGGCGTCGACGGCTTCCGCACGGCGCCCATCGGCACGGGTTCGTTCCGCCTGAGCGAGTGGCGGCCGGCCGAGTACACCGAGGTGGTGGCCTTCCCCGACCACTTCCGCGGCGCCCCCAAGGTCGATCGGGTGCGTCTCGAGGTCGTGCCTGAGCCGTCGGTCCGCTACATCGCGATGCTCACGGGCGACGCCGACGCGAGCGTGTGGCCGCTCGCCGCCGAGGACGCACTGGAGTTGGCCAGCGACCCGCGCTTCTTGGCCGTCAGGACCTACTTGAACCATCCGCGCTTCATCCCGCTCAACACCGAGCGCCCGCAGCTGGCCGACCGGCGCGTGCGCCAGGCGATGATGTTCGCCCTCGACCGCCAGCGCATCGTCGACGACCTCGACAGCGGGCTGGGCACGGTCGCGACCTCGCACCTGGCCCCCCACAACCCCTACTACAACCCCGACGTCGCGCTGTACCCCTACGACCCCGAGCGCGCCCGCTCGGTGCTCGACGCCGCGGGCTGGGTCGTGGGCTCCGATGGGATCCGCAGCAAGGACGGGCTGCGCCTCTCCTTCACCTGCACCACGATCAGCGGCGACCAGACGCGCCGCCCGATGGCCGAGCTATCCCAGCTCTTCCTGCGCGCGGTGGGCGTCGAGATGCAACTGGCCGAGGCGCCGGTCGCCTCGATCCTGCAGGGCCTGCGCGAGGGCACGCTCGACGCCTCGCTGTTCAACTGGACCATGGGCTCGATCGTCGACCCCAGCCCGACGAGCGCCCTGTACAGCACCGGCGGCGACAACTTCATGCGCTACCGCAGCGAGGAGATGGACCGCCTCATCGAGGAGGGGCTCTCGGTCGTCGATCCGGACCTCCGCCGCCCCATCTACGACCGCACCCAGCAGCTCTACGCGGAGGACATGCCCGCCCTCCTGCTCCACTTCAAGCAGGACCTCGGCATCTTCTCGCGCTCGATGGTCGGCGTGCCCGAGGAGATGCTCATGTCCCTCCCGGCGTACTACGACCTCTACAGGTACTCCCGCCGCTGAGCACGTGCGAACGGTCCCGCCGCGACGCGGGTCCGATGCGGGGATCGAGACGAAGGGCGCCTCCGGGCGCCCTTCGTCGCCCGGTGCCGGGCCACGGT
>Ga0114946_10001670_pt1 | contig 15305 bp, 24 predicted proteins | sample WalLakDeSediment_FD_88676 | JGI IMG/M metagenome (GOLD analysis project Ga0114946, IMG submission 88676) | Lake sediment microbial communities from Walker lake, Nevada to study Microbial Dark Matter (Phase II) - Walker Lake 11/02/13 Deep Sediment | ecosystem: Environmental > Aquatic >... | reverse complement strand
TGGGTGCGGCGGATAGGAAAACGGAGCCCAAAGGGATTGAAAGGATTCGGAATGAATGATGGAAGTGATAAGAACGTTTCACTAACGGTCTTGCATCATATTTACCAATTAGAGATTCCGTGGCCGACGGTCACAGGCAACCACGCGGTCAAGCACACGAAAACTGGCGGGCACTACAAGACGGCCCAAGCGAAGGCCTACGAGGCCGCTGTGGCCGCGATCGTCGTTGGCCAAGGGCTTGGGTACACCAAGACCCTAAAAGGCCCTCTGAGGGCGTCCTGGCTGCTTGCGCCACCCGACCGACGTGCTCGAGACCTGGACAATGTGCGCAAGACCGCGGCCGATGCGCTCACAAAGGCCGGGTTCTGGGCAGACGACTCGAACAAGGTGCTCACGGCCGAGAGCTTCGAGTGGTCCGCGCCTGAAGCCGGGGGAAAGATCTTCCTCACCATCGAGGTGCTGCAATGACTGCGCCGGCCGACTGGGTGCGCGACCTGCTGGGTTTGTGGGCAGAGCGCGATTGGCACGACGCACAGGCGCCGCTGGGGCTGCCTACGGTCTCGCCCATGTTCGCCAAGGGCATGGGGATCTCGAGCGAGACCGAAGACGTCGGGGGCTACAGCACGATTGAGGTCAAGGTCATGGCCGAGGCGGTCGAGTGGCTGCGCGAGCACAAGCCCGATCACTGGCGCGCACTGTCCCGAGAGATCCGACCCTGGAGTCGCAAAGACTTACCGAAGACTGACAACGATAGACAGCTCGTGGTCGAGGCCATGTTGATGTTGCAAAAGATTGTCGATGAAACGCTTGATTAAAACATCACAATGCTTATAATCATGGAGCGATTTTGCATTTTGTTTTCAGGAGACGATTATGAAAGCTTTGGAAGATAGGCTGGCCGAGGTCGACGAGGCGGCCATTGCGATACTCAAACAGCGCGGATCTACGGACGCGACAACCCTTGCCGCCGCGCTTGGCATCACACCGCAAGCAGCGCGCCGCGTGATGTGCCGACTCAAAGCCCAGCATCGCGTGCATGAGCAGCGTGCAGGCCGGTTTATCACTTACATCTACGGCAGCAACGCCACACCACTGCGCGAGCGCCCTGTTCCTGCTGGCAAGTTCGATGGCGTCAACTGGGCCAGTGCCACGATGCGCCCAGGGTGCCAAGACTTCTTGAACGCGCCAAGCGTTGTGCATGGCGAGCAAGTGCCGCACCGCGCACCAATGCACGGCTGTACATCGAGCGCAGCTCGTTTTGCGGGAGAGGTGAAATGAGCAACACAAACACAGGCGGGCCAGCGTTTCCGCAAGCAGGCGGCCTTGCGCAAGTCACCAGCAACCTGAATGTTCAGGGCATGACCCTGCGCGACTACTTTGCGGCCCAAGCGATGAACGCTTACTGGAATGATCCAAGCGTATTAGAGCTAATCAACACCCCTGAAAACGTGGCGGGGTGGGCTTATGACATGGCCGATGCCATGCTCGAAGCGAGGGACGCATCATGAACAAACCCACACGACGCGTCAAAGCTGGCGGTCCACCACCACCAGACATGCCGATCGACATGATCGAAGACGATCAGAAGGTCGGCGACTTCGAGGCCTGGCTGATCATCTTTGGGCTTGCTGCGGCCATCGGCTTGGTCGTGTGGCTGGTGGTGACTGTGATGGGGGTTGCATGACCAAGTGGATTCTCGAACACAAAGAGACCATCGGCATCCTGCTGATGATCGGCGCCGCACTGCTTGCGGGTGTAGCTGTCGGCTTTATGTTCATCATCCTGGCTAACCTTTGGATGCTTTGGTGACGCCAACGCAGATCGACCGCCAGCGTGCGGCCGATAACCCATGGGGCTTGACTGCCCGCCAGTGCTACGTGCTGCGGCTGTACTGCAAACACGGATGCACTAAGCGTGTCGCCGCGTTCGAAAACATCAACTCGCGCAACGTTGAGAATCATTTGTGCGTGGCCCGCAAGCGCATGGGCTTGTTCGGCAACGACATACGGCTGTACCTGCATTGGGACAGGTGGATAAGAACTGACGAAGGAGAACTTTATGATGAGTGACGGACAACTGGCGTTCATGTATGCCTTTATCTTAATGCTGGCCGTGGTGATGTACGCCGCACTAGAGGCCGTGCTCAGTGAGCGAGTGGTGAAAGCAAACCACGCCGACAAGCTCTGTCAAGAAATATATGGGCCGCAGACTGGCGCTTTTTGGCAAGGTAACACCCTCATGTGCGAGACAGTTCGCGGTGAGATTTTGGAGCTAAGGAGAATTTGATGCGATTAGTATTTGATCATATCGAAGGTCTCGGCAAGATCACCGAGGGTGATTTCATCCACGCACCCGCTTTGATGTATGAAGTCGAAGACAGTCAGATCAGCAACATGATGGCGCAAGGATGGGCAGTTGACGAGTGGTACTTGCCACGCCGCATGTACCAAGCCCGACATGTACGACTGCGTGTGCCAGCCAATCTAGGTAGCCCAAAGATGCCGGAGGGCCTGAAGTTCACGCATGAGTGCGACCCCGACATAGACGAGCTGGTGCGCGTGTACGAAATATACAAAGCGCACAAGGGTTTCTCGGATCATCTACCGATCCAAGAGACGTATGACAAGGTAGACCGCGACCACAAGTCGGCGATCATGTTCTACAAGGACAGCGTGCTCATTGGTTTTACGCTGCTGCGCCTGCACAGCCCCGCGCTTGAGAGCATGCAATTCTGCTGGGACTATGCCGAGCCGAAGCTGCGGCTAGGCTACCTGTCTCAAGACGTCGAGTTCTATTTGGCTAAGCAGTCGTATTGCACGCACGTCTACATTGGGCCAGGCTACGAGCAGGCGTGCTACTACAAGTCACGACTGCCGGGCTTTGAGTGGTGGACCGGTGAAGAGTGGAGCACGGACAAGGAGCTGTACCGCAAGCTGATTGCTAGGGACAGCGAGATTCAAACCCTAACGCAAGCGATGGTGCCGCATGATCCTGCAACTTAATCCACCGATTCCACTCGATACACCCAAAGGCTCTGCGCTTGCGCACCTCGTGATCGACTACGGGCCTGAGCAAAACCTGCTGTGGGTATGCTTTGGCGACGATGACGGTGAGTGCTGGACGTGGGACAATTCCCGCGTGAGGGCGCAGAAGAACATCACCATGGGGCGGATGACACCGCCAGCGAAGCTATGATTGACCTAGACAAAATTAACTACAGGAGCCTTAACCACCGCCGCGGCTTTCGCTCGATCAAGCCCGAGGCCATGACAGGTGCGCAGCGACTGCGCAAGTACAAGGCCAAGCTTGGCGGTCGAGTGGTGAACTTCTACGTCGATCCAGACGCCGCCGCGGCCATGCTGTACCTGCAAAAGCAGTGGGGCATGAAGACGTACAAGGAGGCCGTGCAGGCCTCGCTGCGATACTTGGCCAAGCACACCCGCTTGGGACTCGAAAAGCTTGAGCTGGATATGGTCCTAGATGACGACATTGACGAGGACGATACACAATGCTAATATCTGCGCCGGAGCAGTGTCTCCAAATTCGACCGGCCTCGTGCCGGTTTTTGTTTTTGGACCCCCGCAGAGGCTTGAAGTGATCGTCTCCCATGGAGAGTTGATGTGTGGGGTTCACCCTTTAGGAGCGACTATGGACGGGATTATCGGACGTGCTGCCAAGCCGGGGCTGTATGCAAACATCAACGCCAAGCGTGAGCGCATTGCAGCGGGCTCCAAAGAGCGCATGCGCAAGCCTGGTGCCAAGGGTGCCCCGACTAACGCTGCCTTCAAGGCTGCGGCCAAGACCGCAAAGAAGTAAGCCATGGGCATCATTCGCCGCGGCATGGAGTTCTCGGGCTACAACAAGCCCAAGCGGACGCCCAGCCACAAAACCAAAAGCCATGCAGTGCTGGCCAAGTCTGGCGACGAGGTCAAGCTTATCCGCTTTGGTCAACAAGGTGTATCTGGCTCTCCGAAGAGGGAAAGTGAGAGCAAAGGGGATAAGGCTCGCAGAGAGTCTTTTAAGGCCCGGCACGCAAGCAACATAAACAAGGGTCGTATGAGTGCTGCTTACTGGTCGGATAAAGTGAAGTGGTAACTAAGGAGTACATCATGCCTGGACGTGGACGTGGTAGGAAACCCCCTAAGAAGTGATTGGGGCGAGTATTTTGCTCGGATCAAGCCTGTGTGTCCGTGGAGTTACTCTGCGTGGCACCATGGCTTGATTGATGTTGTTGAGTGGTCTGGGGAGGTATTGCCTCTTGGGGACTACATGGCTCGGATGTACTTGACGGATGTTGAGGACAAGGAGCTGGAGAGAATGGCTGAGGAGTTGGACCACGGGGAATGTGAGTGGTTGTTCAGTTATCTGGGGTATGGGGAAGACGCAACTCCTGTTAGTGTGTTGATACAACAGGACAGAAAAATATTAAATGAACTGAGGAACAAGCATGGCTCAGAACATTGCCAAGGGTAAATTAATTGCGGCCTACTGGGCCAATAAGGTGAAATGGTGAAGAAGATTCGTGACCCCAAAGACTCGCTGGCCTTGCACCGCCAGCCAGAGCGCGATGCCGCGGCCGAGTTAAAGGCCAACGTCATGGCCGTGGCTGACGAGGTGTTCGACCGCTACGTCTGGGGCGAGTCTTTTCAAGCCATTGCTGACAGCCTGGACTTCAAAATCGCAGGCTGGAAGCTGCGCCAGATTGTGATGGACAGCGAAGAGACCAGCGAGCGCTACACCATGATCGGCATCGAGCGTGCGCACAACCTGGTCGACGCTGCGCTGGACTATGGCCGCACTGCGGCTGCCATTGGCGACAGCTCTGGCCTGAAGGTGGCGATCGACGTCAACCTCAAGGTGGCCGCCAAGCTCAACGCTGCGGCCTATGGCGATAAGAGTAAGGTCGAGCTGACAGGCGCCAACGGTGGCCCGGTCAAGCTCTTGGCCATGACCGACGAGCAACTGCTCGAAATCGCCGCCAAAGCGGCCGCACAGGAGCAGGCCAAGTGATTACGCCGGCCGACGCTGCCACCGAGCTCTTGGCCAGACGTGCGGCCCGTGGTTCGTTCACGGACTACTGCCGCTACCGGCTGCCCGAAGACATGACGCTGGCGTTGCACCACGAGCTGCTGACCGAGGCGCTCAACGAAGTAGAGACCGGCGAGTGCGACCGCTTGCTGGTGATGATGCCCCCAGGCTCTGCCAAGTCGACCTACGGCTCGGTGTACTTTCCCGAGTACTTTGCCGGGCGCAACCCACAGCTCTCGATCATTGCTGCGTCACACACCGCTGAGCTGGCCGAGCGCTTTGGCCGCCGTGTGCGTAATGGCGTTGACGACGTCGAGTTCAAGGCTCTGTTCCCCAACGTGTCGCTGGCCCCTGACAGCACGGCTGCTGGCCGCTGGGGCACCAACCATAACGGTGAGTACACCGCAGTCGGTGTGGGTGGCTCAGTCACTGGCCGTCGTGGCGACCTGATTGTGGTCGACGACCCGGTGCGAAGCCGTGAGGACGCCGACAGCGAGCGCGTGCGTGAGAAGACATGGGACTGGTGGACTAACGACCTGCTGACGCGTCTCAAGCCCGGTGGCCGCATCGTGGTGATCATGACGCGCTGGCACGAAGACGACTTGGCTGGCCGACTGCTCGAGCGCGAGCCGCAGCGCTGGAAGGTGATCAAGCTGCCGATGATCGCCGTCGAGAACGACCCGCTGGGCCGCGAGCCGGGCGACCGTCTGTGGCAAGAGTGGTTCACCGACGCCATGGTCCAGCAGGCACAAGCCGATCCACGTTCGTGGATCTCGCTGTACCAGCAAGAGCCAAGGCCCGCAGAGGGTGCCGAGTTCAAGCGTGCATGGATCAGCCGATTCAACAACGCGCCCAAGAAAATGAACAAGGTCATCTTGATCGACCCTGCTGGAGACCCCAGCAACAAGGCCGGCAAGAAGAAGCGCAGCGACCGCACTGTCATGTGGGTGGTGGGCCTGGGCTCCGACGGCAACGCCTACCTGGTCGACGGCATCATTGATCGTTTGAGCCTCACACAGCGTGCAGACAAGCTCTTTGCCCTGCACAAGAAGCACAAGCCCATGCAGGTGCGCTACGAGCGCTACGGCATGATGGGCGACATTGCGCACATCAAGAACGAGATGGAGCACCGTCAATACCGGTTTAAGATCATCGAGGTGGCCGGTGCAGTTGAGAAGAACGCACGCATCCGCCGCTTGTTGCCATGGTTCGAGGGCGGGCGCATGTGGTTCCCGCAAGCGCTAAACTACACCGACGTGCAGGGAGCGGACCATGAATTGATTCAAGAATTCATTGATGTCGAGTACGCCACGTTCCCCGTAGGCCGATTTGACGACGGTATGGACTGCTTGGCGCGCTTGGAAGAGCCCAGCCTGTCGCTGCCATGGCCAGACGATGAAGACGAGTGGGAAGTACCAGAGCAGGCGCAGGTTGCGTGGCAGGCTCTCGATAGCGTGACAGGATACTAGGAATGAACATGGACCCAAACCAAATCCCCCAAGACATGGCCGTGATGGTCGGTGACGACATCTACACGCCCGAGCAGTACGAGCAAATGCAAAAGCAAGAGGTCGAGAAGCTGCACGGCTACTTTACCAAGATGCGCGACAAGTGGGTGCAGCACCGCAACCAGTGTGGCGTTGAGACCCGCTGGCGCAAAGCTTCTGAGCTGTACTTCGGCGAAGAGGACAAGCGCGCTGGCATGTTCGAGGACACGCTGCGCAACGGCCCGCCCCAGCGCAAAGTGCAAGACGGCAACCGCTCACGCGTGGTGATCAACATCGTGCGCCCGAAGGTGGACCAGGCGATCGCCCGCATGTGCGAGATTTTGCTGCCCGTCGACGACCGCAACTGGGGCATCAAGCCCACGCCGATCCCCGAGATCGCCGACATGTCCACCGACGAGCGCCAGACCGTTGACCCCATGACCGGCGAGCCTACTGGCCTGACGGCCAGAGACGAGGCCGATTACGTGCTCGAGGCCGCCAAGAAGGCCGCTGAGGGCATGGAGCGATCCATCGCCGACAGCCTGACCGAATGCAACTACAACGGCGAAAGCCGCCAGGTGGTGGACAACGCTGTGCGCTTGGGCACCGGCATTATCTACGGCCCGTTTCCGGCCCGCCAGACCAGCAAGATCTGGATGCCCAGCCCCGATGGTTCGCAGGTCATGCAGATCAACGAGACCATCGTGCCGGCCTCGGAGAGCTTAGACCCATGGGACGTTTACTTTGATCCTTCGTGCGGCAACGACCACCAGCGTGGCCGCGGCTTCTTCATTCGCCGCAACGTGACCCGCAAGGAGTTGCGCCAGTTGGTGGGCCTGCCCGGCTACGACGAAGAGTGCATCCGCGAGGTCTTGCGCATGGAACCTAGGCGCGTGCGTGTCTCAGAAGGCCGCGTGATGCGCGACACCGTGCAAGACGACAGCTACGAGATGTGGACTTACCACGGCGAGATCGAGCCCGAAGAGATGCAGCTCTTGAGCGAGCGCACCGGTGACCCGCTTACCGATGTCGGCTTTGGCGTGCTGGTAATCATCAACGACAAGATCGTGGGCGCCATGGAGTCGTGGGTGGCCGACAAGACGCTGCCCATCGACGCATGGTGCTGGCGCAAGGCCGATGACAGCCCATACGGCCACGGCCTGCCTGACGAGCTGGAGAACCAGCAGCGCGTGGTCAATGCTGCGTGGCGTCAGGTGATGGACAACGGCCGCACCTCACTGGGTGGCCAGATCGTCATGAAAAAGGGCGTGGTCGTTCCGCAGAACAACAACTGGGAGATCACCCCCAACAAGATCTGGTTGGCCAAGGACGACCTCGAAGACGTGCGCCAAGCCTTCAGCGTGTTCGAGTTCAACTCGCACTTAAACGAGCTGCTGTCGATCGCACAGGCCGCCATGCAGTTTGCCGACATGGAGTCGAGCATGCCGCAGATCATGGGCGGTGAGCAGGGCAGTGCGCCCGAGACCGTCGGTGGCATGGTCATGCTGTATAACAATGCCAATGCGGTGCTGCGCCAGCGCGTCAAGTTGTACGACGACTACATCACCAAGCCGCACATCGGCCGCTACTACGACTGGAAGATGGCCAACGATCCAGACCCAGACATCAAAGGCGACTACGAGATCGACGCGCGCGGCTCTACCGCACTGATCGAGCGCGACATCCAAAACCAGGCCTTGCTCAACTTGGCCAACATCACCAACAACCCGCGTTACACCCCGCACCTCAAAGAGCGCGAGGAGCTCAAGGCGATCCTCAAGGCCTTCAAGGTCAACCCTGAAGAGATTATGAAAACCGAGGACGAGGTCGAGCAAGAGCAGGCCGCAATGGCCGAGCAGGGTCCACCGCCCGATCCACGCATCATGGCTGCCGAGATGCAGATGCAATCCAAGCAGATGGAGATGGAAGACCGCGCTGCCCAGCGCGAGTTCGAGATGATGCGCAACCAGCAAGAGCTCGAGTTCCGTCACCAGAACCTGGCCTACAACGTTGAGCGCGAGCGTTCCAACTCTGCGCAGAACCAGATGAACAACGAGCTGCAGCGCGAGATCACGATCGCCAAGATGGCCCAGGACGGCGAGATGACCCGCGAGGAGCTCGAGCGCAAGGAGCGTTTGGAGATGCTCAAGATCCAAGACAACCGCGAGCGCTTTAACGCCGAAGCCGCCCTGCGGGTCAAGACCGGGGCGGGCATCTAATGAACTGCTTGCAAAACTATTTCAATGCTGATAGTATTCGTGCCGGGGCAGTGTCTTCGCAGGCCGCCCCGGCAATTCAGACTTTTTCATTTTTAAGCCGCTCCAGCAATGGGGTGGCTTTTCTTTTATGAGCATGAAACCAGAAGACTTCCGCAGCGAAGCGTGGAAGCGGTTGACGCAGACCCTTGAGGAACGACTCGAGGAGCTCCGTCAGCTAAACGACAGCCCAAGCTTGGGAGTCGAGCAGACAGCCTTGGTCCGTGGGGGGATCAAAGAGCTGAAAAGAATACTCAGCCTGGCGGATGACGCCAGCCTGGGTCCGTTGGTTGACCCTGATGAACTCAGCGTTAACTCCCCCGGCCAGTAATGGCCAAACTCGAGAGACAAAACCAAAATGAACTTACAGGAACAAGTCAACCCGCAAGACGAAGCACAGAAAATCTGGGACCAACTCGACGCTGAAGAGGCCGGCAACGCGCAGCCGCCTGAAGGTGACGAGTCAGAAGGTACTGGCACCGAGCAACCCGCAGCTCAGCAAGATGCACCCGCCCCAAAGGCCGATGCAGATACTGAAGCTGGACAGGAGCCCGCGAGTGAACCGGACCTTCGGGACAAGATCGCTGGACTCGAGACCATGTTGTCTCAAGTCACGCAACGATTGCGAAATGCTGAAGGACACATTGGTGGCCTGGGCAGCCAAATGAAGCAACAGCTTCAAGCGGCCCAACAGGTTGCAACGAAGGGCGGCGACGCACCCACCGCGAAGGAAATTCGCGATGCGCAAGCCAACCCCGAGGCAATGGAGTCTTTGAAGCGCGACTACCCCGAGTTCGCTTCTGCAATGGAGTCAGCGCTCAACGAGCGGCTGAGTGGTTTGGAGCAACGCCTGCAACAGCAAGCGCAGCCCCAAGCACCTCAACAGCCGAGCATAGGCGTTGAAGAATTCCATCGCATGAGGTCTGAACTCCAGGTAGAAGTGCGGCATCCGGGCTGGCTCGATCGTGTAAGGACGCCCGAATTTCAAGGTTGGCTTCAGCGCCAACCGCGTGAAGTGCAGATGCTTGCGGCGAGCGAGAGCCCGCAAGATGCGATCCGCTTGCTGGATCTGCACGGCGACGCAGCGAAGTCGGCAACGTCACAAAGAACGCAGCGACTGTCTGCTGCGGCGGCTATTCCTACTGGCCGCTCTGGCTCGAATACTCGAGGCAAGGCGGTAGAGGACATGACGCCGGAGGAGTACTGGCGCTACCTAGATGAACTTGATCGACAAAAAAGGAATTGATCATGCAAACCTACTCACTGGTTCCTAGCCGGAACCTCATCATGGCCGAGCGTGAAATGCTTAAGCACGCCGAACCCATCAAAGTGTTGAGCTCCTTCGGTACTCAGAGGCAAGTGCCCCAGAACAAGACTGATACAGTCGTGTTCCGTCGCGCTGTGCCTATCGATGCCGGCACCAACGGCGCCCCCAACGTCACCGTCAGCAACTACCTGTTGCAAGAAGGCGTGACGCCCAGCGCTCGCACCATTCAGTATCAAGACGTGCAGGTCACCCTGCAGCAGTTCGGCGTGCTGATGAAGATCTCCAGCAAAGCTGAGTCGATGTACGAGGATGACATCCCCGGCGACATGACCAAGCTGGTTGGCGAGCACATGGCCACCATCGAAGAGTTGATTTCTTACGGTGTGGTCCGCGGTGGCACCAACGTTGTGTTCGCTAACGGTACCGCTCGTACTGCCGTGAACACTGCTGTGAGCCTGAACAAGCTGCGTCAAGCCGCTCGTCAGCTCGAGTCTGCCCACGCCATGCGCGTGACAGAGAAGCTGTCTGCTGGCCCCAACTTTGGTACCAGCGCCATTCACCCTGCTTACCTGGTGTTCATCCACACCGACTTGGAAGCTGACGTCCGCAACCTCGCTGGCTTCACTCCCGTGGTCGAGTACGGTACCCAGAAGCCTGTGCATGAGCGCGAGATCGGTGCTGTTGAGCAGTTCCGCTTCGTGACCAGCCCCTACTTCCGTCCCTTCCTGGCTGCAGGCGGTACGGTCGCTGCTGGTGCTTTCCTGTCTAACGGCGGCACTACCGGCACCGACGCTGACGTGTACCCCATGATGGTGGTTGCACAAGAGGCTTGGGGTCAAGTGGCTCTCAAGGGCATGGGCGCGATCGATCCGATCTACCTGCCTGCAAAGCAGAAGACACACGCCAACCCTATGGGCATGTTTGGCTACGTGGGTGCCAACTTCTACAAGAACGCCGTCCGTTTAAACGAAAACTGGATGGTGAGACTCGAAGTTGCCGCTTCTGGCTTGGCCTAATTTGAATGAGGGGCTTCGGCCCCTCGTTTGAAAGGAAAATGACATGGACACCATTGCAAACATCAACACGATGAACAGCTTGAGCACCAGCGACCGTCTTCAACTATTGCGCGTTATCACGCAACTGGCTGAGGTCAACGCTGCTCAGACTGCCGCCATCGCCGATCTCGAAGCCCGCGTCACTGTGCTCGAGAACGCTTAACCCTTAATCTTGAAGGAATCCCATCATGGACAACCTCGCTCTCTCACAAGGCGGTAACTTCGCCTTTACCTCTGGCGCTCTGGCCGCTGGCTCTAACGCCGGCACCATCCAGAACGCTGCTGCCATCACTTACACCATCAATGGTGAATTCAAGTCGAAGGCCATCACCAACAACGCCGCGATCAGCTACACCGGCCCCGCCGTGTATAGCCAAAACGCTGTTGAGTCTAACGGTGGCTTCACTGGTGAAGTAGGCGGCTCGACTCGTCTGTACGGCATCTACTTGGACGGCGCTGGCACTTTCAGCATCGAGCCCGGTGCGATCGTCAACACAGCCGAGTTGGCCGCTGGCGTGGCCCCCTTGCAGTTCCCTGGCACCCAGCGTGCCAAGGCCTGCGTTGGCGCCATGCGCATTGCTGTGACTGCTGGTACGGCCTTCGTGCCCGGCACCACTGCCTTGAACGCTACTGGTGTAACCGCCACGTTCTTGAACCTGTCGTCGATTCCCGGCGAGCCTCTGACGGCCTAAGTCAGTAGGGGTCACCTTCGGGTGGCCCCGATTCTTTTCAACCCTTTTGGAGACCTGTTATGACCCGAGTAAACAGCTACGAGCGCAAAGGCACCGTTTCATCCGGTGATGTTGCCATTCAAAACGACGTCGAGACCGTCGATACCGCGGCATTGGCCAAGGGCGCGACCCTCAACGGTATTGAGATTGACACCGATCGCATCATCGGCACGGACCAGCTCGACAACGAAGTATTCATGCGTGACGAAGTCGAAGTGTTTGTCAACGAAGCCATGAGCGAAAACGACGCTACCTTCTTGGAGGTCAACGTCAACGGCGACTACCGCATGGTGGTTCGTGGTGACACCGTCAAGCTGCGCCGCTACCACGTTGCTGTGCTGGCCCAAGCCAAGCAATCTCGCGTTCGTCAACGAAAGATCATGAACCCCGACGGCTCGATGGGCTTCGTCGAAGAAAACGTTTTGAGCCTGACTTATCCATTCAGCATTACCCATGATCCTCGTGGCAAGCAGGGTGGTGACTGGCTCAAGCAACTGCTGTCTAACCCTGTGTAAACCATGAACTACCTCCAGCTCGTTCAACAACTGCGCCAAGAGTGCGGCGTCTCTGGTAATCCGCCATTGACTGTCGCTGGCCAAGTGGGTGAGATCAAACGCTTGGTCGACTGGATCAACGCCGCGTGGCTCGAGATCCAAGGCGCCAACGACGACTGGGGTTTCATGCGCGAAGACTTTAGCTTTGGCATCGTGCCCAACGTCGGCGACTACACCGTCGCTGGCGCTCCCGGCGTAGGTGCAGGTCTGACCGACCTGCGCTACTGGCACCGCGATACCTTCCGCATCTTTGACACCGCCATTGGAACTGACGACGAGCAGTTCTTGGTCGAGTTTGAGTACCGGGTGTTTCGCAACACCTACCGATTCCAAGCGCAGACGCCTGCGCGCCCGGTGGTGTTTGCTGTTAACCCCAAGGGCAAGGCCTTGCTGTTCGGCTCCATACCTGACAACAACTACACCGTGGTGGGTGAGTACCAGCGCATCCCGCGCTCGTTCACCGACGACAACGACACGCCCGACATGCCCGAGCACTTGCACATGATGATCGTGTACAAGGCCATGCAGTACTACGGCTATTACGAGGCAGCGAGCGAGGTCATCAACCGCGGTGAGCGCATGTACAAGGCGCTGATGAACCAGCTCGACCGTGAGCAGCTGCCCCGTGTGACTTTGGGCGATCCTTTGGCGTAAGGGGCAAACATGCAACAGATGCAGCTCCCCCGCGTGCAATATGACCTGATCTCGTTGGGTGGCGGTCTGGACCAAGTGACTCCGACACTGGCGCTCAAACCTGGCGTTGCGCGACGCGCTGCCAACTTCGAGGCCTCGGTCAATGGCGGCTACACCCGCATTCAAGGGTACGAGCGCTTTGACGGTCGACCCAATCCCTCTGAGGCCACCTACACCATCCTGACCTGCCAGCTCGTGCAGGCAGTGGCTGTGGGCGACACCCTCACGGGCCAGACCAGCGGCGCGACTGCAATCGTGATGGACATCGACGGCGACAACGTGGTGGTCACCAAAGAAGTCGGCTTCTTCGCTTCCGGCGAAGTCTTGCTCGACGGCGCAACCCCAGTGGGTGCCATCGTTGAAGTGGCCGGCGTGGCCGCTGATGGCTTGACCGACGCCGAGTACAAGGCACAGGCGGCCGACGTGCGCCGCGCTGACATCACCGTTGTGCCGGGCGAAGGCCCTGTGCGCGGGGTGGTGTACTACCAAGGCAACGTCTACGCCTGGCGCAACGATGCGGCCAACGTCAAGGCCGAGCTGTACGAGTCGTCGTCCAACGGCTGGACCTTGGTGCCACTGGGCGTCGAGCTGAAGTTCAATCAAGGCGAGAAAGAGATTTTTGATGGCGACACCGTCACGGGCCAAAACAGCGGCGCTACCGGTGTGGTCAAGCGCGTGGTGCTCGAGTCGGGCAGCTGGGGCAACAACAATGCCCAAGGCCGCCTGATCTTTGCCACAGTCACCGGCACATTCACGGTGGGTGAGCAGATCCGTGTGAGCAACCAGAAGTACGCTTCGGTGGTGGCTGCACAAACCGCCATCACCATGCTGCCCAATGGCCGCTTTGAGATGGTGGTGGGCAACTTCGGTGGCGGCCCCGGCAACACCAAGGTCTACGGCTGCGACGGCGTCAACCGTGGGTTTGAGTTCGACGGCGAGGTGTTCGTGCCGATCAACACCGGCATGGTGCTCGACAAGCCCAACCATGTGGCGGTCCACAAGCAACACCTGTTCTTGAGCTTTGGCTCTTCGCTGCAGTTCTCAGCGATTGCCGAGCCCTACCAGTGGACCCCGCTCTTGGGCGCCGGCGAGCTGGCGATGAACGACATCATCACCAACCTGCTGCTGCTGCCTGGCGACCAGTCGTCTGGTGCGCTGGGCGTGTTTACCCGCAACGACACCAACATCCTGTACGGCACCAGCTCTTCGGACTTTCAGCTGGTGACCCTCAGTAGCGGTACCGGAGCGATTGCCTACACCGCTCAGATGATGGACGCGGCCTATGTGCTCGACGACCGCGGTGTGCTGTCGATGTCTGCTGCGCAGAACTTCGGCAACTTCGACACCGCCTCGCTCACGCTCAACATCCGCCCCTACATTCAGTTTCGCCGCAACCTGGCCACTGCAAGCCTCTTGAATCGCGAGAAGGCCCAGTACCGCGTGTTCTTCAGCGACGGTGCTGCGGTCTATATCACGATCGCCAACGGCCAAATGCTGGGCGCCATGCCTGTGCAGTTTGATAACCCGGTGACCTGCGCGTTTGAGGGCGAGACCCCAGACGGCTCGTCGACTGCATTCTTTGGTTCGACCAACGGCTTTGTGTACCGGCTCGACGCTGGCACCTCGTTTGACGGCGCACCGATCTCCGCCAACCTGAGCTTGGTCTTTAACTCAATCAAGTCGCCACGCATCCGCAAGCGCTACCGCAAGGCCAGTATTGAGCTGACTGGCGACTCGTATGCGGAGATCCAAGTCGCATACGACTTGGGCTACCGCTCGGCTGATGTGGCGCAGCCAGGCAACACTGCATACGAAGCTGACCTGCGGGGCAGCTTCTGGGACGGCATGCAGTGGGATAATTTCGTCTTCGATGGTAACGAGCTCAGCCCGTCTGAAGTTGAGGTCGAGGGTACTGCTGAGAACATTGCGATCAGCATCTCGGCAACATCCGACCTGTTCAGGCCCTTTACCGTCAACAGCATTCTGCTTCACTACTCACTTCGCCGAGGACTCCGATGAGCAATCCGTACTATACAAGAACCGGCTTCCCAACGCCGAATGCGCCAGGCTCCTCGGCGGCCATGCGCAACGAGCTCGATCTGATCATGACGGGCTTTGACAAGCTGCCCACGCTGACCGGCAATGCGTTTCGCGTGGTGGCTGTCAACCAGTTTGGCACCGCGCTGGTGGCCACGTCTTCGCTGCAGTCGCTGGCCATTACGAGCAGCACGATCA
>Ga0114946_10001669_pt1 | contig 15306 bp, 11 predicted proteins | sample WalLakDeSediment_FD_88676 | JGI IMG/M metagenome (GOLD analysis project Ga0114946, IMG submission 88676) | Lake sediment microbial communities from Walker lake, Nevada to study Microbial Dark Matter (Phase II) - Walker Lake 11/02/13 Deep Sediment | ecosystem: Environmental > Aquatic >... | reverse complement strand
GGCTCGGAATTGACGGCGAGCCGCATGAGCGGCGCCTGGCGGGAGATCCGGAGCTTTGGGGGTCAGGTGTTCGCGACGGCCTTGGAGCAACCGCCCTACGAGGGGAAGGTGTTCCACGTGGAACAAGGTATGATCCGAGACCTTCCCTGAGCGCGATGGCCGTTCGGCCAGAGCGCACCCAAGTCGAGCAGGAACGATCGGCGAGCCCGCGCATCGCTGCTGTCGCGCTGCCATCGGCCGTCGGGGAATCCAACCGTGACGGGTATATAATACCGATCGGTGTATGAGGGCGGCCCTGTTCCCTCACGCCACCCCTCCTTCATCAGGGAAAGCTCGCCTCCAGCTCGTCCGACGCCTTGCGCCGGCCATCGGTCGATCCACGCTGTCCATAAGAACCGGGAATACTGCAACGCAATGACCTACGACTCCTCGAACATCAAGGTACTGCGCGGGCTCGATGCCGTCCGCAAACGCCCAGGAATGTACATCGGCGATACCGACGATGGGACGGGTCTCCATCACATGGTCTTCGAGGTCGTCGATAACTCCATCGATGAGGCGCTCGCCGGCTACTGCACCGAGGTCCAGGTCCGCATCCACGCCGACCAGTCGGTGACCGTCGTCGACAATGGACGGGGGATACCGGTCGACATCCACCCCGAAGAACAGCGCTCCGCCGCCGAGGCGATCATGACCGTCCTCCATGCGGGCGGGAAGTTCGACGCGAGCTCGTACAAGGTGTCCGGCGGTCTCCACGGGGTGGGGGTGTCGGTCGTCAATGCCCTATCCGAGCATCTCTGGCTCAAGATCGCCCGCGGTGGCCATCTCTATCAGCAAGAATACGCCCTTGGGGAGCCGCTTTACCCCCTCAAGGTGATTGGTGCCTCGGACCGCACGGGCACCGAGATCCGGTTCAAGCCTTCGGCGACGATCTTCTCGGACCTCCAGTTCCACTACGACATCCTCGCCAAGCGCCTCCGAGAACTCTCCTTCCTCAACTCCGGTGTACGTATTTTGCTCACGGAGGAGGGTACGGGCCGCCAGGACTGCTTCGAGTACAAGGGCGGGATCCAGGCCTTCGTCGCCCACCTCAACCGCAACAAGGTCCCGATTCACCCCACGGTCTTCTACTTTGCGGCCGAACGGCAGGACATGCTGGTGGAGATCGCCCTGCAGTGGAATGAATCCTTCCAGGAGACGATCTTTTGTTACACCAACACCATCCCTCAGCGGGATGGCGGCACCCACTTGGCGGGTTTCCGGGCGGGGCTCACGCGCACGCTCAACCAGTATATCGATCGTGAAGATCTCGCAAAAAAACAGAAGGTAAAGACCGTCGGAGACGACGCCCGCGAAGGCCTGACGGCCGTGGTCTCGGTCAAAGTCCCCGACCCGAAGTTCTCGTCCCAAACCAAGGACAAGCTGGTCTCTTCCGAGGTCAAGGCCATCGTCGAGGCCGTTCTCGTCGAGTATCTCAACCAATTCCTGGAAGAGCATCCCCCAGAGGCGAAGATCATCGCCAACAAGATGCTGGACGCCGCTCGGGCACGGGAGGCCGCACGCAAGGCGCGGGAGATGACGCGCCGCAAGGGCGTGCTCGATATTGCTGGTCTTCCCGGCAAGCTCGCTGACTGCCAGGAGAAGGACCCGGCGAAGTGTGAGCTCTATCTGGTTGAGGGCGATTCCGCCGGGGGCTCCGCCAAACAAGGCCGCGACCGCGCGTTTCAGGCCATCCTCCCGCTCAAGGGGAAGATCCTCAACGTGGAGCGTGCCCGCTTCGACAAGATGCTCTCCTCGGCGGAGGTCGGCACCCTGATCACGGCCCTTGGCTGCGGGATCGGCCGAGAAGACTACGACCCCGACAAGCTGCGCTACCATCGCGTCATCATCATGACGGACGCCGACGTAGACGGTGCCCACATCCGCACGCTGCTCCTCACCTTCTTCTACCGGCAGATGCCGGAGCTCGTCGAGCGCGGTCACATCTACATCGCGCAGCCACCGCTCTTCAAGATCAAGCGGGGAAAGCAAGAGGTCTATCTCCTCGACCAGGGTGAGCTCGACGCCTCCCTGCTGCAGACTGCCCTGGACGGCGCAAAACTGCACGTGGCCGAAGACGCCCCAGCCCTCAACCCCACCGCGCTAGAAGAGCTGGCGCGAGACTACCAGGTCTTCATCGCCATCACGGAACGGCTCTCGACGCGCTACGACCGCGCGTTTCTCCAGGTCCTGCTGACCTTGCCCAAGATCGATGCCGCGGCCTTTGAGGATCTGTCGCGAATCAGGCCCTGGCTGGACGCCTTGTCGGAGCGTCTTGCGGCTCGTGCTGGCCCCGGCGAGCGCTATGCGAGTGCGCTGTCCCAGCCGGGCGATCCCGGCCATCCGGGACTCGTGATTACCCGCTTACGTCACGGCATCCCCGAGACGAGTTACGTACCGAGCGATTTCTTCAAGGGCGTCGACTACGCGAAGATCGCAGCAGTCGCGGACAAGCTCAGTGGTCTGCTAGAAACGACGGCGTACGCCACGCGGGGTGAGAAACGCCGCCCCGTTGCGGGCTTCGGTGAGGTCTTTGGCTGGTTGATGGAAGAGGCCCGACGTGGCTATCACATCCAGCGCTACAAGGGCTTAGGGGAGATGAACCCCGATCAGTTGTGGGAGACGACGATGAACACCGAGACACGCCGCCTCCTGCGCGTGACGATCGAGGATGCCGTGGCGGCCGATCAGATCTTCACCACCCTGATGGGTGATCAGGTCGAGCCGCGACGCGAGTTTATCGAGCGCTACGCCCTAGAGGCGGAGAACATCGACATTTGAGGCGGGATACTGCCAACGGTGGCGATGAGGCCACCCAGGTCTCGCACATCGGCGGCGTGAACCAAGCTAACGGCCATGGCCGTTTCCCTCACCCCCGCCCTCTCCCAGCGGGCGAGGGGGAGATGGAGCGCGCTGCGCGCGGCTTTCATCGTAAGCTAACGCGCCGGCGTTAGGCTCCGCTCGCCGGGTAAGGAAGCGACCGTGGTTTCGATCCATTCCTCGACCTGTCGATTGATCTCGGTCGCCGCCAATCCCTCCGTTCGCAGGGGCGCCCCGATGACGACATCGACCACCCCTGGGTACTTGCGCAGATCACGCCGTCGCCAGAAGACACCGGCGTTGTGTGCGATCGGTATGACCGGAAAGCCACTCCGTTCGGCCAGGAGCGCTCCGCCGAGTCCGTAGCGGCGGCGCTGCCCCGGCGCCACGCGCGTCCCCTCCGGAAAGATCACCACCGTTCGGCCATGCGTCAGGGCGCGGATTCCGTCTTCGAGCACCTGCCGCATGGCACGCCGCCCGGCCTTGCGATCGATTGCGATCGGTCGAAAGGGGGCTATGCCCCAACCAAAGAAAGGGATCCACAGCAGCTCGCGTTTGAGCACCCAAGTATGCTCGGGGCTTAGCAGTGCCCGCAACGCGATGGTCTCCCAGGCTGACTGGTGCTTGCACAGGACGATGCACGGCTCGTGGCGGAGGTGGTCAGCGCCTGCTATGCGGTAGCTCAACCCACAGATCCGGGCGAGCGCCCGGAGATTCAGGCGCCCCCAAAGCCGCCCGATCCGCCCCAGGATCCCTTGCGGAAGCAGCCACCCGATCAGCGATAGCGGCAGCGACCAAAGGAAAATCGTTGCGAACAGAAAAACGAGATACAGACTGGAGCGAACCGCGACCACCGCTTTCCCTCAACCCAAAGAAGTCCGCCAGCGAAGACGCAGCAAGGAGCCACTCGCCGCAGAGCAACCGCTGACGATCCGGCCAGCGTCCCTGGTCGTCATTGATCCGAAAACCCGCGCGTGTCTGAACAAATTCTCACAAACATCATACACTTGAACGTAGAAACAAATTTATTCGAAAATAACCGCAAATAAACGCACATCAAAAAATGTAACAACGGGTTCTAAGGAGATGGCGCTCACCCTGCAGCATGGCTAACACGCCGAGAACCACGGGTCTAACGGCCATGGCGACCAGCGCCACCCCAGACCAGGAAAGGCGCTGCTCGCCATGGCCGTTTCCCTCACCCCGGCCCTCTCCCGGAGGGCGAGGGGGAGATGGAGCGCGCTACGCGCGACTCTCATCGTAGCCAGGCTGTTTCGGATCATTGGCCCCATGCACCAGCGATTTCAGGCTCGGTGGCCTCGGACCAGCCCCTCGGCGGCCGCCGCAAGGTCGGGATAGACGGCTACCCCGGCGAGGTCCCCTCGATGCGTGTCGAGCGTCCATTGCCCCTTCCCCGTCAGCACCAGGATCGGTCTCGCCCCGACCGCCCGCGCTGCCTGGATGTCGCGCAGGGCGTCGCCGATGCTCGGAACCCCGGTGAGGTCGACTTGCAGCCGCCGGCCGATGTCCTCGATGAGTCCCGGAAACGGCTTGCGGCAACGGCACCCATCCTCTGGCGCGTGCGGACAGAAGAACACCCCCTCCACCTGGCCGCCGACCTGCGAGAGGGCAAGCGCCATCTTCCGGTGCATGGCGTTGAGGTCGTCGATGGTAAAGAGACCCCGTGCGATGCCGGACTGGTTGGAGGCCACCAACACTCGATAGCCCGCGTGATGCAGCCGAGCGATCGCCTCCAGGCTACCGGGAATCGGCCGCCACTCGTTCGCGGACTTGATGTAAGCGTCGGAATCCTCGTTGATCACCCCATCGCGATCGAGGATCACCAGTCTCATGCCGCGGCCTCCGGCAGGCGAAGCTCCGATACCCGGATGCGGGCCTTCACCACCCGCCCTACTCGCTGATCGAGCTTCGCCATCTTCTCCCAGGACGCTGATATGAGATCGATACGCGCCCCCTCAGTGTAGACGCGAAATGTCCGCCACCCGCAGGAACAGCCCCTGCAGGGCCTGCAAGAGCGCCAGGCGGCCCTGGCGCAGCCCCTCGTCCTCCACCATGACCATGACGCCGTCGAAAAAGGCGTCGACATCATCGCGCAGACCGGCGAGCCGTTGTAGGACCTCGAAATAGTGACCGGCCCTCAGCTCTGTCTGGATCTCGCCCTCCAGGTCCGCCACCCGCTGGGCCAGTCGCCGTTCGCCGACCTCCTGCAGGTGGCCGAGGTCGAGGGGAGGAATTTGGGTGTCTTCGCTCTTGCGCAGGATGTTGCGGATGCGCTTGTTGGCGGCCGCGAGGGCGGATGCCTCGGGGAGCTTGCGGAAGGCATCGACCGCCAACACCCGCCGATGGATGTCGCTCGGGATGGAGAGCTCGAGTGCCAATACGGCATCGACGACGTCCGCCCCGATCCCTTGGTCCTGGTAATAGCCCTTCAAACGCTCCAGCACGTAGACCAGGACCTCGCGCGCGGCCGAGCGTGCATCCAGCTTGTCGCGGAGCTCTTCAGCGGTGAAGTCGAGTAGCTCACGCAGGTCGAGATCGAGCGGGGTCTCGATGAGGATGCGCAGGACGCCGATGGCCGCCCGCCGCAGGGCGTAGGGGTCCTTGACCCCGGTGGGACGCTGCCCGACGGCGAAGATGCCCACCAGGGTATCGAGCTTCTCGGCCAGGGAGAGGACCCGCCCGCAGCTCGACGCCGGCAGCCGATCGCCTGCATGGCGAGGGAGATACTGCTCCTCCAAGGCGGCGCAGATGCAAGGGTCCTCCCCGGCATGCTCGGCGTAGTAGCGCCCCATCACGCCCTGTAGGTTGGGAAACTCGAAGATCATGTGTGTCATCAGATCGCACTTCGCGAGCCGCGCGGCCCGTGCCGCGAGCTCTTCGTCGAGCCCGAGGTGCCCCGCCAGATGCCGGCTGATCTGGGCGACCCGAGCCGATTTGTCCCCTAGGGTCCCCAGCCGGTCTTGGAACACCACCTGGTCGAGCCGACCGTAGAGCGCCTCCAGCGGGTGGCGTCGGTCTTGGTCCCAGAAGAAGGCGGCGTCGGCGAACCGGGGTCGGATGACCCGCTCGTTTCCGGCGCGCACCTGATCGGGATCACGGCTCTCGATGTTGCACACCGTGATGAAACGCGGGAGCAGGCCGCCGTCGTCCGCGAAGACGGGAAAGTATTTCTGATTCTTCTGCATCGTCTCGATCAGCGCCTCGCGGGGGACGGCGAGGAACTGCTCATCGAACGCCGCGAGGATCGCGGTCGGCCACTCGCAGAGGGCGGTGACTTCATCGAGCAAGTCCGCATCCAGTCCGGCGCGCCCGCCCGCCTCGGCCGCAAGGGCCTCCACCTGTGAGCGGATCATTTCACGGCGCCGCTCGAACGAGGGCTCGACGCGCCCCTGGGCGCGCAGCAGGCCGGCATAGGCGGAGGGCTCGGGGATCCGGATCGGCTCGGGGGCGTGAAAGCGATGCCCTCGGGTCTGATCGCCGATCTCCAGACCGAAGAGCGCCCCAGGGACGGGCTCAGCGCCAAAGACCACCGTCACCCAGTGAATGGGGCGTACGAACTCCGCCTCTCCTGCTCCCCATCGCATCCGCTTGGGGATGGGTAGCTTGCCTAGGGCCCCTTCGACGACCCCTACGAGGAGCTCGGTCGTCGGCCGCCCGGATCGCGTCTGGCGGAAGACCAGCCAGGCACCGGAGTCGGTGGATTCCTGCTGCAGATCGCCAACACCAACGCCGCAGGAGCGAGCGAAGCCCTCGGCCGCCTTGGTGGGTTGCCCGTCGCTGCCAAAGGCGGCAGTGAGGGCCGGTCCCCGCCGGACCTGCTCTTGATCGGGTTGTTGCACTGCCAACCCTTGGATCACCACCGCAAGGCGACGCGGGCTAGCAAACGCCTCGATTGCGTTGAAACTGAGCCCTTGCTCACCGAGGCCCTGGGACAACTCCAGGGCGAACGCCTCGGATAACCGACGCAGGGCGGTGGGAGGAAGCTCCTCGGTGCCGATCTCGACCAAGAGATCACGCTTGTCTGCCTCAGCCATGGCTGTTCCCCTCTGGTGCACCGAGCATCGGAAAGCCCAGCGCCTCGCGGCGCTCGAAGTAGCGCTCGGCGACAGCGCGCGACAGCGCGCGCACCCGCAGGATGAAGCGCTGCCGCTCGGTGACCGATATGGCACTGCGCGCGTCGAGCAGGTTGAAGATGTGCGAAGCCTTGAGCATCTGCTCATAGGCCGGCAGCGGAAGCCCTTTTCCGATCAATGCTTGGCTCTGCTGCTCGCACCCATCGAACTGCCGAAAGAGGGCATCGACGTCGGCATGCTCGAAGTTGTAGGCGGACTGCTCCACCTCGTTCTGGTGGTAGACGTCGCCATAGGTGACGGTGCGTCCGTCGCTGCGCGTCCAGACCAGGTCGAAGACGCTCTCGACCCCTTGCAGATACATCGCGATCCGCTCCAGCCCGTAGGTGATCTCGCCCGTGACCGGCCGGCAGTCGAGCCCCCCGACCTGCTGGAAATAGGTGAACTGCGAGACCTCCATCCCGTTGAGCCAGACTTCCCAGCCGAGCCCCCACGCACCGAGGGTCGGCGACTCCCAGTTGTCCTCGACGAAGCGGATGTCATGGACCAGCGGATCGATGCCGAGCGCCCGCAGCGAGTCCAGGTACAGCTCCTGGATGTCGAGCGGAGAGGGCTTGAGCACGACCTGATACTGGTAGTAATGCTGCAATCGATTGGGATTCTCGCCATAGCGCCCGTCGGTCGGACGGCGCGAGGGCTGCACGTAGGCGCAGCGCCAGGGCTCAGGCCCGATCGAGCGCAGGAAGGTCGCGGGATGGAAGGTCCCCGCGCCTACCTCCATATCGTAAGGCTGCATGATGACGCAGCCGCGCTCCGACCAATACCGTTCCAAGGCAAAGATGAGGCCCTGAAAGGTGGTAACGTCATCGTTTCCGGCTGCCAATGCCCACTCCTCTCGCGTCGCTTCGGATAAGGGCGGCAAGTATACCCGTCACGCACGGGTTTTGCGGTAAGCGAGCTGCGCCCATCGGGTCCGAGCGCAAGGCGTGCCCCGCGACCTTCCGGCCGGGCACGCCTTGGCTTCGATCGGGCCGATTCGGTCCATGCCGTATACTCCGCCCCATGGCGCAGATGCCCCCCTCAGCGAGCCCTTCGGCCGAGCGAACCCTCCCCGCCCCTCGCGCTCGCCCAGGGACGGGTGATCCGACGGCACAGGCGCTTCGTCTCGCCCGCGCCGAGGCGATCTCACGCACCGCCATCGTCGGCGGCCTCGTCAATCTGATCTTGTCGATCATCAAGGTCGTCGCCGGTGTGGTGTGGAGCTCTCAGGCGCTGGTCGCCGATGGCGTGCACTCCCTTTCCGATCTCGCCTCGGACGTGCTGGTCTGGTTCGCGGGACGCCATGCCACCCAGGCCCCCGACGCCGAGCATCCCTACGGGCACGCCCGCTACGAGACGGTCGCCAGTCTCGCCCTAGGCCTGTTTCTCCTTGCCGTGGCCGTTGGCATCGCCTGGGATGCCGGCCACCGGCTGTTTGCGCCCGAGGAGCTTCTCCGCCCCGAGGCGCTCGCCTTGCTCGCGGCCTTGATCTCCATTCTGGTCAAGGAGTGGCTGTACTGGTGGACCCTCGGCTACGCCCGCCGCGTGCGCTCCGATATGCTGCGCGCCAACGCCTGGCACCATCGCACGGACGCCATTTCCTCGGTGGTCGTCCTGGTGGGGGTGGGTGGCACATTGGCCGGACTCACCTACCTGGACGCCGTGGCCGCGATCCTGGTGGGGGTGATGATCGCTCGCATCGGTGTGGAGATCGGCTGGACGGCGGTGCGCGAGCTGGTGGACACCGGGCTGGAGCAGGAGCGCATCGAGGCGATCCGCGAGACCATCCGCACCGTGGGCGGCGTGCGCGACATCCACATGCTGCGCACCCGCCGTCATGGCGGACACGCATCTGCCGACGTCCACGTCCTGGTCGACCCGCGGGTGAGCGTGTCCGAGGGGCACATCATCAGTGTGCTGGTCGAGCGGCGGCTCAAGGAGCAGATCGACGAGATCACCGACGTCACGGTGCACATCGATCCCGAGGACGACGAGGCCGCCCCCGCCCCGGCGGCGCTACCCCTGCGAGCGGAGGCCCTGGCCCGTCTTGACGCCCTGTGGGAGGAGATCCCCGAGGCTAGGCTACGCCGGCGCACCCTGTTGCATTACCTCAACGGCAGGATCGACGTCGAGGTCTTCCTGCCGCTGGAGGCCTGCGGCGGGACCCGCGGCCAGGCCGAGGCGCTGGGCAAGCGTCTGCAGGTTGCGATGGACCAAGACCCCGTGTTCCGCCGCGTTCAGACCTATTTCGGCTGAGACGCACCACAAGTGTGCGCCCTCGTCTGGTGAGGCACTCTGATGGTGCGTTACCCTTCTCGATCCCGAGCCCCGGAGTCGAGGGGGCACGGTTTTGGTGCTGACGAGCGGTGCAACGGCGCGCGAGGCCGCACCGGATTCCTCGGGATTGCCCCCGTTTCGACGCCCGCCGCCGCGGGAGGATGACCCAAGCCGCAAATGAGCAGGCTACTGGTACGGTTCCTGCTAAGAACAACCCAGCGCTCGGGACGCCTTCCTTGAGCGCGCCCACTGAAATCACTCACTGAGCGAACCCGCTCGACGGCCAACGCAGGCCACAGGCAAACCTCGGAGACCAGCAGATGCCCTCTAGTGTGATGACGATGATGAAAGAGAAAGAGGTGAAGTTCGTCGATCTTCGCTTCACCGACACCCGCGGCAAGGAGCAGCACGTATCCCTCCCCGCCAGCATGGTCGACGACGACTTCTTCACCGACGGGAAGATGTTCGACGGCTCCTCCATCTCCGGCTGGAAGGGCATCCAGGAGTCGGACATGGTCCTGATGCCCGAGGCCGATACCGCGGTGATGGACCCGTTCGCCGATGAGAACACCCTGATCATCCGCTGCGATATCCTCGAGCCGGCGACCATGCAGGGCTACGAGCGCGACCCCCGCTCGCTCGCCAAGCGCGCCGAGGCCTATCTCAAGTCGACCGGGATCGCCGACACCGCCTACTTCGGGCCGGAGCCCGAGTTCTTCATCCTCGACGACGTCCGTTGGGGCGCGGACATGAGCGGCGCCTTCTACAAGGTCGATTCCGACGAGGCCGGCTGGAACTCCGAGCGCGTCTTCGAGGACGGCAACATGGGCCACCGCCCGTCGGTGAAGGGCGGCTACTTCCCGGTCCCGCCAGTCGATTCGCTCAACGACCTGCGTGCCGCCATGTGTCTCGCCATGGAGGAGATGGGCGTACCGGTCGAGGTGCACCATCACGAAGTGGCGACGGCCGGACAATGCGAGATCGGGACCAAGTTCGACACCCTGGTCAAGCGCGCGGACATGAACCAGATCATGAAGTACGCGATCTGGAACGTCGCCCACGCCTACGGAAAGACCGTCACCTTCATGCCCAAGCCCCTGGTCGGCGACAACGGCAACGGCATGCACGTCCACCAGTCGCTCGCCAAGGACGGGGCGAACCTCTTCGCTGGTGACAAGTACGGCGGTCTCTCCGAGCTTGCCCTCTACTACATCGGCGGCATCATCAAGCACGCCCGCGCGCTCAATGCCCTGACGAACGCCTCGACCAACTCCTACAAGCGTCTGGTGCCCGGCTTCGAGGCCCCGGTCATGCTCGCCTACTCGGCACGCAACCGCTCGGCCTCGATCCGCATCCCGCACGTCCCGAGCCCCAAGGCGCGGCGCATCGAGGTGCGCTTCCCCGACTCGACCGGGAACCCCTACCTCGCCTTCTCTGCGATGATGCTGGCCGGTCTTGATGGGATCATGAACAAGATCCATCCCGGCGACCCGATGGACAAGGACCTCTACGACCTCCCGCCCGAGGAGGAGAAGGCCATCCCCACCGTCTGCCACTCCCTCGACCAGGCGCTGGAGGCCCTCGACAAGGACCGCGAGTTCCTCACCGTCGGCGGCATCTTCACCGACGACCTGATCGACGGATACATCGCACTGAAGATGCACGAGGTCACCCGCCTGCGCATGACCACCCACCCGGTCGAGTTCGACATGTACTACAGCCTCTGAGCCCAGCGCGAGGTTTCTGACCGCCGCAACGCCCCGCAAGGGGCGTTGTCCGTTGAGCGCGGCCGAAGAGTCCACTATCCTCTCGCCCATGCGCCGCCTCCTCGCCCTGGCCTTACTCCTCGCAGCCGCCCAGCTCCCCGCTGGGGCCTATCGCTGGGTCGACGATGCCGGCCGTGTTCACTACGGGGATCGCCCAGTGGCCGGTGCCCAGCCCGTCCCACTCCCGGCAGCCCGCCCCGCCCCGACCGCCCCGGCCGTCGCACCGTCCTTAGCGGTTGCGGACCCTGGTCCTTACGAGGCCTTCGAGATCCTCTCCCCCGAGGCCAACGCCACCCTGCGCGATTCCGAGGGGCGGGTGCCGATCTCCCTCCTGCTCGACCCCCCGCTGATGGAGGGCCATCGTCTGCGCATCCTGCTCAACGAGCAGCCGATCCACGGCGACACACCCGGAACGCACCTCGCCCTGGAGGGCCTGCCTTTCGGCAGCCACCGCCTCAGGGTCGAGATCCTCGACCCATTCGACGTGCCGGTCGCATCGACCGCGCCGCTCGACCTCCATCTGCGCAGGCCCGTCCCGGAAACCGCGCCACCCTGAGCGCTGATCCGAGGCGGTCCCACTCGGTTTGGCGGACCTTCGCTCCCTACAACGCTCGACAACCGAGCAGGTCTTGGTCGGCAAAGAAACGCGACCAACACCCTTTGACCGCCAGGTGTCCGTCGGTCGCGGGAAGCCTCCGCGTCACGAACCACCTGGTTCGATTCTTGCGTAACCCGGCATGACAGCCGTGTCGCCCCGGTGGGTGAAGACAGGGCTGTCATACCGGCTTTCCCTCTCCGCGGCCCGCTTTCCAAGGGATCAGGAAACGCAGGGGCGCCTCGGTCTCATGACCGCGGCAACCAGGCGAGGGCAGATCCAGGCCGGTCCTGCTTCGCACCGCCGGGGCCAACGGCAGCATGGCCCGCAAGTTGCTTCGGGACTTCACAATGAAAACGCCCCAAGCGAGGACAATGACCATCGAGAAGACCATTCTCGACAACCTGAACACGGCGGTCTTGCTCTTCGACGACGCCCTGCGGCTGATCTACATGAACCCGGCCGGAGAGGTGTTGTTTGCGGTTAGCGCCCGCCATGTGCATGGGCTCGGCGCCAAGGAGCTGATTCCCTGCCCGGAGGGCTCGGTGGAGAGCCGTCTTCGCGAGGCCCTAGCCACCCGCCGCCCATTCACCGAGCGTGAGGTGAATATCCTGGTCGGCGACGGCCGCACGATTACGGTCAACTGCACCGCCCTGCCCCTGCACCATCTCGAGGCACGCCCGGAGCTACTGGTGGAGCTCCATCAGGTTGACCGGCAACTGCGAATCACCCGCGAGGAGCACCTGATCGCTCAGCATCAGGCGACGCAAGCCCTGCTAAAGGGTCTTGCGCACGAGATCAAGAACCCGTTGGGCGGGTTGCGCGGGGCCGCCCAGCTCCTCGAGCAGGAGCTGCCCGAGAAGGGGCTGCGTGAGTACACCCGCATCATCATCGACGAGGCCGACCGCCTCCAGGCCCTGATGGACCGGATGCTGGGACCGAACCGCCTGCCAAGGGAGCAGCAGGTCAATATCCACTACCTCCTCGAGCACGTCCGCGGGCTCATGGTTGCGGAGTTGCCCAGGGGGCCGACGATCCTGCGCGATTACGACCCCAGCATCCCCGAGCTCCGGGGCGACTCCGACCGGCTCATCCAGGCGTTGCTCAACATCATGCGCAACGCCGCCGCGGCCGCGGGGCCGGCCGGGCACATCCTGGTCAAGACCCGAGTGCTTCGCCAGTTCACCATCGGCAACCGGCGCCATCGCCTGGTGCTACGGGTGGAGGTCCGAGACGATGGTCCTGGCATTCCAGCCGAGCTCAGGGACCGCATCTTCTTTCCGATGGTCTCCGGTCACCCCGGCGGTACCGGTCTCGGCCTGCCGATCGCCCAGGAGCTCATCAACCAGCACGGCGGGCTGATCGAATGCGAGAGCCGACCAGGCTGCACGCAGTTCTTCGTCTACCTGCCGTTGGAGCCCTAGGATGAGCAGAGCACCCAAGGTCTGGGTCATCGACGACGACCGCTCCATCCGCTGGGTGTTGGAGCGCGCCCTGCGCAAGGCCGAGATGGACGTGACCAGCTTCTCCAACGGCGTGGGCGTCATCGAGGCCCTGCAGCGCGAGCAACCCGACGTCATCCTCTCCGACATCCGCATGCCAGGCATCGACGGGCTGGACCTGTTGCGCCAGATCACCAGCCGCTTTCCGGGCCTGCCGGTCATCATCATGACCGCCCACTCCGACCTCGACAGCGCCGTCTCGGCGTTCCATGGGGGTGCCTTCGAGTATCTCCCCAAGCCCTTTGATCTGGACGAGGCGGTCGATCAGGTGCGTCGCGCCTGTCGCCGCAACAGCGAGGCCCCGGCCCCGGCCGAGCCCGCGCCCCGCACCCCGGACATCGTCGGCGCCGCCCCGGCGATGCAAGAGGTCTTTCGGGCGATCGGGCGGCTCGCCCGCTCCAACATCACCGTCCTGATCAACGGCGAATCCGGGACCGGCAAGGAGCTGGTGGCCCGCGCTCTGCACCGCCACAGCCCGCGGGCCAATCGGACCTTTATCGCGCTCAACATGGCGGCGATCCCGCGCGATTTGCTCGAATCCGAGCTCTTCGGGCACGAGCGCGGCGCCTTCACCGGCGCCCAGACGCGCCGCGAGGGGCGCTTCGAGCAGGCCGACGGCGGCACCCTCTTCCTCGACGAGATCGGCGACATGCCAGCCGAGCTGCAAACCCGCCTGCTGAGGGTCCTGGCCGACGGCGAGTTCTATCGGGTGGGCGGGGTGGCACCGATCAAGGTCGACGTGCGCATCATCGCCGCTACCCACCAGAACCTGGAGGAGCTGGTCCGGCAGGGACGCTTCCGCGAGGACCTCTTCCATCGCCTCAACGTCATCCGGATTCACCTCCCCGCGCTGCGCGAACGGCGCGAGGACATCCCGCTGCTCATGCGCCACTTCCTGGTACAGGCGGCCGCCGAGCTCGGCTGCGAGCCCAAGCTGCTCCTGCCGAGCGCGGCCGAGCGCCTCACGCACCTCGACTGGCCGGGTAACGTGAGGCAGTTGGAGAACACCGCGCGCTGGCTCACGGTGATGGCCTCCAGCAAAGAGATCCACCCCGAGGACCTACCCCCGGAGCTCGCCCGCTTCGGCAATGAGCAAAGTGCCGATGACCACTGGCAGCCCGCGCTGCGACGCTGGGTGCGCACCCGCCTCCAGCGCGGCGAAGCCGGCCTCTTGGATACCGCCCTGCCCGCCTTCGAGCAGGTCCTTATCGAGACCGCGCTGGAATACACCGGCGGCCGGCGTCAGGACGCCGCCCGCGTCCTCGGCTGGGGCCGCAACACCTTGACGCGCAAAATCAAGGAGCTGCGGCTCGACTTCGGTGACGGGGCCGAGACCGACGAGGACAACCCAGGATGATCGCCCCGAGCGGCTTGGCCCTCGTCGATTGCATTCGTTAGCGGCGCCTTGCTCGCTGTGCGATCGACGGCCGTGTCTGGGTTTAAACCGCCACCGCGGGACCCACTTTCACACCCACCGACGACAGACCGACTGACCGACCAATCCCAGATGGACAGCAGCAGCATCGACCTCAAGGGCTCCGAGATCGATTCCATCCAGCTCGACAACGGCTCCCTGCGGGTACGCTTCGCGCGCGCTTACATCATCAAGAGGATGACGGGCTCTGCGGAGCGCACGCGCTGGTGGCAGGCCGGGGATCTGGTGATCGACGGTGCCGAGGTAGAGACCCCTCTGCCGACGCCGCCGCTGGTCTGCGACGGTGGCGATCTCGACGACAACCTCTACACCTACCGGGATATGATCCCGATCCCCTTGAATAGCCGAGGACGGACAGGGTGCGACCTGCGCTTTCGCGGGACGGACGGGCGGTTGGTCGCCCGCGGCGAGACCCTGAGGCTCGAGCTCACCGACGTCCCCAAGTACATCGAGCACCTCCGCCCCGCCTAACCCGGCATGACACCCGTGTCGCCCCGAAGGATGAAAACACGGCGGTCATGCCGGGTTACCCTCGCCCCATCCCTCGCCCGCGCGCGGGAGAGGGAGATTTCGAGCGCGCTGCGCGCGAATTCACCGGCAATCCACCTCGTCCCGTTCGCCCCGAGACGCCAGGCGGTGTGCCTGTCGGGTCGTCTCCGGGAGCCGATAGCGCTTGGTGCAGGCGAGGACGAGCGCAACGGCCGTCGGGAGCGAGACGCGATGCCCGATCGAGACGAAGATG
>Ga0114946_10001668_pt1 | contig 15310 bp, 13 predicted proteins | sample WalLakDeSediment_FD_88676 | JGI IMG/M metagenome (GOLD analysis project Ga0114946, IMG submission 88676) | Lake sediment microbial communities from Walker lake, Nevada to study Microbial Dark Matter (Phase II) - Walker Lake 11/02/13 Deep Sediment | ecosystem: Environmental > Aquatic >... | reverse complement strand
GCGAGGGCCTAGGATGCGTCACGTTGCCGCGGCGGACGATGCCCGCGGAGCAACGGCTTACGAATCGAAAACGATCTCGGCCGGCGTTCGGCCCCCGGAGGACCCGATGACCCGCACCACCGTCCGCACGCCCCACGGCCTAGTCGACGTCGACCCCAACGACCTCGAGCTCGGCGAGCTGGTCGTCAGCGACGACGGCGTCGAGCTCGAGGTCGTCTCGCTGCACCCGCTTCGCTTCGAGCCCGCGCCCATCGAGGACGAGGACTGGGGCGAATGACCGCCGCCGGACCGCGCATCGCCGTGGCGTACGACCGCCTGCGGCCCGAGGAGCGGCTGCTGTTCGACGCCTTCGACGCGGCGGGGGTCGCGGTGGACCGGCTCTACGCCCCGCAGCTCTCGTTCGACCTGGGCGCCGCGCCCGAGCGGCGCTACGACGTCGTGCTGGAGCGCTGCGTCTCGCAGGCGCGCGGCCTGGCGCTCGCGCGGCTGTACGCCGCGGCGGGCACCGTCGTCCTCAACCGGCCCGAGGTCATCGAGACCTGCGGCGACAAGCTCGCGACCAGCGCCGCGCTGGCGGCCGCGGGGGTGCCGACGCCCCGCACGGTGGTGGCCTTCGGCGCGGAGGAGGCCCTGGCGCGCTGCGAGGACCTCGGCTACCCGGTGGTGCTCAAGCCCGTCGTCGGCTCCTGGGGCCGGATGGTCAGCCGGCTCTCCGACGCCGACGCCGTCGCGGCGGTGCTCGAGCACAAGGAGGTGCTCGGCGGCCCCGCCCATCGCGTCATCTACCTGCAGGAACACGTCGACAAGCCGGGGCGCGACATCCGCGCATTCGTCGTCGGCGGGCGCGTCGTCGCGGCCATCTACCGCGTGAGCGCGCACTGGATCACCAACACCGCCCGGGGCGGCGTCGCCCGCGACTGCCCGCTCCACGACGCCCTCGTGGACCTCGCCCTGCGGGCCGCCCTGGCGGTCGGCGGCGGCGTGCTGGCCGTGGACCTGGTCGAGAGCGAGCGCGGCCTGCTGGTGGTCGAGGTCAACCACACGATGGAGTTCCGCAACTCGATCGCCGCCACCGGCGTCGACATCCCGGCGGCGGTCGTGCGCCACGCGCTGTCGCTCACGGCCGCGCCGCCCAGCGCCCCGTCGACGACGGACGCGTGGGGGGCGTGGCCGCCCAGCGCGGCGCGACACCCTGCCGCGCTAGGCTGAGCGCGTGACCGACGCCGTGCGCACCGTCGCGATCGTCGGCGGCAGCGGCTTCGCCGGCGGCGAGTTCCTGCGCCTGGCCCTCGGTCACCCGCGGCTCGAGGTCACGCAGGTCACCAGCGAGCGCCACGCGGGCGAACCGGTCGGCCTCGTCCACCCGCACCTGCGCGGTGCCACGCGGCTCCGCTTCACGCCGCTGGCCGACTTGGGGGGCGCCGACGTCGTCGTCGCCGCGCTGCCCCACGGCGAGCTGGCGGGCCGCATCGACGAGGTGCTGGCGAAGGCAGGCGTGCTCATCGACCTGTCGGCCGACTTCCGGCTGCGCGACGCCGGCGCCTACCTTCGCTGGTACGGCGCGCCGCACCCGCGCCCAGAGCTGCTCGGCGCCTTCGTGTACGCCAACCCCGAGCTCGACCGGACCACGCCGGGCGGTCCGAGGTTACCGGGCGCCCGGCGCATCGCCGGTGCCGGCTGCATCGCCACGGCGACGGTGCTGGCCCTTTTGCCGCTGGTGCGGGGCGGGGTGCTCGCCCGGAGCGAGGTCATCGTCGAGGCCAAGATCGGCTCCTCGGCCGCGGGCCACAGCCCGTCCGCGGCGGGTCACCACCCGGCCCGCGCCGGCGTCGTGCGCACCTACCAGCCGGTGCGCCACCGGCACACGGCCGAGGTCGAGCAGGCGTTCCCCGGCCTACGGGTCCACATGACCGCGACGGCCGTGGAGCGGGTGCGCGGCGTGATGGTGACCGCCCACGCCTGGCTGCACGACGGGAGCAGCGAGCGCGACGTCCGGGCGGCGCTCGACGACGCCTACGCCGACGAGCGCTTCGTCCGCGTCGTGGCCGCTCGCCGCGGCATCCACCGCGTGCCCGACCCGCGGGTGCTCGATGGCAGCAACTGGTGCGACGTCGGCTTCGCGCTCGACCCTGAGACGGGGCGGCTGGTGATGATGAGCGCCATCGACAACCTCGTCAAGGGCACGGCGGGGCACGCGCTCCAGGCACTCAACGTCGCGCTCGGTTGGGCCGAGGACGAGGGCCTCGGCTTCCCGGGCCTCTACCCGTGAGCGCGGCCTCCCACGCGGTGGCAGCGGCTACCGCACGCCGCGCGCTGCAGCGGGGCCTCGACCGGCCCACCCGCGCGCTCTGGCAGGCGGCGGTCGCCGAGGCGCGTTCGTGATCGTCGTCAAGCTGGGCGGCGTCGACGGTCTCGACCACGACGCCATCGCCGACGACGTGGCGGCGCTGTGGTCCGAAGGGGTCCGGCTGGTGCTCGTCCACGGCGGCGGCGCCGCGGCGACCCGCCTCGGCACCGCGCTCGGCGTCCCGCCGCGCTTCGTCACCAGCCCCAGCGGGCACACCAGCCGCTACACCGATCGAGCGACGCTCGGGGTGTTCACCATGGCCGTCGCCGGCGGCGTGAACAAGGGGTGGGTCGAGCGCCTGCAGACGCGCGGCGTGCCGGCGCTGGGTCTGTCGGGCCTGGACGGCCGCCTGCTCGAGGCGCGCCACAAGCGCAGCGTCCGCAGCGTCGAGCAGGGCAAGACCGTCGTCCTCCGCGGCGACCACACCGGCGCCGTCGAGCGGGTCGACGCCGGCCTCCTGTGGCTGCTGCTGGACGCCGGCTACCTGCCGGTGATCGCCCCGCTGGCCGCCTCGCACGAGGGCGTGGCGGTCAACGTCGACGGCGACCGCGCCGCCGCCGCGATCGCGGTCGCCCTCGGGGCCGAGGCGCTGGTGCTGCTCTCCAACGTGCCGGGCCTGCTGCGCGCCTACCCGGACGAGGCCACCCTCGTCCGGCGGGTCGCGGCCGCCGACGCCGACGAGGCCATCGGCTGGGCCGAGGGCCGGATGAGGAAGAAGGTGCTGGGCGCGGCCGCCGCGGTGGCGGGCGGCGTGGGCCGGGCGGTCGTGGCCGACGGCCGCGTCGCGTCGCCGCTGCGGCGGGCGCTCGCCGGGCACGGTACCGTGGTGGCCCGACCCCCGTTCCCCGAGGAGCCCGCATGACCGACGTCGCGCCCGAGACCCCGACCCCCGTGCCCTCCGCCAGCGCCGACATCCTGGCCCGCGCGGCCCGCCATGCGCCCGGCCTGTGGTCGCCCGACGCGGTGTTCGTCCGCGGCGAGGGCGCGCGCCTCTACGACGCCGACGGCCGCCGCTACCTCGACGGCATGGCCGGCATCGCCGTCGCCAGCGTGGGGCACGGCAACGCGCGCCTGGCGGACGCGATCGCCGCCCAGGCCCGACGGCTGATCGTCTGCCCGCAGAACCTGGGCAACGACGTGCGGACGTCGTTCGTGGAGAGGCTGTGCAGCCACCTGCCGGCGGCCCTGTCGCGGGTGTTCCTCGCGAACTCCGGCGCCGAGGTCAACGAGGCGGCCCTGAAGTGGGCTCGCGTCGCGACCGGCCGGCGGCGCGTGGTCGCCGCCAAGCGCGGCTTCGCCGGCCGCACCCTCGGTGCGCTGGCGATGACCTGGGAGGCCAAGTACCGCGAGCCGTTCGAGCCGCTCTCGGTGCCGGTCGACTACGTCCGCTACGACGACGTCGCCGAGCTCGAGGCGGCCGTCGGGGAAGACACCGCGATGATCTGGCTGGAGCCGATCCAGGGCGAGGGCGGCGTGCATGCGGCGAGCGCCGCGTACCTGCGGCGGGCGCGCGCGTTGGCCGACGAGCGCGGCGCGCTGCTGGCGTTCGACGAGATCCAGTGCGGCGTCGGCCGCACCGGGCGGTTCCTCGCCAGCGAGCACGCCGGCGTCGTGCCCGACCTCGTCACGCTCGCGAAGGGCCTCGCCGGCGGCGTGCCGATCGGGGCGTTGGCGATGACCGATGCGGTGGCGGCGGCGATGCCCGCCGGCGGCCACGGGACCACCTTCGGCGGCAACCCGCTGGCGGCGGCCGCCGCTCTGGCGGTGCTCGAGGAGATCGAGGCCCGCGACCTGATGCCCCACGCCGAGCGCATGGGCCGGCGCTTCCGCGAGGGCATCGAGGCGCTCGGCAGCGCGCGCATCCGCGAGGTGCGCGGCCTAGGCCTCATGCTCGGCGTCGAGCTCAAGGAGAAGGCCGCGCCGGTGATCGCGGCGCTGCGCGACGAGGGCCTGCTGCTGATCAACGCCGGAATGTGCGTGATCCGCTTCGTGCCGCCGCTCGTCATCGGCGAGGACGAGGTCGACGAGGCGGTCGCGGCCTTCGGTCGCGTGCTGGGGGCGTGATGCCGGGCGCCGCCGGCGGCACCGCCGGCGCCTTCGACCTCACCGATGCGGCCGGCGCGCGCGCCTTCCTGGAGGCGATGGTGCGCCTGCCGAGCCCCAGCGGCTCGGAGCGCGCGGTCGCCGACGGCTTCGTCGCGGCGCTCGCGCCGCACGCCGATGCGGCCTTCGTCGACGAGGTCGGCAACGCGGTGGCGGTCGCCGGCCGCGGGCCGCTGCGCGTGACGCTGCTCGGGCACCTCGACACGGTCGCCGGGGAACTGCCGGTGCGGCTGCAGGATGGCGTCCTGCACGGCCGCGGCACGGTCGACGCCAAGGGGCCGGCGGTCGCGCTGGCGGCGGCGCTGGCGCGGGCCGGCGACGACGTCCGCGCGGCCATCGAACTGCGCTTCGTCGGCGCCGTCGAGGAGGAGGCGCCGGGCAGCCGCGGCGCGCGGCACGCGGCGATCGCCTACCCGCGCCCGCACCTGCTGATCGTCGGCGAGCCCAGCGGCTGGGACGGCGTCACCCTGGGCTACAAGGGGCACCTGCGCATGCGGCTGAGCGCCGAGCGCCCGGCCGCCCACGGTGCGCGCGAGGAGGCCACCGCCTGCGAGGCCCTGGTGGGTGCCTGGTCGCGCCTGCGCTCTTGGGCGACCGAGGTCACGCCGGTCGCCGACGACGGGGGAGCGGCGCGCCTGTTCGATCGGCTGCAGCCCGCGCTCCTGGCGCTCGCCTCGAGCCACGACGGCCTCACCGAGCGGGCCGAGGGCCTCGTCGGTTGGCGCCTGCCGCCGCGGTGGCCGCCGGAGGCGCTAGGCGCCGCCGTCGCCGGGATCGACCTGGGGTCAGGGGTGCGTTGGGCGGTGGAAGACGGCGTGGCCGCGGTCCGCTCGCAGCGCGACGGTCGCCTCGCGCGCGCGTTCCGCGCCGCCATCCGCGGGGGCGGTGGCGTGCCGCGCCCCCGGGTGAAGACGGGCACGTCGGACTGGAACGTCGTGGCGCCGGTGTGGGACGTCGACACCGTGGCCTACGGGCCCGGGGACGCCGCGCTCGACCACGCGCCTCAGGAGCGGCTGCGACTCGACGATCTCGATCGCGCGATCGACGTCCTGGGCCGGGCGCTGCGGCAACTGGCCGCCGTGCCGGCGCCCGCGGCGACCGCCCGGTGACCGGGCGGCGCGCGTCGGGCGACCGTGCTCAGAGGCCCGACAGTTCGTAGTTCTTCTTGATGAACGAGGCCCACTCGGCGGGGACGTCCTCCTCGACGAAGATGGCGTCCACCGGGCAGGCGGGGATGCAGGCGCCGCAGTCGATGCACTCCTCGGGGTGGATGTAGAACTGGTCGTCCGCCTCGTAGATGCATTCGACCGGGCACACGTCGACGCACGCCTGGTCCTTCACGCCGATGCAGGGTTCTGCGATGATGTGGGGCACTTGGACGGTCCTTCCTGATCGCCGGGCCGAGGTCCGGCATCGCGGCCGGTTCGGCCGGAATGACACGGCGCACGCGTCGCGCGCGCCCGAGGGCATCATGGCCGGCGGGGGCGGGGGCGTCAAGGGGCATGCGCCGTCGCCGGGCGCGCACGGAAGGCGGCCGGGGCCGCGCCTGCGGGCGCCTCGCGGCTGCGGCGGACTTCACCGACCGGCTCGTCCCCGACGGCTAGTCTGCGGCATGGTCAGGCTGGAGCTCGTGGCGCTGGAGCTGCTCGAGTACAAGGTCGAGGCGCTGGCGAAGCAGAAGCCCGTCCGCGGTGGCGTGCAGCACATGTGGGCGCTGCAGCGCGCGATCGGGCACGGCATGGCGACCTTGGGGACCGAGGAGCGCACGCGCTTCGAGGAGGTCTCACGGCGCCTGCGGGCGGTCGCCGAGTTGCCGTCCAGCCCCCTCCGGTCCCGGCACGTGGCGGCCCTCGACACGCTGCGGCTCAACGACGAGCCGCGCCCAGAGGGTGAGGCGCTGCTCGAGACCGACGCGCCCGAGAACGAACCGAGCGTCGACGTGCGTGAGGAGCAGCACGCGTTGCAGCGGCTCGCCGCACGCGTCTGGCGCGACGAGCTCGACGAGGAGATGGCGCGGCTGGCGGCGGCGTGGCGGGCGGAGCGCGACCGCCTCACGCCGCGGCTGATCTACACGACGCTCAGGAACCTCCGGCGCCACGCGGAGCAGCGCGATACGGTGCTCGACGCGACGCTGCGCGGCTTCCGGGTGGTGGAGCCGTTGGCCGAGCCGGAAGACCCGCTGGTCTCGCTCTCCGACCTCGACAGCCTGACCGAGGTCGGCCGCGACCTGGTGCAGCTGATCCTCACGCTGGGCGGTCCCGACTCGCCGGTGCCGCGGCTCGAGGTCCCCGAGGCGCAGGCCCTGCCCTTCGCGCGGCAGGCCATGACGGTGGTGGCCAAGGACCCGTACGCCGGCAAGCTCACGCCCATCGTGCGCCGTGGCCCCACCACGCGTGAGCTTCGGACGGCGATGGCCGAGCTGGCGAAGGAGCGGCTGCCCGAGGCGCAACGCGGGGTGCAGCGCCGCGAGCTGGAGGCCCGCGTGGGCGAGGCGCTCGCCTTCGAGCGGCAGGCGCGGGCCAGCTTCCAGCGCGACGTAAGCAGGGCCCTGGAGGCCGTCCAGGCGCTGTTCGAGCGCCTGGAGCGGCGGCTCCCTGCTCGGGTCGGGGGTTCGGCGCCGCCGCCCCGCCTGGCGGGTGGCGTGCTGCTGGGGCGCGCGCCGGCCCTGCGCTGGGAGCGCGTGCCACACGGCGCCGACGCGTTGACACTGCGCCTGGCGGCGCCGGTGCGTTTCACCTTGGGTGGCCACGAGGTGGCGGTCATGGGCGCCGGCGAGAGCCGGACGCTGTTCGTCGACGAGCGCCCGCACCCGGTGGAGCGCAGCTCGGTGATCCAGGTCGGCCGCGGCGAGCTGCGGGCCGACCGCGAGGGCGACTACCTGCACCTTCGTTGGTACGACGGCGGGCGGGCCCTGGCCGCCCGGTTGGCGGAGGCGCTGGTCCAGGCCTTCGTGCTCAGCCACGATCGGCACCCCACGCTGGTGGACGTGCTGGCAGGGGTCGCGGGCGTGGTCGGCGGCACGGGCGAGGACGTGGTGGCCCGCGCCGTGGCCCGTGCGGGCAACGTGACGGCCAAGGCGCCGAACCGGCGGCAGGCCCTCGAGGGCCTCCTCATGGGTGCCGCGTCGGCCTCGGGGACGGAGCTCGGCGAGCACCTGCTGCACGGCGTGGCGCAGCGCCTCCTGGCGGCCCTCTCGGCCGAGCCCGGCGACCTTGCGAGCCTGCTCGAGCGCGAGGACGACGCCGACGGCGCCGCCTTCGCGGTGACCGACGAGCCGGTCACCGCCGACCTCGGCCCGCTCAAGCTCACGGTGCGACGCTACCGGCCGCGTTCGAAGACCGGGCGCGAGCAGCTCGTCGTGATGCTGCCCGGCAAGGTCGTCGGTTCGTTCACCGACACGATGGTGGAGGCCGTCCCCGGCGGCGTGCTGGTCGCCGCGCGCGGCGAGGAGGAGGTCGCGCTGGTGTTCCTGCGCGGACGCGTGTTGAAGGGCCGCCGTGGCGCCTGACGGGGCCGGCCATGGCTGAGGCGCCGCGCCCGCTGGGCGACGCCGAGCTCGAGGCCGCGCTGGCGCGCGCGCCCGGCTGGACGCGTGCCGCCGACGGCGCCCTCTTCCTGCGGCGGCGGCTGCCGAGCGCGGCGGCCGCGGTCGGCTTCGTCGCGGCGGTGGGTGCCCTGGCGGAGCGGCACGGGCACCATCCGGAGCTTCGCTGGGTCTACCGCGACGTCGAGTTGCGGTTGCTGACCCACGACGCCGGTGACGTCGTGACCGAGCGCGACGCGGCCCTCATGCTGGCCATCGCCGAGCTGCTTTGAGCCCGGACCGACTCGGCCCGTTCGCGGCGGCCGCCGTCAGTCGCCCGCCCCTGGCGGGTCGAAGGTGTACCACCCGCGCAGCAGCTCCAGGTCGGCGGCGTCGACCACGCCGTCGCCATCGAGGTCGGCCGGCAGGTTGACGCCGCGGCGACCGTAGGCCTCCGCCAGCAGGAGCAGGTCCTCGAAGTCGACCCGGCCGTCGCGGTTGAGGTCGCCCGGCAGGGCGGTGCGGCGCTCCTCGAGCGCCAGCCCATCGGCCGCGGTCGGGCGCCGCGGGCCGGCAGGGTCCAGGACCGGGTCGAACGCGCCGCGCCCGAGGGCGCCGCCGAGCGCCACCCCCAGCGCCGGGATCAGCGCCGCCCGCGGGGCCGTCGCGTCGGGGGCGATCAGGATCTCGAACGCGCGCTCGCCCTCGGCCGCATCGTCGCGGACGAGCACCCACGCCAACACGTCGGGACCGAACCGCGCGCGGCTGCCGTACCGCACCGTCACGCGGGCCGCGACCTCCTCGGGATCGACGCCGGCCGCGCGCCAGTCGGCAAGCGCCGCCAGGACCTCGTCCTCCAGGCCGATCGGGCCGCCGGTCGGGTCGACCTCGAGCTGCCAGGCGTACCCGAGCCCGGCCAGCAGCGCCGCCGCGGTCCAGGCGAGGCAGCGGTGCCGGCGGCTCATGGCGCGACCGCCAGGTCGTCGAACGCGGCATCGAGGGCCGCGAAGAGTTCCTCGTCCGGCACGGCCGCGCCGTCGAGGGTCAGGTCGCCGTTCTCGTCGGTTCCCAGTCGCGAGCCGTCGTCGCCCTGCCAGACGCCGGCCACGGCCCGCCACACACCCTGCGTCACGCCGACGGTCGGCGCGCCCAGGCCCTCGTCCGGCGACCGCAGCAGCCACAGCACCCGCTCGCCCTGGGCGAAGGTGGGCACGCCGGCCACCTGCAGCGTGGGCGCGCCAGGGGCGCGACCGCCCCAGAAGGCGGCGGTCAGCGTCGGCGGCGAACCGGGGCCGTTCGCCGCCTCGGGCCCCACGCGCTGGCCGCCGACGCGCCACCAGCGTTCGACCTCGAGCGTGACCAGCGTCCACGGCTCGCCATCGCGCAGCACCACGTCGACGTCGGCGACCACCCCGACCGCCGCCTCCTGCGCGGCGCCGAGGCGCTGGCGCAGGTCGAGCGCCACGAAGCCCGCGGCCGAGGCGGCGGTCGCAGCGGCGGCCGCGGCGGCGACGATGCCGGTCAGGAGCCAGACCCGCACCGCGGGCCAGCGCCACCGAGGGTCGTGCCGGGCCGCGGCGGGCCGCGGCGGCGCGGTTCGCGTCATGGCGTCTCCTCCTCGTCCTCGTCGGACTCGTCCTCCGCGGGCTCGTCCTCGCCGGGGGCGACCGCCTCGCCGGGGGCGACCGCCTCGCGGGGGGCGCCGCGCGGCTGGGGCGCGCCCTCGCTCCGGGTGGCGAGGTGCTCGCCGCCCGCGTAGCGCGTCGCTGCCGATACCGTCAGCGACAGGCGCGCGGGCGGGTCGATGGGGCGCAGGCTGAACCGCGCCAGCGTGAAGTCGCCTTGGCGCGTGGGACCGAGCGCCGCCGTCTCGAGCCACAGCCGTCCCTCGTCGGCGTCGTGGAACAGCGCCAGGCGCGCGTCGGACGCGTTCGGTCCGGCCGCCAGCGCGAACGCTTCGGGGTCCCAGGCGATGGCGATGCGGGCGCCGCGCCAGCCGCGGGCGGCCTCGATGCGCACCACCAGCGGCACGGCGCCGCGGACCTCGGTGGCGGGGGCGTCGATGCGCACAACCGGCGTCGGCAGCGGCCGGACGTCGAGCTCCAGGCGCTGCAGGGCCTGCGAGAGGTTGCCGTCCTGCACCTGCACGGTGAAGGCGAAGCGGCCGACCTCGGTGGGGGTGCCGACGAGCCGGCCGGCCGCGAACGCCAGGCCGGGCGGCAACGCGCCGTCCGCCAGCTCGAAGCGGTACGGTCGGAGGCCGCCCGTCGGGCGCAGGGCGCCGTCGAAGGGCTCGCCCACGTACGCGACGCCCCACTCCGTCCGCAGGAGGCGCAGGGGCTCGGTGGGGACGGCCAGGTCGCTGGTGCAGGCCGCCAGCGAGACCGCCCAGGCGAGCAGGCCGAGACGCCATGAACGCTTCATCCGGGGTCTCCTTCCCGGTGGGACCACCAGGCGTAGCCGTGGGGTTCGAACCGCACCGGCAGCCGATCGCCGTCGACCTCGTCGGCCCCGACGCTGCGTCCCGCCAGCACGCGCCGCCACCTGCCGGCGCGCGGTGCGGCCAGATCGCGGGTGACCGGCTCGGCGCTGAGGTTGTGCAGGGCGACCACGCAGCCGTCGGCGCCCGCGTCGTGCACGAACGCGCACAGGCGGTCGTCGCCGGCGTCGGCCAACGCGAAGCGGCCCGCGCCGACGGCGGGCAGCGTGCGACGGGCGCGGACGAGGCGCCGCACCCAGTGCAGCAGGCTCCCCGGGTCCGCCTCCTGGGCGGCGACGTTGACCGTCCGCCAGCCGCCGTTGGGGTGGTCGACCAGCGGCAGGTAGGGCACCGGGTGGTCGGTGAAGCCGGCCTGCGGGCCGTCGTCCCACGGCATCGGCGTGCGCACGCCGTGGCGGTCGGGCAGCTCGATGTCGTCGCCCAGGCCGAGCTCGTCGCCGTAGTAGAGGATCGGCGCGCCCGGCAGCGTCATCAGCAGCGAGTGCATCAGCTCGATGCGCGCCCGGTCGTAGCCGAGCAGGGGCGCCAGCCGCCGCCGGATGCCGACGTTGAGCCGCATGCGAGGCTCGGGCGCGTAGGCCGCGTACAGGAGCGTGCGTTCCCCCTCCGTCACCATCTCCAGCGTCAGCTCGTCGTGGTTGCGCAGGAACACCACCCAGCTGCAGCCCTCGGGCGCGGTCGGGGTCCGCTCGAGGATCCAGCGGATCCCAGATACGCTGCCCTCGGCCAACGCGCGGTAGAGCCGCGGCATGACCGGGAAGTGGAACAGGTAGGGGAGCTCGTCGCGGCCGTCGCCGAAGTAGGGGAGGGTGTCCTCGGGCCACTGGTTGACCTCGCCCAGCAGGAAGGCGCCGGGCTTGACCTCGTCCACCAGCCGACGCAGCACCTTGAGGAAGGCATGGGTCTCGGGGAGGTTCTCGTTGATCGTCCCCTCGCGCTCGTACAGGTAGGGGATGGCGTCGAGCCGGAAGCCGTCGGCCCCGAAGTCGAGCCAGGTGCGCACGACGTCGAGCATCTCCGCGCGCACCTCGGGGTGGTCGTAGTTCAGGTCGGGCTGGTGGTGGAAGAAGCGGTGCCAGAAGTACTGCCCACGCACCTCGTCGAAGGTCCAGTTCGAGGTCTCTGAGTCGGTGAAGATGATGCGCGTGCCGGCGTAGGTGGTGGGGTCGTCGGTCCACACGTACCAGTCGTCCTTGCCGCCCTGCCGGCGGCGCGAGGCCTGGAACCACGGATGGTCGCTGCTGGTGTGGTTCAACACCAGGTCGGTGATCACGCGCAACCCGCGGGCGTGGGCGGCGTCGATCAGCTCGCGCAGGTCGTCGAGCGAACCGTAGTCGGGATGGACGCCGCGGAAGTCGCTGACGTCGTAGCCGTCGTCACGCAGCGGCGATGGCGAGATCGGCAGCAACCACAGCACGTCCACGCCGAGCGAGGCGACGTGGTCGAGCTTCTCGATCACGCCGCGCAGGTCGCCGTGACCGTCACCGTTGGCATCGCGGAAGGCACGGACGTAGAGTTCGTACAGGACGACGTCGCCCGGGGCTCGCGGCATGCATGACCCTCCTGAGGCGCCATGCTACCCGCTCCTGGAGGCGCGCCGGGCGGACTGGCCGCCGGAGCCGGCCGACGGCCCGTGGTAGCTTGATCCGCGAGGTTCCCCGCGTGTCCCATCGTCTCATCGCCCCCTGGACCGTGCGCGGTCCCGCCCGCGCCTTCCACGTCGCCGCCGATGCACGACGGCGGGTCGGCGTCGAGCGGGCCTGGGTGACGCTGCGCGGCGACGTGCTGCTCGCCGACCCTCGCCGCGCCGCGCGGGTGGCCGAGCGTCTGTGGGCCACGGCCGCCCCCGGCGACGCCCCGCTGCGGGCCGCCGACCTCTACGCCGGCGCCCTGCTCGAGGAGGTCTACCACCTCGTCATCGCACGCTACCTCGAGGTCGTTGATCCGCTCGCGCTGCGCGACGCGGAGCGGCGGGCCCGCGGCTGGCTGGGCGACGACGGCGTCGAGGCCACGCTGGCGGCCTTCGTGCAGCGCTTCCCGCCGCCCGACGTGGAGGCCGGCGCGCCGGCCGACGCGGCGCTCGGCCGCGAGATCGACGGCGTGTCGGGTCGCCAGGTCGCGCTGGAGGAGGCCTGGACCTGTCACCTCGCCAACGTCAACCCGGCGCTGCGCGGGGCGCGCCCGCTCGTCGACGTCGCGCCGCTGGCGGCCCGCGTCCCGTTCGGGGCGCTGATCGATGCCCTGCGGGGCCACTTCGCAGACCTCCCCGGCCTGCCGGGGCGGCGCGAGACGTCGCTGTTCGAGCTGCTGCTCGAGCCCGCCCGCGCCCACCCGCAGGATCTCGCGGCCCAGCTCCGATTCGTGCGCGACCAGTGGGGGACGATGCTGGGGGACGCCTTCCGGGCACTGCTCGACCGCCTGCTCGACGCCATCGCGGCGGTGCGCGAGGCCGACGTCGTGCGCGGTGGCCCGGCGGGACCGCCGCAGGCCCCCACCGCCCGGGCGCTGCGCGGCGGCGACGGCGAGGCCGAGCGCTTCTCGCCCGACGGGGCGTGGATGCCGCGGGTGGTCATGCTCGCCAAGAGCACCTACGTGTGGCTGGATCAGCTGTCGCGCGAGCACGGCCGCGCGATCGAGCGCCTCGACCAGGTCCCCGACGCCGAGCTCGCGCGCGTGGCGGGCCGCGGGTTCAACGCGCTGTGGCTGATCGGCGTGTGGCAGCGCAGCGAGGCCTCGCGCCGCATCAAGCGTCTGCGCGGCCAGCACGACGCGTTGGCCTCGGCGTACGCCCTGTACGACTACGCCATCGCGCACGACCTGGGCGGTGAGGCCGCCTTCTACGACCTCAAGGCGCGTGCCGCCGATCACGGCGTCCGCATGGCCACCGACATGGTGCCCAACCACGTCGGCATCGACGGGCGCTGGGTGATGGAGCATCCGGAGCGCTTCGTGCGGGTGGATCACCCGCCGTACCCCGGCTACCGCTTCACCGGCCCCGACCTCAGCAGCGACCCGCGGGTCGAGATCCGCATCGAGGACCACTACTACGACGGCAGCGACGCGGCGGTGGTGTTCGAGCGGCGCGATCGCGCGACGGGCGAGGTGCGCTACCTCTATCACGGGAACGACGGCACGGCGATGCCGTGGAACGACACCGCCCAGCTCGACTACCTCGACGAGGGCGTGCGCGAGGCGGTCATCCGCACGATCGTGGAGGTCGCCCGCCGGTCGCCCATCATCCGCTTCGACGCAGCGATGACGCTGGCGAAGCGGCACGTGCGGCGTCTGTGGTACCCGGCGCCCGGGGAGGGCGGCGGCGTGCCGTCGCGCGGCCGCCACGGCGTGCTGACCGACGAGGACTTCGAGCGCGCCATGCCGCGCGAGTTCTGGCGCGAGGTCGTCGACCGCGTCGCCGCCGAGGTGCCCGACACGCTGCTGCTGGCCGAGGCGTTCTGGATGATGGAGGGCTACTTCGTCCGCACGCTCGGCATGCATCGCGTCTACAACAGCGCGTTCATGCACATGATGCGGCAGCAGGACAACGCCGCCTACCGAGGCATCCTCAAGGAGGTGCTGGCCTTCGACCCGCGCATCCTGCAGCGCTACGTCAACTTCATGAACAACCCCGACGAGGAGACGGCGCGCGTGCAGTTCGGCGACGGCGACCGCTACTTCGCGGTCGCGACCCTGCTGGCGACGCTGCCCGGCCTGCCGATGTTCGGCCACGGCCAGTTCGAGGGCTACCGCGAGAAGTACGGGATGGAGTTCCGCCAGGCCAAGTGGGACGAGCACCCCGATGCCGCGCTGGTCGCGCGCCACGAGCGCGAGCTGGTGCCCGTCCTGCGGCGGCGCTGGCAGTTCGCCGAGGTCGAGGGGTTCCGGCTCTTCGACCTCGTGGGCGAGGACGGCGTCGTGGTGGACGACGTGTACGCCTACGCCAACCGGGTGGGCGAGGCCACCTCGTTGGTGCTGGTCAACCACCGCTACCCGCGTGCGGCCGGCTGGCTGCGCGAGAGCGTGCCGCAGGTCCCGCGCCCGGGGGAGCCGGCCAGGAGCCAGTCGCTCGGGCAGGCGCTGGGCCTGCAGGGCGGCGAGGGGCGGTTCGTGGTCGGCCGCGACCTCGTCGACGGCCTTTGCTACCTGCGGCGCTCGGACGAGGTGCGGCGCGATGGTTGGCGCGTCGAGCTCGACGGCTACCAGGCGCGCGTGCTCGTCGACGTGCGGGAGCTGACCGATGGCGACGGCACGCTGGTCGCCCTGCACGCGATGCTCGGCTGGCACGGCGTCCCCTCGCTCGAGGACGCGCTCGACGACCTGCGCTTCGCCGCCACGCACGCGGCCCTGGCGCGCCTGGCGGCGGCATGGCGGGCCGATCGCGACCCCGGCCCGGCCTGGGCCGAGTGGGTCGGCGCCCTCGGCACGCCGGCCACGCCCGAGCCTCGCCGTCCCGCCCGCGGCCTGGGCGTGCGCCTCGAGGCCGCGGCCGGTGGTCCGGCGGCCTCGGCGTCGGCCTACGTCCACGCGGCCGCCCACCTGCCCGACGCGGCCGGCCACTGGCGCCGCACGCGCCTCGGGCGGGCCGTGGCGCGCGACCTGGCCGCCGCCGGGATCGGCGACGCGGCCGCCTGGGCCGCGGCGGCCTCGGCCGCCATCGCCACCCTGCCGGCGCCCACCGCCCCCTGGCCGGTCGACGCCACCTGGGGTGCTGCCCTGGCCGACGACCCGGCCGTGCTGCAGGCGCTGGACGTCCACCACCACGGCGGCGTGCGCTGGTTCCGGCAGGAGGGCTTCGAGCGCTGGCTGCAGGTCACCTGGGCCGCCGGCCGGCGGCAGCGGC
>Ga0114946_10001667_pt1 | contig 15310 bp, 7 predicted proteins | sample WalLakDeSediment_FD_88676 | JGI IMG/M metagenome (GOLD analysis project Ga0114946, IMG submission 88676) | Lake sediment microbial communities from Walker lake, Nevada to study Microbial Dark Matter (Phase II) - Walker Lake 11/02/13 Deep Sediment | ecosystem: Environmental > Aquatic > Freshwater... | reverse complement strand
TTTCGCTTCTGTCTAATATCTCCGCCAGGATCTTTGCGGATTGTGGGCCTTGCAGGTCGACCTTACCGACCTTTCCGGTCAGATCCATACAGTTGACCGACGAACCTCGAGCAGTGGTCTCGATGTGTGACGCGATTTGCGACCCCATACCCGCGTTTACCACAACGAAGTATTCCTGCACGTCCAACTGAGCCAGAATGGCATCGTCGACGACGTATCCCTTTTCGTTCAAAAATGCCCCATAGAGGCATCTGCCGGGGACGCCCATATCATCTTGTCCCGCTTCCAAATTCCTGGTAAAGGCGAGCTGCAGGCATGGCAGGGCGTCTGGTCCTGAAACGCATACCGCAGACATATGACTGGTGTCGAACAGTCCCGCCCTTGTCAAAACAGCCAAGTGTTCGTTTCTAGCTGAGTCGTACCAAACCGGCATTTCATACCCTGAAAAGTTGGTAAACCGAGCGCCGTGGTCCTTGTGCCAGGCGTACAGCGGGGTGGTTAATATAGGGGACTCTGTTTGCGTTTTCATGCTGTTCCGCTCCCTTCACTACTTTTTCCCTGTCAACTACAGAATGTAGGGGACCTTCTGTTTGTAAGATTTGAACACGACGAAGGTTTCCAGGGATTGAATGCCTTCTACGCGGGAGAGTTCCTCGATATACAAATCTCTCAGGCTATAATTTTCGTTGAGAAGGACCAGTAGAATTAGGTCATATCGTCCGGTAACGACGTTGACGGATACCACACCTTTCAGCTTGCTGAACTCCTCCCCTTTTTCGAAAGGATCAAAGGTTTTGAGCTTGACGGCCACAAGTACCGTCTGATGGTAGGGTAACTTGTCTACACTCACCAGACCTGTAATATCCAGAATGCCGGCTTGAATCATGCGCTTCACCCTGGTTCTCACCGTGTTCTCTGTGATGCCTAGTTTGACGGCGATGTCCTTGTAAGCCCTCCTTCCGTCTCGCAGTTCCTTGATAAGTTGGAGATTTAATGGATCTAATCTTGCTAAAAATAAAGGTTTTTCGGTCACAGATTTATCCTTAGATAATTTTATGATGCAAATATAAATTAGATTATCAAAATATACTTTAAATGTCAATAAATAATGCTCTGATTAATTAAAATAATAGAATATGTCCATATAAATGGGGAAAATAGGAAAAGAGCGTCAGGGAAACCATTTCTGTTGGAATGACTTACAATGCAAGACTTCCTTCTTTTCCTGTGCCAAAAGCTTATATTGGGCTTGCTACAAGAAACTGAGCATGGAACTGCTGAAATTATACGGTGGGTTCGGAACGTCATGCTTTTGTTTGACTGGAGTCATGATAAGCTTGGAGACATCATGACAAGAAGGATCTTGTTCGTTCTGTGTCTGTTGATCCCGGGCCGTTTGGCATTGTGTGGGGGCAGGGAGGTGCCTCGAAGCCCGGATCGCCGTATGGCGGCCTGGCACCGCACCCTGGTTGCCACGGAGGAAAGAACGCCTTACTCGTGGGTTCAGACCTACCTTGTGCAATCATCTTCCGCGGTTCTTTCGAACGAGCTGATCCAGTTCACTCCTTCGGTGCGTGGTGTGAATGTGGATCAGGCGGGAGAGATCGAGGTGGAGGACTTTCCCGGCGGGGTTCGTGCTCGGTTCCTTTTGGATGGGGTGGTCGTGATCACGGAGATCATGCCGTTGTTCCGCGGCCGCGATACGGACCTGTGCGAAGGGGCGGCGTTGTACCGTGTCATGACCGATCCCAGCAGTCCCGTCGCCCTGAGCCTGGGCAGACCCGCGGAGGCTTACATGGGTGTGCCAACGGAGATTCGCAAAGACGCGTTGACTTCCTTGGAAGCGGTGAAGGTGGATGAAGATCGAGCAGAGTTTCGCTCCGGACGTGAAGGTATTGCGGCAGGGATTCGCGCTTCCTCGAATCTGGATCGAGTGCCTTGGGAGGGAGGGGAAGCCTTGTCGGTCACCTTTGACCATGGCGTTGGAGAGGTGTTGTTCGTCTATGCCTGGGAGGGCTTCAAACGTGTGAAGGAGCTTCTTGGCTTGGATGCTCGAGAGGCGAGTCGACAGGTTCATGAGTACTACAACGAGCTTTTATCACAGCGTGTCGATACCCCAGAGGACGATATCAATAAGGCCTGGCGTTCCGCTCTGTACAACCTCGAATACAACTGGAACAGGCCCTATGGATGGAATGAATGCATCCATCATTGGTTCGCCATGTGGCACAACCAGCATACCGCGGCCGCTGAATGGATAGGACAGGTGGATCGCTCGCTCGAGTGTACGTTCACCCTGGCCGAGAATCTGCTTCCTTCCGGCGCGGTGCCTCATTTCACCATGGATGGCAGTCGGCGCAGGGATTTCGGGGGAAGCAACCATATCTGGGCGTGGCAGGTGCGCCATGCCTGGCATTTTACCGGGGACAAGACGTTTGCCGCTCTTGTGGCCCCGGCCCTCGATCGTGTCCTCGCCCAGACCTTGGAGGAGCACGATCCGGACCAGAATCTGCTGGTGGCTTGGGGACTGCAGATCGGAAACCAGGAGGATTTCATTCAATTCTACAACGACGCGAGCACGCCCTCGATCGAACTCATGAATATGATGCGCACGCGCGCGGAGCTGGCCCAGGGACTGGATGACGATCCGACCGCGATGTTGTGGTATGAACGGGCGCGAACGGTCCGACACCGGCTACTGGAGAAGCTGTGGTTGAGAGATCTTGGCCGTCTGGGTCATTACATCGACGAGCACGACAAAATACGTCTCGACGCTCCGTATCATACCTACCTCTATCCTGTGCTTTGGGACGTGGTGGAGGAACGGGACGGTTATACCTCGTTGCGTCACGTGCGGGATGTCTTGACCGGGGCCGAGGGAGAGGTGTACTGCTCGAACAACTTTCCCAACCACAACAATGGCACGTGGGGCATGCAGGCTGGCGCGGCACAGCAGCCTTGGGCCGCGTGGGCTTACAGCAAGGCGGGTTGGAACGATCTTGCCTATCAACCCCTGCTTTCCATCTCCAATCACGTAATGAACGAGAACCTGCGTGGCGCGTGGCCTGAGGTCATGCGAGAGCCTGTGCCCGCGTATTTCAGTCCCCCGGCCGGACTCTTCGTGGCTTCGGTGGTCGAGGGGCTATTTGGACTGCGTGTGTATCGACCGGCCGGCGTACTGGAGGTTGCCCCTTGTTTTCCGAATCACTGGCCTGAAGCTTCTCTCAAGTTGAGTCAATTCGCTGCCGACTACCGGCTCGAGGGAAACAAGCGAACCTATGTGGTGGAAAGTCAGGACCCTCTCGTTCGGGAGATACGCTGGTCCATTCCTCCCAGTCGGGACATCCAACTTCGCATCGATGGTGTGGAAGCGAAGTTTATGGTAAACCCCGGTGTGCAACGCTTGGTTGTCTGTGCCTCAACGTCCGCTGCCAAGACCAGCCTGATCGAGCTGATCTATGAACCCATCGAAGCGACCCTGATTCATGACGGTTCGATCGCTGAAGGCGATGTCCTGCGCGTGACAGGACAGAATGTTCGCATGCTTTCGGTGGATGACCGTTGCGGTGTGCTCGCGGAAATCCGGTTCGATCAAGACGCGCTCGATGTCCGCGTGGCGAGCGGATTGCTCGCTCCCTATAGAGGCTATGGACGGCTGGGACAGATCACCTTTTCCAGACGCACCTTTTTCGTGGAATGTATCGCGGAATCCACGCGCTTTTGGATTCCGGTGGATCTTACCGTGTTGCCACGGTACGAAGCCACGGCGAAGAGCGAGATCATGAGGGAAGGGGACGTTCTGAAGGTGTCGATCTTGATCCGCAACAACACGGCGGATCGGCTTTCGGGTTTGGCATCGCTTCATGTTGCCCGGCAGGATCACGGCTTTGGGATCGATGTGGCCGCGCGAGAGGAAGGGGTGGTGGACGTCAGGATTCCGCCGGACAGGGCGGCTCTTCTGTCGGTCGGGGACAATCATGCCAGCTTGGCTCTGCCTACAGGGGAGACGGTGGACTTGGTGCTGACCGCGAGTTCGCTGTATGAGGACCCTTTTCTGCGCGACTACATGATGGATCGTCTCACGACACTGTCCCTGCCGCTAGAGGATCTGTCCCAGGGAAGGGACTGGCGAGATCTGCGAGAGGGCTCCCATGCAGGTCCTGTTCCATGGCCTGGTTGGGTGGACCCTATGGAAGGGATCGAGGAACAGGCGACTCTTCAGATCCCGGACCTACCCTGTATTCGATTCCAGGTGACGCCAAATCGATGGATTCTCGTCGGAGAACGTGTCGGGAAGCCTTACTGCCGAATCGAACCGCCTTCCGGGTACTACAAGAAATTCTATCTTCTCGTGGCGGTATTTGCGGACAACCACGATATGTTCACGCAATTGGGGTGGGTTACGGTGCGAGGTCCACGCCAAGTTCTTCTCGCTCGCGCGCTCCACATGCCTGGGGATCTGGATTGGTGGGAACGCCGCGGAATGGCCGGCACGATGGACACCGCGCGTTATGGCCGGCCGGACAGGTTGGGCCTCTTACCGCTGCTCAAGGCGAAACACGCTCATTGGCAGGAAGGATGTGCCCCAGATCTGCCTGCGCGTCCTGGGGATTTGTTTGGGCCCTTCGATATCCTGCCGGAGTGGAAGCCCCCAAGTTTTCCTCAGCCTGAATACTGGGCCGAATGCCGAGTGCTGCGTACGGACAACTGCAACTTCAACGTGATCGAAGTGGACCTCGGAAAGCCGATGCAGGTGGATTCTCTTTCGCTCCAGGCCGTTGGGATTTGTCCCGGGTTTGGTTTGTATGCGGTGGTCGCGGAAACGACAGGAGGCATGAAATACCTGGAAGGAACCCCCTGGATGCCCGCCTTGGCTTTTCGCGAACCCAGGATGGTGTTTCATCTTCGGGGTCCCGAGGACCTCGAGGGATGGATCCTTGAAGGGGCCAATTATGGTCCGGCGATTGGGGTTCCTTCCCTGAACACCCTGATTCTTGGGGGTGAAACGGCTCAGGCTTGGGCCTTGTCCCCGAACTTTGTCCTTGGACCTAACGAGAGTACGCTCGTGATCGAGATGCACGGCGGTCATAATCGAAGAAGGAACGGAGAGGACACGCTCGTGATTCGTTTGCTTGATGCGGCAAATGATGAAGTACTGGGCCAGATCGAACCCCCAGGCACGCATATCTTGACCGTCTCGACGCTGGATGTGCGACCTTTTCAGGGCAGAACGGTTAGGTTGGAGCTGCTGGACGGCAATACGGATCTCAGTTACGCATGGATAGGATTGAGGGAAGTCAGTTTGCTTTCCGACAAGCCCTAGGATTCCTTGTGTTCTAATTTGAGACATCAGATTTCAGCATGTTTTATTATGATACATTTTGGAATAAAAAATTTTATATAAATAGCAAGATTGCCTTTTAACGTGTTATATTTTCACTATAAGTTTAGACATATCTTTTGCTTTATGATGGTGTGAGTAGGGAGTGAAAAAAGGAGAATTTTGAAAGGAGGTTTGAAATGTCTTTGATGAGACGACCAACAGCCGCACAATTGGATCCTTGGAGAAGATTGATGAATCTTGAGGGAGACATGGATAGGCTCTTCAATTGGGCCCTGGGGAAAAATGTTGGGGAAGACGCAATGGAGAGCGTTGCCTGGGCTCCGGCGCTGGATGTTAGAGAGACCGAGGATAGCTTTGTGGTGGAAGCCGATGTCCCTGGCATGGAAAAGGAGGGGATCGAGATTTCCGTGCTTGACAATGTGCTTACCATCAAGGGCGAGAAGAAGCGGAATGAGGAGGTTAAGGAGGATTCCTACCACAGGGTGGAACGTGTATACGGAACCTTCCAGAGATCCCTGGGTTTGCCGACGCCCATTGATGAGGGCAAGGTCAAGGCGAATTTCAAGAATGGTGTTCTCCAGATCACGTTGCCCAAGCACGAGAAGGCCAAGCCCAAGCAGATTTCCGTTGAGATCGAGGGATAAAAGGCGCAGGCTCTGGGCAGCCCGGCCTCCAAGATGTCGTCCAGCCCGCGCTCTCTAGGGACTTAAGCCTTGAAGCCGGGATGCGGACCACGGAGTTGAGGCCGGGCAGCCAGACGCGGGAGGTTGTCTTACCCCAGAGCGTTTGGGCTTCGATGACCTGACAGAGTTGCCCGTGGTCCGGGCTGTAGTACCAGCTATTTGCATCAAGTTGCATCGTGTTTTTCCATTCCTGCGGAAAACACGATTAGCAAGAGTTCGGAATCGTCAATAAGCTGATACGCAGGCTTCTTTCCCGACAGTTTTTCACTTTCATTCAGGATAATTGGAACGCCATCTCCCCGCTTTTCCATATAAAACCCTCGTCCAACATCTCCAATCGTTTCCGCAACCGACGTTTCCGCAAGTAAACTTGTAATCAGCTCGTTCCGGGTGGCCTGACGCAAGGCAATGCTGTCAATAGTCACGGTATTCGGAAGGGCGCCTGGTGAATAGATTTCCAGTCGGTCATCGAACATAAAAAATCGGATTTTTGACCCGGAAACGGCATAATCTCGATGAGCCACCGCATTCACGACGGCTTCAAAAATAGCCCTTTCGCTAAACTGTGGTAGTTCAATCCGGTGCGGTTCCTTTGTGGCTATAACAGTTTGATTTCGCTTCAGGAAGGCCATCGCCTGTTTGATCTGCAGGTCCAGCGGGCCATAGATCTTCTGTGCGTCGGTTTGGTAGTTGGAGTCTTGCTTGGTTCCACGGTAACGAACGGCTTCGATATAGGCGCTCGGCAGGAACCGATCCGGGCGCTCACAGCAAAGCAGAATCCCGGCGACTGAAGCGCGGATTGCTCCGCTTTCCTCGCGCGTCAACAGGTTTCGCTTCAGAAGAACAATCTCCGAAGCCTCATTGGAACGGGTTGTGTATCTTCGCCAAAACTCCTCGGACAAGTCGTCCATGCCCGATTGCGGAACGGGCTGTTCCTCAAATCGAATCAGCCTGGCTTGACTGCGTTGTTGAAACAGACGAGCAAGATACTCCGGCGGCATCTTCCGTTTGGAGCTACCCTGACGATGGAAGTAGCCGCCAGGGCTTTCATGCACGAAGAGACTGCGTGGGATGTCCACTTTGAGAATGGGTCGGAGCACTCCAGTACTGTCGGGTAGCTCCATGTGAAAGGACCGAAAAAGAACCGGCGGCCTGATGCTTTCATTGCAGATTTCATACACATAGCGTTCCACAGCTTCGATCCTCTCAACCGGGATGCCGTCAATATCGCGCGTTTTGTCATCGACACCAAGTACAAGTACACCATCGTGAGTATTCGCAATGGCGGCCAGATCGTCAGCCAGCTCGTCGCGCTTCGGCTCGGAAACCCGGTCACCTCTAAAATGAATGGTCTTGAGTTCAAATGATGTATCCTCACGAAGACGTATTTTTCGCAGCAATTCTCCCTGACTGTCAAACATGGCGCCCCTCCAGTGCAATGCGGCGATAGCGTTGTTCGAATGCCTTGCGTCCTCCCTCCATGACATTGCAAATCGTATCCCGTACGGTCTTTTCCTGAAGGCTCCCATCGCTCTCACTTTGCGTCTGCCCACCTCGTGCCTCGAGGGCAATCACCAGCTCAGCGTCTCCATTGACTACCATGTTCGCGTTGTGGGTAACAACGATGATTTGTCTCCGCCGTTTTACCTCCCGCAATTGCGTGACAATCAGATCATAAATGAGGTGATTGTCCAGATCGTCTTCCGGTTGGTCCAGAATCAATGGTTCTTCCCCATACGAAAGCAGGAAGGCCAAAAGCGCGGCGGTCTTCTGCCCAGGCGAACCTTCCTGAATCGGGCGGAAAGATTGCCGGTCTCCTGGGTTGCTGTACTGGACATCAAGCGAATCTTCGGGGAACCATAAATCGAGGCGATCTAGTGATTCGGGCTGGAGCTTGGCAACATGCTTCGCAAAGCGCTGGTCCGCCACCGTAGAGGAATCGATTTGGTTCGAGGCTATCTTCCGAACCCGGCACTTTATTTGTGCAAGAGCCTGTTCGATGCCTCCATTGCCTGAATCCCTTCCGTAAAGATCTCCGAGAAGCCCTTCACCGCCTGGTGCGCCAATGTCCTTTTCAAAACCACCGCCTTCTCGCTGAAGAAGCCCACGGAACTCAACCTCGACAGTCTCTCGGGCGCCGTAAGGAACCACCTGAATGCGGACATATTGGTTATCTCGCAAGACATCATCAAGGAATGTTTTACGGGACTCGGTAATCTTTCGTCGGTGTTCGATAAGTTGTTGCAAACTGGCTTCCGCTTGAGCGTTCAATTCCGTCACCTGTTTTTTTCGATCTTCCAGATTCTTGAGTCTTTGCTCGATGGTCTGCCGACGCTGCACGAACTCGCCGTAGGCAGCAGGATCAGGGGCGCCTTCTTTCGCCTGCAGGTCTTGATAGGCATGTACAGCAGCATTGGCTGCTGATTTCCAGGACGATTTATCTTTTGCCGTCCTCCAGTCGGTGAAAGCCTTATCTGCCTGAAGTGCCAACTCAGCAATCGTCTTGCGGATTGCATCCAAGCTATCACGCGCCTTCGAGGAATATTCTCGTAACTCTGCATCTTCCGCAGAATTCATATCAAATGTCGTTTCTTCAAGAAGATCCGGAACGATGTCTGCCGCGACTTGGCGCAGGCGGTCACCCGCGCCATCCCAGCTTTTTTCCCAGTCGTCGACCGCCTGCTGTTGCCTTCGTCTGCGCTGAAAGGTTTTAAACACATCGGCATGACCAGACTGCTCGAAGATGTCCAGCTTCCGCTTCACGTCGTCGAGTTCTCCACGAAGGCGCCTCTCTTCCGACAGCCCCGCCTCTATTTCTCTGGCCTTGGCGCGTAAGGAAAGAAACCGGCCTTCCCCCGCATTCCATTGTTGTTTCCATAAAAGGTGTTCCACCTCTGGTGCATCATCGACAATCTTCAGTAGTGCAAGCGGCGTTTTCGCGAGCTGAAATATCTGCTTCTGGCTGTAGATTCGCACAGGAAATCGCTGTCGAATATCACCTTCGGCGCGCGTCCAGATTTCATCACTTTCTTCCTGGATGGGGTCCAGCGATCCGTCGGGGTTCCACTGAATCCTGAATCTCATTCCATTCTTGCGGTAGATTACACTGATAGCGCTATCGCTCCTCAACAGGCCGCCATCTTCGCGACTCAGGTAGATCCGTCCGTACTTTTCGAATTCCGGTTTCAAGTCATCAGGCAGTTCATCAACCCGTCTAAGGACGTGGCGAAGGAACTCAATTAGTGTCGATTTGCCCGTGCCCCTGCCGCCGATGATTGCATTCAGCCAGGGGTTGAGCCTTACGGCGAACGGCTGTGGGCGGCCCATGTAGCGAGCACTGACGATCTCGATGGATTCCAGCGCCATTGCGGCATGGTTGTTAGGATCGCTTGGAGTGCCTTCGGAGCGCAATACCGAAAGCGGACCATCAAGAAGCGCCAATTGTAACCCCTCAATACTGGGCGAACCCATCTTGACCCAAGTGAAGCGGCTGCCGGGAAACTTCTGCCCAGGTTTTCCTGAGGGATGATGCGCGTCTGATCCGAGTACTTCAGTCCAGCAGAGTTTCTGATCGAGGTAGGGCTGTGGCTTCTCAAAAGACCCATCCACCAGTTCCATTGCGAAAACATCGCAGCGATCCGATGCCTGAAGCCAGGTCGTCCCTGTCTGCTTGAAGAGCCCGTTGTCTTCCTCGACATGGGCGGGGATGGCAATCCCGTTGGCAGAGACAATGGCGTCGACCACTTGGACAAACGACCTGGTCGTGACAGCGTCACTCGATCCCTTGGTTCCAGTGAACCCGACGGCTCCGAGAAGCCTGTCAATATCCGAAGTCCCCTTCTCGAATCCCAGAATTGCCAAAAGGTGAATGCCGCCGTTAACCGAAATTTCAACACCGGGAAACAGGTAAACAGGTCGGAACGCGGCGTGATTCTCTTTCTCCAGCTCCGACAATGCTTCCTTAAGTCGGTCGATCCATGTCCCGCTGTTATGGTCGGTGACGGCCACGCAGTCGATCCCGGCTTTCATGTAGTCCAAAAGCCACTCTTTCGGTGTGCGGTTCTTCAACTCGCTTTGGTTTTGGCCTTTGCCATAGTCATCGGATTCTGGCGTATGGGTGTGGAAATCAAACTTCCACCACCGTGAGCCGTTCCATTTCCACTCGTTCATGCTTCACCTCCTGTCCTCGAAACTGCTTGATCGTACCACATGAGGAGCTTTGGGTCTTCCTGGTGGACGTTAAGGACCCCTGTTTGACTTGCCCACGAGGTGCTGGCTATGATGGAACCTCGTGATGAGAATATCATGCCTTGCGTTGTCTCTCCCTCTGGTTCTTGCGGTGCTACCCTTTCATGGCTATGCCGAGGATCCCTTCGGATTGATTACGGTTCGAAGGAGCCATGGAAGCCATGTCATTCCGCTCTCCTTGACCTTGAATCTGGAGGATTTGGCCCACAGCTTGTCTCTCGAATCCGCGAATCCTGATCGAATCGATGTCCTGCAAGGTTTCCCTGGGGCAGACAGGCCCATTCCCTGGCAGATGTCCGGAATCGGGGATTCCTGGGCTATCCTCACCTTTGTGCCTTCTCCTGGGGGTGATGGGGACCTGGAACAAATTAAGATTTTTCTCGACCAAGATGTCCAGAAGCGATTGCCTTCTTGTGGCCACATCGAGGTCCTACGAGATCAGGAAGTCGTCACGGTTCACAACGAGTTCTATGAGATCAGGCACGACCCCTCGATCCAGGCAGGACTTCCATCACGTATCCTCTGGAAAGGCACGGGAAAGGTGGCGGACACCTATGTTTTGAACGACAGGCTCTACCACAAGGAACTGGGAGGATTTCACCTGAGAAACGATCCTTCCGCCACCATGGAAGTACTTTCCTCTGGACCGATCTGTGTCACGGTTCGTGTTCGCGGCCGGTACCTGGGCCAGCATTCTGTTGCCCACAATCCCCGCGCGGAGTATCTGTTCCACTACTTCGCCGGGTCCCCTCTGGTCCGAATCGAGGCAGGAATCCAGCAGGATGCGCCCTTTACCTGGCACGAGTGTCATCTCATGGAAATAAATTTTCCGGATGAGACCTTTACCCAATGGATCGCAGAGGGTCACGAGAAACCAGTGGACATGGTGGCGGACAAGAAGACCTATATGGGGGCGTGGGGCGCTCTTCTGGATGGGGGCACCTTGCTTGGACTTTTTGGCAGGGATGGGATCAGGATTTTTGATGGCCGTGGTGGTTATGGAACCTATATTCATGGTCCATGGACCCGGTTCTCAGGAACCGAGTTGTCCCTTTCCGCTGTGTGGTACCTGGATGCTGCCAAGGAAGGTCTGGCTCAGTTGCCGGTTATGACCAAGGCATTGTCCGGGGAAGTGGAGTATGGGTTGAGCACATCCGTTGTCGAAGCGCTGTTGGAAAAGATCCGCGCGAGCGACTCCTTTGAAAGGACATGGGCCTCGTCGCTTCTCCAGAGACGACTTGGCCCGGGAACCTTGACCGAAACCACCAGAAAGCTGGAACAGCTCATTCCAACCCTGGAAGAGGATCAGAACATGCTCAGCGTTTTGGCCCAAGGAGAGGATGAGGCGTTTCACTTGATTCAAGGCCAACGTCTCTTGGCCGCTGTTCAAAGGACCCGAGAGGGAGCGAACCTGGCCAGCCTCTATGATCGGGACAAGGAGAGGGAGTTTCTTCTGGAAGCGCAACCCCTGTGGCTGGCCACCTTCGAGGATATGGAAGGACAGCTCATTCGGATAGACAGCATGACAGGGTTTGACGCGGTCCTGGTCTCCGAGGGCCCACAAAACCTCCACATCGTTTGGAGCGAACCGAAAGATCCACGGCTTGTGGGGTTGAACGTGATTCAGGAACTCTCGCTTCAGGAACGAAGCGGGGAATCTGGATTGTCCCTGGGCCTTGAGATCGAGAACCATTCGACCTGCAGCCTCCTGGATGTCACGCCCTTGACCCTGTCTCTGGCGCGACTGGGGCCCTCCGGGGTGGATGACCATGTGCTCTATCCCAAGGTCTCCGGGGGACTGGCAAGAAATCCGGCGGCGTCCTTGTCTCCCTATTCCGGTCGATATCCCTCAGGATGGACGACCTTTCAGTTCATCGCTTTCTACGATGAACAGGGAGGACTCTACGCCGGATGCCATGATCCCAGGGCCTGGACCAAAGAGATCTCGGTTCAACCGAAGAAGGGTGGAATCGAGGCGTCCATGCTCTGGCATGCCGAGGACGCGACCCGGCCGGGCAATGGGTTTGTCCAGTCGGGAAGCACGGTGATTCAGCTTTTGGACGGGGATTGGTTCGATGCGGCCATGGTATATCGAGCCTGGCTGGAGGAAAACGCGCTTTGGTGGCCGAAGGGGGATCGCGAAGACACGCCTGCATGGATGAAGGAAATAGCGATCTGGGTCAATGCCTCCGGCTCGACCCAGGACTGTGTTCCCAGGGTGAAGCGGTTTGCGGAGTATATGGGGGTGCCTACCGGCTTACATTGGTACAACTGGCACGAGATTCCTTTTGACGTCAACTATCCCCACTACTTTCCTGCCAAACCTGGCTTCGCTGAAGGTGTGGCCGAGCTGCAGCGAGCCGGGGTTCGGGTGATGCCCTATATCAATGGCAGGCTGTGGGATGTGGCCGCAGAGGATTTCGAGACCAAGGCCCTTCCCTGGGCGGCGAAGAGCAGGGACGCGCCGAACTACGTGGAGGTCTATGGATCCGGGGCCGAGTTGGCACCCATGTGTCCCACGACGGCATTGTGGCGCGACACGGTGAAAGCGCTGGTGCTCAGGCTGTGCGGGCCCCAGTGTAATGTGGACGGTGTCTATATCGATCAGGTGGCCGCCGCAGCCCCTGCTTTGTGCTATCACCCTTCTCACGGGCACAAGCTGGGAGGCGGAGACTGGTGGACCGTGGGGGGATACTGGCCGTTTTTGATTGACCTGCGAAAGGAGCTTCACGCCCTGAATGGGGAAAAGATGATCACCACGGAAAGCACGGCAGAATCCTTTGCCCGCTTCTTCGATGGATATCTGACCTGGAACTTCTGGTATGGAAACCAAGTGCCGGTCATTGCGGCCTTGTACGGCGGGCAGCTCCAGCTCTTTGGCCGTACCGGGGAGAACGGCGAATTGACCCTTCGAACCAAGACGGCTCAGGCCCTGGTCTGGGGAGAACAGATCGGTTGGTATGGACCGGAAATTATCAACGATCCAGTGGCAGGTCCTTTCGTGCGACGGTGCGCCAGGATGCGTCATCATCTGAGGGAATTCCTGGCCTGTGGACGAATGGAACGCCCGCCGAGGTTATCGGAAGATATCCCAAAGTTGACCGCGAAGTGGCAGGCTGAAGAGGCAACTTTTCCTGCCGTGCAGGCAGGGTCCTGGCGGGCGCGCGACGGTCGGTTGGCTGTGGTTTTTGCCAATGCATCGACCGAGGAGATCGAATTCTCTTGGGAACTGGACCTCAAGGAAGCACAAATTAGAGAACAGGCTCAGGTCTATACGGAGGAGGGACTCGTCCCCGGTCGGCAAGAAGAACTTCGCTGTCCCGGAAGGATGAACCTGGTTTTGCCTCCTTGCGAAGCCATGGCTTTGATCCTTCCATAGACGGGATTGGGAACTTTTATCACGAGAGAGGAAAGCTGCAGGAAACCTTTGTTCCATGAGGGTCTATCGAGCGAATCTCCAGATGGGCTTCGATCAAGCTCGCTCGATGTCGCATGATGTCGATCCCCCTGCCGTGCGATGTCTTTGTCTGATCGATACCGCGACCGTTGTCTTCGATCTCAAGGATTCCTCTCTTGGATCTCCTGACCAGTTTGGCCGTGATACGCGTGGCTTGGCCATGTTGTACCGCGTTATGGATCGCTTCCTGCGCGATTCGGTACAAATTATTGGCTACTGTCCCTTTTTGAAGGAGAAACTCCTCCTCACAAGCGAAGATGCATTCCACCTTCAAATGTTCATAGGTGCTTCTGGCCAGGTGTTCCAAGGCGATCATCAATCCATCGGGTCTAGGAGGAACCGGGGAGAGACCTTCGGCCACGGATCGAATCTCGGTGACAGCCGAGCGAACCAGGTCATGGATCTGCTCCAGATCTACAGCGTGAGGATTGTCTTCGCGGGCCAGTTCTCTTCGCAGAGACTCGGCGAGGAAAGCCACCCCTGCGAGTTGGGAACAGACCCCGTCGTGTAGATCCTCGGCGATTCGGTGATGCTCTTCCTCCCTGGCTTGCAGTGTTTGGGCCTCCATGCGCTTCTTTTCTGACACGTCCCGTGCCACGGACATGAAGGCGATGGGAACATCTCGATCATCCAGAATCCTGGAAGCATGGACTTCCATGGGGATCCGTTGGCCATCCTTTGCGATCAAGACATATTCTTCGTTTAGAATCTTGCCGGAAGCCAGAACCTGTTCCCTATGGGAGCGAATCTGCTGCAGGAACTCTGGGGCGACCGAATCGTACGCGGTCAGGGGAAGGGATGGGTCGGCCGCATCCCAACCCAAGAAACTCAGTCCTTGTTGGTTGATCATGGTCAGGTTCAGATCCAGATCGAACACGGCAATGATGTCAGGACAAGTATTGATCAAGGCGCGATAAAAGGATTCGCTTTCTTTTAGCGCTTTTTCCAATGCATGGCGATGGGAAATGTCTCTGGCTATTCCGATGAGAAGCCTGGGTTGTCCCGCGTCGTCTGAAATACAAGCCAGATTCAACTCTCCGAGAAAGGGCTGGCTGTTTCGTCGTGGCATTCTTAATTCAACGTTCCGTACCACCCCCTCCTGGATCGCTTTTTCCACCGCGTTACGAATGATGGTTACATCCTCCGGAATGACAAATTCAGCGGAGGCTCGTCCGATGATCTCGTCAGGGCTATCGAACCCATGTAAGACCGCGGCTTGCCTGTTACACATCAGGATGGTCCTGTTCTCAGGATGAATCACAAGGATCGAGTCCGGAGACAGATCCATGATGCCTTGGTAAAGAGATTCACGACGCATAATATCAGTCCACTTTAGGTAAATATTTGGTGAACCCGATCCAAACGCAGCCCTTGGCGGAGAAGAGACAGAGATGCTGTTTTCGAACGGTTTGAAAGCCACTCCCACGCCGAATGCATATTCGGCATCTGGGAGGGGATTTCACTTCCAAGGTGCGTATCACGGCATTCCAACGCACCGAAGGAAGAAAGTGAGAGAACAGCATCTCTGTCTCCTCTTCCCACGACGGTTTGTCTCTGGATCGGGTTCACTGAATATTT
>Ga0114946_10001666_pt1 | contig 15319 bp, 10 predicted proteins | sample WalLakDeSediment_FD_88676 | JGI IMG/M metagenome (GOLD analysis project Ga0114946, IMG submission 88676) | Lake sediment microbial communities from Walker lake, Nevada to study Microbial Dark Matter (Phase II) - Walker Lake 11/02/13 Deep Sediment | ecosystem: Environmental > Aquatic >... | reverse complement strand
GTCCTATGGAATCCAGAAGTGCCTGGCGGTTGTAGTTGAAGGTGCGCCCCACTTCTCCCATGATCTCCTCACGGTGGCGGGCGATCTTGCGGCGGTCGATGTAGCCGTCCACGTCCTGCCACACTTTCAGGTTGCGTTCGACGATCCAGTCGATGATGCGTCCAACGTCTTCCTCGATCACCCGCGGGGTGTCGCCGACCACCTCCTTTGCGAAGGCCTGGCGGATCGTATCGCTTTTCAACAGCCCCTTGATGCGGCCGATACGGATGTGTTCGTCGAAGAAGCTCTCGCCTCGTCGCCCCATCTCCCCCAGAACCAGGCGAAGCCGGTCCAGGCGGGGCTCGAAGTCCCGCACCATCTCCTCGTGGAATGAGGTGAGTTGGCGGTCGATGTTGTCGATGGTCTCGACGTCGTCGGCAAGCAGCTTGAGACGCTCGAAGGCCGTTTCCTTGTAGGTCGCGGCGAGCCTCAGCCCGACGTTCAAAGGGTTCAGGAGCTTCAGGCGGATACGCTCCTCCTGGTCCAGCGTATGGAGCAGGTACTCTTCCATGGCACCGAAGCCGCTCGTCTCCCAGAGAGCAGGACGGGCTTCTTCGTCCCCTGACGCCCGGGCGCCGAGAGCCTGCCGGGCCGAGACCGGGAAGACCTCCGGCGGCTGGCCCAGCAGGGTCGTGGCGTTCTCGCGCACGAAGTCTGCAACCTGCTTCCGCTCATCTTCATCCTGCAGGATATCGATCTTGTTGATGACGAAGACGATCTTCTTGCCCCACTCCCGGATCTGCTCCAGGAAGGCGCGCTCGCTCTCGGTGAATGGGCGGTCCGCGGAGGTTACGAAGAGGACGAGGTCCGAGCGAGGCACGTATTCCCGGGTCAGCTCCTCGTGGCGCCGGATGATGGCGTTGGTGCCGGGTGTATCGACGATGCTGAGCTCCCGGAGGAGCGGGCTTGGGTGGGTGCGCTCCAGGAGGAAAGCTTCCAGGTCCTTTTCGGCGGGCTGGTCCCCGTAGCGGAGTACAGTGATGCGGTCAGTGGTGGGGGTCACACCCTCCGGGAGGACTTGCTCCCCAAGGAGGGCGTTGATGAAGCTCGACTTGCCCGAGTTGAACTCGCCTGCGACCACGAGGAGGAAGAGGCCATCGAGCTGCTCCCGGGCCTCCCGCAACCGGCGCAGGTCCGTGGCCGCCAGGGCTGGCTCGAAGCTCTCGACGGCCTGGGCCAGACGCTCCAGCAAGTTCCTGCTCCCGAGCCCGGAGCTCCTGCTCCCGGTCCGAGAGGATGCCCTTCCGTCCAAAGATGCGTCCCATTACCTGGTCTCCCGGCGAGCCTTGTGGGCCACTCCGCCTGGACCCGCGCCGGAGCGGCCGCCGGAACCCGAACGTGACGAGGCCCCGGCCTGATCAAGATCCTCGCGGAGACCGGGAGCCGCAAGCGCGGACCCCCTTCCAGCGGCTCCGGGACTTGAAGCGGCGGAAGTCGGCCTTCTCCGTGGTTCGCTCCTCCTCTCCTGGCGTGCGACGAAATCGCCCTTGGCGAAGGGTGCGCGAAGAACGAACTGGCCACGATCGATGCGCGCCTCGACCGAACAATGTCACACCCCGGATTCGTGCGTCCCACCCCTGTGGATACTACACTGGATGGGGAGGGGTATGGAGGGGTAGTGAACTCCGGGCAGGTTGGATGTGCCGGAGAGCCGCGGTAGGGCCGGGAGTGCCGGCGAAAGCGCCAACCTCGGACCGTGCATGGCTCAGCGTTTCTGGATTCGCAATGGGGGGAACCCTCCACGCTCCCTGGATCCACAGAGAGAGGAGCACTTCATGAAAAAGTGTGTACTCGTTTTCGCAGTCACAGCGCTATTGCCGGTCTCGGGCGCACTGGCCCACACCCATGAGATCGGCGCGGGGTCTATCGGCCCAGCGGCCGGCGATACGGTGAGAATCGCCGTGGCGGCCACGGGAGCCGCAGCCGATGCCACGATCAGCCGGGAGGCGGCCCGGGCCCCCTACATCCTGGTCTTCGACCACCAAGGCGAGTTCATTGAAGCGATGGAAAACCGGGAGGTGCCGGCCCAGCGGGCCGGTGCGCAAATCGCCCTCACATTGAAGGAAAGGGGGGTGACCCACTACATCGCCGGACGGTTCGGCCAGAATTTGATCAACGCTTTGGATGAAGCGGAGATTTCGCGCGTCGAGAACACCGGACCGGCGAATGAAGCCGTGCGGCAGCTCATCGGGGGCTGAAAGGAAGTGGGATCCGGCAGGAATCATCCTGGGCCTCCACGCTCCGGAACCGAGCATGCGGGTCGGCCGAGGAAGGAAGTAGAACAAGGCGGGAATGACCCGGTGTAGTCGTCCGGGTCGAGTCGTGCCGTTTCGAGGAAGGGAAGACCGGATGAGGGAGTCGCGGGTGCCCATGGCGGGTGCCCTTGCCGTGACGCTGGCCGCCTTGGGTGCGGCAGGGCCGGTCCAAGCGCAGAACCACGTGCCCACCGACACCACCAGGGTCGTGCCGGTGTTCACCCTGGCCGAGATCGTGGTCCTGGGGGAGAGGAACGCCGTCACCCGGGGGGCCACGGTCTACGAAGTGGGACGTGATCGGATCGACGAGTTGGGCATCCGGAGCCCCCGGGACGCCATGGAGCACGTCCCGGGGGTGTACTTCTCCCGCACCGGCCGCAACGAGAGCACCTTCCGCCTGAGGGGCTTCGAGCAGCGGCAGGTGTCGGTGTTCCTGGACGGCGTGCCCGTGTCGCTGCCGTACGACGGCCTGGTGGATGTCTCCCAGTTCGTGGGGGCGGATCTGGAGCGGGTGCACATTTCCCACGGGTTCTCCTCCCTTCTCCACGGCGCCAATTCCCTCGGGGGGGCCGTCAACCTCATGACGCGCCCGCCGGCGGCTCAGCCATCGGTAACGGCGCGGCTGGAGGGATCGGACCATGGCCGGGTGTTCAGCTCCGTGGAGGTGTCGGGCGGTACGGACCGGCTGCGTCTTGGCGGCTCGGCTGGCCTGGAGCGGGCGAGCTCCTTCTCCCTGTCCCGGGATTTCGCCCCCACGCTGAACGAGGAGGGGGGCGAGCGGGCGAACAGCTCGCACGACCGGCGCAGGGTGGGGTTCAGAGCCCAGTACCTGATCGGTGACTCGCACCACGTGGGCCTCAACCTGAGCGGGACCGATAACACCTTCGACGTCCCGCCCAATGCCGTGGCGGACCGGCCACGATACTGGAGGTTCCCCTTGTGGCGGAGGGGGCTCGCCAGCATCAACACGCAGCACGTCCTGGGTCCCGGCGTGGGCCTCCGTACCGCCTGGTTCCACGACCGCTACCGGAACGTGCTGCGCTCCTTCGACGACGACACGTATACCACCCAGGAGCGGGGCTACGCCTTCGACTCGGAGTACGACGACCACTCCAGCGGCGTGAACCTCTACCCCTCCCTCTCGGTGCTCAGCATGGGGACGACGGACGGAGTGGTCTCGTACCGGAGGGACGTCCACCGTCAGCGGAGTGGCGATGCTCCCTTCGAGCGGTACTCCACCGACCTGCTCACCGTGGCCCTGGAGCAGGACCTGGACTGGACGGAAGGGCTGAGCATGATGATGGGCGTCAACCTCAACCACCTGCGGCCCCTGGTGGCGGAGGGACGCTCCGCCACGGACCCGCTGACCCAGGTCAACGCCCAGTGGGCGCTTCAGGTCCGGCACGGGTCCGCGGTTACGTCCCGCATGGCCCTGGCCCGGAAGAGCCGGTTTCCCACCATGAAGGAACTGTACGACAGCCAACTGGGCCGGAACCTGCCGAACCCGGATCTTGGATCCGAGGCAGCGGTGCATGCGGAGGTGGGGCTCGATGCGGCGTCGGATGCCTGGCAGGGCGGCATATCGGTGTTCCGGAGCGAGCTGCGGGATCTCATCAGCGACGTGGTGGTGGACGACGGCGTGCTCCAGCTCCAGAACATTCGAAGGGCCCGGATGGACGGGGTCGAGGTGGACGTGCAGTACCGGGGGCGGACGGGCTGGGTGGGCGTGAACTATGCGTACCTCAGAGCGGTCAACCGGTCGCCCGACCGGGATTCGGACTGGCTTTCGTACCGTCCGGCGCATCGGGTCAACGGGCTGGCGGGGGTGCCCGTTCACGACCGGGTACGGGTGGGCGGCGAGATCAGCTATACGGTGGGCCAGCACTACCAGAACCCGGACACTCGGACGTGGGAGCGGCTCAACGACATGACCTGGCTCAGCGTCCGCGTCGAACACGAGATCCGTGGTGGGCTGGGCTGGTACCTCCGGATCGACAACGCCCTGGACGCTGCGTACTTCAGCGAGTTCGGCGTCCCGCTTCCGGGCAGGGAACTGAACGTCGGCATGCGGGTTGGGCGCTGATGCGACGTGGCTCACGGTGACGAGGGGCCCCAGCGAAGTTCTGCAGGCCGTCATGGAGGCAGCCCACGCCCGGGGTCTGCGGGTGTCGGGGCATCTATGCGCGGGTTCCGACCCGTGGGGTACCTTTCTGAGGGCCGGGCTCAAGCACGCTGGGGACAGGAAAAGAGATGAAAGGGCCCTATCTGCAAAACCGGGGCAACAGGACCAGCTACCTGGCCTGGCTGGTCCACGGCTACACCGCTATGGGGCTCGTCATGGCGGGGGTCGTGGCGGTCCTCATCGTCCATGGGACGGACTCCGCGTTCCGGGCGGCCTTCCTCCTCCTGGGCCTGGCCATGGCCGTGGACGCCACGGACGGTTGGCTTGCTCGGCGGGTGGGGGTGGAGGAAGCGATTCCCTGGTTCGACGGGCGGCGGCTGGACGACATCATCGACTTCCACACCTACACCTCCCTCCCCCTCCTCCTCCTGTGGCGGGCCGGGGTGCTGGAGGGGGCCCTGGCGTGGATCCTCCTGCTACCGCTGCTGGCCAGCGCCTACGGATTCTCCCGGGTGGACGCGAAGACCGAGGACGGGTACTTCCTGGGGTTCCCCTCCTACTGGAACGTGGTGACCTTCTACCTCTTCTTCCTGGCACTCCCGCCTGCGGCTGCGACGGCCATCCTTCTCGCCTTCTCCGTCCTCACGGTGGTGCCCAGCCGGTACCTGGCCCCGTCCCGGCCGGGCCCACTGTCGCGGACGTCCAACCTGCTGGGCGCGGCCTGGGGTCTCCTCGTAATGGCCATCCTGGTGGGAATGGTGGAGGGGCCGGCGTGGGTGGTGGGAAGCCTCTTTTTTCCCCTTTTCTACCTGGGAGCTTCCTGGTGGGTGAGCCTCGTGGGCTCGAGGAGGAGGGAGAGGGACTCCGAGCCGTCTAAAGGAAGAGGCAGGGAAGGAATTTGAGCCTGGGGGCTTGGCGGTCCATATTGGGAGGTACCCAGGAGGGAGGATGGAGGGGTGGCGGCTACTCCCCTCCTTCCCGCAAGCACTTCGCCATCACCTGAACTCAAGTAGGAGGGGACCATGTTCTCCACGAACCTGGAGAAGTTCCGGGACGTCGCACCGCTGCTCCTGCGGATTGGAGTGGGGCTCATCTTCATCTATGCCGGTTGGGGGAAGCTCACCGGGATCGAGGGGACCCAGCAGTTCTTCGGGAACATTGGGATTCCCTTGGCCGGCCTCATGGCCTGGGTGGTGGCCCTGGTGGAGTTCGTGGGGGGGATCATGGTCCTGGTAGGATTCCGGATCCAGGTCCCGGCGCTCCTGCTCGCCTGCATCATGGTGGTGGCCATTCTCACGACAAAACTAGGCGGGGAGGATGTCTTCCGGGCCATGCGCCTGGATCTGCTCCTTCTACTGACCTCGCTCGCCCTGGTGATCACCGGGAGTGGGAAATACGCGTTGGGGGGAGACGGGGACGATAGTACCTGAGCGGGGCGCCCTGGTGGCCCCGGGGGGAGGCTCTCCGGGGTTGCCAGCCTGGGCCGAAGGCCTAGGGCTCCGCGACCACACGGCCTCCCCGGACCGTGCCACCCAGCACGATCCCGCCGCCGATCAACGCAAGGTTCTTGATGATGTACTGGCCCTCCAGGGTCAGGCCGTAGGGGAACGCAGTCCAGACCACCTCCGGCAGAAGAACCAGGGGCAAGGCGGTGCCGGGCATCTGGAGAAAGAGCAGCAGAAGGGTCAATCGCATGAACTGGCCGGTGATGAGCCCCAGGCCGATGAGGATCTCCCAGACGGCCAGGACCGGGATGAAGACCTCCGGTGGGACGAAGTAGACCGTGTTGCGCACGAGGTCTTCGGCGGGGCTGAGGCCGGGAAACAACTTGAGGATGCCGAACCAGAAGAAGACCACCCCCATCCCGATCCGCAGGATCGGAACGCCGGCCCGGGCCATCCATCGTGTCACGGCCCGGTCCACGGGACCCAGGTACCGCTCCACCAGCTTGTCTTCCATATCGGGTGGGGGTCCGTCGTCTCGCGTGGACGGTGGGTATTCGTTGTCGTTCATGGTTTGGCTCCGCTCGTGGGTTCGAGTGGCATCGCGGCCCTCGTCGTGTAGCCTGGCTCAACGACCTTCGTCTTGTTGCGCGGATCACTGACTTTCGCAGTGTTGCATGGCTGGCCGCATGGGGCACGGAAACGGAATGCAACATACCCCCGGCCTTGGGGTGCGGTTTCAGCGGGAAGGGTTTGCTTCCCGCCCGATCTTCGACCCGACGTTCAGCGAGGACAGCTACGGTGACGGCGGACACTGCCAAGCCTTGGCACCGCGCCCAGGGGCACGGGCACCACCGGAAGGAAGTCACCCCGGGGGTCGACTTCCTTAGAAGCCCACCCACCGGCCCCTGCGGGCCGGAGGAAATCGGAGAAAAGGGGCGGCCGCCAGTCTTGTCTCTTGGAAGGGTAGACGGTAACTGCGCGATTCTACCCTCAAATCCGACGGACACGCACTTACCGGCAGTAATCGACGGCAAGTGAGCGATGGCGGACAGGTCCGGGGGCGCGCCCTCACTTACCGGTGATAATTACCTACAAGTGCAACCCCGCCGTCAGGCTCGGTAGGTTTGGCCACTTACCGGCAATCGCTGTCTTCCCGCCCGCTTCCTCCCTACCCGGTGCACTTCAGCACCCCCATTCCCCTCCTCAGGAATGAGGTGGGGTGCCCCCGCCACAACCTCTCCAGCGCTCCCCCCGGCGGGGTCCTGTTTGGTCGCCTCTCAGAAGCCCCCCCACGCCCCCCACGGACCGGACGAAACCGAGAGGAACGTTGCCGCCGCCTGAGGCTTGTTTCTCAGAAGCCCGGCCACCGGCCCCGTGGGCCGGAGGAAATCGGAAGAAACGGGGCACCGGCCAGTCTTGTTTCTTAGAAGCCCCCTCACCGGCCCCTGCGGGCCGGAGGAAATCGGAAGAAACGGGGCGGCCGTTCGAGGCTTGTTTCTCAGAAGAAGGGGATGGGCCTGAAGAACTGTCACGCGCCGCGCGCCACCCGATTTCATTCCTCGGAGGTAGCTCCGTCGGTAGGATCGACCACCTGCAGGTCCTGAAAGGCGAGCCGGTAGAAGCCCCGGTCCCGGGTCAGGAGAAGATCGGCGTGGCGGAGGGCGTGCGCACCGATGAGAAAATCCGCAGCGATGCGGCGCGGCTCGGCCCGGGCCCGGGACCGGAATCGAGACCAGCGCGCCGCTGTCTCCAGGGCGTCGCCACGGTCCGTTGGGACGAAGCGCACTCCCAGCCTCTCCATGGCCTCCTCAGCCGCCTGCCCCTCGGGGAAGAAGGTGGCCACCTCGGCCCATACAACTTCACAGGCCACCAGACCCCCGGCGTCGTAAGCCTTCCGGAGGGCAGTCTTGGACGCTCTGCCGTGCTTGCGGTCTGCCAGGAAGACGTCCAGGAGAACGTTGGTGTCCAGGGCCGTGATCACCTCTGCCCTCCGGGCCCAGGACCCCGCAGGCCCTCCATGAGCGCATCGGTTCCGGACCCGGCCTCCAGGATGCCGAAGAGCTCATCGACAGGGTGCTCGGCGACCTGCCGGTGAAGGACGATCTGGCCGTCCACCTCGGTGAACTCCATGATCTGGCCGGCCTGGATCCCCAGCCGCTCCCTGAGGGATTTGGGGATGGTGACCTGTCCACGCTCCGTGACTCGCGATTTCATATTCAGAAGATACGAATTCATATCGAGTTCGTCAAAGACGGAGCTTCGGTGGCGGCCATGGCTCGAACCTGAGGCCGTGAACGGGGCGGGGGAGATGGGGCGCTGAGCCTGGGCCCGCGTCTCGAACCACTGCCCTGGAGGCGGGCGAATCAGGACGGGGATTTCCCCCAGACCTCCGTCTCACCGCGGCAGTCTCGTCTCCCCCCAGAACCCCTCCGGCGTGGCCACTAGGTGGTGTAGCCCCGTACGGTCCAGGGCAAGCTGGAGCTCACTCTCCGCCAGCTCCAGGACCTGGGCTTCGTCCACGGTCCTCACCTCCCGGTCCAGCATGAGAATCTTCCCGTCCACGATCACCGTCTGCACGTCGTTGCCGTTGGCGAAGTAGGCCACTCGGTAGAGGGGCATGTTGGGAGGATAGAGGTGCGGCCTGAACATGTCGATGAGGATGATGTCGGCCTTCTTCCCCACCTCCAGGGACCCGATCTCGTCCTCCAGCCCCAGGGCCCGGGCGGCGTCGATGGTGGCCATCTCCAGGACCTTTCCGGCGGGCAGGACGTCCGGGTCCCGGAAGTGGAAGCGGTGGTAGCGCATGGCCTGGAACATGTGCCGGAACATGTCGTAGCTCCGGTCCGGCGCCACACCGTCGGATCCCAGCATCACCGTCACCCCGGCGTCCATGAGCTCCGTGGCGGGGCAGCGTCCGCGGATGGAGGCCACGGCGCTCGGATTATGGACGATGCGGGTGTCGGTGTCGGCGCAGATCCGGATCTCCTCGTCGGTGAGCTCCGTGGCGTGGGAGAGGAGGGCGTCGGGGCCCAGGATGTCCAGGACCTCGTGGGCGAACTTCACGGAGCCCCGGGTGTGCCCGTCCTGGGTGAAGAGGAGGCCGTGCTTCCTGGAAAGATCCCGGGCTGCCCGGGTACGGGCCACCAGGTCCAGGAGCCCGGCCTCGTCCAGTTGCTCCCTGGCAGGATGATGGGTGGGGAACATGACGGCGATATGGATCCTGCCGTCACCCTGGCCGTGCCATCGCTGGATGAGGGTCTCGGTGGTTTCGAGCTGCTGCTGGAAGGTGACCTCTACGTCGTGGCGGGTCCCGTCTTCCCAGTGGCTGAAGGTCCGGGGGAAGGGGGGACGCCGGGGGCCAAGGGCAAGGAACCACCGGACGCCCACGTCCCGGATGGCCTGGAGGTAGGCGTCGCCATACCGGGGATCGTCGGTGCGCATGACGCTGTCGCCGCCGCCGAAGAAGGCAAGCCCCGTGGTGACGCCGAACCTCAGGCGCTCCACGGCGGTGAGGAGGGCGTCGGCCCGCCAGAAGTCCTCGGTGGAGCCCTGGGCATAGATGACCTCGCAGGCCCCGTACCACTCTCCCGTGTCCGTCCCCAGGCTCTTCACCAGGCCGTGGCCGGCGTGCCCGTGGCCGTCGATGAGGCCGGGCATGACCACGTTACGGCTCGCGTCGATGACCTGGCGGGGAGAGAACCGGGCCTCCAGTTCCTCCGACGGCCCTACGGCCACGATCCTGTCGCCCACGACGGCGACGGCGGCGTTCTCCAGCACACGCCGCTCCGGGTCCATGGTGATGATGGTGCCCCGGGTGATGAGGATGTCGGCGGGCTCCAGTGCCCCGGCCCGGTCCCGCCCCGGGTCACCGCAGGCGGTGGCAAGGAGGAGGAGAAGGGCGTGGATGGCGGGGAGGGTGATGCTCTGGGCGTTAGGTCTTCGGCTCATGAGGATGCTCCGTGCCCTGGATGGGGGGCCTTCCGCTGCGGCCGCCTCAAGCGGGCCGTGGTGCAGCGCAAAGTCGGGGGCTTCGGCGTTCCGTGCCAGGCCTCGGACTGAAGCCTTCCGGTGGCAGTGCCACCCTTGCCTGGATTCTCACGGCACGGAACGGTACGGAATTGACCTAACGCGGAGCCCCTGATCGGGCGGCGCCGGACAGGTCCCGAAGGGCTCGGGGAGTCCAGCGGTGCCCGAGAAGATCAGGTGGGCGGCCAGCCCAACCGGGGTGGCCCAGCCTAACCCGGGTGGCCCAGCTCAACCAGGGCGGCCAGCCCAACCCGGGCGGCTCAGCCCAACCAAGGGGGCCAGCCCAACCCGGGCGCGTATCGCCCTCGTCTGCGAGCGAAAGGAACGGCCCAGCCCAACCAGGGCGCGTATCGCCCTCGTCTGCGAGCGAAAAGTAGAAGTGGACGCGCTCCAAAGGATTGCTCTCTGCCTTCTGCTCGGTTTTCGGGCGAAAGGCGGATAGCGACCGTGCGGCGCGGCGTCCGCTTCTGCCTTCTGCTCGGAAGGCGAGCGAAAGGCGGATGACGTTGGGCGAGCCAACGTCGCTCTCTGCTTTCTTCTCGGCTTCGGAGCGAAATGGGGAGCGGCAGCCCGTGCGGCGCGGCGGACCGTTCTCCGTCGAGGAAGTAGGCCCTCAGGGCCTCGTACTGGCGGTGGGTAGCGTTCCTGGGCTCGAGGAAGGCTCCCGCTACCCCTCCAGTCCCTGGGCAACATAGCGGGCGAATGATGGGCTTCACTTCTCCGGGGTGCAGGAGGGCCGTCAAGGCGGGTACGAAGAACGATGAGGGGACCTGATGCAGGGTACGCTGCCGGCGCTCCTACGGCCTCCACTCCGGAGCCCGGCCCGTGTCCTGGTGGAGGGGCTTCCCGAACTCGTCCCGCTCCTCACTGAAGTACTGCACCGTCCGGGGGAGGTACCGTTCATGGTCCGGAAAGAGCCGGGCGAACTCCTCCCGGCAGGGATCGCGGAAGTCCTCCGGGCACAGGGTGGGGAAGGCGGCCAGGACCGGTGCCAGCAGATGGTCGAAGAAGTGCCCTCCCATCATCCGGTCGTAGGCGATGCTGGCGAAGGTTCCGTCCTCCATGCGGTTGTACATGTTGAGGCTCTCGCTGGAGAGCCCCAGATCCCGGCGCCGCCTCATGTCGATGCCCGGGCTCAGGTCCCGGTGGACGATGCGCTGGACCCTCCCCTCCCCGTCCATCTCCAGCAGGACATTCTGGCCGTGGGGCTCCAGCATGAGACCGAAGGTGAGGAAGCACTGCACCCAGTGGCGAATAATGGGGAGGAAGAGGGCCCCCAGGAGGAAGTCTCGGGGATCGTGCCTGCTTCCTGTTTCCCTCTCCACCAGGTCCAAGCCCATCAGCTCAAAGAGGAGGGGCGGCCGTTTCGGCTGGAAGAAGTCCCCTCCGTAGAGGGCGAACCCCGGCACCAGAAGCCGGCCCTCGGCGGAAGGTGGAAAGGGAGCCATGTCCCTCACCAGATACCCCCAGTTCTCGCCTCTGGGAGCATCGGGATCAACATCACGATGGGTGACCCCCAGGACCTCCCGGAGGAAGGCGAACCGGCCGTCCATGGAGCCCACTCCCGCCTCCAGCTCCCGGGAGACGTTCACGGCCTGCTCCACCACCTCCTCTCGCATCTTCCGGCCGTACCGGCTGACACGGAAGGGGAAGTGGACCTTCAGGGCGTGGGAGGGGGTGGCCAGCCTGGTCGGGTCATCTTGATCCAGGACGTAGAGCGTCCTGGTGGAGGAGGAGGGGGCCACCAGGACAGGGTCCCGCCGCACCCCCAGGGTCAGGGTCCGCTGGAGGTAGGGATCCCGGCAGGCACCCTCCAGGACCTGGGGGTGAACGCAGAAGGCGACCGCATCGGCCCGGAGGTACAGCTCCCGCAGAGCCGGAGGAGGGTTGGCTTCGAAGACCCGCATGTCCGCAGCAGAAATCTCGAAGACAGGCAGGTGGAACGAGGTGTGCCGGGAGTTGGGGCGGTACTGCTCCCGGGCCTCGGTGTAGCCAGCGTGGGGGCTGTACACCCGGGTCCCCTCGTTCCGATACCGGTCCAGGTGGAGAAGTGAAAGGAGGGCAGGAAGCGCCGGGGCGGGCGCCTCCGGGACCGCGGTCCCGAGGGCATCCGGGGCGGGCGCCTCTGGACCGGGGGCGGTGATCGGGGCTAGTTCCACGGCGGCGGCTCCACCCCCAGGAGGTGTCTCACGAAGAAGTCGTTCCGCTTGCGGTTGCCGTAGGAAGCTGTGGACCCGCTCCGTCCGGCCCCGTGGTCCTCACCCGGGAAGACGAGGAAGTCGAAGTCCTTGCCGGCCTTGATGAGGGCATTCACCACTTGCAGCGTGGAAGCCGGGTCCACGTTGGTGTCCAACTCCCCCACCATCAGTAGGAGCTTGCCTTGGAGGAGGTGGGCGTTGTCCACGTTGGAGGAGGCGGAGTAGTGGGGCCCCAGGGGCCAGCCCATCCACTGTTCGTTCCACCAGATCTTGTCCATGCGGTTGTCGTGGCACCCGGCGAAGGAGACCGCCGCATGGTAGAAGCCCGGATGGAAGAGGAGGGCGGCCATGGCGTTCTGCCCACCTGCGGATCCGCCGTAGATCCCAACCCGCTCGACATGGTACCACGGGTACCGGGCCGCCACCGCCCGGTGCCAGAGGATCCGGTCCGGGAATCCCGCGTCCTTGATGTTCATCCAGGCAACGTCATGGAAGGCCTTGGAGCGGTTGGAGGTTCCCATTCCGTCAATCTGGACCACGATGAACCCCAACTCCGCCAGAGCCTGCATCCCAGGCTGGCTGCTGAACGTCTTGGGGACAAAGGACCCGTGGGGACCGGCGTAGATGTTCTCGATGACGGGGTATCGGCGACGAGGGTCGAAGTTCGTGGGCCGGATGATGACGCCCCAGATGTCCGTGACCCCGTCCCGCCCCTTGGCCACGAAGACTTCCGGGTATTGCCAGCCCGTGGCCAGGAGGGCCGAGGCGTCGGCCCGCTCCAGCTCCATGACCAGGGAGCCGTCGGCGGTCCGCCGAAGCTCCGCCACCGCTGGCTGGTCCACCCGGGACCACCGGTCCACGTAGAACTCCCGGTCCGGGGAGAAGTCCACGGAGTGGTTTCCGTCGGCTTCTGTGTAGGCCACCAGTCCGGTGCCGTCGAAACCGATGCGGTAGGCGTGGGTGAAGTAGGGATCCTGCCCCGGGATCATCCCGCTGGCCTGGAACCAGATCTGGCGCTCGTCCGCGTCTACCCGGTCCACGCTCCGGACCACCCACTCCCCTCGGGTGATCTGGTTCTCCACCCGGCCCGTGGCGCCGTCGTAGAGATAGAGGTGGTTCCAGCCGTCTCGCTCACTCATCCAGACGATCTCCCTGCCATCGTCGATATCCCGGCGGAACCGCTTCCCGGAGTGGGAGAAGAACGTTTCGGGCTCCTCGGAGATGAGGGCCCGGGCGGTCCCGGTGGCGGCGTCCACTTCGATGATGCGGTAGACCTGGTGGCCCCTCTGGTTGTACTCGAAGGTGAGGCGGCGTCCGTCCTCCCTCCATTCCATGCGGGAGAGGGTGTAGGGGTTGGGGAAGAGGGCGTCGTCCACCACGATCATCTTGCCGCTCTCCACGTGGAAGATCACTAGGTGCTCCTTGTCCAGGACGTCACCAGGCTTGGCGTAGAGGAGGGTGGAGTGTTGGGGTTGAAGCTGGTCCTCGGGAGAGGAGGCGATGAAGTGGATCTCCCTGGGTTGCCCGGGAATTACACGGAAGACCGCCAGCCTCTCGGAGTCCGGTGACCAGACCATGGACCGGTCGGTGTAGGCATTCCCCTCGGAGCCGTCCCAGCTCAGGAGCGTGTAGCCCTCCTCCCCCACCTTCCGCACCGCCACGTTGTGGTTCTGGATGAAGGCCTCCCAGGCTCCGTCGGGGGAGGGGATGGGCCGGTTGCTCAGATTGCGCCAAAGCTGGCCGGGACCGGCCTGCCAGGGAGCGCCGCTGCCTCGGTCGGGCTCCCGCTCCCGCCGGGCCACGGGCCCCCGGTTCTCGCAGGCATACTCCGTCAGTCCGCATCTCCAGGTGGAGTCTGCCCGTATGAACTCCAGGGACGTCTCGTCCTCCACGAAGGTGAACCGGCTGAAGGGAAGGGCGACGGCGGTAACCGTGTCATCCTGAAAGGAGGGAAGGGAGGCTAAGGATCCGGCCAGGCGGTGGTGGTGGAATGCCGGGCCCTTCTCCGGCACCAGGGGGTCCACCAGAACGAAGGCGTGGCCTCCTTCCACGGTCTTCCGGTACCAGAACCGGTTCGTTTCTCCGATCCAGTTGGGAGCCTCCGCCACATCCACCACCAGCCCCCGTGTCCGGGCGGCAAAGCTGTCGGCCTGGAGGTAGTCGGCCCGGGTGCCCTGGGCGGAGGCCAGGGTGGGGAGGAGGAGGGCGGTGAGGGCGAGTAGGCGAGCCGGGTGCTGGGCGAATAGGCCCGAGGGGCGCAGGGCTTGGAGACGGACCGCGTTCAAGGCGACGTTCAGGGGCTTCATGATCTCTCCACCACGATGTAGAAGAGGTCGGTGGCGGGCTGCCAGTCCTGGGGCGCCACGCCGTGCAGGGGCTCGGATTGCCACTGGGTGGTAGGGTGCAGGGTGAGCATGCCGCCGTTCGTCCTCACCTTCACGGGCATGTCGAAGTCCTCCACGTCGGCCCTCCAGCGATAGCGAACCGCATCCCCTTCGAACTCCAGCACCAGCACGGGCAGTTCCCAGAAATACAGGTATTGCTGGAAGAGGGGGCGGAGGTCCCTTTGGAGGCGGGTGTTGAAGAAGCTGATGACGTCGGTGGTCCAGATGTTCTGGTATTGGAAGTGCTCGGCCAGCTCCCTCACCACGGCCCACCAGGCGTCGTCGTCGTCCACCACGTGCCGTAGGGTGTTCACGAAGAGGGCCCCCTTGAAGTACTGGTCCTGGGTGGGCCAGTGGTTCACACCCGTGGGACCGATGATGGGCTCCTGGTTCCGGACCCTGGCCTGGTAGCCGTTGAGATAGGTGATGGCGTCGTCGTATCCCCAGAGGCACTCCACGTAGACACCCTCCATCCAGGTGCCGAACCCCTCGTGGATCCAGGCGTCGGAGACGTCGTTGGCTGTGACGCTGTTGCCGAACCACTCGTGGGCGCTCTCATGGATGATGATGAAGTCGAAACGGGGGCTGATCCCCACCCCCGTCCAGTCCCGCCCAAGGTACCCGTTGGTGAACTGGTTCCCGTAGGTGATGGCGCTCTGGTGCTCCATGCCGGCGTAGGGGACCTCGATGAGCTTGTAGCCGTCCTTCAGGAAGGGATACTCGCCGAACCGGTCGTTGAAGCACTCCAGCATGGGCTTCACCTGGGCGAACTGCCGGCGGGCGTCCTCCAGGTTGTGGGGGAGTACGAAGTAGTCCAGGGTAAGGCTCCCCAGGGTGTCGGCGAAGTGGG
>Ga0114946_10001665_pt1 | contig 15332 bp, 19 predicted proteins | sample WalLakDeSediment_FD_88676 | JGI IMG/M metagenome (GOLD analysis project Ga0114946, IMG submission 88676) | Lake sediment microbial communities from Walker lake, Nevada to study Microbial Dark Matter (Phase II) - Walker Lake 11/02/13 Deep Sediment | ecosystem: Environmental > Aquatic >... | reverse complement strand
GCGTCGGGCGAACGTCGCCTCGGAACAATACGCGTATGCGACGACGGCTTCGAACCAGGCCCGATTACGGGCCGCTGCGTCGTTCCGGTCGTCGGCCGCGATGTAGTCGACGACGAGGCTGGCTAGGTGGTCTTTTTGTGCGGTCGTCATTGGTCTGTCTCCGGTTGGGGGTTTGGGTCCCGCTGACGACGTGCCAGCGGGCGGTGAGGGGGCCGGCGACTACTTGCCAGCCAATTTTGCGATCCGCTTTTGCGTCGCTTTGCTCATGGCGTGGGAGGTCGTGTAGTGCCCAGCCAGCGGGTCCCAGACTCGGACAGTGCCGTCCGCGTCGACGAGGAATCGGTGCTCACGGACGCCTTCGCCGCTGAATGCCCTGGCACGGGCGGTGATCTTCGTCGATTCGGTGGTGGTCGTCATTGGTCTATTCCGGTCAGAGGGTTGCGTGCCCGGCGGCGAAGTGCTACCGGGCGGGGGTGGTGGTTATCGCCGTCGACATTTGTCGCACGGCACAAGGCAGCAACCGCAGTGGCGGATGCCGGTCTCGTGTTCCAGCCGAAATTGCCAAGCAACCTTTCGGCACGACTCACGAAGAAATGGCGTTGCTGGCACCAGCGTTTCCGCGATCCGCTCCCATTCCTCCGCGTGTTCAAGCGGCGACAGTTCGTCGCCGCACATCTCGCCACCGGCGATCATGACGACACCCAAGTAAACCTGGAAAGCTCCCAGTCGTTTTGGCGGCAAAGCACGTCAATGCGAGTATAAAGAGCGTCGTATCCCGCACGAAGCGGAAATGCGTAGCCGAAGCACCCTGTGGTGCCAGCCGCTGGGGCTTCCACCCAGACGCGATACTCGTCGCCGACGATTTTGAAGGTTGCGTAAGCACGAATCATTTTAGTTGCGGTCGTCATCATTTCGTCCAGTCGTTCGAGGTTGTTTGGAATGCCGGAGCCCACCCGGCGAAGGGCTGGGGTCGGCGATCAAACCGCGTAATCAAACTTGCCGGTCGTCGCACTGCGAACGAACAACGCGGTTCGCTTGGCTTGGCGTCCGGTTGGGACCGACTCGCCCATGTAGTAGTTGCCGTCGAATCCGCGAGCGATCAGGTCGGCCTTGACTTTTTCGCCGATGGTCATTTCCGACAGGTTCCAGGCTACCGACTTCTTGTTGATGATTGTCGTGGTCGTCATTTTTGCGTTCCCGGTTAGAGTTTCGTTTGCTCGCGTCGTTCGCTTGCATGGCTGAAGTATAGCTCTAGTTTCGGCCGTGTCAACAACGGGGAATACACTTTCCGGAAAATTTTCGGAAATAATTCCGGCGGCTATTTTGGCCGGCGGTCAGCCGTCCTCGCGGCCGAAGAAACGCGTCGTGTCCGCGTCGAAGGCCGGGGTCAACTCCGCGATCGGCTCGCGGCTGTCCGGCTGGTATCGCTCGTACCAGTCATCGCGGCCCATTAGGCCGCTGCAATGGCCAGCGCCGCTCGTCTGCCAGCGATAGACGTATTGCGGCGGCCCGAACTCGCACGGATCACCAGCGGCCCCGGCGTGCTTGCCAAGCTGGGCCAGGTGCTCTTGGTCGAACGTCGCGCGGGTCGTTTCAGTCCAGGGTATCTTGACCGCCGTGTCTCGCCGCACCGCAAGCGATCCGTGGAACCTTCCGGCACCGCTCTCGATCGCCGGCGGCTGGTGATAGGCGGAGATGATCTGCGATGGCTTCGACCATCGTTCGCTTGCCAACGCTGCGGCGTGGCTGGCCAGGTACTCCGACAGGTAGATGTCGTCATCGTCCCACACCGCGACCGCGTCGAATCGGATGTCGCGATCCAATAGCATGCCGATCATCGTGTTGTACTTGGCCCCGACGCTTGCCGCTCGCTGGCGGGTGCTGATCACGATAGCGTCGTTCGCCCGACAGTCCTCAAGCGTGCCGAGGTCATCGTAGATGACAAGCAATCGGTCCTGGTGGGTCTGCGACTCAAAGCAGGCCAGAGAATTGGCCAGCAGTGCGGCTCGGCGTCCATAGGTCGGCATCAGGCAGGCGAATCGCATCGGCTTTCCAGTGGTTATGATTGGGCCTGTGAGTCGATCGCGTCAAACCAAACGATTGACCCCGACCCAAATAGCTTGGGCCGTCCGCTGGCCGCTGCAAACTTGTCGACCGCTTCGACGACGTGTTTCATTCCCGGCTCGCCTGGCTTGTAGTCGTGCAGCGCGACGATGCCACGATACCCGGCTAGAATCGCCAGGAACTCGCCTTCCTCGGTGTGGCAGCCGTCGTACCAAATGAAGTCGTACTCGGAAGGGTTGGTGCCGACGTCTCGCCAGTCGCCAGCGACAATTCGGATGCTGGCGAACGGTGCCAGATTCTCCGCAGTCACTTCCAGAGACGGCGGACCGATCTGTGCGTCGCCTTGGTACGTGTCTACCGTGACCACCGATTTCGCCGTCGATGCGAGTGCAGACGTTGACCGGCCGTGATGGGTGCCGATCTCCAGCACCCGCAGTCCAGCCGCATGGCGACTCAGCCATTCGCACTCGCTGTCGTACACGTGGCCGCTGATCGCTTCCCACGGCTTCGCTGGCTTCTGGACCATGCTGCGCTCAGGTAGTGGTCGTTGTCGTCGTGGTTGTTGTCGGCTCTCGCTGTGCCGTTGGCACGCTCGGGTTGAACGCCAGAATCGAATCGGTTCTCGCGGTGCCAAGCACTTTGACGTATTCACCCGGAAGCAGGTCGCCGACGGGGCAGATCGCACCGGCGGTTGCGGAGACGACGTAGACTTCGCCCGGATCCAGTGTTGCACCGAGGTCGATGTCGGCACCGGGCCGAGCGTATGCAAAGTAACGGCCGTCGCCTTTGCAGGGGGCCAGGCTTATCGCCTCGGCTTCGGCCTTGGCCGCGGTGTCGTTCGCATCCGACAGATACCATTTGCCTTCGCTGAAGTAGATCGGTTGCCCCTGGTCGAACGCTTCGCCTCCAATGCCAGCACCGATCGGTCCAGGCGATTCGAGCGAAACTTCGGCCCGTGTTTGCGTCAGATCAGCCATTCGTCACCGCCTCGGTTTTGCGCTTGCAGGTTGGTTTCTTGCATCCCTTCGGGTCACACTTGGCCGAGCACTTCGGATCGGCTTCAGCCGCCAGGATCGCCTGCTCGACCACGCCGGGAATCGGATCGAGCGGGTTGACCCGGAACGCCAGCCCCGAGACGATCGCGCGAAGCCCCGCGGCGGGAAGCTTGGCCAGTCCTGACAGCTTTCCCCAGCCCCACTTGTCCGCGTTCTCACGAATCTTGTTGACGATCATGTCGAACTGGTCGCGGCAGCCTTCAACGCCGAGATCGTCCATCGCTCTCATTGTCGCGCGGCATCCGCAGTTTTCGGGAGCATGGATGCCGAGGCTGTCCAGGATCTTCTTCAGCTCGGTGCCAGGCCCGTAGCCCTTCGGCCATGGCGTTATCGGCCGATCGGGTAGCTCGCTTTCGTTTCGGCATAGCACCGTCAGCCCGTACTGGTTCGGCCGATGCTCGCGAATGAACCACTCGGGGTTGGCGTCGATGAACTCTCGCATCGCCTGCCAAAGTCCCGGCCGCGTCGGGTCAAGCTCCGACTTTTCGCCGAACGCCTGGGTGCCGCGGATCATGATGTACCGATTAGCCTCCCCGGCGTGCCGTTGTAGCACGCTCGCGAGAAACTCGGCGTCGTTGTCGCGATCGATCACCAGCATCTCGCAGGGAACCGCCGGGGCGGCCAGGATGTCGGACGGGCCGGCGATCGTATCGAAGGAAGCGATCCTCCGGTTGCCCTTGCAGCTCTGTGCCTTGATCGCCTGGCGAGTCGCTTCGGTCAGGCCGCTCTGTTCGGTCTGGTGCAAAAGCGTCACCATCGGGAAACCGTGGGCCAACATCGGTTCCCAGTCGCCTCGCTTGACGAATCCGACGATCGACCCGACCCGAGAAGCGTAGTCGCGAATCGTCTCCGCGTGCTCGCTCAGGTCTCGCGCAGTCACGGCCGTCCTGGCGAACAGTTGATCAAGCGGCTGCATTGCCGCAGCGCCGCCAGCGTGGGCTGGCCGCTGAAAATGAATCGGGAAGTTGACCGGATCGGCAACCAGGCGATCCCAGTTTTCGCGGCCGAAGTTGCCGGTCGTAACGAAGTGCCGCTCGATGCGATCCAGCGGAATGCCGAGGTGGTTTGCCCACAGGACATAGTTGCGGACCTTGGCCGACAGCGGAATTGGGTAGGGCGCCCCGCCGGCCCGGCCAAAGCGGTGATTCCACTTGAGGAACGGCAGGCATAGCGACCGCTTGCCGGCCTGGCGGAACTTGAGGTGAATGTTCATTTCCTCGCCGCCGAACCCGCTGGCGTTTTCGACGTAGCCCAACCAGGCTTCGCGTCGGCAAGCGTAGAGACCCATCCCTTGGCCGGGGATGTCAAACGGCTTATCGGAGTCGGTCGCACCAATCTCAACGCAACCAAGCTCCCGTAGTTTGACTTCGTGTCCCGGCCAGGGAATCGCTGGGAATGTTGTTTCCCCCAGCTTCGTGAAGTCCTCGCTGATCTTTAGCGCCTGCGGATGCTCTTTCAGCGTCATCAGGTCGCGGAACTGAACAGCCCCAGTTGAGTGCCGCAGGCGATCTTCGTCGGTGACTTCCTCGTGCTCGCAGACGAACGTCACGCCGCACGCAGTCCGCCAAGCCGTCGACCAGGTTCCCCACATTTGCCCGCGGAACTGGTCGCTAAAATGGGTTGCCATCGAGCCTAAGGAATCGTAAATCAGCGGCCCCTGGACCAAATCGCCAGCGTGCTCGGGATGATCGGCAAACCACTGGACCAATCTCGGCAGCGTGTTGCTCGGCAGCATCACATGGCAGTCCATGACGACCACGATCTCGCCGGTTGCGTGCGTGAAGATTTCCTCGCGTGGCTTGGTCGTGCCGGGGAATCCTGCCATGTCGATGAGCTTTATGTTCGGCGTCCGCTCGCCGAGTTTAAGGCCGCCGCCCTTGCGAACGAAATCGGCAACCAATCGCCGATGCTCGCTGCCGACCGGTGACGTGTCGACAATGACGATCTCGACGTCTAGCGGGTGCTCCCATGCGTGATGGAGAAACACGCTCTGGGCCGTAGCCCAAAGTCCCTCGAAGTCGTCGCAGTGGGCCATTCCGACAGTAAGTTTTGGTGCCATTTTAAGCCGCTCCGATTCGGCTAAGTTGTTGGGGTCGTGTCGTCGCATGAAATGCAACTGCAATCCGGGCTGCAAGGCTCGCCAGTAACGTCCACCCACTCAGCAGGGCAGTTGAACGAAAAAGCGTTGTCTACGATAGCATACTCGCCATCCTGGCATTGCCACCACCACTTGCCGCCGCCTGTCTCGGGACACGGATCGCAGCCCGTTGTCGTCGTCGTGGTTGTGGTCGTCGTTGTTGTTGGTTCTGCCGTCGTGGTGCTTGTCGTACTTGTCGTGGTAGTCGTGGTCGTTGTCGTCGTCGTAGTAGGCTCCGCCGTCGTGGTGGTCGTCGTTGGCTTGGAGCAAGGTACCTCGATCACATGGCAAAGCAGCTCGCCGGAAATCCCAGGCACATCGCAACCGCATTCCGCATCACAGGTGCGACTCTGCAATTCCCACGTGTCAAACTCGTTCCACTTTAGCCGGCAGGTTCCCTCGCAGGCACCGGTCGTTGTCGTGCTGGTCGTCGTCGACCCGTAGCAGATACCGCAGTTGGTGTCGTAGACGCTGGTCGTTGTCGTCGTCGGCTCGCCGGTCGTGGTTGTCCCTGAGTCGAACGGCACGAAAACGCACGGCTCAAATACCTTTCCGCATTCCTCGCAGGGAAACGTCGGTGGCGGCGATAGACAACGGCCGTCGTTGGCCTCGTTGCACAATTTGCGGCACGGTGGATAGTCGCCCGAGCCACCCTCGGGAAACCACCCGCCAAGCGCCGGGATGCAGTACCAGATCGTCCCGCCGCTACATGATCCCGAGCAGGGCGGTATCGGTAGCTTTGGCTCTGGCACCGGAGGGGAGACAAACACCTCGCAGTTGTCCAGTTCGATCGGCGGTTCCAGGCAGCCGGAGGGGCAGTCGATGCACTGTAGCACGCCGTTGGGGTCGCGATGCCAGACACAGTTGCCGTCACCGCTTGGCGTGGTGCTGGTGCTGCAATCGCACGGCTCACCGGTGGTCGTTGTGGTCGTCGTGGTAGGCCCGCAATCGGGCGGCTCGTTGGTGTCCTTGCTGCAACTTGTAAAAGTGCATTCGTCCTCGTTGGCGGCGCAGAATATCGGCTTCAGGCACTGGCAATGATCGGCGGTCGTCGTTGTGGGCGTCGAAGCTGGGCACGGGCATTTATCCGCCTCGCTGCCTTCGCCAGTGGTTGTTGTGGTCGGCTCTGCCGTTGTGGTCGTTCCGTCGCCGGTCGTCGTTGTAGTCGGTTCTCCCGTCGTCGTAGTTGGAGAGCATCCGTTGCTGGTGAGAACCCATTCGCCGCTAGTCCAAGTCCACTGGCAATTACCTGTGCAGTTTGTTTCGCGAGGCTCAGAAGGCTCCGTCTCGGCCTGCTGAACACATGACTGCGTAATGCGAACCACGCAGAAACGCTCGCCGACGCCTGGCTCTTTGTGGAGGATCTCGCACTGCCCCGACGTCCCTGACCGCAAGACCACTTCACCATTTAACAGCCTCGCGCGGTTGTGGCTTTCGTTGTTGACCTGGACCCACGCCAAGCAAACGCCGCTGACTTGGGCCGGAACGACTTGATCTCGGATTGCGGCCGATTTCAAAATCGCGAAGCATCCGGCCTCGTCGGTCGTCGCACCGGTTAGCCACTTATGCTCCTCGGTGATGTTGGTGACAGCCTTGTCGCAAATCTTGACCACTTCGCCTTTGCGCCGATTGCCGCAGGTCTTATTGATGACGTCGATTAGGTCGGTCGGAATCGGCTTGACCGGATCAACTTTCGGACGCTGCAAGCGACCTTCGGCAAACGCATTTCCAGCGTCGACCATCCGATTCCACGTTTGGGCCGTCGGTGCCTGGAACCGCTCGCCAGAGTTTGCCTTGTCACTTGGCATCAGCCGAAACCTAGAAGCGTGGCAAAATCGCGATAAGGGTACACTTCTTCGACGTAAACGTATTTCGGAATCATCGCCGGAACCTTGATAAAATCGCCCGGAACTGATGGATCATACGGACCGTCAATCAATTCTTCCTCATGCCGAACCCAAATGTAGTCGTGCCCGCGTTTGGCAATGTTGCTGATCTTGTGTTGCGGCTGGCTGTCGTCGCCAAAAGATAATCCGACGACGTTGGGGCTGATCTCGAAGCTATGGACAATCGCTGCATCGGTCTGCGTGCCGTCCGATCCTCGGGTGCCTTTGTATAACACTTCACCCGCTTCAAAACCGAGCCACGGCAAAATGTTGACAGACGGAGTAGATTGCATTAGTGCCCTCGCCAATCCAAGCGTGACAACGCCCGACGGCGAACGCTGCGTAATGATCAGGCTCATGCCAGGGATGATGATGTCAACGCCCTTTACCTCTCCATTGTCGACGTTGATCGCACCGTTTTGCGTCGGTACACTTGCGTCGGGCTGTTCTGCCGCTGGTTCGTTTATTGCCCTGTATCGTCCGACCGTTTTCCGCGATTGTCGCAGTGTGGCAACGTAGCCGGTAGTGTCAAACTCCCACGTCCATTCGCCGGTCTGCAGGCCGGTCTTGTTTCCTGCTTGCCGATTGCCTGCCCGCGAACCGTAGCTCACGGTTACGTCGAATTGGCGGAATGCCACTTTGCGGATCGCAATGTCTTGGCGAAATAGCGTTCCATTTACTGTCAACACCGTCAGCGGCGATGACGCCTGCATTGTGCTTCGGACGAGAGCCGCGTTGTCGGTTCCAACCGCCTTGTAGAATCGCGTGAATGTCGGCGGGTTTTCCGTCGATTCGTTTGATTCTGGAACAGCAATAATTCGTAGGCTCACGAGAACACCGCTCCCGATTCTTGGATGATGCGGTTCTGCCGCTGCATGTCTTCATGGGCCTGACGCTGATTCTCGATCAGTTGCGCGGCGATCTTCTTCATCGTCTCGGCCTGGCTTTGCATTTCCCTCTGTAGGCCGCCAGATTCGGCAGCAAAAGCCGCCGCAGAAAACGAACCGACCGACCGTGCCCTCGAAGGCTCAAGCGAGCTTAGGTCTGCCGAAGCGGGAACGCCAGAACCGGGAGGAGCATCGGGGACCGAGCCGTCCGCAGCGGCCTCGCTGTCCTTTGCCGAGCGTGCTCTTGCCAGCGCTTCGCTCTTGATCTTTTCTAGCTCAGTCTTTGCCGCGTTCAGTTCGTCAAGAATCTTCTTGGCCTTGCGGTCGAAGTCCTCGTCGATAATCGAGATCATCCCGTCCGAGTCTTGCCCGAACAGTCCGTAGATTCTCGCGATCGCCTTCGCGATACTGCGGACTACCTCGTTCCAAACCCGCGTGACAAACCCAGCAAACTCCATCCAGGCAATCTTTAGCGAACCTGTCAACACCTTAAAAGCAGCTTCGATCTCGCCGCCTCTCGCAAGCTCGGCGATCACGCCGAAAGTCTCTTTTGCCTGAGCACCGAAAGCCTTCATTCCAGCTATGCCGGCAGCGATGGCAACGACGGCCGCGATGATTGCCGCAGGCGACGCCATGATTGCCATCAGCAAACCGATAGCGATGGCTGCTACCTTGGCAGCGATTCCGATCGCGATAAAACCAGCAGCAAGCAACGCAACCTTCGCCGCGAGTTGGACTGCCGAAAGAATCGCCTCTCGATTCTCTCGGATAATTCGAACCATGCCGACGACGAACACTGTTGCAAAGTCGACGATCTTGCGAACGGCCGGCTCAATAGCCGCGCCGATCTCAAACATGGCCGCCATGACTGTCCGCTTGAGACGATTGAACGCGTCGCCCAGTGCCGCAGCCGCCTTGACGTCCTTGTCTAGCGGGATGATGCCCAGCGTCTCGGCTTCTTTGCTCAGTTTTTCGAGATCCTGAATCATCGGCAAAATCATTGTTCCCGATTTGCCAAAAATCTCCATAGCCGCTGCGGCCTTTAGCGTCGGATTCTCGATTTTGCCAAGCTCGTTTGCAATCGCTTTGAACTGCTGGTCTGGCGTCAGTTTAAGCAGTTCCCTTGAACTCAAGCCGAGCTTTGCCAATGCTTCGCTTGCTGCCTCCGATCCGTTTTCCGAGTCACTGATCACCTTTGACATTCGTTTGATAGCGTTCTCGACCGCGCCCATCTCGGTGCCAGACTGCTCCGCAGCGAATCCAAGCTGTGCGAGCTTGCTTGCTGCGATGCCTGTCCGCGCGGATGCCTTGTCGAGTTGGTCGCCAAACGAAACGAATCGCGAAGTCGCCGCAGCAAGACCGGCACCGATCACAGCACCGGCCGCCATCATCTTTTTGCCAACGCTCAGGATGCTGTCACCGAACGCGTTCAGCCGCTTGCGGGCGTCGTTCATTCCGCGTGCAAAAGCCGAGCGGTTGACGTACAGCTCGACGTAGGCGCGGCCCGCTTTCACGTCAGCCCTGGCCATACTTGATCCGGCTTTTTAGTTCCGGCTCCTGTTCATAAATCCTGGCGACTTCGGCGTTAATCTTGGCCTGCATTTCGTCGCTGTACGTCATTGGTTTGCCGATCTCTAGGGCCTGCAAAATGCCGAACTCCGCATAGATCAGCGGGTCCGAGTCGGACAATCCCCAAACCGCACTCGCCTGCCCGACCTGATGATACCGCATGAACCTTGCCTTGCCCTCTGCCATCGCCCACAGGCGACGCAAGCTAAGCCCAGCCGGGGATATGCCAACCGTCCCCGCAAAAGCATAACAGGCGTCCAAAGCGTCCATTCCGTCGATAGTGGTCGCGATCATCTTCCCCGCGACCTCCACGCCGCGACACTCTAGCCGAGGAGCCTTTCTAGCTCCTCGTCGAACACTTGGTCCGCTTTCTGGTTCATCTTCGCCATCACCCGCGGGTCGGACACGATCGTCGACAGTTTCGCCACCGCGATCTCGTCCGATTTCGTCGCCATCGCTTCCATCTGGGTCAGCACCTCGCGAACGTGCGAGCGCCGACCAGAGGGGAAAAAATCAACGATGCCTTCCGTCATCGCCTCAAACATCGGGTCCGGTGGCGAAGGCAGCGAGCGGACAAACTGCTCCCGAGTCACGCCACGCTGTTCACGCTGCTCCCGGCAAATCACCAGCAACATTGACGCGATCACCGTGGGGTCTTCGCGACATTTCAGCAGCGGATCGGTTTCAAGGTTCGTGAGCCGAACCTCGTGATCTGACTCGATTTCCTCGATCTTCAAGACGTCTAACTCAACCAGCCACTCGCGGCCGGTTCTGTCCAAAAACTTCGCCATTTGTCCTCCGAAAAACTTAGCGAATCGATCAGCCGCCAGCGGTCGTAGTTGTCGTCGTGCTCGGCGGCGTCACTGCCGAATTCAGCTTCGGTTCCCGCAGCGACGACGACAATGCGACAACCTCGATGTTCGCCGTCGCCTCGCCTGCCAGCGGCGAACCCGCCGTGAGCTGGATCACGCAATCGGCATCGATCCCAAGCCCACCATTGAATGCGGAGAACGCCAAAGCAATCGGATTTCCGGTCCGACTCGCCGCCTCAAAGGCGATCATTGCCGCATCGTTCGATTCGCGAATCATCGTGAAGCTCATCGAGACGGTCAGTTGCGTGGCTTCGCCAGTAGCGATCGGCACGCTGGACCCATCTCCGGCCGATGTAGTCGACCCAACCTGCGGCTGTACGCCGTACTCGCAATCGACCCGCTTGAGCACTCGAAGATTAGCCGCGCTTCCCTTCGTGCCGTAGAGCAAGACGCCCTGGTAGCCCATTACCTTTGTCATACTGATCACCCTTTTTGTTATGAACTACCGATCGTTCCTGACCACCTGCCAGCCATCCGAGGAACTGCCCTCATCAGCGCCGGACCCATGAACGGACGCTCAGGGAATGACGCCCCGCCGCGGCTTTTGCCTAGCTCGTGAACCTCTCCCGCCGTCCCGACCATCGATGCCCGCGGGCCGACCAATGCCGACTCAAAGCCGGCGTCGGACGAATCGACCGCGACAAAGATCGCCGAGCGAAGATTCTTCCCTCGCCGCCCGGATGTCATTGGCGGGTTGCCGGGTGCCGATCCAGTCCGCTTCCCGCGGCGTCCCTTTCGCTTTCGCGGCTTTGTTTTGATTGTCGAAATCGCATCCTTGCGGATGCTGAACGCAACTTGCCGGATGTTTTCAAATGAGGCTTTTTTCTCTGCCTTCTCGACCGCCTTTGTGTTGTCGACGATTCGTGCCTTCGCGCCAATCATGGACCCACCTCCGACGGCACGCGAAACGTCAAAGCGACGACGCCCTGGAATAGGCCGCGTCGCAACAGGTCTTGGTTGACCCATTGCACCGCCTCGCTCATGTCCCAATTCGCCATCGGTTCCGCTGGCAATGCCGCACCCAACCGCAATCGGACGAAGTGCTCGTGAATCTGCTCCAGCAACTCGACCAGCGGATCAATCGAGTCGTTGAGCAGCCTGCCATCACTATCTCTGTCTCGCGATCCGAATCGCTTTCGCAATGCGATATGAATTGCCTGCCGGTACTCTAAAGTCGACGCACTATCCAAATCAACACGGTTGTCCGTGCCGATCGAAACAAAAACGACGTCAACCGCCAGGTCTTTTAGTCCTTCCCATTCTTCGTCCCAATCCGCATAGCTCCGCCGGGGAGACCATCCGCCGAGCGTAAACGCATCGACGGCCAGCGCTGATTCCAATTCAGCGGTGACGGCTTCGGCGATACGAATTGGAACGGCTGTCATTGTGTTTGCTTCGTGTGCGCGACGACCATCACACCTGCGTTGTCATGCTTCTCCACCGCCTGTCGGTTGGCAGTCGGCAGAATCTCAAACAGTTGCTCACGATCGCCATCGTGCCAAGCGATCACGTCGCCTTTGCGCGGGCGAATGTCCCCAAGCTCCGCCGTCTCAAAAATCCAGTCGATCATCTCGACCTGAGTGTACCCGCCAACGTCGTCCATGATCTCGTGCATCGCATCCATCGGGACGGACGTGATGCCAGATAGGTAGATCGTTGAACCGCGTCGAAGCTCGACCAGCCGCCCATCAGCCTTTCGGAGTTGGGTTGACAGACGACTGATCGAGCTTTGGATTCTCGATACCATCAGGATCAGGTCGTGGTGGTCGTTGTCGGCGCTGCTGTCGTGGTCGTCGGCACACTGGCCGATCCGTACTCGTTCAAGCGAACGACACCCATCTCGACCGTCGCGCCCTTGGCTTCATCCGCGATCCCGACCGGGAAGTCCCAGTCGGCCGAGGTAGTCGTGAATGCTCCGCTTCCTGCGGTGCCGTTTAGCGGATCTCCGTCGGCATCCCAGCCAACGATCGTCCCCGCCGTCCAGGCTTGCGAGGCAACGCCCCAGGCTCGGAATCGGCCGCTGACGTCAAGCTCGTCGGATTCGCCGGCAGCGATGTCGTTGACAGCGATCCCAACGATGTAGCCGTGGACCTGTACCGGCGTTCCGGCAACGATCGTCGTGCTGCCTGCGTTGGTGTAGTCGACGCGATCTTCGCTCTTGTGCCTTTCGGCTTTCAGGTTAATGCTCATCTTTCAAATCTCACAAAGGTTTCAGGAAAGAACAAAGGCGGATCAAATCAGGCTAGGCTCAACCGGCCGCGCCCTTGCTCTTGACCCCTGCCAACCATTCGGCCCTGTCGCAACCGAAGTCGTGATAGCCGCGGAACTGGACACCGAGTTGATCGAAGTCCGCTTCGGCACTTTCGACCGTTGGCGTTTCGATCCCGTTGAGGACCGATACGACCATCGGCTTGAGCAGCGAGCCGAACAAGTACCAAGCAGTCGTGCTGCTTCCCGAGTAGTCGGTATCAGACAACTCATTCACAACGACCGGCTTGTACTTGCCGCGGTGGATGTTGTCGTCCTGAATCGTGCTGAGATTGCCGCTCGTGTAGAGCTTCTCAGAAACGAACTCCAATTCGGGGGGAACCAGCAGCATCGACGGCGGGCCGATCGGGTTCTGCGGCATGCTGTTCGAAGTGCTGCCGACCCGCTTCTTGTCGCCGCTCTTGAGCTTGCGATAAGTCGTGATGCCGGTTTGCAAGCCGACGCCATCGATCAGCAGCGTGGTAGCCGCACCCTCGAAGTAGTTCCCGCGGGCCGTGGTGAAAAACGTCGAGTTGTCCAGGAACGTCGACCAGAACAGGCGACGCATGGCACGAGCCGCACCCATGCCAAGCCGGGTTCGGATGTCGTCGAACGCACCCAGGTCATCGTTGATGATCTGCTTGCGAGTCAAAGCAAACATCCGAGCGTAGGTATCGGCCGATCGCTCGAACGATTCCTCGCCGACTTTGCCGTGGCTGATCTCGCCGTTGGCACCGAGCTTCTGGTACTCCATGTCATCCAGGAGCCGGTAGCTCGTCACCGTCTTGAAGTCGCTGACTGGCCGAACGTCCGCGATCTGCCTCCATTCGTCCCCGACCTCGACAAAGCCTTCCAACAGCACCTTGTTGGCGATGTTGCTCAGGATGCCGCTGAGGCTCACGGTCGAATTGGCCGAAGCGTGAATCGGGCTTCTCGAAAACGCATGAGTCAGCACATCGCGAATGTTGCCGGCGTGGATTCGCTCGCCAGGAGATGGGTGCCATCCGCCGGCAGCCGCCGCCATGATGATGACCTGCTGCAGGCCAAGCCGTCCGCGAAACTGCGTGTGGGCCTGTTGCAGCGTTTCGTCCTTGTACTGCTTTTCCACGTCCTTGACCCGCAGTGCGGTCGCCATCGCGGCTTCGATCACGTCGCCAGAAACGTCCTTGCTGCCGCCGTGAATCGCTGGTCCGCTCGGCCGCGATGCCTCAAGGCACTTCGCCTTGAAATCGTAGGCCGCCTTGATCGCTTCGACTTCAAAGCGGGTCGGTGCCCACTCCTGCTGAAGCGCGTCTCGCTTGAGGCTGTACCCCGCTGTCATCGCCGCAGCCTTGATTTCAGACAGCTTGTGCGGCGGAACCTTGCCGGAGAACTCAAAGGCGGTCGCCTCGATTTCGTTCTCGTGCTTGGCGTAGGCGACCTTCAGCCCGTCAAGGTCAAAAGCAGTCCCGCCCTTGCCCTGAATCTCGGGCGCCTTGCCGGCCTCAACGATCGCACCGGACGCCTTGATTTCGGCGTCAAACTTCTCTTGCAGTTTCGCCTTCTGGACGTCGGTCAGGGCGGCGATGTCAAAACCCATCGCCATGATCCATTCTTCGAACTTCATCTCATCATCTCCAAGGGTGGTTGCGGCGCTCGCCGCGATCTTTACCGAGGTCGTCGAATCAGCCCCGCGGGCGAGAAATGCGACGCCGTACAACCGTGCTTTGCGTGCGACCAGCACCGGACCTTCAATCCGCTGGCCGTTGATAATTGCCGACTTGCCGGCTTCAATCTTTTCAAGCGGCGAAAGCGGCACGGCCTCAACCGACGCCTGCCACGGGTAGCCCTGTTTTGCGTTGGCGACGACTTCCGTTGCCGCCGATCCCGTTCCGCTGATCGTTCCCATCAGCACCAACTGCCGGCCGTCGTTCCTTGATTCCGTGACGTGGCCGACCCGCTGCGTCTGATCGTGATCCATGTTGGCGGTGATGCTGGTGGCGTTCTCCAATCCGCTCAGGTCAATAACGACCGGCATCCCGAACTTCTGGATGTATGCCGGTGTCGCCAGCGGCCCGCCGTTGTAGGCTTGGATCTCAAATGTCGCTGGCCTGACAGCGCCGCTATCGTCGGATTGCTTTGCGTCGATTGAGACGGTCGCGAACATCCCAAGCGTGTTAGCGTTCTGTCCGAAGGACGCGATGATCGGTTCTCGCTCAATCATTGGTGGCTGCCTCTGCTTGCTTTTCCATTGCGTCGGCTTGCTTTACGGATGCCAGTTGATTTTGCGCGTTGAACGTGCTGTTCCGCAGAATCTCGCGCATCTCGCCAGGGTCCACGCCGTTCTCACGAGCCATCACGATCAGGTCGTCTTCGAAATCTCGGCCACTTTCAGCGTAAAGCTGTGTCCGCGTCAGTTGCCCCGTCCGCAGCTTCGTTTCGTTGGACGACGCTCGCGCCTGCTCATCAGCAACCGGATGCTCAGGCCAGTCCCATTCGTGAATCGGCAGTTGGCCGGGAATCTGTCGCCACCCGTAGCGCAACGTAGCTTCCTCGAACCACTGGTAGAAAAGCGGCTCCATAACTTGATCGTTTGCGTCTTCTCGCTCAACGTCGATCTGCTTGAAGTAGGGGGT